>ENA-ORXT01001726-ORXT01001726.1-marine-metagenome-genome-assembly--contig:-NODE-1726-length-28212-cov-5.478230_pt1 | contig 28212 bp, 20 predicted proteins | sample MGYA00237868_ERZ511482 | MGnify/ENA metagenome assembly ERZ511482 | reverse complement strand
GACGTGCACGACGGTTAGCAATAAATCTGAACTGCTCGATATGATCTTCCGCGTTATAACCCAAAATCGGATCACGTAAGATGTAACGTGCGTAGCTCGCTTCAGCCGCTTCCGACTCATCCCACATCTTGCGAATCTCTTGTGGGTCAAGACGTACATCGTTCTCAATCAAGATCTGCTTAACCACACGAATACCGAATGATGCATGCATCACTTCGTCACGCATGATGTATTGAAGCTGCTCAGACGTTCCTTTCATCAAACCACGACGTTGTAGTGAGAAGATCGGAGTGAAGCCGTTATAAAACCAGCTGCCTTCAAATATGCCAGAGAAGAACATGTAAGACATAACGAAACTGTTCAAGTCATCCTGATTCGTCAGGTCCATATCGGAACGCATCACATCTTCTAAACGACGGTTAGCCAATTGAATCTTCTGATTAATCTCAGGAACCACACGGTAGCGGTTGTAGATTTCAGCTTGGTCTAAGCCCAACGTCTCGATGCAGTGCTGGTAAGTCCAGGTGTGCAGCGCTTCTTCATAAACCTGACGTGCCTGATAAATCTGTAGCTCAGGTGCCGTCATTTTCTCCATCACTGCTAAGCCGATGTTACGCATAGCAAGAATGTCAGAGGTCGTGAGGTAAGCCAGTACATTTTCATACACGTGCTTTTCAGCATCGGTCAGTGTGTGATTGTAGTCCTGTACGTCCTGCGCCATGTTGATATCAAGCGGCGTCCAGTGGTTCTTGTTGGCGTTTAGGAAATATTCCCAAGCCCAAGGGTACTTGAACGGAGCCAGCTGATTCACATCACCTTGACCGTTGATCACACGCTTATCATTCGCATTGAATGACGTCATGATCTTGCCCGTCACACCCATTTGCTCGGTTTCCATGTTATCCATGGCTTCGCGTGCAATGGGGGCAACCGGTGCAGCAGGTGTTGATGTTTGAGCAAAGTTAGCTGGCTCTGAAAACAAGTCTGCCGCAGAAATCGCTGGACCAGACTCACTAGCAACCGTTGCTTGCGCAGGAGCCGCTGCGGTAGGTGCTACCGCAGGCTCGTTCAATGCATCGCTAGTCGCGTAAGCAGAAAACGCCGATGCTAATTTATCAGCGGGCTTCTCAGTAGCAGCCTCGACGGTACTATTCGCTGCTGCTGGTGCCTTTGTCGCTGGCGTCAGTGGATTGTCCCAATTTAGCATAATGTGTCGTTCTCCGTTTCTGCCGCGTCGCGTTAAGGCGCGTGGCTGTTTTCTTGTTTCGAGTCGTTTTACGAGTCAATGAAGGTCGTTTTACTGGCATGCGTCGCACTCTGGGTCGAGGATTGAACAGGCACTTGGGGCTGCCATCGTTGGCGCGTTAGCGTTCACGCGCTTAGATGAGGACTCATCGCCAGAAGTTTTCTCCATAGCGGTCGCACCCATCGAACGAAGGTAGTAAGTGGTTTTAAGGCCACGTACCCAAGCAAGTTTGTAAAGATTATCCATTTTCGCACCGGACGGCTCAGCCATGTAGAGGTTGAGTGATTGTCCTTGGTCGATCCATTTTTGACGACGGCTACCGGCTTCAACCAACCAACGTGGGTCGATTTCAAACGCGCTGGCGTACTTCTCGCGAACATTCGCCGGGATACGGTCAATTTGCTGCAAGCTGCCGTCAAAATACTTGAGGTCGTTAATCATGACGTCATCCCACAGGCCAAGCGTCTTTAGCTCTTCGACCATATAAGGATTCACCACGGTGAACTCGCCAGACAGGTTCGATTTCACAAATAAGTTTTGATACGTCGGCTCAATCGACTGACTCACACCACAAATATTCGAGATAGTTGCTGTCGGTGCAATCGCCATCACATTGGAGTTACGCATGCCGTGCTCTTTAACCGAGTTACGCAGTGTGTCCCAGTCAAGCGTGCTTGAAGTATCGACTTGCAAGTAGTTCTCACCACGCTCTTTCGCCAGTAGCGCTAATGAATCAATCGGTAAGATACCTTGATCCCATAACGAACCTTTAAAGCTTGGGTAAGCGCCACGTTCTTGAGCCAGCTCATTTGATGCGGTAATCGCAAAGTATGAAATCGCTTCCATACTCTTATCAGCAAAGTCTACGGCACCTTCTGAGGCATAAACCAAGTCTTGCTTGTATAGCGCGTCATGAAAACCCATCAAACCCATGCCAACCGGACGATGCTGCAGGTTAGATTTACGTGCCTGCGGTACGCTGTAATAGTTGTAGTCGATCACGTTATCTAGCATGCGCATGGCCGTTGTGACGGTCTTTTTAAGCATCTTCATATCGATGCCGTTTTTCTTGGTGTGCTGCGCAATGTTGATGGAGCCTAAGTTACACACCGCAATCTCATCTTCATTGGTGTGTAGCATGATCTCGGTACATAGGTTTGAGCTGTGTACTACGCCGACGTGTTGGTTGCTGTAACGCACGTTGCAAGGATCTTTAAAGGTAATCCATGGGTGGCCTGTTTCAAACAACATGCCTAGCATTTTGCGCCATAGGTCGAGTGCAGGAATCTGCTTAAACAGCTTCATCTCACCTTGTGCGGCTTTCGCTTCGTATTCGGCGTAACGTGTTTCAAACGCTTTTCCCCAAAGGTCATGCAGGTCGGGTGCCTCATCCGGTGAGAACAGCGTCCACATGCCTTCTTCAGCCACACGCTTCATGAATAAGTCAGGAATCCAGTTCGCGCTGTTCATATCGTGCGTACGGCGGCGATCGTCACCGGTATTTTTACGCAGCTCGATGAACTCTTCGACATCGATGTGCCAAGTCTCAAGGTAGGCACACACCGCCCCTTTGCGCTTACCACCTTGGTTAACGGCAACGGCGGTATCATTGGCCACTTTTAAAAATGGCACCACACCTTGTGACTTACCGTTAGTGCCTTTGATGTGTGAACCCAAGCCACGAACTGACGTCCAGTCGTTACCTAAGCCACCGGCATATTTAGACAATAACGCATTGTCTTTGATGGCATCGTAAATGCCGCCAAGATGGTCAGGAATCGTCGTTAGGTAGCAAGACGATAGCTGTGGGCGCAGTGTGCCAGAGTTAAATAACGTTGGCGTGCTGCTCATGAAGTTGAAGCTTGAAAGCAGGTCATAAAATTCAATGGCGCGTGCTTCACGGTCCACTTCGTTGATCGCCAAGCCCATCGCAACGCGCATAAAGAACACCTGCGGTAGCTCAAAACGCGTGCCGTCAACGTGAACGAAGTAGCGGTCATATAATGTTTGTAGGCCAAGATAGGTGAACTGCATGTCACGCTGTGGCTTGATGGCAGCGCCGAGCTTTACTAAGTCGTAACGGCTTAGCTCGTCATCGACCAATTCAAGCTCAACCGCTTTGCGGATGTATTTGCTCAAAATTTCAGGGTAGATGGTTTTCATCTCAGCCTGAGTGGCTTCTGTTGGGCGTCCGTTAAGCAGTGTGAGTGCTTCACGGCGGATTGAATCCATCAATAAGCGAGCCGCGACTTGAGAGTAATTGGGATCTTTCTCGATCATCACGCGTGTTGACATAACCAATGCCTGACCCACATCATATTCTTTAATCCCATCAAACAGATTGCGCAGGCTTTCGTTGATCACCACATCAGCGCTTACACCATCTAGTCCTGACACCGCTTCACGAATGACCTTCTTTAAACGCTTTTCATCCAGCGGCTTTTTTTCACCTGTTAAAGTTGTCACGTGAAGAATGCTTTTGGCAGGGGCTTTGTTACCAGCAGCTTTGGTTTCTTTCTTCGCACGCAGCTGCGCACGTTCATTACGGTATAGCACGTAGCTACGAGCCACTTTCTGTTCACCAGAACGCATCAGCGCCAGTTCAACTTGGTCTTGGATGTCTTCTATGTGCACCACACCGCCTTCTGGCATACGGCGAAACAGGCTGTCATACACTTGACCCGCCAGGTCTTTAACCGCTTTGTGTACACGTGAAGAAGCGGCAACCACGCCCCCTTCAACTTCTAAAAATGCTTTCGTCAACGCCACTTCAATTTTGCTGACTTCAAAGGGCGTTACGCTGCCATTACGGCGAATAACTTTATACACAGAGTCTGAAACGCTTGAAGCGGAGTCTTCTGCAATAGTGGAAAGGGTAACGGGTGCTTTAGCAGATGGCCTCAAGTCGTCGCTCGCAGTGCTCATATGGTGTCTCCTAGGTGACATAAAGTTGTTAAAACCGGTGCGCGGGTCTAAATTGTTACTTATATTTTAATGATTAATTTTCAGACCACAATTAGATGTTCTGCTGCTGACTATAGCATGTCAGAAAAATCCTTACATAGCGTTTTCTACCATCTGAAATACTACAGGTAGTGTCAATGTGGGGCTACAAACACTATATAGTGTTTATAGTGGCGGGTTGGCTTGTGGAAAAGGTGTGGATAAAATAGGGAAAAAAGCGGTATAAGCTAAACTTAAATTAATTGATAATAAGACAGTTAACTTCTTAAGTGACCGTTTATAAGGCCTACCGCCTGTTTGAAACAATGACTTTCAACCAATGCAAATACGGGATAACTTAGATAACTGTAAACCACTATATATAGTCGACGGTTTTTTAATAAAAAGCGGCAAAAGCTGACAGAAAAAGCAGTTTAGCGGTTAGGTGGTGAGAGGCTTTCAAGTGAGGGTCTGTTGGAAGCGGAGTGCTTCCAACAGTGTCGTGATTAATAATCAAACTTAATTTTTAGATTTCTTAAACCCGTGTTTTAAGTTGGTTCCAACTACCTTAAACCAAGTAGTGTGCGGCGGCCCTTCAAAACCGCGGCTAACGCCTGCGATTAATAAAGCAACCCGCTCCTCATCTTCACCGCGTAAGTAGCCAATCACATCGACATCCAATACACCGATAATTTTCTTGTATTGGTCAGTGTGAACGGTCTTGCTACCACGCTTCTGGGAGGTAACTTGGACCTGATACTCCGTTACCATCGCGACATTGCCAAAGTTCGGTTGGCCTTTTAACTTCTTCTTAACAACGTAATCGATGCGGTCACCTTTATTGTTAATAGCGCCGGCAAACAGCACGCTGTCATTGCTTTGCTTAATGCCAAACTTATTAAACTGTGCTTCCATATTGGCCTGATTAGTTTGCCAGTAAGCCGCAAAGCTTTGAATGCCTGTCGTTGACTCTGGCACGCTTTGGTACTTGTCCTGCCAAAGAATTTTGTCAGTCACCAAGTCTTGTATATACACATTGAGAAAATAGGCACCCACGGCCTCATCGGGTGGCTCCACGGCGTAGGCAAACTTGCCGTCAGCTGACCAACCTAGTGGGTAAAATACGGCATCTAAAATCTCAGCACCTGCCGGACCTTGTAATAAGTTACTAAAACGATTTCGCACAACATCGCTCAGTAACAGTGGACGGGGGATTTCAACCGTTGGCACATTGGCGGAAGCATCGGGGCCTGCAGGCACGTCAAGGCGCTCTATTTCGCCGGTCACAACGCCGCTATCATCGGTGCTTAGTTCGGCAACGTCTGCCTCCTCACCTACGCCCGGGATTTTAAGCGCAACGGCTTTGGTGTCTTCAGCCGTTAGGGTTAACGGTGCGGTTTTGTTTTGTGGTGGCTGTTCTTCACTGCAGCCCGTTATTAACAGTGCCGATAAAATGATCGCACTGAGTTGGAATGGGGTCATCAAACGCTCCTTGAAATGATGGTTTTGCAGATTTTAACTGATCTATTCGTTAAGATTAACCAATTCAGCATAATTCTACTTATCGGAACCATAATTAATGTCGTATAAAGTTACAATCCAACCCAGTGGTCATGAATTTGAGCTGGCTGAAAATGAGTTGGTATTAGACGGCGCGCTGCGTAACGGCATCATGTTTCCTTACAGCTGCCGCGGCGGCTCATGCGGTACCTGTTTTGGTAAGGTACTGGCAGGTGATATCGACTTTCCAGACGGTTTACCGTTGGGGTTAATGGAATCTGATCGAGTGCAAGGGCAGGCGTTGTTTTGCTGCGCTACGGCAAAAACTGACCTGATAATCGATGTACGTGAGGTGCGTAGCCGTGCTGAAATTCGCACTAAAACGTTGCCAGCACAGGTCCGGTCGCTACGCCAGTTAGCCCCTGATGTCATGGAAGTAATACTCGCACTACCCGCCTCTGAAAGCTTAGCTTTTCGAGCGGGTCAATACATCGACTTTTTATTGCGTAATAATAAACGCCGCGCTTTTTCTATCGCTAACGCACCTAGCACTAGCGCTCCTGATGAGAACGAGCTGTTGGAGCTGCACATTCGTTTGGTTAAGGGGGGTGAGTTTACAGCGCTGGTGTTTAATAAACTTCAGCCTAAGTCACTGGTAAGGATTGAAGCGCCGCTGGGGGATTTTTACGTGCGTGAAGAGTCCAATCGGCCGCTTATCATGATTGCAGGTGGCACTGGGTTTGCGCCGCTTAAAGCGATGATCGAACAGCTGCGAGCAGAGCAGGACACTCGGCCTATTCATTTATACTGGGGCGCACAAACACTCACCGACCTATATCATGCGTCGCTCGCTAAACAGTGGGTCAAGCAGGGTGGTTTTAGTTTTACGCCCGTGCTGTCGCAAGCGCGCGATGAGGATAATTGGCAAGGCCGGTCTGGCTATGTGCATGAGGCGGTAGCGGCGGATTACCCTGACCTTTCAGGGTTTGATGTGTACATGGCAGGGCCACCAGAAATGATTGTAGCGGCGCAGGCTGCTTTTTTTGCGCAAGGGTTGCCGCGTGAGCAGTTATTTAATGATTCTTTTGAATATGCCCAGCGTTAGCAAGCCTTAGGTTAGGGCTAGTAGCGATTCATCTTCCCACCAACTTCTCCAATATCGGCGTTAAAATCGTTTCCATCGCGAGCGACATTTTATTGCCCGGCACCACGATAGTATTGCGTCGTGACATAAACGAGTGCTCGATCATATCGAGTAAAAATGGAAAGTTGATATTATATTTTGACGGGCGCTGAAAACGAATCACCACCTTACTTTCATCTAACGAAGGAATGTCTCTTGAAATAAAGGGATTGGAGGTGTCTACCATCGGTACACGCTGAAAATTCATATCAGTGAGTGAAAACTGTGGTGTGATATAGTTAATGTAGTCAGGCATTCGCCGCAAAATAGTCTCAACCACTTGCTGCTCGTTATAGCCACGCTCTGAATGGTCGCGGTGAATTTTCTGAATCCATTCTAGGTTAACACTTGGCACGACACCAATTCCCAAATCCACATAGGGCGTCACGTCGACGTCTTGGCTTTGATCAACGACCATGCCATGTAAACCTTCGTATAAAAGCAGTTCGGTGTTCTCCGGCATGTTTTCCCATTCGGTAAACTCACCCACTTTTAGCGGTAGGTTAAGCCGCTGGCTATGCTTTTCAACTTGAATTTTATTGTGAAGGTAGTGACGTTGAAGGGTCATCCCCCGTTCGCCGTACTCTTTAAAGCAATTCTGTAAGGCCTTAAAGTTGTTAGCGCTGGGGCCAAAATGACTGAGATGGTCATCGCCTCTGACCGCTACCTCATCAACGCCTTGTTTAAATTCTTCTCGCGTTAAGCTGTGGAAGCTATCGCCTTGAATAATGCCGGCGTTGATGCCTTCACGTCGGAATATATTGACGAATGCGTCACGAACATACGAAGTACCTGCACCAGATGATCCGGTAACCGCAACGACGGGGTGTTTAGCGGACATTGGCAATTTACTCCTAATAGATCAACAGAGGAGTCTAACAGTTCGAACGATCCCTAGGAAAATATAAAAATAACGAGGCGGGTCTTAGCTTTTCTAAACTGAACAGATTTACAGAAAATTTCTGTGAGTTATCCAAGCAAGTCTGTGGATAACTCTGTTGATAGAGAAGAGTATCTTGGTATAACTCATTGACATCGTTATCAATTGTGTCAATGTAGGTTTTTTTAAAATATTAATATTATCCAATGATATCAATACGTTATATAAATAATTAGGTATTTTTAGCGGGCGTTATTTTTCAACAGTCAACGAATTTTGTCTTTATCAGATAATGTGAATAACTGGTATGCGAAAAACTGAATCGTAACTGAACAAATTTATTGTTAAGCCCAAATTAAGAAATAATTCAGCTTTACACGGATGAGATGACGTGGCAGCAAGATATAAAATTAACAACATAAGTACAAACGCCACAATTCATATCTTTAGCGCCATTATAAAACTAACTTATTGTTTGTGCATAGATTTTATAATTGCAAATTTTATATCCACAAAAGCTGTGGATAACTTTGTGGACTAGTACGCGACAACTGGCTTCAAGGTAATAAAATCAAGGGTTTATGCGGTAGGGGGATAATTTACGCATATTTTTTTTAGTTAGTTAAAACAACTACTTACGGATCTTTTTTTGATTAGAGTATTGCTAATAATGCGTATATTAACACTTTGTTAAGTTTTTATAGCGAGTGTGAATAAGTCAATATGGCTTGTGGAGAGAGGCAAGCACTATATCTTGTGTTAGACCAGTAAATCAGCGCTGTGCTTAACTATCGATTGGGTATAAAAGAAATCGTCCAAGTCGTGTACAATATCGCGATTTATCCAGAGTCAAAAGTCTAATGAGTGATGTGGCACCCGCTAAAGCTTCAAATAATCGCGTTGGAATGATCAGTTTGGGTTGTCCCAAAGCATTGGTCGACTCCGAAAGAATTGTGACTCAACTGCGAATAGAGGGTTACGAAATTAGCCCAAGCTATGAAGGCGCAGATGTTGTTGTGGTCAATACCTGTGGATTTATAGACGCCGCGGTTGAGGAGTCACTTGATGCAATAGGTGAAGCACTAGAAGAGAATGGCAAGGTTATTGTGACCGGTTGTTTGGGTGCTGACTCTGAAAAGGTCCTTGCGGCGCACCCGGGTGTGTTAGCGGTTAGTGGCCCTCATGCTTATGAGGAAGTGATGACCGCGGTGCGTGCGACCATTCGCCCACCGCACGACCCCTTTGTTGATCTGGTTCCACCGCAAGGCATTAAGCTAACGCCACGCCACTATGCTTATTTAAAAATATCTGAGGGCTGCAACCACCGCTGCTCTTTTTGCATTATCCCATCCATGCGTGGTGATTTAGTTACGCGCTCTATTGGTGAGGTGATGCAAGAGGCTGAAAACCTAGCCAAAGCCGGCGTTAAAGAACTGCTGGTTGTATCGCAAGATACTAGTGCTTATGGTGTTGATATTAAATACCAAACGGGCTTTTGGAATGGCCGCCCGATTAAGTCTCATATTCAGCAGTTAGCAGAAGCGTTAGGCGAATTAGGTATCTGGGTGCGGCTTCATTACGTATACCCTTATCCACACGTTGATAAATTGATTCCGTTAATGGCAGAGGGAAAAATCTTACCTTACTTGGATATCCCGTTTCAGCATGCAAGTCATCGCATCTTAAAAGACATGCGCAGGCCAGCGCACGCTGAGAAGGTATTGGACCGTTTGAAAGTGTGGCGAGATATTTGTCCAGACATTACGGTGCGAAGTACGTTTATAACGGGCTTCCCAGGCGAAACAGAAGAAGATTTTCAGACGCTACTGGACTTTATTAAAGAGGCTCGTCTTAATCGAGTCGGCTGTTTTACCTACTCGCCTGTCGATGGGGCAACGGCTAACAGTTTACCAAACCACGTGCCAGAAGATGAAAAGCAAGACCGTCTTGAGCGCTTTATGGAGGTTCAGGCCGACATCAGCGCCGAGCTTTTATCTAAGCAAATAGGCAAGCGAATGACCGTGTTAACCGATGAGGTTGGCGACGATTTTACCATCGCTCGTAGTAAAATGGATGCGCCGGAAATAGATGGTGTGGTGCAAATTGATGGGGAAATGTTAGAACCCGGCCAATTTGTTGAGGTCGATATTACCCATGCGGATGAACATGATCTTTGGGGCAAGCTAGTTGAGCCGTCCTAAGACAGTTTCGAAGAATTTTTAAAATAAGTCGTGCTTGTGGCACATCACAATAGGGAAATGAAATGAAAAAAACACTAATAGCCGCCTGTGTTGCGGTAGCAGTAGCAGCATCTAGTAACGTATTTGCACAAACAGCTAAGCTGACCTCAGACGATGAGCGTTTAAGCTACAGCTTAGGTATGTTGATTGGCGACCGAATTCTTTCACAATATTCTGAAGATATTGATTACTTCGTCTTGTTAGAAGGCATTCGCGCGCAGCATAAAGGTGCCGAGACCGCCATGACGATGGATGAGGCGCACATGGTAATGCAGGCTAGCGAAGAAAAAGCCGCTGCCAAAGCCGGTGAGCAAGCCAAAGTGGAAGCCGCCAAAGCGATTGCGTTAGGTCAGGCTTATATGCTGGAAAACAAAGCTGTTGAAGGTGTCATGAGTACAGATAGTGGTATTCAATACCAAGTGCTAACCGCCGCCGAAGGTCCAAAGCCAAAAGCGACGGATAAAGTCAAAGTGCATTACAAAGGCACAACGATTGACGGCACAACGTTTGATAGTTCATATGATCGTGGTGAGCCTGCTGAGTTTGGTTTAAATCAGGTGATTCCGGGTTGGACTGAAGGTGTGCAGTTGATGAGCGTGGGCAGCAAATATAAGTTTGTGATTCCTTCAAGCCTTGCTTACGGTGACCAAGGAGCAGGTAGCAGTATTGGCCCGGGTGAGACGTTGATATTTGAAGTGGAGTTGTTAGAAATCTTAACGGCTGAGCAGTAATTTAAATGCAGCGAATTGCGGCCAAATCATTACAGGCAGCACAGGCCTATGAGCTTGCAGTTTCACTTCAGACACGATTAGTGGAGCGTCTGCAGCAAGTCAGTGTTGCAAGTGGGTCTGGCCGCAATTTTGAGTGCGTTGAATGGCTGCGTGAAGACGGTCGTCATGGTGGTGGCACGCGCTATACTGCTAACGATAAGTCGGTGTTTAATCAAGCTTCCGTTAATGTCTCGCAAGTGCAGTACGATGCCGACGATACAAAACGATTGGCGTCAGCAACGGCTTTATCCAGCATAGTTCATCCCCATAACCCCCTAGCCCCCTCAGTGCACCTGCACGTTAGCTGGACCGAGATGAAGGCGGGCACGGGCTATTGGCGGGTCATGGCAGACTTAAACCCTGCGATTGAAAACCCGCAGCACACAATGCGATTTAAAGAGGCATTAACAGCCTCTGCCCTGCAGCGCCTGGACGACTCCTATTTGGATGATGAGCAGTTAACGGCAGGCTTTGAGCAAGGGGATCGCTACTTTCACATCCCTGCCCTAACGCGTCACCGCGGTGTGTGTCATTTTTATTTAGAAAATTACTTCACTGAGAATCCAGCGGCGAACATGATGCTCGCTGAGCGAGTTATTCGGGATGTCATCGATATCTACGCTACGCTTTTAGATGATATGGTTGGTGAAGGTCTTGAGGCTAACGCTGAGGATTTTAACCTGCAGTTGGATTACCACAGCCTGTACTTTTTCCAAGTGCTAACGTTAGACAGAGGTACAACCTCAGGCTTGCTAGTTCATGATCAAAATGACATCGGTATTCTTGGCTCATTGCCCCACGCTGTTGACAAGGAGTTGATTAGTTCGTGGCGCTCAAATATGCCCGAGCCGCAAAATCAATTATTAGATGCTTTATTGGACTGTCTAGCGCCACCCAAAACAGGTGAGCGTCGTAGCGTGATTGATGAGTCGGTTAAAAAAGCACTTGCTAATGCCGTGCGTCGTCACTACAACGCCAATCCGCACGCGTTAGCACTACAAGCCAGCGGAGAGATCATTCCTCCCACTGTCGCCAACCACCAGCCAGCTTAAAAATCAACTAATGCCTGAACCTAAAGAATTTCACCTACCCATTACAGCATCAGAAATTACCGCGATCGATTACCTGGCTCAAGCATCTGGCTTATCAAAGCAGCGCCTGAAACAGATTATGCAAAAAGGCTGCGTTTGGTTGGAGCAGCACAGCGCTCGGGGTGAGGAAAAACAGTTTATTCAGCGTTTGAGGCGTGCCAAACGGGTGTTAAAAATTGGCGAGACGTTACATTTTTATTATGACGAGGCTGTGCTACAGGAAAAGCCTGCAGAGGCAACGCTGGTTAGTGATGAAGGTGCGTATAGCATTTGGCACAAACCGGCGGGGATGCGCTCACAGGGGTCGAAATGGGGGGACCATTGCACGCTTTATCGTTGGTCTGAGCAGCATTTAAGCCCTGAGCGCCCGGCTTTTATTGTGCATCGGTTAGACCGTGCGGCGAGTGGTCTTATGTTGCTCGGTCACAAAAAGCAAGTCACTGCACAGCTGACTAGAATGTTTGCCAAGCGTCAAGTTGAAAAGCGCTATCAGGTGAAGGTTGAGGGTGATTTTTCAAGCAGCTTTGCCGATGGCGAAACGACTAAATCCATTCGCACCAATATCGATCAAAAGTCTGCTTGCAGTCATGTAAAGCTGTTGAGTTACGACAAGAGCAGTGATGAGTCGTTAGTGGAAGTGCAAATTGAGACGGGCCGCAAGCATCAAATAAGAGTGCATTTGGCGAGTGTCGGCTTTCCTGTTGTTGGAGACCGCCTGCATGGATCGGGTAAAAATCAAAAAGATTTACAGCTGGCCGCGGTTGAGCTGAAGTTTCAGTGCCCTGTGACGGGTGAGGCGAAGTCATTTGCCTTAAATCCTACATTTGCGGTTTAATAGAAGCTCCTTTTACGAAAACACTCAGGTATTCACTATGGAACGTAAACTGATCTCGTCTGGCTCAGAATTTGAGACTAAAATTGGTTACTCGCGCGCAGTTGTCGATGGCGGTTACGTCTTTGTGGCCGGTACGACGGGGTATAACTATGATGATATGTCGATTTCTGATGACCCTGTAGAGCAGGCAGAGCAGTGCTTAAAGAACATCGCCAAAGCGCTAGAAGAGGCCGGCAGCAGCTTAGACCGAGCTGTACGCGTTCGTTACATCTACCCCGATAAAGCTGATTTCGAGCCGTGCTGGCCTGTGTTTAGTAAATACCTTGGCGTCGCTAAACCTGCAGCCACTGTTTTTATTGCGGGGTTGCTCGATGACAAAATGAAGCTTGAAATTGAAATTACCGCGCGCGTCGGTGAGTCTGACTATTCTTATTAGTTTTTATTTACAGTGCAGCCGCCGAGGTTAATCCATTGCGCTAACCGGCTGCTGCGCGCCTCATTGCTAACCCCAAGCGACATAATAACAAGAAATAAGTAGCTCATCGCAACGATGACGCCGCTAATACCGTAATTTGGCTGTTCTGAAAGACCTTCATTAATGTCATCGCTATCATCTTGCACAAGACTCAAGGCCGATACGTGCCTGTGCGCCAATTTAAATGATTTAAGTGGTGCCTTCTGAGCTGACAATACAAGGAATGTAAACGAGTACTTCTTTTACAGAACGTACTTTTAGAATAATGCAGAGAGCAGGTCATCTCATGTCAAAAAAAATTACCCTCACCGTGTTTGCCACATTGTCGTTGATGATATTGGTGGCGTTACCCGTTAGTGTTACGGCTGCCACTATTAGCAATGCTATTGATGACGATAGTATCACTATCGATGCTAATATCGACGACTGGTCAGCTATTGCCTCACTAGGCTATGACGGCGCAGCGTTGCCTAATGTCAATACGCAGGCAGATTACTTAGAAGGTTGGTTGGCACACGACGCTAGCAGTCTTTACATTGCCTACCGCAATAACGGCGATATCATTACTTCAGCTTGGTGGTCTTGGCAGGTCTATATCGATACCGATACGTCAACATCGACAGGTTATAAAAACATAGACGGTTTAGGGGCTGAGTATTTATTGCAGGGCGCAAGTGTTTATAAATACACAGGGTCAGGGACCAATTGGTCGTGGCAAAACATAGGGAGTGCGACGAATGCTGTCAACGGTGCGCTCGCTGAATTTAAAATACCACGCAGCATGTTGAGCAACCCGACGGAGTTTCGAACCGTTTTTAAGGCAAGAAACAGTGCCTTTACCGGTAGGTACTCGGTTGCTGATATCGACACCTACCCTAAAGCATCGTCAGCACTTACGCTGCATGATGATTTGTTATTCAGGCAGTCAGCTATTTGGATGGAGGCAGGGGGCACACAATCGATGCGCTTGGCGAGTGATGCCGCACAAGGTTCGACCACGCTAGAGATGGCGAGTGCATATCCCTTAATCGATGATCAGCTGATTACCTATCTTGCAAGCAATGATGAGTACTACACAGCCCATGTTAAGAGCACAAACGGCAGTACCATTACGCTTAACAAACCACTAGCATCCGCAATAAGTGCGGGTAAAACTATTTGGAATTTCTACGCGAACGGCTCTCATCCTAATGAATTTGGCTATCGCGCCATTGCAGACTTTGCTATTAGAAAAATTGGTATTAACAACCTCAATACCGGCCGGCACGTTTTATTAGGCGATAGTTGGTTTGACAGCCCGGGTGTGAGTGAGCGTTTAGAGGCTCGTTTAAGTGATGCGACCGTCATCAACAAAGGCTTGGGCGGAAACACCTCAACGAATCTGTTAAATCGTTTTGATACAGATGTCGCGCGTCAGAACCCAGATTTTGTTTGGGTCATCGCGGGGGTTAATGACTATCATCAAGATGTTCCAACGGCGACTTATTTGTCTAGCATGCAAGCAATCATTGGCAAAATTAACAGCATTGGGGCAACGGGTGTCATTTTTGACTCGCCAGTTGGGCAGCTTTTTTATGGCAGTGACGAAAGACGGCAGCTATCACATCGTTATTCAGAAGGGTTGTCTGGCGGTGGCGTTGGTGGGTTTGTGGATTATACCTTGGGCGCAGTCGTTCCACTGCCAGAAACAGGCGATGTGTCTAACCCAAAATCGATCAATATCGATGGCGATCTTGATGATTGGCGTGAGCTGCAGTCATTTGGTAGAGATGGCGATGATATCAATATAGCGGGCGCCCGAGCTGATATTTTAGAAGGTTGGATGGCGCATGACGAGGCTAAGTTTTACCTAGCTTACCGCAATGATGGTGAAATCGTACGCGGTACTTGGTGGCCATGGCAGATCTATCTGGATACGGATAACAACGAGGAAACAGGCTTTAAGGCGGGTAACGGTGTCGGTGCAAACTACATTATTCAAGGCAGTGGTTTGTATCGGTATATTGGCTCAGGTGCTGACTGGGCATGGCAATACGTGGCAAGCGCTGATTTTAAAATCAATAATGATGTGGCTGAGTTGGCATTTTCTCGCGCTGCTATCGGCAACCCTTCCTCTGTCAGTGCGATTATGAAAGCACGAAACGGTATATTCACGGGCAACTACTCGCAAGCGGCGATGGACAGTTACCCCAATGTAGGAAGTGATCATTTAAATTACAAGTTTGGCGACGTGCTAAGCCGTGACGGCGTGTCAAACCGCGTAGATGATTTTAGTATCGACCTTGATGGCAATGTAAATGATTGGACTGCTGTCACCTCATTTGGAACAGATCCTGATGATATCACCGATGCTAATCAGCAGGCTGATTGGTTAGAAGCCTGGGCGGCGCACGACAATAACAACCTTTACTTTGCTTATCAAAATGATGGGGACATTAGCGCCGTTGCATGGCCGTATCAAGTGTACATCGACATCGATAATAACCCAGACACGGGCTATCAAGTCACCGGTGGCATTGGGGCTGAGTTTATACTGGAAGGTAAAAATCTACGCCGCTACTCAGGGTCAGGCTCCAATTGGTCATGGGACACGCTTGCGGTCACAGGAAGCGCCACTGACGGAGCATATTCTGAAATTGCGATACCGCGAAGTGTACTAGAGGGAGTATCTGATTTTAGGGTGATCTTCAAAGCCAATAATCAACCCTTTACAGGAAACTTTGCGCCGAGCGGCGTCGATTATTTCCCTGACAATGCTGTCAGCAGTGATGATGGGTATTTCAGCTACTCGATGCAGTAAATTAACGGTTTTTCACTACTGACTTTTGCAATCTAAAGTGATCCTGCACACAATAGGCAAATTAGAGTAATAGAGTCAGTACGTGAAAACTGAACCAAACGAGACAGATATACTAGCGGACCTAAGAGACCGCACCCGTAAGCTAAACTCAGTTGAGCACAATGCTGACGGCCGCTATGTGCTGTGCTGGCTGCAACAAACCTTGCGTGCCTACGACAACCCCGTGATTGATGCTGCATTGGCTTATGCTAATAAGCGCGACCTGCCTGTGGTGGTTTATCATGGCATGCGTCAAGACTACCCGCATGCCTCAGACCGTCTGCATTACTTCTTGCTGGGTGGCAGTCGTGACTTACAGCATGGCTGCGACGAACGTGGCATTAGAGCAGTTAGCTATTTAGAAACGTCTGATTGCATTGAAAAAGGTTTAGTTTATCGACTAGCAGAAACTGCTCATGCGGTGTTTGCTGAAGATCACCCAACCTTTGTTGCCCGCTGGCAAACGCAGCGGTTCGCCACCAAAGTAAATCGAGCGGTTTATGCGGTTGACGCTGCACGCTTAGTCCCCACACGCATGTTGCCCACTGGCATTACCACCACACCTAAGTTTAGAGCGGCGAACAAAGCGCTAAGGGAACATTATGCATTAAGTGCCATCGACCTTGAGCCCAACGCTGGCGTGTATACGGCTGATTTGGGATTTAATGACGTCGACCTGCGTGATGCCTCAGATGGGCATTTAAAAACACTGATTGCCTCTTGCGATATCGATCACACCCTTTGGGCGTGCCCTGAGTTTCCGCCGTCTCGAACAGAGGCGTTAAGCAGGCTGAATCAGTTTATTACAGAGCATTTGCCACGGTATAAATGGACGCGCAATAACCCTGTTTTAGATGGCTCAGGCGCTTATTTATCACCCTATCTACACTTCGGTCAGCTAGGTCCGCGCGAATTGTACAAGGCCGTTCAGGCATCGGATGTTGTCGCTGCAGCGAAGTGGAAGTTTTTAGATGAGGCAATCACTTGGCGTGAGTGGTTTCATTATCTAGCGTTTCACACTGAAAATTTTGAGCGCTTTGACGCACTGCCCAATAGTGCTAAGTCAACCCTGCTCGCGCATGCAGAAGATGAGCGCAGTAACCTGTATGCTTTAGATGATTTATTGCACGGTCGTACGCATGACGCGGTATGGAACGCCGCTCAAAAGCAATGGCTACTGACCGGTTACATGCATAACAATTTGCGTATGTACTGGTCCAAACAGGTGATCGCTTGGACACCCGACCCTGAAACGGCCTGGAATACTGCGTGTTACATAAACGACCGGCTCAGTCTCGATGGGCGTGACCCCGCGACCTATGGCAATATGCAGTGGTGCTTTGGACGCGCTAAACCTGGCTATCGTGAGATTAAAGTCTACGGTTGGGTTGCTCCTAAATCGTCAGCCGCGCTCATGAAGCGAGACGGAGTGCCCGAATGGGTTGAAGAAATGGCAACGTTTGAACCTGCAACTATTGCCGTTAATGTGAATGGCTTAACTCAATCACTAATACCACCAAATTTGCTAGGTGAAACAATTGCAAAATAGTCATCACGGGAGTCTTGTTTATTGTGGGCCCATCAGGAATGATATGAAGCGTTCAAATTAACGGCATAGAGGGATTCACATGACAACAAAAAATCAGTCAGGCGACGCAGCAAATTTAGACTCTCATCGTTACCTTGAAGAGGTGCTAGGTGACGAGGCGCTTAGCAAAGTAAAGAAGTGGAATGAGACTTCAGCAAAGCGACTAGAGCCCGACCCGCGCTTTGGTGCCATGGAATCACAAGCCCTTGAGATACTTAACTCTAAAGAAAAAATCCCTTACGCATCCTATCGCGGCGGGCAAATGCACAATTTCTGGCGAGATGAAACCCACGTTAGAGGCATCTGGCGAACCACCACATTAGATAACTACTTAACTGACGCGCCTGAATGGGAAACTATTTTAGATTACGACGCACTGTCTGAAGCTGAGGGCAAAAACTGGGTATTCGCCGGCAATAACGCGCTAAGCACCGACGACAATAAATGCCTAATCAGCCTGTCTAATGGGGGCAAGGATGCCAGTGTAATCAGAGAATTTGACGTTGCCACTAAGCGCTTTGTTGAGGACGGTTTTGTGACAGGGGAGTCCAAAGGCTCAGCGACATGGTTAGATGCTGACACTGTATTAATTGGTGTGGACTTTGGTGAAGGCAGCATGACAGATTCAGGCTACCCGATGATTGCCAAGCTCTGGACGCGCGGCACCGATTTGGCAGATGCCACCGAACTAATGCGCGGTGAGCCAAGTGATGTTGCCGTGTCGGCGTATTGCTTGGAGCTTAGCAACGAGCGCCGCGAGATTATGATTAGCCGAGCGGTCACCTTTTATACCTCAGAAACGTATTGGCTACCGCGCGATACGTTAGCGCCTGTTAAGCTTCCCATCCCAGAAAAAGCTGATATTAGCGGCGAGTTTAAAGGCCAAATGCTGCTAAGCATTAATGAGGATTGGCGTGGTTTCAAAAGTGGCGACTTGTTGTCTTTTTCGTTTGATGAATTTATGGCAACCGGTGAGATTGAATCGGTAAACTTGGTCTACTCACCCAATGCGCGTTCATCGCTGGGCGGAATGGGCGCCACTAAATCTAAGCTACTGCTAAGTATTTTTGAAAATGTTGCGGGAACAGCCTATGCGTTTGATTGGGACGGTAGTGCATGGGCCTCTGAGGGACTGGATTTCCCAAGTGCCGGTTCGATCTATATTGGCGCGACAAACGATAAAGAAGAAGAGGCCTTCATCATTACCGACGGCTTTTTAGCACCGAGCACCCTCTGGTTATATAACGCGGCCACTAAAGAAAAACGCCAAGCCAAATCCCTACCCTCATGGTTTGATGCCTCGGCCATGGTGGTTGAGCAGTTTGAAGCCGCCTCAAGTGACGGCACTTTGGTGCCCTACTTTGTGGTACGCAGTAAAAACTGCAAACTTGATGGTAAAAACCCTACCTTGCTGTATGGCTATGGGGGTTTTGAGATTTCGCTAACCCCAAGTTACGACGCAACACGCGGCAAGCTTTGGTTAGAACAAGGCGGTGTTTATGTGTTGGCTAACATTCGAGGGGGCGGTGAATTTGGTCCAAAATGGCACCAAGCCGGATTAAAAACCAATCGCCAATTAGTGTTTGATGACTTTATTGCCGTGGCTGAAGATGTCATTGATAAAAAGATCACCTCACCACAGCACCTAGGTATTCAAGGAGGGTCTAACGGGGGCTTATTGGTCGGCGTCATGTTTACACAGCGACCGGATTTATTTAACGCGGTGATTTGCCAAGTCCCGCTGCTGGACATGCTGCGGTTTCATACCCTGCTTGCGGGGGCTTCGTGGGTCGGAGAGTATGGTAACCCTGAGGATGAGGCGGAAGGTGACTTTTTGCGCTCGATATCCCCGTATCATAATGTCAAAGCTGATGTAGTCTATCCTGAAATACTGTTTGTAACTTCAACCAAAGATGACCGAGTTCATCCGGGACATGCGCGCAAAATGGCCGCCCAGCTTGAAGATATGGGGTATGACTTTTTGTATTATGAAAATATTGACGGCGGTCACAGTGCAGCGGCGAACTTAAAAGAGTCGGCTAAGCAAAAGGCGTTGGAATATACCTACCTGTTACAGAAGCTGCGTGACTAAGCTTGGTGAGATGGCTATGAATATTCGCTATAGCATTTTGGGTGCAGGCGCAATGGGCACCGCTTTTGGTGCGCGCCTGAAGCTTGCAGGTTTTGAAGTGGAACTTCTAAATCGCGCACCTGCTCACAGCCAAGCCTTTAAGCAGCGCGGTCTGCTTGCCACCCTTAACGGCAAGCAGCACACCCTTGATATTTCAGCGACCACGGTAGACAACGCGAGCCCTGCGGACGTTGTCATCATTTTTACCAAGTCATTTCAAATCAAAGAAGCCTTGCAGCAAATGCCTGCGTCTTTAAAGCAGGCGCAGGTTATTACGCTGCAAAACGGCTTAGGCAATGGCAAGCAGGTCGCGGCGGTAGTAGGCGTTGAGCGCACTATTGAAGGCGTTACTATGATGCCCGCGCAACTGCTTAAACCCGGTGAGGTCGTGTCTTCAGACGCCGCTGAAACTTGGCTTTACCCAGCCTCTGGTAAAGCTGAGCCTTTAACAGAGCAGGTGGGTAAGGATTTTAATCAAGCCGGTATCACGACGACCGTCACCCCGGATGTACATGACTTCATCTGGCAAAAAGCCTGTTTTAATGTGGCGATTAATGCGCTGTGTGGTTTAACCGGTGCTTCGCCTGGCATGTTAAATGCCTATCCCGAGGGTAAAGTGTTAGCGCATGAGATTGTGGATGAAACAGCGCTAATTGCGACAGCCAGCGGCGCGCACGTGGATGTTGAGAAGGTTCACGCGCTTATCGAGTACGCCTGCGCTAATCACCTCAAACACAAACCCTCAATGTTGCAAGACCTAGAAAACCAACGCGGCACTGAGATTGATGCGCTAAATGGCTATATCGTAGAGTTAGCCGAGCAGTTAGGGGTTGAGGCGCCATTAAATCGTATGCTGGCGCGACTCATCCGCTTGAAACAGGTGGCTCCCGCCTTCTGGAACACCTAAATACCGTTAACCTGACGCTGTTATCTTTTTCATCTAAATTTTCGTTTGTCGCACCATCTCATCCACTTAGCGTTACCCCACTGGTTGTAAATGGGCACTATCCTTAGGGTGGTAGTTTTACTTGTGCGATTTTATTATCGCGACTTGTGCAGCGCCTTAGCCTATGGCTAGATTTGATGGTTCAGTTAAGTGTCATCTTGGCGTTGTATAGTGCTTTTACACACTCATCGATGGATAAAAACAGTGGCCGCACCTAAAAAAACAATACTACTCGTCAGCCTATCATTAATGATTGCCGGTGCAGGATACGCTGCATTGGGCTTGAACCAATCAACCCCTCAAACGCCTGACAAAGCGGTTGTACTAAGTGAAGGTTCTGGGCCTGATGCACGGGTGGCAGCTAATTTACTGATGCCAAATACTAAGGTGAGAGGGCCGCTTCGCACAGAAGAGTTAAAACATATCAAACTAACCGATCAGGACGGCAAGACGTTTTCCCTAGATGAGCTTAAAGGTGAAACGGTACTGATTAACTTTATGTTTGCAGGGTGCGTTAGTATTTGTCCGGTGCAAACAGTGGGTTTGCGCCGCGTCCACAATGAAATGCAGCTTGACCCTGAAAAAGACAAAATTAAACTGCTCTCAATCTCGATTGCACCGTTAAGCGATACGCCCGCATTGTTAAAGCAATTTGCGCAGCGTTTTGAGATTGATAAGCCGAGTTGGCGGTTTGCTGTGACCAGCCAAGCCCACACCGATGAGCTATCTGAGCAGTTCGGTGTAGGCGTCAAACCGATGGCTGGGGAAGGTGACCAGCTAGACCACCGCTCTTTGTTATACCTAATTAATCATGAAGGTGTAATGATTCAGCAATACCGGGGTAACGTTGTGGATGTTGAGCGCTTAAAAAATGAGCTAAGAGTGGTTGATAAGCTAGGACGCTCTTAACCGGCGCTATTCGCCCTGCACAACGCCTTGGCTTTCGTTATAAGAAAGCGGCGGGTATTTTGCAGGATGGTCGGGGCCACAGCAGCTTGGCACACATTCCATTTTATAATTGGCATTGGCGTTTAAAAAGAACGGAATGGAGTAGCGTGAGTCCTCACCGAGATTGTTGTTAGCAAAATGCTTAGCGCTAATAAATGTGTCATTGGTCCACTGCTTTAACAATTCACCGGTGTTGATAATAAACGCATCTTCAATGAGCGGGACATTAATCCATCGCTGCACGCGTTCGTTAAACACCCTTAAGCCTGGTTTGTCTTGCGCTAATATCGTAATAAACGACGTATCCACATGCGGTGCAATGCCAAACTCATCGCTGTCTGTCTCTTTAATGGGTGGATAATGCGTCATGCGTAGCCGATACAGCGGGTCGATGAAGGCTTCATCGAAAAAAGTGCTAGGCATTTTTAACGCGGTAGCAACAATGGGTAGCAGGCACCGACTGAGTTGCTCCATAGCGATAGCGTAAGCCTCTACAGTCGTTCTAAACTGGGGTAAGCCTGTCGCTTCGGGCCATTGATTGTCCGCAAAGCCTAAGTGATGATCACATTTAACAATGAATGTTTCGTTAAGATTGCCACGGTCTCGGGTAGGGAGCTTGCGGTTTTTGACTGGGAGATAACCCACGCCCCCCACAGGCCACTCTTGCCTATCCATTAAAATAGCGTGTTTAGCCTCAATCGGTAAACGATGAAACGCCCTAATCTGCTCAAACATTTCACCCATAAACTGGCTTGAAATGCCGTGGCCGATAATCGAAAAAAATCCCACTTCTTCACAGGCTGTTTTTAGCGCCTCAGCGGCGGTTTTAAGCGAGGCCTCACTGCCCATGGCAATATACTCACTGAGGTCGATAATGGGAATATCGCCCTTAGCGGCTTCTTTGGTGTCACTTAAGTCCCAAGCTTTTGACTCGGCTTGAAGCTGCTTTTCCTTTTCAAAAGGGTCAAATCGCGTAGAATTTTCAGTGCTCATCAAACCCTCCTTTGCTTAGTGGTGAGTGTCTTTAGCGTGACTTACACCGCGGTCAACCACCCGTGAGTATCATCCGCCTCACCCCACTGAATGGCATTGAGCTGATTGCGTAGCTGCGTCGTAATTGGCCCTAGTGTGCCGGTGCCCACTTCATGCTCTTTGCCGTTATAAATCATCGTGCCAACAGGGGCAAGTACCGCCGCGGTGCCTGAAAGTGCCGCTTCACAGCTTGGGTCTTGTATGCGCTCTAGCACTTCGGTAATAGAGAGCTCACGTTCACTCACTGTCATGCCGTTATCACGCGCCAACGTTAAGATAGAGTCGCGCGTTACGCCGTGTAGGAAAGAGGCATCTAATGCTTTAGTGATGATCTGATTACCATCAATTAAGATGAAATTAGCCGCGCCGGTTTCTTGAACAAAACCACCGGGAGCAAATAAAATTTGATCTGCGTTGTATTTTTCTTTGGCTTGCATAATAGGGTTCAACGCGCTGGCATAGTTGCCGCCGCTTTTGATCATGCCCATATGCGGGGCGCAGCGCATGCCGTCCTCATCTAGCAATACGCGCAAAGCCGACGCACCTGCTGCAAAATAATCCCCCACTGGTGACAAAAGGACATATTGGCAAGACTCAACCGATGGCGAGGCGGCTTTACCGATACTTAACTCAGTCCCCAAATGTGTTGGGCGAATGTACAGTGACCCCGGTGTGTCAGGCACATCGTCTTTATACTGTGCCACGATATCCAAAATCATTTTTGAAGTCATCGCCTCATCAATCTCAGGTAATGAGATTAAGCGCGAGCTTTGGGCAAAGCGCTTAATGTTCTGATCCATGCGGAAAATCTTTACCGAACCGTCTTTTTGACGGAACGCTTTTAAGCCTTCAAAACAGGTACTTGAGTAGTGCAACACATGACTGCCAGGATGCATGGGTAGCGAGTCGCTAGAAACCACTTCTGGTGCGCTCCACTCATTATTTTTATTCCAGGAAATTGTCATTTCCGGCATGAATTCTGTGCCAAATGCTTTAGCCATGTCGATCGCTTCATTAAGTACTGTCGGACAGTAAATATGCCACATCCCATAATCAGGCTCTAGCCTTTATTAAGGGTTTTTAATGATTAGTATGCAGTTCACTAATAATAATGGGTTTTCACCCCTCAAATTGTTTGATTGTTATTGGCTGTTTTATCAGTAGTATTCGCAAACGATACCCACACAATCAACGCATGAAGCAAAGATCGAATGAGGAGAGAGCAAAATGAAATTATTACACAACACCTATCGTGGCACAGGTATTCCGACCTCTGAAGGGATGGAAGGTAAAGCGGTCAGCGTTAATGCGACCAAAGTTCTGGAACTACTCGAACACTGTCCGGTGGCCAAGCAAACCGAACTGCATGACAATCCTACGTTAGCGGCAGAGTTAGGCATTGCGCGACTTTATATAAAAGACGAACGTGAGCGTATGGGCTTGGGAAGTTTTAAGTCGACGGGCGCCGCTTATGTTATTGCACTAGCGGCCAGCAAAGCGATAGAACAGTCTGATTTTACGTTAGAAACAGCCACGCCTGAACAGTTGCGCACACTGCTTACGGCTGAAACTTATATCTGCTCGACTGCAGGTAATCACGGGTTATCCATCGCTGCAGGTGCACGCGTGTTTGGTGCTAAAGCGGTGATTTACTTAAGTGAGTCGGTGCCTGAGACGTTCGCTGAGCGTTTAAAAGGCTATGGCGCTGACGTAGTGAGGCACGGCGAGAGCTATGAGGACAGCTTCTATGCCGCACGTGCTAGAGCGGAGCAAGAAGGTTGGACCATGTTGTCAGACACGTCATGGCCGGGCTACACCGAGATACCGACACAAATTATGGAAGGCTATTTGATCGTGTCATCTGAGACTGTCAAGCAGTTGGCCGATGAGCCGACGCCAACACACATTATGTTGCAAGCGGGTGTGGGTGGTGTTGCCGCCTCTGCGACGGCTTACTTTCGTGATCAGTGGGGCGATGAGCCGATGATTGTGATTGCTGAGCCGGAGGCGGCCCCTGCGTTAATGGACAGTATTGAGGCGGGTAAGCCCGTTGAAGCGACAGGGCCGGTGTCTTCCATGGGGCGTTTGGACTGTAAAGAGCCTTCACATGTTGCGCTGGGTTGCTTGGCGCGCGAAGTGGATTGGTTTGTTACGCTGAGCGATGAGGCGGTTGAGTCGACGACGGATTGGTTGGCGGCGGCGGGGATTGCGTCTACGCCTTCGGCGACGGCTGGGTTGGCGATTGTGCAGCAGAGTCAGGTGGGGGATGAAGTTCGTCAGAAGTTGGGTCTGGATGAGAATAGCCGTGTTTTGGTGATTATTACAGAGCGCGCCTAGTGGTTCGGCAGGCCTCTGGTTTTTTCAACGGCTCCTCCTCTTCGAATTATTGGCAGAGCCAAAATTTTTATCGGGAAGTCGCCTTTTGAAAATACCAGAGGCCTGCCTAGTTCACAGTGGGATTTGAGATGGATTTTTAGAAGTGGGTTGAAGATATGAATGATCAGTTAAAGGGTTTATCCGTAATTTGGTGGCCGGTGCTAATTAAATATTCTGACTATGAAGAATTGGGGTATGTCACTGACGCTTCTGGATGGGAGACTGAAGTGGGAGCGGGTGGTGCTTATCTTGGGACTGCTGATATTTTGATTGATTCTCGTGGGGCGGCCTTCTCTATTGTGAATCAAGGTGAAGGAATCAATGCGCTTATGCCAACTCAAAGCGCTGTTAGCATGGATGAGCTACTAACTTGGGTTAGGGCGCATGCTTCTTTACAGGGTCATTGCTGTGTTTCAAAGCTATATGCTTCTTCAGTTGGTGAAGTATTTTCTATCCTCAAGTCCTTGGATGATTAACAGAAAAACGTTATCTTAGATTTTTTTGGTATTCACCCGATACCCAATCGCCTTCAGTGAGATTCAACCATGTTAACCGACCATTATCCTCGAGTAGAGCTTTCGCACACGCCAACGCCTTTAGAGTGTTTAACGAATCTTAGTGATCACCTCGGTGGGCCACGTATTTGGGTAAAACGCGATGACTGTACCGGCTTGGCAATGGGCGGTAATAAGGCGCGTCAGCTGGAGTTTTATATCGGTGATGCGCTAACTAACGGTGCGGATACTTTGCTTACGACGGGCGCGACTCAGTCTAACCATGTACGTATGACCGTGGCCGCTGCTAGAAAGTTGGGGCTTGAGGTTGAAGTGCAGTTAGAAAAGCGTGTTGAGGGTCGTCAGCAAGCTTATTACGACTCGGGTAATCCTTTCCTAATCAAGCTAATGGGCGCGAAAATCCACTTCTATCCTGAAGGTGAGGATGAAGCGGGCGCTGATAATGCGATGGAAGATCGCGCCGAAGAGCTGAGACTAGAAGGTCGCAAACCATACGTTATTCCATTGTCTGGCAATCACACGCCATACGGCTCCTTGGGCTATGTGAAAGCGGCTGAAGAAATGGTGCAGCAGTTTGAACAGCAGTCACTAAATATTAGCGGTATTGCACTGGCATCGGGTAGTGCAACCACGCACTCTGGGTTGCTAGCAGGTATGAAGGCATTGGATAGCGATATTCCTGTGTTTGGGCTTTGCATACGTCGTGATCAGGATGCTCAGCGTGAACGGGTATTGGCAAAATCACAGAAAGTGGCTGAGATGATTGGGCATGCGGGGGTGGTTGCTGACAGTGATGTGTTGCTTGATGACTGCATGTTAGCGCCGGGCTATGGGCAGCTTAATGATGGCTGTTTGGAAGCGATGAAACTGGCTGCGTTTCATGAGGGGTTACTGCTTGATCCTACGTATACCGGTAAGTCGATGGCGGGCTTGATTGATATGATTCGTAAGGGGCAGTTTACGAAGGATCAAAATGTGGTTTATTTGCATACTGGAGGGACGCCTGCTTTGTTTGGGTATCCGGAGTTGTTTGTGAAAAGCTGATTAATTATTGGCACTGAGTTATTATTCATTTCTCCATTCTCCATTCTGCGAACTGAAAATGAAAGGTTAGGGTAATCGTGCTGAAGCGAGATAAAAATAGATTTCTCGAGGTTATAAAAGAAAGTGGTTTGAAGCACTCCTTATTCAAACGTTTTGAGAAAGGTGATGTTGAAGGCTCTCCCGCCTTTATTATCCAACTAAAAAACTCCCCTATGTTTTTCATGGCAAGAACAGATAGTTCTGACTATTTTAGCCATGATTCGAGGTACATAGAGTTTTCTCCCAAGTTTACAAAGTCTGATTATCGGCCTCATAATGGTTGGGATAATATTGAGGGTGTGCTCGAAATCTTTAACAATTGGTTAGAAATGCATGTGAAAACATACTTGGAAGAGCTTGAAGAAACAGATTTGTGGGAGCAGCTGGAAGGAAGGGTATTGTTTGGCTCAGACCCAATGAGTAACAGAACTTCGGGACAATTTTCAAAACCTGAAAAGGAGCGAATACAAGAATCATTAGTAAACTTCAAGGCTCTGATTGAACTTGAGTATGCTCCAACGAATGAACAGCTGGAGGTAATTCAAGATAGGATCGATTATCTCTCAGACAGCGTTAACAGGCTAAACAAAACAGATTGGCAAGGTATTGCTGTGTCAGCGATCATAAGTATATCTATTGCGTTGAACCTAGATACCGAAAAAGGAAAGAACTTGTTTTCTCTTTTCAAACAATCATTTGCAGCAATGCTCGAGTACATGAAATAAGAGTACTTCTCATCGAGATGATATGAAGAAGAAATAAATATTTATGGCAATTCAAATTTGAACAGTCCCTACAAAAGTGCCAAGGTCTCTGAAAGCTCTACTATTCGGATCGAATCAGTTGGCAAACGGGAAAAATTTTGGTTTGAAGACAAGGGTCGACGTCGTTTCATGTTCAAAAGGAACGAAACACCGGGGGAAGATTGGGCTGAGGTGCTAGCTTGCGAAGTAGCCACTATGTTGGATATCCCACATGCAACGTATGAGTTTGCTCACTTGGTTGATACCGATGAGGTTGAAATTGCCAGAGGTGTGGTGACTGAGTCTATCGTAGATTCCAAGCAAAACCTTACACTTGGAAACACGTTTTTGCTTGATCGTGACCCTGATTATGATGCTACAGGGGGCAACTACAAGGTTAAAAGGCATACGATCGATGCGATCTCTGAGGTTATTACTGTGCTGCACCCTCCTATTGGAATCGAGAGCCCAAGTGCCACAGAGTACTATGCAGCTTACTTGTTTCTAGATGTCTTAATCGCAAATCAAGATAGGCATCACGAAAACTGGGGGGTTGTACAGTTTAATGGTAAAAACTATTTGTCTCCAACATATGATCACGCATCGAGCTTTGCCAGAAACGTTTCTGATACGGAAAAAGAAAACAGACTTTCTACCAACGACTCTGGTTACGGAGTCGAAACATTTGCTGCGAGAGCTAAATCAGCAATAAATTCTAGCGAAGGTAAAAATCGCAGATTGACTACTCGTGAAGCATTAGAAAACTTCTGTCAGCATAATGAGATTACTACCGAGATTTGGCAAAACCGATTAGCGAACATTTCGATAGATCAATTGTCTGATATGAT
>ENA-ORXT01001724-ORXT01001724.1-marine-metagenome-genome-assembly--contig:-NODE-1724-length-28228-cov-6.381514_pt1 | contig 28228 bp, 32 predicted proteins | sample MGYA00237868_ERZ511482 | MGnify/ENA metagenome assembly ERZ511482 | reverse complement strand
AGTATTTCTTACCTTAATTTATAGAACGATGCAAAGGGTTTCCCCATAAGGAGGTTCAACTTCAATGTATGTGTATTTAAATCCACATACATTCCTTTGTGTTCTATGCCATTAGAAGAAAAATGAAAATCGAAGATAAAATAGAATTCAAAGTCGAAAACCCAAATTCGAGAATCACATTTGAAACAACAGGTGGTGGCTCTTGGCAGGTATGGGATAGATTTATCTCATTAGACAAGAAAAAAATGTATCACATTGGAAACATATGCGGCACTTGCGAATTCTTTTTTATAAAACAGTCTGAAAATTTAGATGTCAATTTTAATGAAGAACACCTAATTGAATCTTTAAATGATGGTACAATAGAATTAACCAAAGAATCGGTTCAAGAATTGAGCAAAATAATTCCAAATGGAAATTACTTGGTTCTTAAAACCACAATAAAACCCAAAATCGTATCCAAAGACAGTGACAATAACTACTTCAAGAAGGAACAGAAGGAAACTTGGAGAGATGACTTTGAAGAAGAAGGTTTAAAGCCAGAAGAAGCTGAATACATTAACTATTATAGAGAACCTCTTGAGGATTTTGGGAAAATCAAATATGATCATAAGGAAGCATTTTTTAACTTTTTTGTGCCATTATATAATACAAGCGAATTAGACAAATCAAGAATAGAATTTTACAAATCAAAATTGTTTGAAGGAGAGAAGCCAACTGTAGTTTCTGTTGGAGTTCTTGATGTAAAGACAAGTAAGGAATATCCTTTGATTAATGGTGAAGAAGTTAAGCCCGAATTTGGTACTCATTGGTGTCTCGCTAACTATGTGATTGACGGACACCATAAAATGAAGGCTGCAAGTGAATTAAATCAAGAAATTAGTCTAATAACATTTGTGTCACGAGATGAATCGTGGAAATTAATTGATGACATGGTGAGTAAATTAACTGGAGAAACGAAGAAGAAATGGCAATTCTGGAAAAATTAAAAACGGCATAGAACAAGAGGCTGGGCAATAACTACTAGTTCAGAAAAATAATTATTATCTTAAAGAGGAAATAATTTGTTGTAATGAATAAACTAAAAAAGCAATCACGAGATCAACTTCAGATGATTTGCTTAGACAGTCTTGTCGAAAAAAATAGTATGGCTCGAGTTATAGATTCTTTTGTAGATTCATCGGATCTTATGCAATTAGGTTTCACTCATTATACAAACAAGCAAGGAAGGCCATCATATCCAACGGATGTCATGGTTAAGTTGTATCTCTATGGTTACATGAACGGCATTCGTACTACCCGCAAACTTGAAAAAGCCTGCAAAGTAAATTTAGAATTAAAGTGGCTCTTATGTGGTCTTACACCAGGCTACAGAACCATAGGAAACTTCAGAATACAAAACCTAGAGGCTTTCAATAATTTATTTTTGAAAACCATTGACCTAGCATTGAAGCATAAACTTATTGGAGGCAAGACTCTAGCCTTCGATTCTTTTCCAATACGAGCGTCTAATTCACGAAAGAATAACTACAACAAAAAGAAACTAGAATTTCTAAGTGATCATGCACAATCACAATTAGATAAATACATTGACGAATTAGAAAACAACGACAATCATGATGATGAAGATGCGACTAAAATAAATGATAAGATCGAGCACTATTCGAATAAATTAGAGAAGTACAAAAAGATAGATAAGCAACTCGAAAAAGAAAATATAACTCAGATAAGTAGTACTGACCCTGATGCACGCATAATGAGTAAGAATGATAGATCAAATATAGTAGGTTACCGCACCCAGTGTGGCGCAGATGCGCTGCATAAGATTGTATGCTCGACAGAAATATCTCAGAATTTGAAAAATGTAATTAAAAAATATTGCACAAATTATATTCAAGAAATATATTCTGAATCCGACTTAATTGAAGCAATTTCAATGTTTTATGCTAATTGTGATTTGAAAATTTTCGACAAAATGAATAAAGCTGCATCAAAAGGATTTTATAGCCTTCTTGAATACTCAGAAATGGATAAAACCCAATTATATACGTGGAAGAGTCAAATGCTAAGAGATTGCAAAACTCTAATTGTAAGTTTAGACGAATAAATCAAATAACATATAAACCAGATACAAACACGAACACATTACAAGCGATGATCATTTCAGATTGGCTAACGCCAAATCCGCCAGATATCGCCGATACGTCGGAGATGGCGCCATATCATTATACGCTACCTTCTAGATTTTAAATACCGACAAATGAAAAAGATAATTGCCATAGAACCCTTAGGTTTTCCTTGGAAAACGCAAGATCCCTTTCTTTTTTGTGCCTACCATCGAGATGAGTATCCGAAAGGGAATGAAAAAATGGGCATTGATTCAGACCATTTACGAGGAAGGAATGTGGGTCAGGATTTTGTGATTAAAGATGGATGGAGAATGTATCACGGGGCAACTATTCCTGGCTTTCCGTATCATCCGCACCGAGGTTTTGAAACCATTACAATTAATAAAGAAGGAGTTGTTGATCATTCTGATTCTTTAGGTGCTGCTGGAAGATTTATGGCGGGCGATGTCCAGTGGATGACTGCAGGAAAAGGGATCCAACATTCTGAAATGTTTCCACTTACAAATAGTGATAAGGGAAACCCTCTGGAGATTTTTCAGATTTGGCTTAATTTACCAAGTACTTCTAAGATGGTCGATCCTCATTTTAAAATGTTGTGGAAAGAAGATATTCCAGTGGTTCATCATAAAGACAAGGCTGATAGGACGACAACGATCCAAGTTATTGCAGGAAAAATGAGGGAGGTAAATTCTTTGAGTCCCACGCCTGATTCATGGGCGGCTAAGACGGAAAACGGCGTAGGAGTATATACCGTTAAAATGGAACCCAATGCAGTTTGGACATTACCCAAAACGATCAGCGCGGCTAATCGTTCGATCTTTTTTTATAAAGGTGATCGTGTTGAGATTGAAGGGGAGACCATCGGAGTAAGTCACATAGTGGAAGCCATAGCAGGGGAGGAGCTTGACTTAAAAAATGGAGACGAGGAAGCATACTTTTTAATTCTTGATGGAAAACCTATCGGCGAACCAGTAGCACAGCATGGTCCCTTTGTGATGAACACTGTTGAAGAAATTCAAGAAGCGATGAGAGATTTTGGGCGAACGCAATTTGGAGGCTGGCCTTGGGATGAAAGAGAAGTAGTACATTCGAGGGATAAAGGACGGTTTGCCTTACATAGTAATGGGAAGGAAGAAATTAAACTCTAGGAACATGGAATATGGTACTGTATTTGAATAAATGAAACATTAATAACTTATATATTTTAGATCCATGAAAAAAATATTGGCCTTTGCGGGAAGCAATCATAGTAAATCCATTAACCATCAATTGCTTGAATTTACCGCCAGCTTATTTGATGATGTTCAAGTGGAGCTTTTGGATCTCAGGAATTGGGAGGTGCCGATGTATTCCATAGATACCGATCCAGATGAAACCCCAGAAATAATTACCAGTTTGATAGATAAAATAAAGGACAGCGAAGGTTTTATTATTGCATGTCCGGAGCATAATGGTGGCACGCCAGCCTTTTTCAAAAATATAATTGATTGGTTGAGTAGAAGGGCTAAAAAGGTTTTTGAAGACAAGCCAGCATTTTTATTGAGCACGTCACCTGGTGCCGGAGGTGGAGCCAATAATTTGAGATATTTAATCGGTTCGTTGCCATATCAAGGAGCTGAGGTTGCAGCAAATTTTAGCTTGCCTTTCTTTCCCAATAATTTCATGGAGGGCAAGGTTGTTGGTGATCAATTGGGTCTACTGACTGATAGTTTGAATGAATTTAGGAAGGCTTTAAAAGTTTAATGAAGTCATGGCATTCAATCGGATAGATTATTCTCCATGAGATCTTCTATGCTTAGCGCAAATTTTTCATAATCATCAACAAATAAAGAGATGCTAGTGAACATTTTTTGCATGCCATAAATTTTGTTAAGTATGAATTCTTCTTTCAGATGTAAGGTCAGATTATGAGTATCTAACATATCGAAAGGAGTCAATAAAATATGTCCATTTTCTTTACTAGATTTTCTGGTCCGCTCGACTTGATCGATGGCTTGGATAGGAATAACGGTCTGTGCGGCAATGCCGTATCTCAAGCTTACCGTCTTGGTTATTGGATTGATGAGTATCGGTCGGAGACTCATGGAGCGTAGAATGCTTAGGATTTGAAATCCGGCATAGATGCTGAGAAAGGTGAGCACCCATGCGACCGTCGTATTCCAATGTGCGACCAACAGGTGCATGGCAAAGGTTTCAATGACAACAAGGAATAGGATTACCCCCATGACCATTTTGATCCCGCTCTTTTTATCATAACTGTAGCTTTCGAGTCCCTGGTTTTCCGTTTTTCCAATCTTAAATAGATAGTAAAGGACAGATATTTCAGTAGTCATTATGCTGGCTAAACGCATCGGGAAGATTTCACGAGTTGCGGCCAGTAGATTGTCATAGAAATCTAGCCCTTCTTTCTGCTTCCCTTTAAAGGATTTTCGAAGCCGCCACATCTTGTAGGCAACCATTGAGAATATTCCCAACTCAATCGCTGGGATGGCAAAAAACTTGATTCTTTGTAGTAGGGATTGATCCCCGTAGGGTAATATAAAATTTGAAAGCCCAAGGGCTAATAAAAACACATAGAGTGTCGTGAAATTTGGAATTTTTGTCTTGCGGATGAGAAGGAAGTATACCAACGGTAGGGTGCAAAACAGATCAATTATAATGGCGTTGGTATATATGCTTGGAGAAAGCTGAAAACTTTGCGAATTGCCAAGCAGATAAAGGAAACTAAAAATTAAAATTACAGAGAAAACCGCGAGGTATTCCAATGGAAATTTTCTAGTCATGTGTAATTACTTTAAAGTTAATTCACAGTATTTATCTGGATACAAAGATACATACATTTGCGCTAAGCTTCCACTTTCCCTATCACTCAATGAAATTTAAACCAACTATTCAGCTAACTGAACTCCTGTAAATAACTTGCTTATCAAGAGACATTTTCTGGTGGCTGGGGAAAAGCTTGCTAAGAAATACCTGTGGTCGCCACAACATCTCAATTTTTTTTGAAATAAGGTGTTAAAATTTATGTGAAATAAGCCGCATAAAATTTTTCCTACCGTTCATACATCAGTCACAACAAAGTAATCCCGTGAATTATCCAGCACTACTGTAAATTGTAAGAAAGGTTAAATAAGGCTTTCTTTCCAAAGTTAATTCTTACAAACTTACACCGCTGGACTGTATTTTTCTCATTTCACAGCGATCGAGTAAATTCACGATCGCATAAAGTAGTGGAGTAAAATTGGTTCGGCATTTTCAAAGCTAGAAACATGACTATTTTAGGGTCTGAAGTTGATTTTTGTTTAGTTAAACGTCTAAATCCTACCTAAGTAGTTGTTATTTTAAGCAATGTATAATTACGTCAAACAACTTTTAGATGAAAAACTTTCTCAGTCTATTCATTGCTCTTTGTCTTTCCAGTCATTTGTTATTTGGATGCACCTGCATTGATAATACCTTTTGTGAAAATATTGAACGCTATACTGATGAAGATTCTGACTTGGTATTTATGGGCACAGTTATCCAAGAAGAGATGGTAGATGGTCTATATAGGGTAGTACAATATGATGTAGAAGAAATCTATTTTGGTGAAATTGTTACTCCTGATTCTCCGATTTATAATGGGGAAGAATATCTTAATACGGAGTCTACTGTTTGGCTTATTACCGGTGGTTCTGGTATCTGCATGTCAGATTTATCTGATCAAAAAGTCATTGTCGCTGTCTCGTATAATCAGAGTGTATTTGGAAACTTAGCATCATTTGGTTATTCTCCAGCTGCCTGTTCACGTAATTATTTTGAAGTTTCGCCGACTAATTCAATCACTGGATATATAACGAGTTATGACGATGAGCAGACCTTGAGTCTTGAAGAATTTGAGGAAATGTTTGATACACGCTGTGGAACTGATAGTCCCACGACCAGCACTTTTAGCACACCCATCGCTGCAGACTTCAAAGCACTACCACAACCAACAACCGGAGCATTAAATTTAATTGCTCCCGGAAATTTTCATGATTGGGATGTTCGAATCTATGATGTCGATGGGAAACTGATTAAAGTTTGTTCTGAAGCTTCGCTCGACATTTCAGCAATTGATGCTGGCTTATATTTAGTTCACTTTGTAAAAGACAATCATCAATTTATAGAGAAGGTCACTAAAATTTAGTGTACTGAATTTATAATGATTGGATAAAGAATAAAGTTATATCTGTAGATAATTAAGATGGCAACCATGTAATGTGGTTGCCATCTTTTTATTTTTTAGTTACAGTTTAATTGATCTGTAAATTCATTGCAAATTACCTTTCCTATATCTGTGGTGATATAGTATGAAAAATCATCACTATCACAATATTCAAAGGACAGTGTTGATTCCCCTTCTTCCATGTCGTCAAAATACTGGTAGTCTATCTTATTACCATCGTTTCTGTTGATGGCTAGTTTATATACACAGGTAGTGCATGGAGGATTTGAAATTGTCACTTCGATAAGACAGCAGTCACCTCCTGTGCTGAAGGGTGTATTTACATCCACAGTAACCGGACAGCAGTCTTCTGGATCTTCAGAAAATTGTACTTCTTGAACACTAAGACGGCAGGTATAAACAGGCCCAAGTTGATTTGTGGTAAAAGGATCCAAACTTGCCTCAAGTGTAAAGCAAGGATCCTCAAAGGTTTCGCCAAGTACAAAAGCCGTAGCACTCCTTCGGATTCCTCCACAAAAAGTAAAAGTGGCTACACTAGACTGGCTAGAAAAGGTGGCAATTATGTTTCCGCCCATGTCAAATAGATTTGTGGTACATCCTTCGGGAACAAGTACGGAAAGTCTATAGGTGCAACAATCTCCATCCCCAGAAGCTGATGATTGTGTTGGAGGAGCAGCTTGAAGAAAGACTTGTGCATCGACACAACATGGAATCTCTCTAGAGTCAACCTCATGTTCCATAAGACATAACTCATTACTAGGATAATCCTCGGTAGGATAATCGTCGGAACAGGAAATGATGAATAACGCTGAGAATAAAAGGGTCATTGCGAAGTAAGGCATACTTCTGTTTAGATTTTTAAACATGGATTAAATTTTAATTATTTGAATTTGCCATAACAAGATGGTGGTTATCAAAAAGTATAAGTCCAGTTCAAATAAAGTGTGACAGAATCTTCCTAAGATTCTTTTATTCAGGTGCAATGAAGGCGTCAAGCCGACCATCTTGAAGATGATAGATGTGATCACAGGTATCGGTGAGGGTAGAAAGTATATGCGAAGAAATCAAAAGCGTTTTCCCTTGCGTTTTCAAATTATGAATCAGATTCATGATTTTGATATTACTATGCATATCAACTCCGCTGAATGGTTCGTCCAAAATATATAATTCATTTCTCTGGAGTAACAACGCTGTCAAAGCCAGTTTCTTTTTCATGCCGGTCGAGTAATTTTCAGCATACGCTCTCAGGGGCAATTCAAAGATGTTCTCTTCCTCGAAATTTTCTTCTTTTATCTGCCGTGCACTACATAATAATTTGAGATATTCCCAACCAGTGATGCGAGACATAAAGACGGGAGTTGTCTGCAGGTAGCCTAGATTATTTTTAATGTTCTCCAGCGCAGAATTGACTTTTCCTTCATAGGATTCAATGCCAGCAATACATCTGAATAGCGTTGTCTTACCCGAACCATTATCACCTACAAATCCATAGGCTTGTCCTTGTTCTAAGTGGACATTGATGTCCAGGAGCACCTGATTTTTTCCGTAGGATTTTGAAAGTTTCTCTATTTGTATCATTCAAGTATGGTGTCTAGTCTGCGTTTGGATTGCTTGTAGAAAATAATCATAACTATTAAAAGTATCGGTGGAAACCAAAGGCTTACTGCGTAAAGCAGCGCCTGGGGTACATTCATGTCCAAAGGAAAGGCGGAATATTTGGCAAGAATTATTGAGCTTAAAAATAGATAGCCTAAGCCTAGTATAAGTGAAGTAATGAATATTCGATCAGGGTAGAGGAACACAAGTCCAATGTACGGAATCGTAGAAAGTATAGCCATGCATATGAAAGCAATTTTAAATTTCTCTAGAAGAAAGGCTTTAGTCTTGCGGCTGTGAACCCATACAAAATATGTTTTTTCCGGCTTTACAAAAAAGCCCATACAAGTAAAAAAAAGTAGTCCAAAGGAAAACAAAGCAAGATTGTAATTATCTACCTGTATTGCTTTGAGCATCAACAATAAGACAATGGCAATGAACCAGTAGTATTTTCTAAACCCAACGATAAATTCGAAAGGAAATTTTTTAAACGGTGTCGGTAAGACAAAGGTAGGGGTTGGTCGTGGCTTCATGAAGGATGTTGCAAGTCCGATGGGAAGCAATGCGAATACAGCCAAGTACTGTGCCTCAAATAATAAATACAATCCAAAAGGAAGTAGGACTATGGCGTTTTCGTAAAGTCGTATGCGTTGATGTTCTTTTGAAGAAAAAATCTGTCGGAGTAAGGGGTCGTATTCTTTTTGACCGAGGGTTACGCAGGCGCTGAACGCAAATATCAGATAAATAATCGTTGCATAAATGGTTTTGCTGAACAGGTAATTTGAGATAAAAATAAAGAGAATCCCAGTGCAGAACATTCCTATAGCTGGGGGTATGCCCACCTCTTTTAACTTTCTTTCTAGACGTAATAGTTGCAATGAGAAATAGTACTTCACTTCAAGGTCTTCAATTGAAAAAGTAAGGTAAAGGAAAACTTTTGAATTGTCTCAATACTTAGACGTATGGCAAAACTTATCGATGAAGCCTGGCTTTTTTCTGTTGTAAAAGTTGTATCTCTTGTGGATTTGTCGCCATTTTAATCGCCTGATCTAAATGTTCTGATTGCTTATCTGAATCGCCTGTCATACGATAAAGCTCTGCTAGCAAACTATGATATAAATGATGGGTGTCTAATTTTAATTTGAGTGCTTCTCTTAACGCAAGATCTGGCGCATGACTCATGGCAAAAGCATAGGTCCGATTCATGGCGGTGTGTGGCGAATATTCTAGTTGTAACAACTTATTGTAAAGTCTTAAAATGCTATCCCATTTTTTTTCGTCGTCTGTGGTGTGCCAGTAAGCAATAGCAGCTTCAAGATGATACTTTGAAACCCTTGGTCCTCTAGCAGATGTATTTAAATATTGTTGACCTTTTACGATGAGCTCTTTGTTCCAGCCTTTTCGATCTTGTTGATCAAGTAAGAGCAGTTGGTTTTCATCTCCGATTCTTGTGCCCAATCTCGAGGCATGAAAACACATCAGTGCAATGAGTGCATGAAGGCGGGGAAGGTTTGTCGATTTTTGCTGGGTAAGGAGCAGTGATAAGCGGAGGGCTTCCCAACAGAGATCTTGCGAAATGGCTTCTTTTGCTTGGGTGCGATAATAACCTTCATTAAAGATGAGATAGAGGATGCGGAGCACGCCATCAATTCTATTTTCTAAATCGGTGCCATCAAGTAGGTCAATGTCAGGGTTTATCTCTCTCAGTTTTTTCTTTCCTCGATATAATTTTTTGTTGACACTTTCTTTGTTGGAAAGTAGGGCGGTAGCGATTTCATCAATGTTGAAACCAGAGAGAATTCTTAGGGCAAGACAGATTTGTGATTCAATGCTTAGCTCAGGATGGCAGACGACAAAGATGGTTTTCAGTTGGCTATCTGCGATGATGGAATCGTTGAATTCAATGGAAGAGTCTTGGTCTGAATTTTGAATTTTATAATTGGGAAATATCTTTTCTGTTTGAAGTTTATTCCGACGATGGTAGTCGGTCGCTTTATTGCTAGCCACCCGTCGCAGCCATGCTTTGGGATTGTCTGGAATGCCTTTATGTGACCAGTTTTTCATGGCCTGTATGAAAGCTTCGCTGACGATGTCTTCTGCTTGTTGAATATTCTTAAAGCCATAAAAATTGCAGAGTACAGCAACTAGATTACTGTACTCTGCCTTGAATAACTTTGGGATGAGATCGTCTGGCTTTTCACCATCAATCTTATCCGGAATGTCTTTGGGTCCTGTTGTGTTCAACGAATTTGGATTAATTGTCGAAGACCATTATGTCTCTTACTTCAACCTTTCCTCCGTGTTCTAAAACTGGACAGCCTTTAGAGAGTGCAATCGCTTCTTCAATTGTTTCTGTGGTACAGATGAGGTAGCCACCGACAATTTCTTTCATTTCGGCGTAAGGTCCATCGGTGATGGTCCCGTCAGAGTGTAGTGTTTTGCCTTCGTAACCTAAGGCGTCCGTAGATTTAAATTTACCTTGAGCCGCAATCCCTCCGATCCAATCTTGCCATTTGTCTATCTCCGCCTTAATTTCCTCAGGCGTGGGCTGGTGTTCCATATTAGGAATACTGTGAAACAACATCATAAAATCTTTCATGGTTTAATTTTTTTTAGTTTAAAAATAAATTCATACACCTGACGAGTGGTGAATTATAAATTGGACAACTAAAAGTAATTAAATTTAATTTTTTCTAGAAATAGACCTCTGAAATGGTTGAATTGCCTATAAATGATGGTTTTGGACTCAAGATATTTTTATTTCTTTATCAGATCTAGGACTTCTTGATACTCAATATCTCTGTTCTCAAGGATGTTTTCGATGGAGATTTCAGTTCTTATATCAGGTATGACTCCACTCCCTTTTTTAGGAGTAATTTCTTGAAGTACGAATTGAACCCTTGGTATGTTGACCATTATTTTGGTATGAGGTAAGGTAATATCCTTTGTAGGAAGCCCCACTAAATTGTAGGCACTTCCACCAGTTTCTTGACCGATGAAGGTTCCTCTGTTCTGACTTTTTAGCGCTTGTGCAAATATACCCGAACAAGAAAAACTGCCGCCGTTGGTAAGAAGGTAAAGTTGCTTTCTGTAATTATTTTTGGTGAAGGGTTTCTGAATACCATCGACAGAACTATTGGCTTTTTTAGTTCGCTCAGAGAGATTGTTATAATTATTTTTATCGACCTTAGCATGCCTGATGACTGCAGTAAATGGCTGGTCAAGTAGGTGTTTCAGAAGAAAAATTCCATTGCTTACTTCTCCACCTTGATTGTCCCTGATGTCTATAACTAAATGTTCGATATCTGCATCATTGATCTCCTGCATAAAGCCTCTTAGGACTGGTTTAAATTTTTGTTGGTACTCGTTCTTAAGAATCTTTTTATCAAAGGATCGTATTGTTAGTCTAGCCAACTTTAATTTTGGGTCCATAGACAGACTGAGTCCTTGTTTCGTTTCTTCTATCTTATCATATGCTGGATATTTATTTTTTTTCGCTTGTTTGATTTCTGAATGGCTTAGTCCCTTTATTTGAATCATTTGAGTGTTGTTTGCTTCCGGTCCAATCTCGATGACATAATCTTCTGGGCTGCCGAAATAAAAACCATAATAGGCACGTAGAAAATTATTCAATATCCACATGGGGTAGGTCTTATTATTTCCATCTCTTAGCACATTGGTTAGAATAACCTTTTGAATATTCTCAATCGGAACTCCATTTATAGAAAATATTCTCTCTCCAATTTTTAGCTCTTGACTATCTGTGAAATTTCTGATAAGGTAGGCATCCATTTCAACCCAAAAAATATCAAGCGGTAAAAGCATAGAATTCGTATAAAAATTACTTAAGGTTGTTGCATCTGGTGATAGGGTGTAATGTCCATCCATGATAACTGCAGAAGTACTAGAAATTAATTTGAAACTTTCTGCACTATTGATTGGATCTACGACATAATTTCCCAGATTTTCAAAATATCCATCGAGCGATTTTTTATCAGAGTAGAGATATAAATTGGGGTGATATTTTTCTAAGTTGAGTTTTAAGAAAGCTAGGTCTTCTTGAATTTGTTCTTTGGTGAAACTAGATTCCGATGCTTGCGCAAATGAAAAATTGAAAGAAAGGTAAAAGCAAAAAATAAGTAGACTCATGCTTTTATAAAAATACATATACATTGGTTGGCGATTCGTAGATGATAAGATAACGGATAAGCAGTCTTTAAAGTATGTTCTGGTTGACTGTTTACATTCCTAAAATTATTTAATATTCATTCAATAGAAAGAGCTTCAATGCAGGCTTCTCTAATTATCCAGATCGTCTCAAAGTTTTTGTTCATTTTTTGTTGGATGATCCAATCCTCTAGGTATGCTTTGTGAAAGTCTACTTTAAACTCGGCAATTTGTTCTGGATCAATAGGTAATTCTTGGAGGATATCTTGCTCAATTTTTGAAAGTTCAGAATCTGAGGAGGTGAGGTCTATTTTTTTGTCCAAAACTTGCAAGTAGCAGTGAGCTTCAGGCAGGTAGGGAATCTGATGGTCGGACAATACATTTCCAATGCCTGGCGTATTTTGTTTGTTCATTTTGAAGAGGCAAAGAATGAGTTGTACATTGGTGAAATCATTCAGATCAGCGAGCATTTTGACCAGCGCATGCTTAGAACTGCAGGTTCCTTTATTTTCTGATACGACTAATCCAAGATCTCGTCGATCAGCAGTTCTTCCGTAGGGTATCGCTCGAGTATAAGACAGAAGCGAGCCGAAATCCGTGATGCCATGACCTATCAATTTTTGAGTGATAGGGTCTTTAGATGTAAGTTTTTGCTCAAGGCAAATTTTTGGTAGTTGATCTTCTTTGATGGATGCCATGATTGGTTAATTCTATATTTGAAACTTTTCAAAAATCCATTTATCTAACTATAAATAGCTAATTCTTAAGTTATAGGAAACCTTGTTGAGTTTAAAAGAATTTAAGTTAAGCTTTTAGAAACAACTATTTAAGTTATTATCTTGTATGTGTCGCTACAAATAATTATTCCATGAGTGAAACCATAATTCTGAAAAAAAGCCCAAAAATTGAATTCCAATTTCTTGGAGAAGGATTTCAATTACTGGATGAACAAACTGAAAAGAATTCTGGATTTTATGCCTACGATGAGGTAGAATCTATTGAGTTAAATAAAATGTGGTTTCCTCGATTGGCAAAATGGATGAGAGCGCTTACCTGGCTTTTTAATAATGGTGTTCCATTTTTTCCAGATGCAGAATCTTATAAGAAGGCTAACGTTATTATTCACGTCGATAAAGCGAAACTTGGAGTTTGGTTGACTGATTCTTACATGACAGATAAAGCAAAAATCCTCAAAGATTTATTAGAACAAAAGCGAAATACTTCGATTGACTTGGTCTAATTATTTTTAATTTTCTTCAGTCCATCGTTCAGTCTCTGGATTATAATTGCATTCGTCCTTCTTGAAATATTTTCCATCTCTATATTCAAGATCAGAGCAACTATAGCACATCATTCGGTACATGCAGTTTTTGCATTTTTCAATGCTACTATTATCGATAAACCAAAGTTTTTGAAAAGCCTCAGAGCGTACTATTGCGGTAAGTTGGTCTTCTTTGATATTTCCGAAACTGGTTTCATGACTTAGGTAATTTTTGATATTGCCATCTTTGTCAATGCATATCTTTTTATTTAATCCAATATTTCTTGATGTAGCTTCTATGAAGTTAGAGAGGTTTACTGAGAACCCGGCCATGGCATAGGTTTCTTTTTTGAAAGGATCAATACTCTCTGCATTGAAAAGATAATGGAGATGATCTTGATGATCATTAGGTAGTGTTTTTAAGTTGCCTGCTTGACCTTCGGAACAATCAAAATTTCTATAAATGAATCTTCGGTCATCTGGAATGGATACTAGTTCACTGTAAGTGAGTTGACTTTGCCTCAGAATCAATTCTACTCGCCTAACTTTGCTATTAATAAAGAGCGGAGTATATTTTTCAATTTCTTGAATCGTCGGCTGGTCGAAGATCAATTGTAACCCAGTGACACCTAGTTTGATTATTTCGAGAATTTGATCTGAAATATCGATGGACTTGCTTATATGAATGATGGCATTTTCCAATTCGAAAGGAGATTCATAATTGAGATCTAAGGGTGGGAATTTATGCGGCTCATTTGTCTTGAACGCAAAATCCTGATCGATTAATAACTCTAGATATGCATCTATTCCAGCTTTCCAATCTGGAAAAATAGATTTTACTTCATCAATAGTTTTATGATTCAACGCGGTTCTAATCAGCTCAGAAATTCGTTTTTTAATTTCTAAAATATTACCGGTATGTAAGTCATAAACTAAATCATGAACTAAGCCTTTTATAATGAAGCAATTAGAGAATAATTGAAAGTACATTATAGATTGCTTATGCGTTTCTTAAGGGCGAAGTAGGGCATATTTCCATCATAGAAATTGGAAGGTCCGAATTTTAATTGGCCCGCTCTTTTACTTTTATTTTTATTCCATCTAACCTTAATGAGGTGATAGTGTAAAGGAATATTTTTGTCCGTCTTAATTTTGAACTGCTCCATTTTTCTTTTTTATAAGTGCTTGAGCTATGATTTTGGGGAAGTTATAATTGCAAGGTTCAGAAACAAAACCAAATTGACCCACAGGATTTATTTCAAGAAAATAGTAATTCCCATCTGTCCCTTTCATAATGTCTATAGAGCCTGTATTTAATCCTGATGCAGTCATCAGTTGCTTGAGTTTTTCCTCTAGTTCTTCATCTAATTGATATGGGATCATGCGGGTTGGCTTTTCCGAGTCATAATTCCTAAAGTCGGTGACTGTCTTTTCGTTATTTTGGGTAAACATGGCACCGCTATAACATTTTCCTTCTAGAAAAAAGGTTCTTATTTCAAATTCTTTGTGTATATTTTTTTGAAACAATGAAGGATAAAATGATCGAGGTAGTGTAGTTATATCTGATATTTGACTTGTAAGGCAGCGTAATAAAAAGCCAGCTTCATTGACACCTAATGGGTAAACTATTTCGAATAGACTTTTGCAGATTAAGTCATTATTATTTTCATTGAAGAAAGTTTTTAATTCATCTAGATCATTGGTGACAATATAGGGAGGTACTTGTATCCCCAGTTTTTCTGCCTGTTGTAAGACTTTAATTTTGTTTAATCCTGTTTTATTATAAGAACCAATACGTGTAGATTCATCATCTAAGATTAAGTGAAAGAAGGTCTTGAGGTAATTTTTATAATTGGTATTTAGAGAATTAAAATATATTTTGTCTTCTGAAAATTTAGGATATAGTATATCCTCCATTTTGAGTTCTTTATCGGATAGTTTTTGAATGAGCTTATGGTCAGGTCTCCTAAACCAAAAAACATCATTTTCTTTATCTCGCTTGTTTGAATTTATCGAGCATTTGGATAATTGATCAAATAGGTTTTGGTATTTGATGGAGTCGGCCGGTTCATCATTGATTCGTATATATTTTTCTTCAAAAAACTCTAACCAATCAATAATTAGATTTGTAGAAAAATCACCAATTTTTGAGAATATATAAATCATGTTTCTGTGTGGCTTATTGTTCGTTTTGGTTCATGCATTAATCCGAGCCATATTGGGTAGATAAATAGTATCCCCTTAAAAGAGGATACTATTTATTTGATACTTTAATTTGCGAAAGCGTACAAATGCTTCTGTGAAATTCAAATTACATGACCTCTGGGCGATCTTCCCTTTCGTTATCTGAGTCGCAACAGCCAACATCGCCCGACGTACAGGCCTCATCGGATATTCCTTCTCCATAGGTTTCGTAACCTGGTCGAATACCTCCCTGACCTCCTCTTATTTCCCGAGTGTTTTGGACGTCTAGTTTTTCATTGTTGAAGTCTGCTAATAAGAAATCTTTCTTTTCCATTGTAATATATTTATGTTAGTTATGTAATTACTAGTTAGTTTTATACGCTATAAGCAAGTAGCTTTAAGGGTATAACTTCAAGGAAGGTATTTTGTGACAAAAAAAATATGTTGAGTCAGAAATTTCAACAATCAATGCTGGAGATAAATGGAAAGGAAAGAATTGGAGTTGAATGTCAAAATTGTGGCAATCGTACGTATGGTAAATGAGAAAAAATTGATATTTCTTCTAACATAGGGGATAGGCAATCAAATACAAAAAAAGGAGAGTAGTGCTGAAAATGAATTTAAAAGAAACTTGAAATGAACTTAAATCAAATTACAATTCCTTCATTGGACTTATCACAGTCAATTCCCTTTTATGAAAAGTTAGGATTGAAATTAATAGTTAGATCCTTGCCGCGCTATGCAAGATTCGTATGTCCTGATGGGAGCTCAACATTTTCAATTCATCAGGTGGAGGCCTTACCAACGGGAGATGGTATAAATGTATACTTTGAATGTGAGAATCTGGATGAACATGTTAAGGCACTCAGAGAAAAAGGAATTAAATTTGATGAAGAACCAAGTGACAGACGATGGTTGTGGCGCGAGGCACGATTAAAAGATATGGATGGAAACCAACTCATATTATTTTATGGAGGCGAAAACAGAATAAATCCACCCTGGCGAATTGAAGAAACGAAGACCGAATAAATCAAGCTAATTACTCACTTAATTTATATGATCAACGGCGGCAGTTCCTAATTGTCATTTTTTAGGTTTTGGGCAACAATAAAAATTTTAAGCAATCGATGAAAAGTAAAATTTACATATACTTATTTGAAGGGTATTCAGATTGGGAGATCGCCTATTTGGCACCAGAAATAAATAAAAGTGAAAATCATGATCTGATTTTTGTTACAGACAATGGAAATTCAATCACTTCTATGGGTGGGCTGCTTATTCAGCCAACCTCTTCATTAGCAGAAATAAATATTGAAGAATTAATTTTATTTATTTTGCCTGGAGGTGAAGCTTGGGAAAAAGATGGTAATGCAGGAGTGGAAGATATTTTGTCTAAAATTTATGAATTACAAAAACCCATCGCGGCAATTTGTGCTGCAACAACATGCTTGGGTAGATCAGGGATTTTGGACAATGTAAAACATACAAGTAATGATTTAAATTATTTGAAAACAATTGCGCCAGAATATAAAGGGGAAAATAATTATCAGAACTCCTTAGCATTTACAGATGAAAATATAATAACTGCAAATGGAATTGCACCGATAGAGTTTGCTCGAGAAATTTTTAAAAAGATAAACTTGTACGATGATGAAAATATTGAAAAATGGTTTCAATTATTCAAAAATGGAATCTGGGAAGAATAAATACCGTAGACTCAATAATTCTTAATACCCTCTGATGTAAAATTATCTTCTTGAGGTTTTTGTTGGTATTCCAATAATTATGAAGGCCACGAGCTAAATTATGCCATGGGATATGGCAGGCAATTTATTTTTATTTTCCCTAAGCTTAGGACAGTTATTGCTTTCAATTCAAATCATGATACTGACATGGGAATACGAAACTCAAATAGATTTATTGAAAATTATCTACCATTATTTCTAGAAAAAGAAGATGCGAACGAATGAATCCCAACCCAAAACTCAAAAAGTTTTTAAAACCCTATGACAAAGGAATTCAAGAATTAACTGTCGAATTGCGGAATTTTGTTACCAATTTAGTACCAGGAGCTAACGAATTGATCTGGGATAATTACAATGCAGTAGCGCTGGCTTACTCAAAATCAGAAAAACTTAAAGATGCGTTTTGCCACATTGCAGTATATTCTAAGCATGTGAATTTTGGCTTTAATCGGGGTTCTGAATTAACAAAGGGGCCTTTAAAACTGGAAGGCACAGGAAAGTTAATAAGACATATTTCCTTGAAAAATTTGGAATCATTTCCTGAAGAAGAAATATCAAAGTTAATCCGACAGGCGGTAGAGATTTCAGAAAATTAAAACTCAACTCTATTAACTAATAAAAATAAGCCCAAAAGTATAATTATGTCAGTGTCTGAAAAGAAAATAGGACCTTCAGATAAAACTAAAAAATAGTTTTGACATTACTGACAAACTTTATAACCTAGGACGGAAAGCAGTCTAATTTATTTTATTCAAATTATAAATCAGATGTGAAATTACTGTTTTAAAATTCCAATAAATGAGTTGATTTTCTAGAGGCAAAAGCAACGCCTCATTCATTATTCATCATCCCTCAAGGTTTTGAATTCTTGTAAACCAAAATAAAAAGCAACACCAAAAAGAAGGGTAACTATACCAGCAAACATTGGAATAAAGTAGGTCATTTTCGTTCAATTTTTAGTAGCTTCAAATAGATGGCAAACCCTAAAATTGAGGGGACCCACAAACCAATAAAAAGTGCTCCTTCATTCTCTCCACGGAACCACATTATTTCGGAAAATATCAGACATAAAAATGCTAGAAAGAGCATAATTATATCTGTTTTGCTTAGTTTTTTTGACATAGCTTACTTTGATTAAATGATTGGTGTAAATATAACATGTTTCAATCTAGAATGTTCAAAAATTAAGTTCTATGTGATAAATTGAAACTTAGCCTATCTAACTATTTGCAAACATATGATAAATGTGAATTTCTTAGGTTAATTTAAAAGCAATATATTGTGAAAAATTTGAAAGGGTCATCGATCGTAGATTCTAAGTAAATGATTAATTTTCGCTATATACTTGCTTTTTGCCTTCTATCGTTTTCAACAGTTCTTTACTGTCAGACGTCTCCTTTCCTGGTTTTAGATTGGAGAAATGCAGATAAGCATATTCTTGAATCTGGTCAACTTAGCTTCTCATCCCCACAATCTTCCAAGCCTTATTTTGACTTGGAGAAATTTAAATCTAATGAAATATCTACAACATCTTACCTAGACCAAATTAAGAAAGCCTTCACGGAGTTGCCAAATGGCAAGCAAAACGTCATTCTTTTTATTAATGGCTATAGTTGCCAACGCAAGTCATCCATCATCGCAAATGGGGAGATGCTCAATGCCAACTTCATTGAGCATTTAGGATCTGATATTGGGCTCTTTACTTCATTTAATTGGAATGCTGGCTTAAGTTATCGGAAAGCGTTGCCTTTAACTGTTGAGATTGGGTATTATTATGCTGATATTCTAATTCAAGTCTATAATGAACTGAAAGCAATTAACCCTGATGTAAATTTATACTTGATCACACATTCCATGGGCAATCGAGTATTTACTGGATTGTATAAAAGGTTTGTTGAACAAAAACAAACAAATATATTCGCTCATCACATTATGTCTGCGGCAGACATAGAACCTACCATTTTTTCAAATGGAGAAGAACTGGAGCATATCGATGAAATATCCAGCTCAATTACCATTTATACCCATGCTTTGGATCGAGTATTGAGCGTGACAACGGATATCGGTAAACAGGATAGGCTGGGACTTATTAGTTTAACCGAAGAGCAACTTGATGAAATCTCCCCACACATTTCCGTCGTCGATTGTTCAGAGACCAATGACCTGAAGGCACTCAATCTAGGTCGTCACAATTATTGTAAGAAAAGTAATATAGTGACTGAGGACATTTATTATACGTTAACTGGACAGACAAAAAAAGCTTTGAAGAAAAGAGTGCATACAAAGCATCCTAGAAAATTCTACTTGAAGTCTGAAAAGTAAACATAACATTTTCAATATTTCTATGGTAAATTAGGAAATTTCTTCCTCCATCTTCTGGCAATGATATTCTCAGTTTAACTTACTTGTGCAGAATAGTCCCATTCAATTTTAGTTTATCTTTATAGGTAATCGAATGATAGTATCCGATAATTCTACCTAAGATTTGGGTATTTCAGTATGTATCAAATGACAGGAGAAATTAAATAACATTGGCTGCAGTATAAGGTCAACTTACAACAAAAAATTAAGTTGGCAACCACCTTCCATTCCATTTGAAGTAGAAATGAACGTATGATTTACGAAGAAATAATAAAAAAAATTCAAGTTAAATATGCTCCACTTTCGACTGAATGTGTAACGGCACTCCTAGGGCTGCTTGAAATTAAATCCTTCCAAAAGGATGAGATCCTTGTCAAGGAAGGGCAATATTCCAAAAAAGCATTTTTCATTATTTCAGGGTCCGCTAGAGCTTACTATTATAAAAATGAAAAAGATGTCACAGATTGGTTTGCCTTCGAGAGTGAATTCATTTGTCCGATTGTTAGCTTTTTCAGTGATAAAGCTAGTCCACACTATATTCAGACACTTGAAGATTCGACTTTTGCAGAAATCTCTAAAGAAACAATGGATGAATTGACCAAAACTCATTGGGAGCTGGAGCGATTAATTAGAGTAATTGTTACTGAAACAATGCTGAAGCAACAACGAAGAATCTCCTCCATTTTGTTTCATTCAGCTGAAGAGAAATACAAGCAATTGTTACACGACTATCCAAACATATTACATCGGATACCCCTAACACACATCGCTTCTCATTTGGGGATGACGCTTGAAACGTTAAGTCGTGTCAGAAGAGTCCAGATTTGATCTAAATCAAATGATTTGTCAGAATGAATGAAGACCTTTGAGTAAAAGTCTCTGATGAAAAATATCTTAATTATAAATGGACACCCAGACAAAGAAAGTTTCAATCATTCCATCTCAAGCGCCTACCGCAAGGGAGCTGTAGTGTCCAAAGCAATTGTAAAAACAATAAATTTGTTTGACTTAGAATTTAATCTGAACCTTCAATATGGCTATAGAAAGCGAACGACGCTTGAACCGGATTTACTTGATGCTCAAGAAAAACTAAAATGGGCCGATCACATCGTTTGGATTTATCCAGTCTGGTGGGGCTCTGTTCCTGCCCTCATGAAAGGCTTTCTAGATCGAGTTTTACTGCCCGGTTTTGCCTTCAAAAAACGGGAAGGATCTGTGTGGTGGGATAAATATTTTACTGGCAAAACATCAAGAATTATTTGTACTTTAGATCAACCGCCTTGGTACTATAAAATTATAAATAGGTGTCCAAGCCATCATTCAATGAAAAAATTGACATTAAACTTTATAGGAGTTAGATCCGTGAAAATTACAACGATCGGTCCCTTAAGATTATCAACGGAGGATTTTCGAAAAAAATGGCTTTTAAAAGTTGAAAATATGGGAAGTATGAATAAATAATCGACTTGGATGGCGATCTTGTCCATACATTGTTTTAAAGTAAATCAAAGAACGATATTGATTACCAATGCACGTTACTTAGTTTTTATAAAGATATTAATATGAAAGTACTCAATCGAATATTGACTAACATATGCTCGGATAATTTATCAGAGACCAAAGACTTCTACACCGTGCTATTTGATTTTAAAGTTGATTACGACAGCGATTGGTTCATTCACTTAATTTCAAAAGAAAATAATCTTGAGTTAGGTATAATTCTAAGATCTCATGAACTTGTGCCAGCGGATTTTCAAAATAAGCCTCAAGGTTTTTATATTACCTTTGTCGTTGAAAGTGCAGATGAAATATTTGCAATAGCGGAAAAAGAAAAATGTGAAATTGTGAGCAAACCTACAGACACCTTTTACGGACAAAGAAGACTCCTATTAAAAGACCCATCCGGCACACTCGTGGATATATCTTCACCAATAAAAGACTTTAAATTTTAATCGATTCCAACTGATCGATGATAATAAAATACCATCCACAAAAGTGCTAGGCGCATATAATGATTAGTACGCATTAATATCGCTCCGGAGTGGGTGACAACTAACCTCAGCGTCGTTTTTAGAAAAATTAAATATGAAAGGCAAACTATTAAGTTTAACAATTTTGTTGGTTGTCTCCAAAGCAGCTACACAGACCCTACCTGAAAAAATTAGTGAATCCGATTTTTGTATAGGTAAATCTATGACCATTGAATCATCTATTTTAAATGAAGCAAGAGATTTAAATATTTATTTACCCTTAAATTATTCTGTGGATAGTTTAAAGACCTATCCAGTCATTTATTTATTTGATGGTTCAAAAGATGAAGACTTTATTCACATTTCTGGAATCGTGCAATTTGGTTCATTTTCGTGGATTAATATGATTCCTGAATCCATAGTAGTTGGAATTGGGAATGTAGATAGAAGAAGAGATTTTACTTATCCTTCAAATAGTAAACGTGACCAAAAGGAATTTCCGACCACGGGGAAATCTGAATATTTTATACAATTTCTGGAAACGGAAGTACAGCCATTCATCGATGCAACGTTTCGAACCAATCAGCTTAAAACTGTAATCGGTCAATCGTTAGGTGGATTGCTGGCAACAGAAATTTTAATTAAAAAACCAAATCTATTTGATAACTATATTATTGTAAGTCCAAGTTTATGGTGGGATGATGAAAAATTATTAGATAACGAATTCACCTCTCTGGATTCCATTGAATCAATTTATGTTGCTGTCGGAAAAGAGGGTGAAGTAATGGAGCGAACCGCAGAAGAATTGTTTAGAAAAATCGAGAAGCACATTGAAAAGGATAATAATAATGGCCCAGAATATTTCTTTGAATTATTTGAGGATAAAACGCACGGAGATGTATTGCATGTCGCTGCGTATAATGCATTAGAAAAAATTTTTAAGCCTACAAAGGAATAAAAGGTGACCACTGGTTTTGATTAAATCAATAAAGATGATTCCTTAGAACATGGTATCTATTTGATAATATAAATCAGTATTTTAAAATTAGTGCAACTCATAAACACAGCCTAAAGAAACTGTTGCAAAGTTTAACCAGTTTTCGACAAAACCATCGCCTGGTCCTTGATTGTCCTCAGAGGTTCCCACCGCACCTCCGCCTAGATATCGAAGGTTTAAAAATATGTTGATAGGTTCTTTCATTTTTATACCGGTCCTGAGACTTGAATCTAAAATGGCACCTACTATTTCATTATCGCTCCCATTTAAATAACTGACGGGCGCATAAATTCCATCTGCCTCCAACTCTAAATACCACTTTTTATTTAGTTGCGCTTTCCCCCTTATTTTTAGTGCTGGAACGAGCCCTACATTACGGTTTGTTCGAAAAAGAGTTCCATCGGCTGATTCAAAAGAAATGGTGGCATTTCGTATTTGTAAAGTACCACCAATGGCAAATTTATACTTTTGATTGGTCGGCATTAATTCTCTTAAAAAGCTAAAACGGTAGAATGGGAAATTGTATAATAGCTTCACACTTGTTGATGCGGGAAAGGTAAGATCATCAACGACTAAATCATTTTCGAGCAGAACTTGGGATTCTAATCTTAACGGCTGGTACAAGAATATGAGTGTATTGCGTTCATTGTAATCCAATTCAATAGAAAGTCTAGTAACTGGAAATAATACGTCTTGCCCACCTTGTCTTTTATAATCGAAGATTGTTCCGGAATTACTAAATTGAATATTATGACCTAAGACCCCTAAAAATCCAATTTCTGCTACTGCTCTTATGGGCGTATCCTTGGCTGAATCAGCTAGATTATTACTTCCATCTTGAGTATAACCAACGGAATAAATTAAGAGTGACAGCAGTATAACGAGAAACTTTTGTACGATCATTTTTAGCGCTCTTTTTTAGTTTTATTTTAAACATACATATAATAACAATGGTTTATTATTGTTCACCATAGGTACTATTAATTGGCAATAAAATTTTTAAAAATTAAATACAATGCTGTGTGTAAATGCGAACAGATAATTTGCGGATACTATTGATAATGATTGTTGAAAAATTCAAGTTCTATACACTTGGCTTAAAAAAGGTATTTAGGAATTGACTAAATATTTCATTGAAGGCATGAGGGGAATTAAGCCGATTGCTCTAGGGTAGGGAAATATTATTGCTGCTAATTAATCAAAAAACTTTTTTCATAACAGCCTCCTTATAGCTCGCTCCGATCGGTAATTTTTTATCTTCAATGTGTACCATGGTACCTTCCAATGCAGCAATGTAAGAGATGTTGGCAATATAGGATTTATGGATTCTCATAAAGAGATCTGAAGGCAAGTCTTGCTCCAATTTTTTAAGTGAACCCAACGAGAGGATACGTTTATCTTTCGTATGGTAAGCCACATATTCTTTCATGCTTTCAATATATAAAATATCCTTGTGGAAAATGCGGAAGACTTTAAAATCAGATTTGACCAGAACAAAATCTTTTTCCGCCGATTCAGTTGATTCAATGATCGGTTCTTTTTTTATCTCCGAGGGAGTAGTGGGTGTTACATCCTTTTGTAATAATTGACTTACTTTATTGACAGCCTGTAAAAAGCGATCAAATCTAAAAGGCTTTAATAAGTAATCAACAACATCTAGTTCATATCCTTCCAAGGCATACTCCTTATAAGCCGTTGTAAAAATAATTTTTGGTTGCCGCTGTAATGTTTTTAAAAATTCAATACCGGTTAGATTTGGCATTTGAATGTCTAGGAAAATGAGATCAATTTTTTGGTCTTGCATCACTTGCATTGCTTCTAGTGGATCAGCACATTTAGCTATTACTTCTAAATAGCCTAGCCGATTGGCATAATTCTCCACTAAATCTCTTGCCAACTCTTCGTCATCTACAATCAGGCAATTAATTTTCTTCATGAAAGCGTAATTTTTAGAATAACTTCATACATGTCATCCGTATCTTTGATGGTAAGATTGTGTCGATCGGGATATAGTAAGGAAAGCCTCTTCTTTGTATTCACTAATCCAACGCCACCAACACCATCTTTAGTAAAAACCTCCTTGGGTTTACTATTTGAGCAGGAGAAAATTATTGCTTTTTCAATTACTTCTAGTTTGATTTTTATAAATCCTTCCTTTAGGTTTTCAATTTTGCTATGCTTAAAAGCATTTTCAACGAAAGGAATAAAAAGTAATGGAGCGACTTTTAAACTTGGCGCAGATTTATCTAAGTTCAGCTCGACATTCATCCCCTTACTGTTCTTTAATAAATGCAGATCAACAAAATTCTCAATGTACTTAATTTCATTATTTAGGGAGACACTTGGCTCATTAGAATCGTACACCATGTAACGAAGAATTTCAGAAAGCTGCATAACCGATTCAGGTGTTTGTGGTGCTTGCATCACGGCGAGGCTATAGATGTTATTCAAGGCATTGAATAGGAAATGGGGATTGACTTGTGATTTTAAAAATTTTAGTTCTGTTTCTAACTTTTCATTTTGAAAGCCGAATGCCTCTTTTTCTTTTTTATTAGCAAATCTGGTTATACCAAATAAGGTACTTCCTAGAAGGGCAATGATCAAGTGCATAAATTCCCTAAACCATCGGATGCCTTCACTATTTTGTCGATTAATTTCTTCAGCTATGGGCATGGGAGGCATTTTAAACCAAGAGGACCATGGGAAGATTTCAAGATTAAGAAATAAAACAGTCACAGCAATTAGTAAGATGCTTGAGAGGTAATATAAGGCTTGTCTTTTCCGCAAAAATAAATACGGAAATAGGTAATTGGCATTTATTTGTATGACAATAAAGAAACTTACAAATGAGGCAAATGCTCTTGTTGCAAACCGATTAGGATATTGCTGTATATCAGTTAATGCCAGAATTAATAGCATCCATATACCCCAAAGTACCAGAAATTCCCACAGGGCTCTATGTTTTTTAGGCCAAGTCATGTAACAAACTTGCATTATTTTTTTGATAGAAGTGAATATTCTCAATGAATAGATTAAACATATCTATCAATGCATTGATTTTATCAATGACCTTTATAATGAGCGGTAAAGGCGCTTTATTGATACCAAAAGCCTATGTCTAGAGGAAACAGCGCCCTTCATTGATTATGTTTTATAATGCCTCTTAAACGGTTCATATTTGTGCTTTGATAAGATAAAAGTGAAACAAATGAAAATTTTTATAACAATCCTAATTTCATTCATAACCATAGGATTATCAGCACAGGTAGATGATTTATCTATCACTTTAGAAAGTCCAACTAGTTCCACTACAGAGGACGCTTCGAATTCTACAATAGAAGGGAACATTGATAATGACGTTGTCGTGTATTCTGGGACTATAAAAGAGGTTAGTTCTGAACTCCCATTAGAATTTGCAAACGTGGCACTGTACGATAAAGAAACTGATGCTTTTATCACAGGAACTACTTCAGTCGAAGATGGGTATTTCGAGATTCAGTCGACGAATAGAAATGTATACTTGGTTGTGTCATTCATTGGATATGAGACGATCAACATAACAGATTATAAGTTGGACGGAGGAACCGCTAGCTTCGGAGCAATTGTTCTCAGCGAGGAGGGAACGGCCCTGGATGAAATTATTGTCACTGCTGAAAAATCCACAACGGAGTTTAGAACTGACAGGAGGGTATTTAATGTTGGGACGGATCTCACAAACTCAGGAACCAGTGCTTTGGAATTGTTGAATCATGTTCCTTCAGTTAATGTTGATATCGAAGGATCAGTTACGCTTAGAGGGAGTAGTGGGGTGCAGATTTTGATTAATGGAAAGCCTTCGGTCCTAGCAGATGAAGAATCTGGAGCACTTGGTAATATAACGAGCGATATGATTGAAAGGATAGAAGTCATCACCAATCCATCTGCGAAATATGAAGCTGAAGGAACCTCAGGAATTATCAACATTATTCTTAAGAAGAATGACAAAGAAAATCTCAACGGCTCCGTGACCATAAATGCGGGCACACCGCACAATCATAGCATTGGCCTGAGTCTAAATAAAAGAGCCGAGAAGTTTAATCTGTTTACTCAAGCAGGTGTAGGATACAAACAAAGAGAATTTGATGTAATAAATCGAACAAGCAATTATTCCACAGGGTCTGATCTCAGCACCGTAGGTACAGAAGCTCGAAATGAGAAATACTATAACTTTGTCATAGGTACAGATTATTATATCAATCCAAAAAATATTATAACACTATCCGGTAGCTATACTTTTGAGCAAGAAGATCAACCGTCACTAACTGAATTCAATTTGTTTGAGGGAAATTCATTGAACTCTTGGACACGATCAGAAACAACAACGGCTGGTAATCCTAAGTTTCAATATGATCTTCATTACAAAAGAGAATTTGATGACAATGAAGATCATAGATTAGACTTCAGTGCGATCGGAAATTATTTTTCCAAAGATCAGTCATCTAGCTTTACTGAGCAATTGATTAATGGTACTTATGATATTACGGATCAATTGACTGCAACAGAATTTAAGGAATCAAAGTACACCTACAACTTAGATTACACCAAGCCATTGAATGAAAAAATCACTGTAGAAACTGGTGTGCAATATTTGGATAATAAGGTAAGCAATGATTACGAGGTTCAGGATTTTGTTGATGGAGCGTATATTGTCAACCCGGGTTTAACTAATTTATTTGAATATGACCAGAAGGTATTGGGTGCATATCTTACAGGTGCTTATGAGTATGGAGACTGGGGATTTAAGGCAGGTGCAAGGGTGGAACATACAGACTTATCTACCTATCTAGCGAATACGCAAGAAGATAACAAACAAACTTTCGTAGACCTATTCCCATCCGTTCACATCTCTCGAAGAGTGAATGACAGGATATCTGTCCAAGCGAGTTATAGTAGTAGAATATACAGACCTCGATTATGGAATTTAAATCCATTCTTTAATATCAGAAATAATTTTTCTATTAGAACGGGTAATCCATTATTAGCACCAGAATATACAGACTCTTATGAGGTAGGAAGTGTTTTTATTTATGAAAAAATTACCTTTAATGTAAATGCATATCAAAGGCTGACTAGAGACAAGATAGAATATATCTCAAGTTTCAATGAAGATAATGCTAGGGTTTATTCTCCACTAAATATAGGTACTTCTGACACCAAAGGATTGGAGCTTAATTTCAAATATACACCGATTAGAAAAATTACTTTCACAGGTGACATGAACTATAATACATTCACGAGAAAAGGATCTTTCAATGAGGAGAATTTTGATTTTAGTAACGATCAGTGGAATACCAAATTGACTACTAAATTTAAGGTAAACAAAAGCATGGATCTGGAAGCGACTGGTAGATACAATTCTGAAGTGCAAACAATACAAGGTGTTCAATCAGGTAATTTGTATATGGATTTTGGCGCGCGATATAAATTATTAAATGGTAAGATTGTTGCGAACTTGAGCGTGAGAGATGTCTTCTCTTCTAGAGTAAGAGAATCTTTCGTTTTTGAAGATGATATCGAGAATTACAGTTTTCGTCAGCTAGGTCGATTTGTTTCATTTGGATTAAGTTATGGA
>ENA-ORXT01001723-ORXT01001723.1-marine-metagenome-genome-assembly--contig:-NODE-1723-length-28231-cov-8.449386_pt1 | contig 28231 bp, 32 predicted proteins | sample MGYA00237868_ERZ511482 | MGnify/ENA metagenome assembly ERZ511482 | reverse complement strand
CCCCTTACACAAAATGCTTCTGATAAACATTCTTCTTCACAGGTAGGATCAACTGTAAGTAACTCTGCTATCTCACATAATTTGTCTAATATAGCCTGACTAAGATCAGGACAATCTTTTACCTTACAAGTTGGCGCAGGGATATCGTTACCATCACAATCCTTATAAAATATACCATCACATGTTACTGCTTGGAATACCTTTACAGGCTCTTTATCGTATACTATTAAGTTTTTTGTAGCTCCTATATGATCAGCATTAGTAGCATTTGTTACTGTTACACTTATAGGTTTAGCTATACATGATCCACACGAAATTCCCCAACCCGTAGCCCATAACTCGTCCTTAGCAGGATTAGATACATTATTTTGTACATCTACAGGGGCTGTAGCAGCGTCATACGCTGGCGGATTAGATTGATTAGAAAACGCTGTAAAGTTAGCTACATGCCCAACATTGCACCCATTAGGGCTTGTGTGGTTGGCACAAATAGGAACTACAGCACATTCAGGTATCTGTACAGGTACCTGCTGTATTACATTATTAAAATAAGGATCAGCCCCTTGCTGTAACACAGCAGTAGTACCGTCTTCTAAGTTAAATGTAAACTCATAGGCATTACCATTCTGTAGGTGAGGTAGAATACTACCGTCAGCTAATGTGTATGTAGAGTTATCCCATATAAAGAAATGCCCTTCGATACACTTTTCATTCCATACAGCATCCGCGGGGCATGCAGGAGCGGGAGTGCCTATTTCTTCTAAGGTATCACAATCTCCGTAGAAATTACCTTCTCCTAATATGTGTTCTTCAATCCCTTCTCCTACTAAAGTATAGGCAAATGTAGTAACATCAGTGCCGCAAGTAGTAAACTGTAGGAATATGTTAGAAGTTATTATTTGTATTGGTGATGTTATTACCCCGTCACCATCTGTTATCTCTGGCTGTATTTCACATATAGGGATAGTCTCTATCTCACACGCAGGTTCTGGTAATAAAAACTCAGGCTCACTACATGGTTTTGGGCAAAAAGGCTCGAAGTCTTCACCAGTTTCACATAAACTGAAAGTACCTGCTTCGCCGCATTCTGTACACTTATCTAAATATATCTTTTCTGATAGTATAGTTTGCAGTACTAAAGGTCTTGAAGTTTTTAATTGGTCAGAAGTATATTCTACTTTTATGGGAATAGGTTTACCTGGACAAATCTTAAATCCAGAATACCTCCATAACATTTTATCTAATTCAATGAATGGCGAAGGTAATCCTCCACATCCAATAGTACAATAAGGTACAGATTCAACAGCATCTAAGCATGTATTCAGACCTACACTCATCTGAGATACTTGATCTGTCCAACTAGTAGCTGAGGCTATACTAAATGAACATGTAGACCCACCATCTAAGGTGATATTAAATACTTGGTTAGTATGTTTAAAAGAAGTTCCTGTATTATCTAATCCTCCTTCTACGAATTGGTCAAACCAACAAGAAGATATCCCTTTCTGCTCACATGATTCACACTCAGAGCATTTCACTTCTAATCCCGTTACTGAGTCGTAACATTTAGTGTCGTATGCGTTTAAATGTGGTTTGAAAGTATTTCTATATATGCACGCCATTGTTCTTTTTTTAAATGAGCTTATACCACAAAATCCCCACTAGAAATTAATCTAGTGAGGTTAGTGTTTATTAGTTAGTTAATACTATTAACCAGCCGCGCACAGTATATCTGAAACGGTAGTAATTGTAGGACAAGGAACTATAGTAGCTTCTCCGTCTGCAGTACCTACAGGAAGTGTAGCACCGTCTACAGGATTAATTATACCTTCTACAGTAGTTGTGTACTGAGAACCTTCTTCCGCAGAGCAGTCAAATACAGTTCTGATTATACATTTACCTTCTCGGCAAACTGCGGGATCTTCTCCAACAATTATAAAGCACTCTTTCTCATAATGAGTAGTTACTTCTGGGCATTTTTCAAACGCAGATAAGTCATCAATAACAACAGGTTTCCCATCAGCTCCTATGTAATAACTTACAAGGATTTCTGGCAACACTCCTGGAGTAGTTGAAGGCTTTATCTGATGATAGATTTTTTGGTTACAAGCCATGTTTTTTTTTAGATTTTTTGAGTTAATAATTATTTAGATGTGGGACATAGCCCGTCTTCTGTTAAAGTTTGTAAAGGTTGACAAGGAACTATTGTTTTTCCTATAGCAGGTGTGCCATCCATATTGAAAACTCCTAATGAAGTTATCGAAGGAACTCCTTCTACTAAATCTATTTGTATTAGTGTGAATCCTTCAGTACAATCATCGAAGCATACTTTTATATCCTTACATTGTAATTGTTCTTGAGGCTCATTATCGCAGCTTGTGCATAACGCACAGTCCACTACTGTTCCAAAAGTCTCTGAGGATGTATCTGAATCTATACAGAAAGGGTCTCCTACAGGACCTTGTGAATTCATTTTAATTTGTGTAGTGCAAAGCATATTTTTTCTTTATTTAGGGCAGTCCTTTAATTCCACGTAAGTACAGGGTTCAGGTATAACTATACCAGGCATACATATAGGATTATTCAAGGTTATGTACCTTGGACATTCTATTTCAGTAACTTCATCACAAGGGACTACATTACCATCTATTAAATACCCGTGACACACAGGGTCTTTTGGCACTATGCAGTCGTATTCAATCTTGATGAGTTGAGTTACATTCTCTATACAAGTCCCATCAGGTCCTTCTATACAGACAGGATTAGGATTTATAATTATATCTATTTGGTCTGGGTTACAATTTGGTATTAGGGCATCGGGGCAAGGAATTTGCGCTCCTGATGCATCTGTACAAGTCACTTCTTCTACTATCTCTCCTACTTCATAAGTACCTGAAGCCATTGCGCTTGAGGATACAGCATCCCAATTTGGTTTTCCACAATTAGGTTTCTTCTTACTGCACTTTGTAGATTCTTCTGTAGGCGGCTCACCTTCACCTCCTGTGCCAGGGACAAAGATTATTTCGGTGGTCTCACAAGTAGTTTTATGTACAACTTCACAAGTATCAGTACAGCACTTTATAGTACTACACGACACTGAAGGAGGAACTGGTGCTCCTGATGATATGGCTGCTATAGTGGATAAAGCATTAGCTAATCCACAAGATAAAGCCTCTATGTTTGCATTTAGGTTGGCTAAATGTCTGTTAGTTTCAAAACTAGACATACTTGTTTCTCGTTAAAAAGTTGTTAAAACGGACTCGCAGTAAACTACTACGGACTTATAGATGTTTAATATCTATAGACTCATTGCAGGTAGCGTCGGACGCTACTTATTCAATGGACCTCTAATATACAAAATAATATTTCGATATTCCCTTGTGGGAATCAAATACGTAAAAATTTAGTGTGTGGATAGTAAAATAACTCTGAAAAAGTCAGATGTAGTGGTTGGTAATGTTATAGATAATAGTTATAAAATTATTGATTTTGCGGGTAAGGAATTAACTTTCATAAAAGAAGAGGCAGAACTCTCTTATAATCGAGACTCAAATCCTAAAATATATGGTAGGAGAAGGGTATTAGTTCAAACTATACCTCAAGATAATTTTGAGAAGTCTGTGTTAAAACATAAATACATTGAGTATTATATGGGTACACAGTATAATAGGATAAGAGGAGAGAATCCTAAACAAGTAGTTCCTATTGATGTAGATGATATTACCCCTCTTATAGAACGTAAACCTATTTTAATTGATAAGTTTGATTGGGGATCCCCTATGTACTCTAAAGATAGAGGAGATGAAAGGTATATTCTTAGATTAAAACAAGGATTTTCTATTGAAGATTCTGTAGATAAAAATTAATTATGGAAAGACAAATGTTTAGAGGTAGATTAGATTTTTGTTCTAATTTCTACCCTGTAAAATTTAAATGGGCAGATCAAATATGGTGGTCAAGTGAGAATGCATTTCAATGGTCAAAAATACCTGCCTCAAAACACAGTGAGAAAGTTAAGAGCATATTCTCTAAATCCTCTGCTGCAGAGAGTAAGTACTTAGGCAGGGTTGTAAAATTAAGAATTGATTGGAATACGGCTCGTCTTGCTAATATGGAAAGTATACTTTATCAGAAATTTAACCCCGATAACGGACTGTGGGACCTGCTCAAGTCTACAGGAGATGAAGAATTAATTGAATGGAATACGTGGGGTGATAAATTTTGGGGTAAGGATATTAATACAGGGGAAGGTGAAAATAATTTAGGTAAAATATTAATGAAAATAAGAGATAGTATATGAGTAAAGAGTTATGGGATAGCTGGGTTCCTGATAAACCTATTTGTTTATTTGATCTAGAGGCTGATAGTCTAGATCCTGAGATTATACATTGTGTTTCTTTTACCTTGTACGAAAGGGATAAGGAGACTGAGATTCAGACAGTCACTGAGTATGGTGATATGATGGAGTTATTCCAACAAGATTATATATTTGTAGGTCATAACATTGTTTTATGGGATATACCTAGAGCTATAGAGAAACTCTTATTTATCACACCAAGTAATTCTGATAGATATATAGATAGTTTATGGATGTGTCAATTTATGTTCCCTGAATATATTAAGAGTGGATTGAAGCATTGGGGCGAGAGGTTAGGTGTGGCTAAGCCAGAGATAGATGATTGGTCAGCTTTACCTTTGGAGGAATATGTTAATAGGTGTGAGGAGGATGTAAAGATAAATAAACTTTTACTTGATCTTCTTTTCAAGAGATTATCAAAACTATACCCAACTGAAAAAGATGCATGGAGATTTGTATGGATCATGAGCTATATTGTGGGGACTGTATCAGAGCAAGAGAAATCCAAATGGTTGTTAGATGTAGATAAAGCTACTGAGATGGAGCTTGAGTTAAGCAGGAAAAAGGGTGAGATAGTTAATAAGCTTATTGATATCATGCCTGAGGTAGCTATAATGAAAAAGAGGGTTAAACCTAAAGTGTTCTTTAAGAAGGATGGGACTTTATCTAAGAAAGCTATTGAATGGAATGATTTAATGGTTAAATTGGGGAGGAAGGATGATCCGTTGGAAGTAGAGTTTGTAAATGGACATAAACAAGGTAACCCTAACTCTCATGCACAGATAAAAGATTGGCTGTTTAAATTAGGTTGGCAACCTTGCACCTTTAAATATCGAGAAGACGGAACCACCATCCCTCAGGTCAGGGCAGAAAAAGGAAATAAAAAGATGTTAGCTCCTTCTGTTAAGTTACTATTTAAAAAAGAGCCTGATTTAGCTTACTTAGAGGAATTAAGCATATTAACTCACAGACTTGGAATATTTACAAGATTTTTATTAGATAAGGATGAAAATAATTACTTAAAAGCTTCTGCTTCTGGTCCTACTTCCACTCTTAGACTTAAGCATAGAGAAATAACTAATCTCCCTGGAAGAGGTAAACCTTACGGGAAAGATGTTAGGGGATGTCTAATTGCACCAGAAGGGTATGAATTATGTGGATCAGACTTATCTTCATTAGAGGCTAGGACTAAACAACACTTTATATATGACTTAGATCCTGATTTTGTAAAGGAGATGAGTAAAGCTGATTTTGATCCTCATATAGATTTAGCACTTATAGCAGGGGCTATGACTAAAGAAGATGAAAAATATTATAAAGATTTTCCTGAAGATAAGGAACCAACTGAGTATTATTTACATTTAGATGGTATAAGACATATACATAAACAAGGTGTCTATAGTTGCCAATACGGGATAGGGGCTTTCAAGCTGTCAAGGTCTCTGGGGATATCAGAGTATGAGGCACATAAGATTATTAAGTCTTACTGGAAAAGGAACTGGGCTGTGAAAAAGTTTGCAGAAAGTTTACCTGTAAAGAATATAGGAGATCTATCATGGATATGGAATCCTCTTGCTAAAGTATGGCTTCCTCTAAGATCAGATAAAGATAAGTTCAGTGCAGTGAACCAATCTGCAGGAGTTTTTGTTTTTATATCGTGGATTAAATTATTTAGACGAAAAAGAAGTCAATTAACTGGAACTTTTCATGATGAGATTGTGTTAACAATAAAGAAGGGTAATCGAGATAATTGCACTAAAATGTTAAAAGATGCAATTAATGAAGTTAATTTGAACTTAAAGCTTAAAAGATCTGTTGATATAGATGTACACTATGGCAGTTCTTATGCAGATGTACATTAATAAATAATAAATTATGAAAATACATTTTACAAAAGAAGACCTTGAAGGAAATTATGATAATCCTTTTGATTGTCCAATATACAGAGCTTTAACTCGTTTAGGTTATAATACAAGAGGTGTAGGCGGTTGGTATGTCAGTTGTGGTCAAGTTGAAATAAGTTTATTAAATGACACAAGTAATCCTTCACACATTAAAAAACAAAAGAAAATAATTAATCATGTGCCATCATGGAAAAATTTATGGAAAAAATATGAAACTCCTTACTTTGAAATAGAGGATACAATAAATAATTTTAAAACAAGATAGATTATGAAAATATATAAAATAGAATGTGAATGGGAAATGCCTATAGCTCAAGGTTATTTTTCTACTAAAGAGAAAGCAGAATCTGCAATAGAACAACAGGATTGGACAGATATGTATGGGGATGGAGACAGTAAAGAATGTTTAAAATGGATTAAGAGAAATGGATTAGTCAGTGTAGAGGAAATAATTTTAAAATAAAATGGATTATCTGGAACTTTATCTTTAGATCATTTGTTATAAGTATAGAGAATGTAATTATGGAAAAAATTAATTTAAGGAAAGAAATTGTTTATGTATTAGATAAAACCCATGACGAAGGTCCTAGTTATTACTTAAGAAGTTTAGAGAGGTGTATGGATGAAGCACTTAACTATAGAAATCTTGGAGATTGGATGAAAAATTATAAAATTTCTCTATTTGTGGAAGTAGATAATGAATTTTTACTTAAAGCTTACAAACAAAGAAAGTCTGAAGTAATTGGCTTAAAGAAACGAAAAAGATATGAAAAATATTTAGAGCTTAAAAAAGAATTTGAAAACATAAAATAAAAAAGTATGAATCAAGAATTAGTTAACGGTATTGCAAAATTTGTCAGAGACAATATCGTATTTAAAAGTCAAACAGGTATAGGTGCTTACACTATACAAGACTGTTTTAATGGATCTCTTTCCCTAAGCAGCATTAGGAATATTGCTAACTACTACAATAAACTATTAAAGAATAGTGAAAGTAATGATCTTTTTAAGAAAAATAAAAATAATTCAGATTATCGGAACCAATTAATCATGAATACGTTAGTAGAAGTAGTACACTATCATGAAGATAGAAATGCTGAGTTATCTGAGAAGAGAAAGATGATTGAAGAAAGTAAGATTAAGTTAGATGTTCTTAGAGAAGCAAAAGCTAAAAAAGAGATTAATGCAATAGAGAAGAAGTCTATGGCATCTCTTGAGAAAGAAATTAAGAAATTAGAGAGTGAGATAAGTTAGTATCACTCTATAGATATATTGCTTACAATATTTTAATTACTTAGATCAATTGGATAGATCAATTCGTTTTCATCGAATGGGTTACGGGTTCAATTCCCGTAGTAACATATTAAAGCAATACTTTTTAACTTATTAATTTAGGTTAGTTTATATCAGGTTAGCCCCTGTAGTCTAATGGTAGGACGCTTATATTTTATTAAACTGATATATTATCAGTTACAAAACTTTTAAAAATTTTTCCATGCAAGGAAGATGTGCGAGTTCGATTCTCGTCAGGGGCGCAAAAACTACTTTAAAGAAAGTAGTAAAGGTATATCACTTACAATACTTTTATAGTTTAACTTTAGCTCAACGTAGAGCAATTGTCTTGTAAACAGTAGGTCGTGGTGTCGAAACCACAAGTATTAACTCAAAGTGATGTTTTTAATTTCATAATTTTTAATGGGTCATAGTATCGTTCTTGTTGTTATGACCCTTTTTAATTAATTCAATTTTATATGAATAAAAAAGACTTTAAAGATTTTAATTTATTAGAGGTAGGTAATAATCTAGGTTTATCAGGTATTGTCCTTGATGGTAAGGGTGGTCCTGTTACTCTTATGTTTCCTGGAATATCTTCTGATAATGTTTCTTCCTCGGAGGTGATAGAAACTGACGTTCAGCAGTTTAAGGACATGGTTCGCCAGATGGACATACAAGAAGTTGAGTTGATTGATAATGATAAGAATAAGAAAACTATAGTAAGGAAAACTCAAAGACAATTAGATACTAAAATATCATGGAAGGTATTTGGTAGAGATAAATACACTTGCAGGTATTGTGGCAGAAAAGGTGAAGATGGAGTTCCTATGTCTTATGACCATATTATGTTATGGGAAAATGGTGGTCCTAATACAATGGATAATGGAGTGTGTGCCTGTAAGAAATGTAATAAGACTAGAGGTAATACAGATTATGCTGAGTGGCTTGAATCGCCATACTACAAAAAAGTATCCTCAGGACTGTCTCAGGGAACTAAAAAACTAAATGAGGCGTTAGTATCAGTATACAAGACATTTACAAAAAGAGTATCTAAAAGAAGTAGATGATATATAAAAGAAAATTCAATTCTATAAAAAACTATCATTCTTTTTGTAATAGATTACATAAGAATAGGATTGCAAGAACTTATAACTACGACGATAATGGAAAAGTTATATACGTAGTTAAATATTATAGAGATACAAAGAAACTTAGAGAGAGGCATAATTTTCCTCCTGCTGAGTTTTGACCTTATTCAAACGGGGGAGCCTGATTCAAGTTCAGGGTAAAAGCTTAAAACTGATATATTATCAGTTACAATAATTATAGGTCACTTTTATGAGGTTCATAGCCTCTCTCCCCACATTTTAATCAATAACATTATAATATGGGATTAGCAGTAGAGTTTAATTCAAAAAATGAAAATCCTTTCACAGGTATGAAGGAATGTCTTAGGATATACCAGAATGCAAGTAAAGGATCTGTAACTGAAGCTATGCTTGATAGAGGTTGGAAAGAATGTACAACTAATAAAAAGAAAGCTTTGTTCTTTGCTATGTGTTTCTCTGTAGGAGATGTAGCATCAAGACAACATAATATCTTTGAGGGTAAAAGAGAAGCTTTTGGCTACTCTGAGAGAGAAGCTTTTAGAGATGTTATATTACCTTTTCTTTGGAGTAAAGTTAAAGGATCTAAAAAAATAGATAACCTTGATTTTATGATCTTAGTGTCTGAGTACACTGTTATGGATAATATTTTAGCTACTAGAGTACAGACTTTAAAAGGCTTTCAGAAGAAAGGTAAGATCATTAGGGTTATTGATATGGTATCTGTATTTGGTATTGATAATGTTGCCCAGTACTGTGCGCACATTTACATGTTTGGTACGGAGTTTCAGAAAGTTTGTTTAGCTAAATTTTTACCTTTAAAGCAATCTAGAACTCAATCTAAAACTAAAGAGGTCCAGACCATAAGAAAAAACTTACTTATCAAGTTTTGTGATTTAGCTAAGATACCTTATGAGATGTATAAGAAACCTAAAGGGGATGTATCTAAAGGAGATGACCCTAATTACTACAGGTTTACAGGATACTCTAATTGGAGAAAGAAATATAATTCTAAGTTAGAATCTATTATGTTTTCTACTAAGTCTATTTTAGATTTAGATAGAGAGCAGTTTTTCACTGTTCTCCAATCAATGCCATCAGATGCAAGGTTTAGAGTGAGAAAGAGATTGATGGACAAAGAAGGTGTCTGTAAGAAAGAAGAGTATTCTAATTTACATAAGTGGTTCTTACAGTGGGAAATCTCTAAAGAGGAAGCTCAAGAGACCCAAAGGAAATTAGAGGAGAAAGTAAGACAAGGTACTGCTTCAGATAAAGATAAGTCTGAGTTAGTCAAAGCTAAAATAAAAGCTAAGGTTACTACAGGTGCTATTAATTTCCCTAAATTATGTAAAGAGGTTATTAACAGGACTGTTGATAAGATTAAGGTTCAGCCTTTCTTAGATAAGATTAATCTACCTGTAAACTTCTTGACTTTTGTAGATGACTCAGGCTCTATGTCAGGGGGATGGAGTAACTCTATTAAGAATTTTGGGTTTAGCCCAAGAGATTTTGCAGCATTTATGACTACTATATGTTTAATGAAGAATCCAGATGATGAGGCAAGAAATACAGTAGCTTTATTTTCTAATAATTGTAGGATTACTACAGGCATTACAAAGTCAATTACTAATAAGCCGAATAGTTTAATGAGAGGTAATTCAATTAAAGTAGCTAAACATCCTTTTATTGATCCTGAAATGAGCTTCATTGATAACTTCCATAAGGTTAGGCATTGGCTTGATGCAGAGACTCAAGGGTCAGGTACTAATGTAGCTTCTATATTTTACGCTATACAAAGTATATTGCAAAATAATGATCAGGATATGATGGATATGTTATCTCATTACCCTGTTTGGCTACTTGTTTCAGATGGTAATTTTAATCAGTTATCAAGTGCAGGTGCTTCATTAGGTGAGTTATTTAAGTTAATGGAATCTAAAGTAGGGTTTAAGCCATATATTATATGTATGGATGTAGCAGGTAGTTCTTCTCAAGACATAGTTAATTTTACAGGTCTTGATAATATATTATTTGTTCCTCCTAACCCTGCTAATATAGAAACTATACTTTGTAACTTCAGTGATTTAGATGTATTTGATATATACACTCCTTTGATGTCTTTATATAAGACTGATAGATATGATCATGTAAGAAGTCTATTTGAGAAAGTAGATGTATCTATATCTGTAACTGATAAAGTAGGAGAAAATGTTTAACTCTCATTTAAGCTTAAGGTATGGCCCAAGATATTATTCTTGGGCTTTACCTGGCTTTACTGTTTTAATTAGTGGGGCACCAGCTTCTGGTAAAAGTACTTTAACTGAGCCTATGATATCAGCTTGCTTATCTACTAAATCAGATATGTTTAAGTCAGAATCTAAGTCTAGTAAAGTAGTTCATATTGATACAGATTTGCCTGAGACGTTGCACCATAAGCAGGAGAGTAGAATCAGTGAGTTGTGTGGTCACTGTAATATGGAGAATTACCATTACTTTAATTTAATAGATCAGATTACATTTGATCAGAAACGACAGAAAGTACATGAGATAGTAGCAGATAATCCTGCTGATTTTTATTTCATAGATAATCTATCAGGTCTTTGTAGACCGACAGACGAACAAAATGCCTATGACCTAATATTCAAATTGAATCCAATAATAACTAAAAGTAAATCTATTTTAGTTGCAGTATCTCATTTGAATAAGGAAGGTACAGAGAAAGGTCACGTAGGTAAAGTGTTTAAAGAGTTGTCAAGTACATCAGTTATGATAACTTTATTAGAGGATGATGGAATATCAGTAGTAGATCCTAATAAAGATAGGATTGGAGGGATGCCTAAATTAATGTTTGAAGTAGAAAATGATAAAGTGAAAGTTGGTCCTTACATGCCCTTTCCTACATAAATTAAAAATATGAATGAATTAGATTTTGACAGCTTACCTATAAATCCAAATGTATATGTAAAGTTCGGAGGAGTTAGATTGAAGGATATCAGGATGAAGGATGGCAGAAGAACTAAGATAATTACATTTAAATTTTCAGAGATAAAGGGTACAGGAGTTTTAATAAAAGAGTTATGGCAACCAAGGATGGGTATACAATTTTCTATGGACCAGTGGTTGTACGCCATGATCATCAACGAAATCCATGATGCACTGTCAGGGGAAAAGCTCTCTGATAAGGTTGAAGTTAATAAAAAGAATTGGAGAGTATTTTATGAAAATTATATTGAGTTGATGGAACCTTTAACTCATAAGGAATGTTATATTAAGACATTACCTCTTGAAAAGTATAAGAAAGGAGATGGAGAGGGTAAGGTTTCTATTTCAGCGGATATAGCCTCTGAGAATTTTATATGCCTTACTCCTGATCTAACTTACACTGTGATAGAGAAAAACATTGCTCAAGATTTTATAGGTGGAGGATCGAATTTGGAGACACAAGCAAATGAACCAAATTGGTAACATAAACATAAACATAAATGAGACAAAGAGTAGATTCAGTCATTAAAGAAATTCAATGTGAGTTGAAACTCGCAAAAGAAGTTGTACAAACTAATTCATCTGTAGCAGTTAGAAATACAGATGTGTTTGATGTAGGTCCTTCAGAAATACCTACAAACTCATTATCTAACAACGAAGACTCAGTACATAACTTATTTGAGATAGTTAATACTAAACTATACCAAAGTGTGAAGCCCCTTTTAGAGGAGTCAATAATACAAGAGGAAACTGAGTCAAAGAAAGTGGATATGGATAATCTGCATATGAAAGACATAGGCAATAAAGTAGAAGAGGATATCAAGAAAATTAAAGAAGATGAGTTATCTCTTAAGAAAGACACTACAGAAAAAAGTATTACTTTTGCTCGTAAAAAATACGATCAGGTTCTTGATAAATACAACTCTATTAGAGAAGAGTATGAAATTAATAAGAATAGAGTGAGAAGACATATACCATTGAATAAGTTTAAAAGTAGTATCTTATATTACTCTTTACTTATTTTCATAGGAGTATGTGAAGTACCTTTAAATAAAGTAATATTTCAAAGATTTGGGGAGTCCGATAACGTCACGTTTATTATGGCAGGGACTCTTGCTATAGCTGTGCCTGTATTAGCACACTTCATAGGTTTATTTTGGAGACAGAGATCAGAGATGAGGGAGTATTTTTGGAAAGCTATCATATTTACTTTAGCATTTCTTACAACCAATTTTGGATTAGGGTTGTTTAGAGCTAATGTACTTAATGAGATAGTAGCTAATACAGGCAAACAAGTGACGGCTCAGGACTTATATCTTAACATAGGCATATTTGTAGGGATAACAACTATTCTATTTATCATAGGGGTTATAGCTGCTTACTTGAGACATGATCCTTCATATAGCTTAGAACATTCTTATAATGAGATGCTTAAGGCTAAAGCTGAGTATGAAGTAGAGAGAGATAATTATAGAGAAGAGGAGAAGAAATTAGAGGATAATACTCTCGCATATTTACAGGGTGCTCATGATAGGTATAAGCAATCACTTAAGGATGTATTAGATATACCTAAGAAAGCTTTAGAGTCTTATGATATTGCTAAGTCAAATACTAAGTTAGTTTCTGAGACAGCTATAGGTCTTGAGAATCAGATTCAAGCTGAGTATAATTATATAGCAAGTGCTTTAGGTTTAGGTACTAAGCCTTTGACTAAGAATTTTCAAACAATAAAATTTTAACATAATGAACATTAAATTAATAATTATACTGTTTACAGTATTTATATTGAGTTGTAAGGATAGTATTCCTTCTTCTCCCGTACAGAAAGGGACAGCTTTTGTTCTGTTGGATTACACAGAAGGTCAAGAGTATTCTGTTTCTTTCGATAGAGTTAAAAGTTGGGCTGATAAAATAGGTACTAATATAGAATCTATAGAGGTGATGCCTATAAGAGATCAGTCATTAAGTACTTATGATATTATAGATCTTAGTTCTCATATAGATGCACATGGTAGTTCTTTCTTAGAGAGTCAAGCTGCACAAGATGCTCTTAATAAAGGAACAGAAAAACTCTCTGTATCTGTACAGGCATATAACACTAAATACTCAGGTAAAGAACTAGCTAAATCATCTATAGTAAATCCTTTATGTGATTGCCTAAAGAAGTCAGGTAATAATGACATAGTATTCCTATTCTCCGATATACTTGAGAATGATTTCGGAATCAATTATAGAGACATGAGTCCTGAAGATATATCTAAACACCTTAATGGAACATGTAGAAGTAATACAACTATAATAGCTGTAGTAGAAGCTTTCAGAGATAGTGATGATGGATATGTAAGAGAAGCAATAAAAGGTTATGAAGCTTCTTTCCCTAATTTCAAATACACAACAAGTTTATAAATCAATTAAATATATTACAAAATGACAGGAATAGGAATAATTATTATTTTAATCTGTGTCCTTATATTGGCTTTAGATAAGCCTATAGAGAGGATGGCAGAAGCAGCAGGAAAGAAGTTAGATATCTTTCCCGACAACAGGAAATGGATACTTTATATAGTGATGGTAGCATCATTAGTATTAGTGTTCAACCCTTTCTCCAATAACGATGCAGGAGAAAGACAAGTGGTTCAAACTATAGGAGGTGATCTTTATGTTAGATTTGATCCAGGATTTTATATGAGTGGATTCTTTTCTAAGGTGACTACTTATCCTAATAACGTAACCCTTCAGATTAGTCCTAAGGAAGAGAGATCTCCTGACTCTGATTATTGGATGCCTCCTCATGATGGTACATTTGCAGAAGGGGATGCAGCAAGTCTATCTCACACAGTTAAATGGGATCTACCTTCTCAGGAGGCAGTGATGTTAAAACTTCACACTACTTATGGTAATATAGCTAACTTAGCTACGACTACCCTAATGCAGTTTCAGAAACAGACAGCATCTTATAGTTGTCAGAGATTAACGAGTGAAGATCACTATTCAGGAGGTCAGTCTCAATTAAATGAGTATTTCCAAGATCAGTTAACTTATGGTCAAGTGCTTCTTAAAACTGACACCAAGACTAAGACTCAGACTGATGGTACATCAAAAACTTATATTCAAGTAGAGCCTAGAAGAGATGATAATGGCCAGATACTAAGGAATAGTAAATCTATAGCAGATATAAATGCTGTTGGTATGAGTCCTTCATTTGCATCTGTAGATCATGTGGAATATACTCCTGAGATATATGAGAAATTGAAGACTAAGATTGAATTTGCAGCAGATGAAGCTAATTCTAAACAGCAGTTAGTGGCAGCACAACAGAAAGCAGCTACAGCCAAAGTCATAGGAGAAGAACAAATAGCTATTGTAAAAGCAGATGAAGAAGCTGCAGAGCAAAGAGAAGTTATTCAAGCTCGTAAGGCTAAGTTAGTAGCTCAAGAGCAAGCTCTTCAAGCTAAGTTTACAGCAGATAAGATAGAGGAAGAAGGTAGAGCACAGGCAGCAGCTAACAGAGCTTTAGTATTGGCTGGTCTTACTCCTGTACAACAAATGGAAAGAGACATTAGAATAGCTGATGTAGTATCTAAGAATATAGCAGGGGCTACATCTCCACAAGTAGTTATATTAGGTGGAGGAGAAGGTGGAAGTGGAGCTAACGAAGCTCTTAAAGTATTCGGTGCAGAGAGAGCACTTGAGTTAATAAAGAAATTAGATAAAGGTAATTAATCAATCAAAATTTTTATAAATATGGCAGAAATTGTTAAAGGTGTTATTCAGACTTTAGAAGTCACAGGGGATAATACTGCAAATGTACTTGTTGACAATAAAACTTGTTCAATGAGATTAGGTAAGAAAGAGGGTAGAAATACTTTTCCTAAAGTAGGGGACGACATAGGTTTGTATCCTAATGATGATGGAGTATACGGATACCTTGGTCTTAGTTCAGCTTATAAGCCAAGTGGTGGAGGTGGATCAAGAGGAGGATATTCTAATACTTATGGTAAGGATAGACTTGAATATGAGATGAATAAGAAAGATCCTCGTTTAGCTAAACAAGGGTATAACACAACTCATAATCAGGTGTTAACTTCAGCAGTAAATTTTGTGATTGCTTCTAATACTCTAGAAGTAACTTCAGAAAATGTGTTTATGGTAGCAGACAGCTTCCGAAATTGGATGCTTGATCAAACGGATGATCTTAGCACTAAGTACAGCGGATAATGATCTGCTTGTAACTTGTAGAATGTGGATAGTAGGTAGCGTCCAACGCTACTGATCTTTGATCAGAGCTGTATGCTGCCTGCTTTTTTATAAATAAGTTAAAATTATATGGAGATATTTGATTACATGGTGTTATTTGTACTATGTCTCTTATTTATTATGTCATTTGAGAAAAAAGATTAATAGATGAATGAAAGTCAAAAGCTACTCAGTGATATAGTAGTCTTTAATAAGTATGCTAAGTTTAGACCTGATTTAAATAGAAGGGAGACTTGGGATGAAATAATTGATAGATATATTTGCATGATGTTGAAGAAATATTGTGGAGAAGATATTGAAAATCAATTTAAAACAAAAAAGGTAAAAACAGATAATAGTCTTGCTATAAGTATAATTGAGAATTCAAAGTACTTATATGACAAAAAGATTTTACCAAGTATGAGGGGAATGCAATTTTCTGGATTGCCCGTAGAGAGAAATAATAGTAGACTGTATAATTGTTGTGCTTTACCAGTAGATAATTATTTGGCTTTTTCGGAGTCTATGTTTTTACTGTTAAGTGGATGTGGGGTAGGATATAGTGTACAGAAGAGGCATGTCAGGGATTTACCTGAAATAAATATACCAACTAAGAATAGGAAATTTTTAATTGGAGATTCACTTGAAGGGTGGAGTGATGCAGTTAAAGCTTTAATGAAAGCTTACTTTGGTAAAACTAAGTATAAGCCTGTATTTGATTACTCAGATATAAGGGCGAAAGGGGCAGAACTTGTTACATCAGGAGGTAAAGCTCCTGGACCTGACCCTTTAAAATTATGTTTAACTAAAGTAGAAGTAATTTTATCTAATAAAAATAATGGGTCTAAATTGACTCCGTTAGAATGCCATGATATTATGTGTCATATAGCTGATGCAGTTTTATCTGGTGGGATTAGAAGGGCTGCTTTAATAAGTTTATTCTCTTTCGATGATAAAGAGATGACTACATGTAAGTATGGTAATTGGTGGGAACTCAATCCTCAACGAGGAAGAGCTAATAACTCAGCTATCATAGTAAGGGGAGAAGTAAAGAAGAAAGATTTTCTAGATTTTTGGAGAATGATTCAAGAATCTAAATCTGGAGAACCAGGTATTTCTATGAGTAATAATCCAGAGTATTTATGGAATCCCTGCCACGAAATTAGTTTGAGAAATAATCAATTTTGTAATTTAACTTCTGTAAATGTATCTGAAGTTAATTCTCAGGGTGAATTAAATGTTCTTTGTGAGATAGCAAGTTTTTGGGGTACTCTTCAGGCAGGTTTTACAGATTTCCATTACTTGAGACCTATATGGAGAGAGAATACAGAGAGAGATTCCCTTATTGGAGTTTCAATGACAGGCATAGGGAGTGGAGTTATGTTGAATGCAAATCTAAATATAGCAGAAGCTTGTGGTTATGCTATGAAAGAGAATGAAAAAATGGCTAATTTAATTGGTATAAATCCTGCTGCTAGAGTAACCACTATAAAACCTGAAGGAAGTGGATCTTTAGTTTGTGGTACTTCATCTGGAATACATCCTTATTGGAGTAAGTATTATATTAGAAATATGCAATGTACTATAGGGGATGATATGTATAATTATTTTATGGAAAATAACCCTGACCTAATTAAAGATATGGATTATCAACCTGGGTCTGCGGTGATAGGTATACCTATAAAAGCCCCATCTACAGCTATACTTAGAGAAGGAGAGACATCTATAGATTTCTTAGACAGAGTTAAGAAATTTAATATTGATTGGGTTCATAATGGGCATAGATCAGGACCTAATTATAATAATGTATCTGCTACTGCTAATATAAGAGATAATGAATGGGATGAAGTAGGTAACTGGATGTGGTTAAATAGGAATGTTTATAGTGGTATTTCTGTTCTCCCTTACGATGGTGGGTCATATGCAGATGCTCCTTTTCAGGAATGCAGTGAATATGAATATAAGAAGAAAATGAAGTATATTAAAGATAACCCTATTGACTTAACTAAGATTAAAGAGCTTAGGGATAATACAAGCAGAAAGGATACTATTGCTTGTGGCCCTGGAGGCTGTGAATTAATTTAATTAAAATATTATAAAATGGCAAATATGAGTTACTGTAGGTTCGAAAGTACCTACTCAGATTTAGACAATTGTTATGAGGCGTTGACAGAGGAAGGTGGAGTAGAAGGTGCAGAATTAGAAGCAAGTAAATATGAGAAACCATATATACGTAAACTAATAAAATTATGTCAAAATATAGTAGATGATTTTGGGGATGAACTTGATTAATTATAAACTATATTTTAGGTTATATTTAATTTAGGTTATATTTAATTTAGGTTATATTAGGTTATAGGTTATATTTTAGGAACCAATTCATTATTAAAAACGTTATAGTAATATGAGTAAACAACCAGTGGAGGAAGAAGTTTGGGTAGATCCTGAAGATCTTCAAATAGGGTGGATAAAGGGAACTATAGCAGAGTATAAACAAAAAAAGAGAAAATTGGAAGAAGAAAAAGAAGTAAGTGAAGAGAAATCTATAAAAAGTGTAGTATCTTTTCTTGGTAATAGTTATAAGTTAGAGGATAAGACGGTAGTAGATGTTTATGAGAAGCTCCCCGCTGGTTTATATTCAGTAACTCAAGATATGGAGGGTAACCTATCTTCTTTGGATAAGAAGCCTGTGCCAAGGCACTTCCCTCTATTACCTTGTGATCATATAGACTCTGTAATTAAACACATAAAGTTATTCACTTCAGATAGATACACTCAACATCTTAAAGATATTAATTTTATTAAGAAAACAGGGATACTTTTGTATGGTAAACCTGGTATAGGTAAATCAAATTATATTAATTATTGTATAGATAACTTAGTTAATAATCACCAAGCTATTGTTATTGACCTATCTGAAGTAGGACATTTTTTGTGCCTTAAACACGGAGGTTGGTTTGATAAGATAAGGGACCTTCAGGATAATATGATTGTATGTGTATTTGAAGAGTTTGAGTATTACTTTCAGAAAGGTTATGAGTCAGATCTTAAGAATTTTATGGATGGTATTGGATCAATAGACAATACTATTATGTTGGCTACTACAAATTATATTGATAAAATACCAGAGTCTATTAAAAATAGACCCTCTAGATTCAAGTATGTCATTCCTATTAAAATGGGGTCAGATGAAAAGAAGAATAAGGAGTGGATAATTAATACCGTACAGACCATTGCAAATGGACAGGAAATAGATATAGAGTCTATTTACGATGAAATAAAAGATAAGAATGTAGATGAGATTAAGAATGCTGTATTAGACAGTATATTTGGAGAGAAAGCCCTTATAGTTAAACAGAAAATTGGATTTAATAATAGATAATAAATTAGAGTATGAAAGATGAGTTAGTTTTTAAAGCAGTGAAATTTAACAGGTATAAAACTGTAGAGGATGGTAAAGAGGTAGAGAAATCTTATGGTAAGAATGTAGGAGGGGTTTATAAGAAATCTAAAGATGGTAACCTATATGTTAAGTTAGATACTTTACATGGTACTGTTTTTATTGATTTATTTCCCCCTGAGGAAGAGGAGAAGGTAGAGGTCGTGAAGCAGGAAGTCAAGAAAGAATCTACTGTAAATTGGTAGAGGTTTAGTTCATTTATGTTATAGCCCTGTTAATTCAGGGCTTTTTTAAAAATAAATTACATTGAGAAAAGCAATAAAAATACCTTTATTAGATAACTCTTTCTTCTATGGGATGTTAATACAGTCTTATATAGGACCTCCTGATAAAGACTATTTAGGTGAAGATAGTCGTAGTATATTTTATAATGAAGGTATTATATGGAAGGGTCGTCTAAACATAGAGTCTGAAGAACCTATGTACAAATTTATGAAATCAGCAAACATAGAAAATATAAAAATAGATGGAGACAAAATCAGATTTTTTTAGTAGGCACATAAGCAACATAAAGAGCACTGGTGCTGTTTGTGAGGAATGTGGGGATAAGTTAACTGGACAAGCAAGTGAAGTAGCTCACATACTTCCAAAAGGGGTTTATAAGAGTATAGCTACTAATGATGAGAATGTAGTATATTTGTGCGGGTTCATGTCCCCTAATAACTGCCATACTAAGTTCGATAGCAACAACTCCACTGTCCAAGGGATGAATATATTCGATAAAATTAAAAATAAAATAGAGATGTTATCGGAACTTTGTAGTGAAAGAATTAGTTTAAGTGTTAGGAAAAGATATCAGTTATGAGTTATATAATAGTAGACGTAGAATCAGATGGACCTATATTAGGTAAGAATTCAATGGTATGTTTTGGTGCTGTTAAGTTAGACAGGAAATTAGAGACTACCTTTTACTCAGATTTGATTACCCCTGTATCTCAACATTACAACCCTGAGGCATTAGCTATTTCAGGCTTCTCCAGGGAAGAACATGAGGACTTAGGTACTCCTGCATTAGAAGTCATGGAAAGGTTCTCAGAATGGCTTAAAACAGCCTCTAAAGGGCAACCAGTATTAGTCTCAGACAACAATGGGTATGATGCTTCTTGGATTAACTATTACTTCCATAGTAATTTAGGTAAGAATCCTTTTGGATGGACTTCAAGGAGGATAGGAGATATGTTTTGTGGGTTTTACAAAGATCCATTTTACAGTTGGAAGAAGCATAGGAAGACTGATCCCACTCATCACCCTGTAGATGATGCTAAAGGGAATGCAGAAGCTCTACTTTATTTAGTAGATCAAGGTTTTAAACTAATAAAATAACCTTAACAGATTATACAAAAATAAAATAATAATAAAATGAATGTAAAAGAAACAGGGTACAGAGTCTCATGGAGACATGAACCACCAAAAAAGAATACAAAAATGTCATCTGGGAACTTTAAAGTACTTACGGATTTTCATGGAGCATCATCATGTTTTATACATAAGTATGTAAATGGGGATAAGTATGATCCTTTAGTATCAGTAGGCAGAGTAGAAGTGTATTATAAAGATAGGTTTAGTAAGGAGCAAGGTCGTAGACACTCTATGAGGAGAGCATTAAATAACTCAGATATCCCAAGAAACTTATGGAGTCAGTTTTGGATATCATATAAAAATAGATAATATGAGTTTACCAATAGAAAATGTAAAGAGAGCTGTAGAGAAATACCAAAGTAGAAATAACTGGGGTGCTGATGAATTAGCTTCTTTCAGAAAGGATATATCTACAGGGATGTTTCTATCAGCTTCTTTTTTAGCTAAGTTTAAGACTAATTATTCTGCGGCAGATATAAACAGAAAGAAATGTTTAGCTCAAAGTGCTTCTGATATTAAAGTTAAGTGGATTACTGAGGGTAAAAAGTTTACTGCTAAAGACCTTGAGAATGCTGCTTTACTTGATTGTGCTGAAGCCTATGATACTTTAAATAAAGCTGAAGCAGAATTTGAGAAAGCTAAAGTAATACTAAGATATGCTTCTGAAGTATGTCATTCAATAAAAACTGAAATAGATTTAATAACATAATATGACAAGACAAGAAAGAATTGATAAGAGTATTGAGTTACTTGAAAAAGATGGTAATTTCCATATGATACCTCATGTCCCTAAAGCTATTGATATAGGTGATATGCATAATAATTATAAGACACTATATGCTATATGTGAATCTTTAGGTGTTTTAATGTCCATGTCGTTCTCTTCAGGTGTAGAGTCAGAAGAGCTAATTAAAATAATGGACTTGATGTTGAAACATAAAGATACTATATCTGACTTAGTTGATGAGATAGAGAGTACAGCGGCAGTTCTTAACCTTTTAAGTGATGTGGAAGATGGAGGAAACTAAATTAATACCTATTAGGTCTGTTAATGATAATCAGCAACAAATTATAAATGATATTCTTAAGCTACATAATGGAGGTAACTCTATTGATCTAGATTGTACTTACTCTAAAGGTATTTTTTATAAAAATGGTGTTGTTACTGAGCCTACTTATAAAACAGACTTGACTCCTGTAGTTGAGGGTTGTATAGAGTCTTCTTCTACTGATTTACCTTTTGAGCCTGAGACAATGCAGTGTGTGATGTTTGATCCCCCGTTTGTTATAGCGGGTAAGACTTATAAAGATAGTAAAGAAGGATCTAGTAGGATAGCTAAGAGATTTTCTGCTTATGTGAATTGGGATGAACTAAAAGATCATTGGAGAGATACTCTAACAGAGTTACACAGAATAGTTAAACCTAAGGGTATAGTTATAATGAAATTACAGAATACTATATCATCAGGTAAACAGCATATGTCTCATTATATGATAATGGACCACGCAATTAAAACAGGGTTCTACCCTAAAGATGAATTTGTATTACTTAGTAAAAGTAAGATGACTTCATTTGGAGGTAGATGGAAGAACCAGGTACATGCTATGAAACATCATAGCTATTTTATGGTATTTGAAAAAAGACCTTGCAGAGTAAATTACGATTAAAAACAATAATATATGGCTAAGAAAAAGAAGAAACAACTTGATGACACATTCAAGACCTTTGAGGATCTTTATAAGATGGAGAATAATGAAACTCTATATTTTATAAAACCTAAAGAAGATATTGATTCTGTAGATGTGGAGTTAGAGAGGTTAAATACTCCTTTTTTATCTCATCACAGGTATCATGGAGGTGGTCCTGCTAAAAGGAAGATTACTACTTTCGCTGGAAACTACAGTTGTGCTAAGACCTCTATGTGTTTAGCTATTGCAGGTGCAAACCCTGAAGCTAAGATAGGATTTTTAGATGGAGAATTTAATTGGGTAGACTCATCCTTCATATGGGCGAGAGATTATTTTGGGATACAACCTGAGAATTTACTTGTAACTCAGGCTACTTACTTAGAAGAAGCTGCAGAAGCATTAAGTGCTATGATGGAAGTATGTGACATCGTTATATTAGATGGTTATGATGCTTTAGCTCCTCAGTCAGAGTTTGAATCTGAGAATGCTCAACAGCACATGGGTATATTGGCGAGAGCCTATAAGAAGTTTTTCAGAAAGACTGCAGGTAAGGTTTACCACACTAATTCCTCTTTCTTAATTACTAATCATATATATGATAATGTAGGTAATAGTTTTGAGCCTCAGAAAGAGCCAGGAGGAAAATGTATATATGATTTCCCTTCTCAGAAGTTTTGGCATGGAAGAAAGACCATTAAAAGTGCTGATAAAACAGAAGTTATTGGTCAAGGGGTTACTGTCACTGTAAAGAAAGATAAGTTATCTGGAAAAATGGGACAGAGATATGAATTACCTTATTACAATGGTATTGGGTTTGATGTTGAAGAAGATATAGTGAACAATGCTGCTGATTTAGGTGTTATGGTTAAGTCAGGTTCATGGTACTCTTTAGATGGGACTAATGTAGCACAAGGTAGTGTTAAAGCAGCTCAATTCTTAAGAGATAATCCTGAGATAGCAGACGATATATGGGATAAGTGTATGGACATTATTAAAAATACTCCTGAAGAAATTATAGAAGATAACACTAAAATAGTTTAGTTATGGATATAGATACTTTTACAAATGAAGAGATAGAAGCTGAATACAAGCGTAGGCAGATGGAGAATATAAGACCTGTGGCTTTAGATGAAGACTCAGTAGATATAGACTCTATAATTAGTGCTTGTGAGTCTTATATTGACTTTAAGATATCTCCTACATATGATGAAGATGAGGAAGAGAGTTATTCTACATTTATTAAGGAGACAGTTCTTAGTTCTGTATATGGACCTAATGTATTTGACTTTCTAAAAAGTATATAAGATACTGTTGTTTCCCTACCTTATCTAACCTATTAATTGGGTTGGTTTAAGGTGGGGATTTTTTATGTATCTAATACATCAGTTATCCACATAGGGGCTTTGATAGATCCATTCATATACTTATAACCTCTGATTAACTTATCATTGTCATATTTATATTGTTTAAGTATCATGTAGTTAGTTACCTTCACTTTATCTATGACAGCTTTACTCTTAGTCATTCTTACTTCCATAGCTGCATCATATCTTTCTTTACCAAACTCAGTGTTACTCTGAACATCTACACCTTCTCTCTCTAAGGCCAATAACATGTATTTAGCCATTAACCCATCTTTTACTATCTTCTGTTGTTTTTCTACTTCTTTGCCTAGTTGTCCTCCACTCTCTATCTTATTTAAGAATTCATAATTTTCATCTAATCTTACTCCTGTTAAAGTAGCTGCTTCTCTTTTAAATTGTTTTGATAAGTCATTCGGTAATCTATCTAATACACTTATGTTAGTTTGTTTATTCATTCTTTTTATAGCTGCATTAGGGTATATATAAGATACATTATCAAAGTCTGGGTATTTCTCTAATAACTTCCATGTCTTAGATTCTTTTTCATTAGGTTGATTCCATATTTTTCTTAAAGATCCTCTCCACTTACCATGTAGGTAATCATTCATTGATTTATAATCTATATCTACTCTCTTAGTTTCCCCTATCTGGTCATAAGCTTCATCTCCTATTAACCATGATACTATATAACTTTTACCTACTGCTTTCAGTACTGTTTCTCCTATTTTACTTTTTACATCATCACTTACTGTTTTATCTGCTGTAGCTGTGTAAAATCTATATAAGTCGTCTATACTTCTTGCCTGAGACCCCCCAGGAGTTAGGAAGGTGGTTGATGCACTGTTAATCAACCTATTAGCTGCTATCTCAGTAGAGATATCCTCTCCTGATTTCTTAGGATCTATAGCTGATGTAGCTACAGAAATTATATCTGAAAGAGACTCTAACCCATCTATATACCCTCCTGTAAGGGCAGTAGAGGCATAAGAACCTAACATATAACCTCCAAATCCATACATAGCTGAAAATGCTCCTGTACCTATCTTTGTAGTTTCTCTTTTATTATTACTTCTGTAATGATCATCGTACATAGCTCCCATAGGACCTAACCCTATTCTTAACATTAATACGTCTTCAAAATCAAATTGAGATCTCCATTTACCATCTTCTCCTCTCCATTGTATAGAGTGAGGCTTAAACCCATTAGCTACTTGGTCTTTACCATATCCTTTTCCAGGACCTGTTATTCTGAAGTTTTTATTTCTAGGCTTAAAGCACAGACTTCCACTGTCTGATTCATCACACTTACCTAATTCAAATAAAGCCATAGCTGCTACTATAGGTGCTAATCCCCCAAATGCTGCTAATACATTTCTTTGTTGTTTCTCTCTTGTAGTTAACTCTCTATAGCTTATTAGTTTAGTTTGTCCTTTTGAGAATCCATATACTATTCTTTGATTTCTTATGCCAGGGACGAGTGAGAAACCGAGTTCGTTGTCAGATACCTGTGAGAAAGATAGCATACCGAAAGGAGTCATCCTAAATGCTGTAGTCCCTAATCTAGCTGCTAATCTTGCAAAAGGTATAGTTAAGAATTTAACAAAAGAAGCTACACCTTTTATAGCGTTAGTAGGCTTACTATCTCCTGTTATAGTGAACTCATTTATAGAAGCTGCTATAGCTCCTAATATACCATCTGCTTCTCCAACCATAGCTATCTCTTCATATAACTGTACAGATGCTGCATGTACTTCTGCATCTCTTAATTCAGATATCATAGATTGAAGTATAGCCTTTTCTAATCTTGGGCTTGGGTCAGTTCCTGTTCTATCTTTATATTCTTGTAGGGATTTATTGAATCTTTCTTGTAGATTGTCTGTGTATCCTGATAGCTCTGCTGCTTTTTTAAATACCTCTTGCATTTCTGAGGAATCTAATTTTGATCCTTTAAGATCTTTAGCTGCCTTCAAAGCTTGTTTATAAGCAACCTGACGAGATTCGTATGGGACCATTAAACTAGAGAATATAACATCAGCACCGTACAAAGATCTAATACCTAATACCTGTGCCCCTAACATAATAGTTACTACTGCTTTAGCAGCAAAGGCAGATAGAGGATTAGAGAATTTCTTAGTTGTGTATATTCTTTTTATCTTCTCTTCTAAAACCTTAGCTTTCTTTAATCTAACATCAGTATCTAATATCTTATTATCTGTTAAACCTGTATACACTACATTTTTTAAATCTACTAATCCAGTATTCATTAAAAAGCTTATACCATCTGTAATAGCTGCTGCAAGATTTTTAATTTCTGTTGGGTTGCCTGTAAAGAACTTAAACCCTGCTGACATAGTATCAGGTATCAAAGTTTTAGTTACAAAGTTAAGTATATTGGCAGATGCCGCAGTAGATGTAGTTGTGAATCCTGATAACATCTGTAAGTAAGCAAACTCTGTTATAGCACTATGTAGATTAGTCTGTCCTTTTAAAGTAAAAGGATTTAAAGATATATTAGCCTTACCATCTAAAAATAATTGCAGTTCTTTACCAGCTTGTGTTTTCTCAAACTTAGACTCAGCATTAACTACGTTACTGGTCAGACCCTCTAAAGTACTTAGATCTGCTCCATTTAGTTCATCAATACCTAGAGCATAAGAGAACTCTTTTAATAAGTTATCTTCTGATAATTCCCCTGATTGTATTAATTCATTTATCTTCTTTACATTACCTGCAAATCTTTTATTAGGGTCTGCTATAGCAAATCTTATCTTATTTTGTAGATCTTTATATTTTCTTTCAAACTCTTTCTCTCTTGCCTCATTTTCTTTTAATATAGTCTCTAACTTATTTCTATTATCTGCAGTTGCTCTTTTTAGATTTAATTTATCTTGTTTGATTATCTTCTTTAGATCAATGATATCTTGTTTAAGTCTATTTCTATTTAAACCTACTATATCTAGATATTCATCTATACTTATCTTAGTATTTTTCTCACTTAGTAACTTAGAGAAATTTCTCATATAAGCTTTCTTAAGTGTATTTGCATCTTTAATACTTAATCCTGTTCCTCTTATTACTTCTGCTAATAAGTTATCTGTGAATGCAGTATCTCCTGAAAATTGTTTAGCTATTAATTCTTTTACTTCTTTTCTACTTTTTCCTTTTATACCTTGAGCAAATACTTTTCTTGCCTGAGACTTTCCGATAGGTCTCCTATATAGGTTACTCAGCATGTCTTCTACCTTGTTAAGTAAAGAGGCTTTCTCCTCAGGACTTAACTTCCTTTTTGAATTTATATCACTTTTTATAGTATCATATAGGTCATTTGCTGCATAGGTGTCCTGTTCAAGTTTGTTGAACTTGTCAATAATCTGTTGATTCTCTTGAGCTTGTGTTAATTCAGGTTTACCCTCTAATCTCCTTCTTCTACGTAATTGAGCCACCATATGCTTTATGGTCAACTCCGTCGGGTTAGTTGCTACTTTCTTAGCCTTAGGATCTTTCTTAAGTCTATTGATAATACTACTCTTGACTATCTCATTAGTTATCTCAGTTAAGTCAGCTTCATTATCAGTTAAGAGTTTATTGTATATATCTATAGCATCTTTTTGAGTCTCTCCATCTTGCATTAATCTCTCTATAAATTTCTTCTTTATAGTTCTGTAGTTTATCTCAGGATTTCTATAAAATATAGATTTTAATACATTTAAGTTATAAGAAGAGTCATCTTCTGACTTTTGGATATCAACAGCCTTTTCATTGAACTTTCTTCTATCTTCTACACTTATATCTACATTAGTGCCTGAAGAAGACTCCATTTCTTCTATCTTAACGTCATCTAAGGACTTCTCAGCGGCTTTCGTAGCTTTTTGAAGGTCAATCCCATATTTCTTTTTTAAACCGCTTAGAAGCTCTTTAACGGTCTTATCAAGCCTTAAAGGAAGCTTTCTTGAAAGTACTTTAAATCTACTAGTCTTTATGTGGTGTACAGTAGCTATCTGTATGTCTAATTCAGTAGATCTAAAAGTCTGAAGTAAAGTACCTCCTACTGACCCTATGTTAGTTAGATACTCTACTATATCTGCAGATAATTCGTAGAAACCTGAATTATAAGATTCCTTTATTAACTTGTGAAGTAGGAATATGTTTACTAGGGCAGTAGCTCTACCTTGCTCTGTTACATCAGTTATACTTTCCTTAAGATTAGCTTTTACTCCACTAAATTTCCTTTGCATCCCTAATTCAGTATGGGTTCTACCATACAAATAATTAGCCCATTCTCTTGCCGAATCATTATTTAATTCTATCTTACCTTCAGTTATATCAGCAACTAAGTCCCTCATGAATTCAGGGATATTAGGGCTTTTAATAAACCTTTTTATAGTTTGTTTGAAGTCACCTGTCTCTATTTCAAACTCATCTTCTGAGAATTGGGCATCTACTTTACCTTTAGTGTCAGTATCATTTCCTGTACTATTTTTGTTCCGTCCTTTAGTTTT
>ENA-ORXT01001722-ORXT01001722.1-marine-metagenome-genome-assembly--contig:-NODE-1722-length-28231-cov-13.062975_pt1 | contig 28231 bp, 23 predicted proteins | sample MGYA00237868_ERZ511482 | MGnify/ENA metagenome assembly ERZ511482 | reverse complement strand
GTACTGCTGTCTTTTCGTTTGCGCGATAACGCACCCATTGAAGCCGGTGGTTTCACACGCTTTTACGACAAGGTGCCAGGCAAGTTCACTGACATGAGTGCCAATGAGTTTCAGGAAGCCGGTGTACGCGTTGTGCCACCTGCCATGGCACGTAAGGGTAGCTACATCGCCCCTAACACCGTGCTGATGCCGTCCTACGTCAACATCGGCGCCTATGTGGATTCCGGCACCATGGTTGATACCTGGGCGACCGTTGGCTCATGCGCACAGATCGGCAAGAACGTGCATCTCTCTGGTGGTGTAGGAATCGGTGGTGTCCTTGAACCACTGCAGGCAGCACCCACTATAATTGAAGACAATTGCTTTGTTGGCGCACGTTCCGAAGTGGTAGAAGGCGTTATCGTCGAAGCTGGCTCTGTCATTTCCATGGGCGTATACATCGGTCAAAGCACTCGTATTTATGATCGCGAACGCGACGAAGTGACCTACGGTCGCATTCCTGCGGGCTCTGTTGTAGTCTCTGGAAACCTGCCATCAGACAACGGAAAATACAGCCTGTACTGCGCCGTTATCGTCAAGCGCGTTGATGAGAAAACCCGCAGCAAAGTGGGTATCAATGAACTACTCAGACTTGCAGACTAGATAACGGATACAGAACTCATGGCTCACTCAACCATCGTATACGGCATACCCAATTGTGACACCGTTAAAAAGGCACGCAAGTGGCTTGACGCATCATCAGTGAGCTATGAGTTTCATGATTACAAGAAGAAAGGTATCGATACCAACACGTTAAAACTCTGGTGCAAGGATCTGGGCTGGGAGTCCTTGATCAACCGGCGCGGAACCACCTGGCGCAAACTTGACGAGTCAGACAAGCAAGGGCTTACACAGAAAAGTGCCATCGTATTGATGATAGACAACACCAGTCTAATCAAGCGCCCAGTCATCAATGCGGATGGGCAGTTCTTGTTAGGATTCGATGAAGTAGCCTATGCCAAAACGTTTTTGTAACATCAGGCATCTCCACAATACCGACAACTCTCGCTACCTGATCTATGGCGAGGCTACCTCATCATCCAGTGCACGTCTTATCGCCAGCGCCAAACTCTGTTTGTTGTAGGGTTTAGCCAGTAACTCATCTATCAGTACTGAACGAGGACTTGCTTCGTCAGTATTAAGTTCGTCGTATCGGTGAGTAAACCCACTGGTGATGAGTGCCTTGAGCTGTGGGAAAGTTTGTTGCGCAACGACTGCCAACTTATAGCCATTCATGCTCCCGGGCATAATGACATCGGCAAATAGCAAGTCTATGGCCGGGTTGGCTCTTAATGTTGTCAGCGCATGTCTACTATTGTTGGCGCTCACGGTTTTGTAACCTAAATCCTGTAAATGAGAAACAGCTACTGCTATCAAAGCTGGCTCATCATCCACAATCAGTATTGTTTCATCACCACGCGGTAGTCCAGGCTGTTTAACTTCAGTCTTTTTGACCTTGATTGCTGCAGAAGCACGTGGGAAATAAATTCCTATGCGAGTTCCACTCCCAGCTTCTGACTGTATATCAATGTGGCCACCAGAACGGTTCACAAAAGCATAAACAATGCTCAACCCTAAGCCTGTTCCTTTACTGGCAGATTTTGTCGTAAAGAACGGCTCAGTAGCTCTTTTCAGAACGTCTGGCGTCATGCCCATACCGGTATCACGAATCGTTATCAGCACATAGTCACCGGAAGAAATATAGGGATGGCTTTTGTAGTTTTCCTCGTCAATCGAAAGGTTTGTAGTCTTGAACTCCAGCTGACCACCACTGGGCATTGCATCCATCGCATTAAGTGCGATATTAATGAAGGCGTCTTCAAGTTCACCCAGATCGACAGTCACCGCCCAGGGACTCTGATCCCGTTGCCATGTTTTACGTATCGCCAGGGGAAGCGTCCGATCAATAAGCGATTCCATGACGTCAAGAAAACTGCTCAGGCTAACAGGACTGGCTGATTTCGTTGAGGCACGGGAAAAACGTAGCAGTTTCTTCGTTATTTCCGCCCCACGACCTGCCCCCTTGTAAGCCGCATCAATATAAGAAAGCAACTTTTCGTCGTCAGGTGCCAGTATTCTGATGAGCTCAATATTCCCCATGACAATACCCAGAATATTATTAAAGTCGTGTGCAATTCCACCGGTCAATTCACCCATGGCTTGCATTTTCTGAACGCGCCTTATGGTTTCTTCTGCCTGCCGGCGATCGGTGATATCGGTAACGATAGCACCTAGGCCATCTATCTCTCCATCTTCTGCAAACACCGGAAACTTGATCGTTAGCAGTGTGTGTAGCTGCTGATCGCTAACGAGCTTCGCCTGCTCTTCGCGACGCTCAACCGATCCTGAGGCAAGCACAAACAAATCGTGATTCCGGGTTGATGTAGCCAGCTCAGAGTCGTGCACATCTTCGGGCAGCAATCCGACCAGATCCTCGTTCAGGACACCGAATATTTTTTCGAATTCCTTGTTGATCCTCAGGTATCGACCTTCACGATCCTTGAGGTAAATTTCAACGGGCGCATTGTTCAGAATAGCGTCAAGCTGCTGTTTATTGGTCAGCAACTCCTTGTTGGACTTCTCTAGCGCATCCACTTTAAGACGTAGCCGTTTGACCTCGGCTTGCAGCGCAACCAAATCAACTTGCCCACTCATGGATTCAACGTACTACGAAGCAGGGTTGTATTTGTATCGAATATCACTGGGACACCGATGTGGGAATGCGTATCTGGACGCCATCATGTCCAAGTATCATATCCTTTACGCGATTCAGAAATATCAGGACAACTATCCTGCCATGTGTCATCGGGAAGCCAGACCATAAAATGGTGAACAAACGCTGATATGTTAACAGCAAGCCCGCTGGTTTGATGGAGCTGTTTGTTTAAGTGCACGGTATAACGTCGAGATCCCTGATTAATACCCCTTCGCATTTATTCCTGCGACGAGCGTTTGCCAGAGATCCGCAACCGTTTAGACTCTTCTCGCTCGGCTGTTGTTTCAGCCACCTTGTTTCTCAGATATACCGGAGCCGCCTTGTCAGCAGATGTCATCTCATCTGTTTGATATCGTGACTCGGCAAGCAGCAGCAAATCATGCGCGTGAGGCCATGCATCCTGACGTATTGTTGCAGGCTTCCCCTGTGTCTGTGGCTGAAGGATGTCGGCATAACGTTCTGCACCTGAACCACACCACACCCAAGGTTGTATCATCTCGATATCAGGCACCTCTGCAGGTGTACAAATACGTTCCTGCTCGATAGGAGACACCCGACTGCTATTGCCCTTGATTGCATAGGTTGCAAAATAGACCTCAGCCATGCGCGCGTCCAGACTCACACCAATATGCCTATCACCGTGTAAACGATGGACACCCTGTGCAACGGTGTGCAAGGTGGAAATACCGATAACGCCCACGTCAGCACCCAACGCAATTCCCTGAGTAAGGGCCACACCAATCCGCACCCCGGTAAAACTACCCGGACCACGTCCGTAGGCCACTGCATCCAGCTGGGAGGGCGTAATACCTGCCTTACTCATCAATGCATCGATCATGGGTAGAACCAGAGCGCCGTGTTGCTGCGGAGCCATACGATGATCGCTCACTATCTGGCCATCTATCATCAATCCAACCGAACAAGCCTCTGTGGACGTTTCGATCGCCAGCAGTCTCACGCTGATTCCTCGTCACGCAGGGCTTCCCGTTCACGACGATAAAAATCCTGAACTTCGTCGATATCTCGTGTGATAGGCATGGGTGGCAGGCTGGTGATAAAAACTTCACCGTAATGACGCGATCGTATGCGTGGATCACAAAGCACCAAGACACCCCTGTCAGTGACATCACGAATGAGACGCCCTACTCCCTGCTTCAACGCAATGGCGGCCTGAGGAATCTGATACTCAAAAAACGGATTGCCACCCGCTTGTTTCATGTGTTCGATTCTGGCGCCCATGACAGGATCTCCCGGAGAGCCGAACGGTAACTTGTCGATAACCACCAGCGACAGAGCTTCACCTCTGACATCTACCCCTTCCCAGAAACTGCTGGTACCCAATAACACGGAGTTTCCAACAGACTGAAAGGCTTCAATCAGTTCTCGCTTGGGCATTTGCCCTTGTAGAAGGATAGGGAAATCGATATTCCCTTCCAGCAAACGGGCAGCTTCATTCATGGCCCGATAGCTGGTGAACAGTAGAAAAGCCCGACCTTTACTGGCCTCCAGAACAGGTTTTATCATGTCAACGATAGCGCTGGTGTAGCCGCTAGCTTGAGGTTCTGGTAATCCCTCGGGCAGGTAAAGCAGCGCGTTATGCCGGTAATCGAACGGACTATCCACCTGCAACTCACGAATATCCTCAAGGCCCAGTTGACTCTTGAAATGACTAAAGTCGCCACCTACAGCCAGCGTTGCCGATGTGAATACCCAGCTTGAGGTCATGGCTTCCATGGCTTTCTGGAAAGGGTTGGCAACCGTCATGGGAGTCATGTTCAGGCTGAATCCTGTGCGGTAGGTTTCGTACCAGTGGATATACTCACCATCCGTGGGATTATCGACAAACTGCTTAAGAGATGCTGCGTGCGTGACCGCGCGCTTGTGACAACTCTCTAGCCCCTTGCCTCGGCTGGCAACCTCTGCGAGCGTCTCCTCAAGAGAACCCAGCAGAATGGTGAGACGCTCAAGCTCCCTATCTATTGAGGATGTATCCCTGATGTTGATCCACGCGTCCCGTCCCGGTTCTACACCAAACGCCAGACGAAAGTGGCGAACACCGGTTTCCAGATCCTGCGCCAGATCGCGCAAGTCTCTCATGTCTGGCGCCTCGTGCAACTGCTCACCCACGGTGTCTCGAGCCAGGTCGAGTAGTTGCCGGCTGCTCAACTTGCGACCAAAAAACTGCGCAGCGATATCAGGTAGCTGATGCGCCTCATCAATGACGAAACCGTTAGCACTGGGCAACAGGTCACCAAATCCCTGTTCCTTCAGTGCCAGATCAGCACACAGCAGGTGATGGTTAACCACGACGATATCGGATTCCTGAGCACGCTTTCTGGCCTTGTGAATAAAGCAGTCTGCAAGATCCTCAAACTCGTGCTTGGAACAGAATTCGTCATTGGACACAATAAAACTCCAGACCATGGAATCCTCAGGAACAGCCATGACCTCAGAGATGTCACCAGTATCGGTGGTACGAGCCCAGTCAGCGACCACACGCAAGTGTTGCTGATGTCGGGCGTCAACCAACGCGGGATGGCGCATGGCGCGCTGAAGCCTGTGACGGCACAGATAATTAGCACGGCCCTTCAGCAAACTGGTTGAAACGCCTGCAGCGAGCGCACGGTTGACCAGGGGAAGATCGCTATAGAACAGCTGATCCTGCAAGTGCCGAGTGCCAGTCGATATGATGATGCGCTGACCGCTAAGCAACGCCGGAACAAGGTAGGCGAACGTTTTGCCAGTTCCTGTGCCAGCTTCGCCGACCAGGACAGACCCTTCTTCAAAGGTACTGAATATGGCTTCAGCAAGATGTTGTTGTTCGAGCCGAGGCGCGAACCCTGTCAGATGACGGGCGATTGGGCCGTCATCGCCCAACACATCAGTGATCGAGTTTACTGGATCCATTCCCGGTGCCTCCGTGCTCCGGTTGGAGCTTTGCTGGTAACGATAACCAGCGCAGCTATTGGTATTGGTACTGCTGAACCTTCTTGTGCGCGCTTCTTACGCCTAACAAGTCACCACGCATGTCGCGTGCGTGCTCGATGATTAACCAGTTTCGATACAAAAGGGGTTGATTGTCAAGCGCAAAGGCGTTGGACTTCGTTGCATAGCTCTCAGCGAGCGATGCTTCGAGGTTGTCCAGCTGAATCTCTGCAGCCCGGCTCCAGAGCAAGGCACTTTGGGGACTCAACTCAAGGGCTTCGTATAAAAGCTCAAGCGCTATAGCATCTTTTCCATTCTCTCGAGCACGCTCGGCTGATGCCCAGAGACGAGCCACAGACTGGTCTCCTGTGTCGCCCCTTACCGAGCCATCCGGTCTGGCAATGATGGGTTCACGGGCCACAACCTTGGCACCGTTGTCGGGCTGCACGCTTGCGCAGCTCGAGAGTACTGTCGCCACAAGTGCGACCATCAGCAAGCGACCGGCGCTAACCATAGGGGGTATCAGATAATTGATCATGGGGTCCTTCAAAGGAGAGCTACGCACATTCTGCCTAGCTGAGCGTTTTACAGCAAGCTGTCAATAACATTGATCTCGATTCTACGGTTTTGTTCCCTGCCCTCTTCGGTCGCATTGGCCGCACGAGGGCGACTCTCGCCGTATCCGAACGGCTTCAAGCGAGCAGGATCAATACCGTTAGATACCATGTAACGCACAACTGCAAGTACTCGTTGCTTGGATAATTCGAGGTTTGCAGCTGCCGATCCACGGTTGTCAGTATGCCCTTCGACGGAAAACATGACATCCGGGTAACGTGCAAACACGTCAACCAGTTTACTGAGAACCACTCTTGAATCTACCGACAGTGTGGTCTCGTTGGGAGCAAATTTCAGGCCTTCTACAGCACCAGTAACGATCTCACAGCCTGTGCTATCAACCAGTGAACCAGCAGTAGAGCCTGCACAACGATCTACACGATCTGCTACGCCGTCTGCATCGGCGTCCGGAGCCATAGATTCAAGAGAGACTGCTTCTGGCAACTCGATGTCCGACACCACCTCACCCGATAGCGGAGAATCCGGCAGAGTCGGTACGCTAGGTAGCGTCACGCCATCCTGTCCTGTTATCGGTCCGGAGTCTGTTGCACAGGCGCTTGCTAACGAGACACCAGCGAATAGAAAAAAACATTTCAACTTGATCATAAAAACACCCATCCTTTACGTCTCAGCCATCGCCACCCTAGGAGCCTGTCCGAGAATAATCTGATCGGCCGACAGCGCGATCTTTTGGCCATATTTCCGCGTAAATTTCGGCGAATAGAACAACTATTCACCTCAATTGACACGAAAATCTGACTCAAAATCTCACACTCTCGCCTCGATCGTTATTCTCGGACAGGCTCCTAGTGTAGCGACACTGAACAACATTAGTATCAGTAGAAGAGCTGTATCTGTCGCGGCACCCGTATGGCATCCCGAGGCAATCAGATCGCCATCCGTATCGTTCTCAGTTGACGAGCAGTACGCGCTCAGGCTCTCTGAAGGCTAGCAGAGTAACGTCAGAGTTCAAATTGGTTTGCATGCTTCAGAGCGCAAAATGTCCGCCTACGCGGTGATCACAAGCCTGCGATTCACCATCAATGCGCTCACGATCATCAGTATCCACAAGAGACCATCACCGGCACCCGTAGACCCCGCCACCACTGAACAGCCACCGCTCCCAGACCGGGTAGTGTTAGCTGGCACTGGCACCTGATCTATCTCCCCAGTGAAATAAAGCTGCGTCTGCGCCAGTACTTTCGCAGCGACTTGGCTGCCAATACGTCGTCCCGGTATATCGTCCACGGGAGGGTGGATACCGCCCCAGATACGAGACAGACTGGTCTGATCGGACGCATCACGATAACGTGCCCATTGCAGTGTCACATCCACCGAAGGCCCTTTTTCGAACACGAGAAAATCATCTTGCCTGGCAGTGAACTGTGCCAGACCACCGGGAAAGAACTCACTACCCGTCATGGCGGTCAGAACATCTGCAGCTGCACGTGAAAACGTGGAATGCCCGGACACGTAGCCTGCAAACGGTGGTGTGACGAAACTAGGTCGTTGATAGGGCCACCAGTTTTCCAGCAGAATCCAGCCAACTCCAGCAACATCTGCTCGAGGGTTTCTGATGAAATCAGGGCCTCGCCAGGCGCGCGCCTTTATCTTGCCAACGTTTACGCCTCCGTTACCTGCCAAAGGGTCACCGCTAACAATGGATTCGATAAAGCCTTCCTGCAACGGTATACCTTGCACATGATAGTTGCTCGCCGATATATCAGTGCTTTGACCTAACGAGGCCATGTAGCGCAGCGCAGATACCGGTCTTATGTAGTCATAGGCACCTTTGATGCTCCAGGCAGCTATGGCGCTGTCATGCATGGCTGCACCCAGAGTGAAATAGGTGCGGATGTCATATTCCAGCGGATCAACAACAGCGCCGCTGCCACCGAACCTGCGAGTAAAAGCGGGATGATCACTGACCAGAGAGTTGTAAATCTGGAACCAGTGGCCTGGCGGTGTTTCACTGTCCGGGCCATCGGCCCAGAACTCCGCCAGTACTCTGGTGAAATCCCCACGTGGCACACGTTGCTCTTGGTAGGGCAATCCGGTCACTGGATTGACTGTATAGCCGAGCTCCTGAGTACCACCTTCCAGCCTATTGTAAAAATCAAGTAGGGAAGCACCGTCGGCAGGCAGGGTAGCCACGTTACCCAGACTTGCCGGAGAGATATCCAGCATCGCGCCATCGCCAGGGTCCAGATGGGAAGACCATTGGGCCACCATCGCGTGCCCCAACTGATAGGCTCGGTTAGCATCTGGATCATCACCCAGTAAAGCAGGTGGGCCCGGATCCAGAAAAGCCGGATACGACAGCCCATCTCTGCTCACCAGGGTGATGTCATTGCTGGTCAGCGCAAACGGCTCTACTTCGCTCCACTCGGCACCGAGAAAGATGGGCACAGAAGTCTGGTTACCGGATTGATCAACAAAGGTATCCAGCTGCAACGACTGCCAGCGATTCGCATCGTTCAGACCGGGGTTGCCTCGATTTGCAGGATCCAATGGTGGATTAGAGGTTGTGTAACGATTGTTTGCATAGTTGTTACTCTCGTTTGATCCATCAGTCTGACCATAAGCGATCACGCAATCTGCCAGATAATTGCCCAACCTGGCCGGATCGGCAGCCTCGGTAATATCCGATGACACCATGGCTGAATCCAAACCTAGTGTCGAGAACAGCGCATCCACGCGCTGCAGAGACTGCGCAGCACCTGGCGAGTCAGCAAAGCGGGCATTGAGCAGACGATACATGGCGTAGCTCAGCGTAATCTGCCGAGCAGTTTCGATGTCGCTTTGCACGTTGGTCTGCCACATGCGCCTGCTTTCCAGCGAAAACTCGCATGCATTCAGCGCAGTATTGTCTGGTGCAACTGTTCTACCCAGAAAATACAAGCCTGGACTTTCGTCGAAAAGTGCCCAGCTGTCATACATCAGCGCCGATGCATGAAAGAGGTTACGCGCGTGTACCGTCGGACGCGCAAAGTCGCGACGAATCGCGAACAGCATTGTCTCGTTCCAGTTGCGTGCAACGGACAACTCAGGATCATAGGTTGGGCTATCGTCTTGAGCTGCTGCATGAGTGCTTACAAACAGCAGCAGTAACACCGCTATCAAAGAGCCGAATCGTGGCTCGAATATTGAACCGATTAGCATTCTCATAAACGACTGTCGATGAACTGTTAACTGCAGTGGCGTAGCGGTCATATTCCCGATGTTTTGTCTTTACCGTTTGGTTATTCTGCACCGAACGTTCCAACAGATGGTGTGAACTATGACCACCCGAAATACTATTTCAAGCCTGATCATCAGCAGCGTCTGTCTTACGGCTTGTGGTGGTGGCGGCAGCCCTTCAGACAATCCCGTGATCAGTGACCCTGTCTCCGGAATTGACACGGCTCTGATCAATGACTCCACGTTGATCAGAGATCCGTTACTGACCAGCGAGCCGGTCTTGAACAACGATCCCCTGCAGCTCAAGGATCCTATTGCCATCTACGACCCTACCCTCGCAGCCGATTTTGAAATCGATAATCTTCCCGTTACGCTTGGCAACCCTGTAAGCACAGAGAAACCAGTGGCCATTGCTGATGAACCAGTCACGATCATTGATCCGAACACCTCACCAACTGACAACCCTGCGATCGAGGATCCCATACAAAGCGAACAACCCGTTCCAGGTTCGGCAACTTCTGGCGAGCCTCTGGAAAATTCAGCCACTGCAACCACAGCGCGATTCACCGTCACTCTGGAAAATCGATGGGGTGTTGATAATTTTCCGCAAGATTTTCCGGACGACGCTCATCTGTCGCTAGTGGGTGGTGCCACCCACAATGCAGCTTTCTCATTCTGGGAACCGGGTGAGGTCGTCAGCCGCGGTATGGAAGACATGGCCGAAACCGGCCAGATAGACATATTGCTGCTCGATGAAGTGGCGGACGCCATCACGATCGGTACCGCAGATTCCATGATAGAAATTCGCTACTACACAGACCCGCAAATTGATGGCGTACCGGGTACCAATACCTTTGATATCTACATGCAGGCTGATTGGCCACTGGTCAGTATGGTGACCATGCTCGGGCCAAGCCCGGACTGGTTTGTGGGTGTGTCCGGCTTATCGCTGCGTGAAGACGGCAAGTGGACGAGCAGCCTGAGCGTGGATCTGCCGCTGTACGACGGGGGCAGCAAATCCGATGTCACTCCCATCATGGGCGGACCGGATATTATCCCGCCCAACCCGGTGGGCCTGGTGGCTTATGACTCGGCAACGGGGGTCTATCTGCCCAGTGATGAACCTCAGAATGTGGCTCGACTGACGTTCAAGAGAATCACTACTCCCATTCAATAGTGGCCGGCGGCTTGCTGGAAACATCGTAGGTGACTCGTGAGATACGCGGTATGGAATTGCATATCTTGCGAGAAACCTCATCCAGAAAATCCCAGGGCAAATGCGCAGCTCTGGCCGTCATGAAATCGATAGTCTCCACGGCACGCAAGGCAACCACGTAGTCGTAGCGACGTCCATCACCTGTGACACCCACCGATTTCACCGGTAGGAACACAGTGAAAGCCTGCGACACAGAATCGTAAAGATCATGCGCCCTTAGCGCATCGATAAAAATCGCATCAGCTTCTCTCAGGATATCGGCAAACTCTTTGGTGACTTCTCCGAGTATGCGTACACCCAGGCCAGGCCCCGGGAACGGATGCCGCTGTACCATGGCTGGTGGTAAGCCAAGGTCGACACCGATGGTTCTGACTTCATCTTTGAACAATTCGCGCAGGGGTTCTACCAGCTTCAAACGCATCTCACTGGGCAGACCACCGACATTGTGATGTGACTTGATCAGGTGTGCGCTGCCACTGGTGCTCGCTGCAGATTCGATGACATCTGGATAGATCGTGCCTTGCGCCAACCATTGCGCGTTAGGTAACTTAGCCGCTTCCTCTTCAAAAATGTCGATAAACAGATTGCCAATGATCTTGCGCTTGGCTTCCGGGTCTGTCACACCTGCTAACGCATTCAGAAAGAGTTTTTCCGCGTTAACACGAATTACCTTTACACCCATATTGTCTGCAAAGGTTTTCATGACCTGATCGCCTTCGCGCAACCGTAGCAGCCCGTTGTCAACGAACACACAGGTAAGCTGCGTGCCAACTGCCTTGTGCAACAACGCCGCTACCACCGATGAATCCACACCACCTGAAAGTGCTAAGAGCACATCATCGGTACCCACTGCCGCTTGTACACGCGACACTGCATCCTCAATAATGTTGTCCGGTGTCCAGAGCCCGTCACAGCCACATACGTTTAATACAAAACGTTTGAGAATGGCGTCACCCTGCAGCGTGTGAGTGACCTCAGGGTGAAACTGAATGCCGTATCGGCGTTGCGATTCATTGGCCATGATGGCACTCGGCGCGTTTTCACTGGTGCCCACCAATGCGAAACCTTCCGGCAAGCTCTCGACACGATCACCGTGACTCATCCAGACATCCAGCTGAGATTTTCCAGACGTTGTACGATCCTCAAGACCACGGAACAAGTCAGACTCTGCAACAAGTTCTACAGACGCATAGCCAAACTCACTGTGAGAAGCCTGAGCTCTGACCTCACCACCCAGTTGATGCACCATGGCCTGCATGCCATAACAAATGCCAAGAACGGGTGCGCTCTGTTCCAGCACAGCATCGGGAATTACCGGTGATCCCGCAGCAATAACAGACTCCGGCCCGCCAGACAGAATGACCCCGCTGGCCTGAAACGCTCTGACTACCTCATTACTGATATCCCAGGGATGTATTTCACAGTAGACACCACACTCACGAACGCGGCGTGCAATGAGTTGAGTTGTCTGACCACCAAAGTCGAGGATCAGAATTCGTTGATCGTGCAGGTCAGCCATGGGTATTCAACAGGTCGTTAGCAATTTATTGGCATCGAACGCATGGTTCGCGTGAGACAAGGCGTTGTCATCCAAGACCGCGCATAGTGATTTGCGGCCAAATCAGCAATAAAATCCAGCCAACGGTTTTTACACAATCCGATAGTTCGGGGCTTCCTTCGTCATCTGCACATCGTGCACATGACTCTCGCGCATGCCAGCACCGGTGACACGCACGAAGGTTGCATCGCGACGCATGGCGGCTATGTCTGGCGCACCGCAGTAACCCATGCTCGATCTGACGCCACCCATAAGCTGATGAATAATCGCTGATGCAGGTCCCTTGTACGGCACACGCCCTTCAATACCTTCAGGGACAAGCTTGTCTTCAACATCTTCGTCGTCCTGAAAATATCGATCACTGGAGCCTGCTCGCATGGCACCCACAGAGCCCATACCTCGATAGGATTTGTAGGAACGTCCCTGATACAAAACAACTTCACCCGGTGCTTCTTCGGTGCCAGCGAACATGCTGCCGACCATGATGGTAGATGCGCCAGCGGCAATCGCCTTGGCCAGATCACCGGAAAATCGGACACCACCGTCCGCAATCAATGGCACGTCTGTATCTGCCAACGCTGTAGCCACATCGTGAATGGCGGTTATCTGGGGTACACCGACGCCAGCCACGATCCGCGTGGTGCAGATTGAGCCTGGCCCGATTCCGACTTTCACACCGTCTGCACCACGCGCAACCAAATCGATTGCTGCCTGAGCTGTGGCGATATTGCCACCGATAACCTGCATTTCAGGGTAGTGATCCTTGATCCAGCCCACGCGATCGAGTACGCCTTGTGAGTGTCCGTGTGCGGTGTCCACGATGAGTACGTCGACACCTGCGGCCACCAGCGCAGCCACCCTCTCGTCGGTATCAGCGCCAGTCCCGACTGCAGCACCCGACAACAATCGCCCTTGTGAATCCTTACAGGCGTTGGGGAAATCCTGAGCCTTGCGAATGTCTTTAACGGTGATCATGCCGCGCAATTCAAAATCATCATTAACCACCAGTACTTTCTCGATGCGGTGTTTGTGCAATTGCTCGATTGCCTCGCTGCGTGGAGCGCTCTCGTGAACGGTAACCAGTCTTTCACGCGGCGTCATGATGGCGGATACGGGTTGGTCGAGACGTGTTTCAAACCGTAAATCGCGCTGCGTCACAATACCGACCAGGGCTTTGCCATCAACCACTGGCAGCCCGGAAATACCGAGCCTGGCGATCATGTCTACAACCTGCTGAATGGTGGTATCCGGTGAGATGGTAATGGGTTCTGTCACCACGCCACTCTCGTGCTTCTTAACGCGTGACACCTCATGCGCCTGCTGCGCAATGCTCAGGTTCTTGTGGATAACCCCGAGACCGCCCTCCTGACCTAACGCAATGGCCATACGAGAATCGGTCACGGTGTCCATGGCTGCCGACAGCAAGGGGATGTTCAACGTGAGCTTGCGAGTGAGCCGTGTTGAAAGATCGACGTCTCTGGGCAAAACCTGCGAATGACGCGGGGTGAGCAGGACATCGTCGAACGTGAGAGCTTCCTGGGAAACGAGCATTGCTTCTATAACCGGAGCTGGACAGGATGCGGGCGAAGTATACAGTGATTATTCGTATCTAATCGGATTAGATCCTGAGAAGGACATTGCCGTGTATGCTTCGGCGGTGGAAAAAAAAATATACACCGTCAGTCGTTTGAATCAGGAAGTCCAAAGGCTGCTTGAGACGGGTTTCGGCACCGTATGGTTGCAGGGGGAGTTGTCCAATTTCAGCCGACCGGCCAGCGGTCACTTCTATTTCTCGCTCAAGGACAGCCAGGCTCAGATTCGCTGTGCAATGTTCAAGGGCCGCAACCGATACGTTGATTTCAAACCTGACAGCGGTGACGCGGTTGTTGTGCGTGGCAAGCTCGGACTGTATGCGGCGCGCGGCGATTTCCAGCTGATCGTCGAGCATATGGAACCTGCCGGCGCCGGCAAGCTACAGGCGGCGTTCGAAGCTACCAAGCGGGAACTGGATGCGCTTGGCTGGTTTGCCAGCGAAAACAAGATCGCGCTGCCGGCCCTGCCACGAACCATCGGTGTGGTCACATCGCCCACAGGTGCTGCACTGCGGGATGTCTTGCAGGTGCTCAAACGCCGCTACCGTCAGGCCAGAATTATCATCTACCCGACCTTGACTCAAGGCAAAGCAGCAGCGCCCGACATCGCCAGAGCACTACAAACAGCTAACGCGCGGGCTGAAGCTGATGTCTTGCTGCTGGTCCGCGGCGGCGGTTCTATGGAGGATCTCTGGGCATTCAACGAGATACAGGTTGCCGAGGCGATCAGAGCGAGCACCCTACCGGTCGTGGCCGGAATTGGTCATGAAGTGGACATCACCATCAGTGATCTGGTCAGCGATCTGCGCGCCCCCACGCCATCGGCTGCGGCAGAGCTGGCAACCCCTGATACTTCCACGTTGCAACTCAAAGTTGACGCAGCCCGACTAAATCTGGTGCGCTCTCAGTCGCGGCGTTTGCAGCTTCTGCAACGAATCCTGGAGCAGCAGACAGCCCGTTTGTACCTGAGACACCCCGAAAACCGGCTCCGCGAACAGTCACAACGCGTTGATGAGCTTGATCAGCGTCTTTTGCGCGCCATGCAGAACCAGATGAGACAGCGTTCAGGTCACTTGCAGGCCACTGCAAACTCTCTGGCAACACTTTCTCCGAGCTACCGCATCAGCAGGCTCTCTGACAGGATTGAAAGCCTCAGAGCGCGTCTACAGGGTGCTGCGGCTAAACAACAGACTGCATCCCGTAACCGATTTGAATTACTGGCGAGAACATTGCACAGTGTCAGCCCGCTAGCTGTGCTGGACCGCGGCTACGCCATTGTCAGCAAGGACGGCAAGCCGGTGCTCGATGTCACAAACGTCAAACCCGGTGAAGAAATCAAAGCTCGCTTGGCTAATGGACAGATTCAGGCCATAGTAAGCACCTCTAGCTCGACGATAGTGTGATGAACTTTCAAGTTTTCGTTGCAAAAACTGTTTTTTTCTGATAAAACGGCGCGCTGCGAATTTCAGGACCCGAATAGGTAGTCCCATGACTAAAGTCACGTCTAAGAAAACCGCCAGTAGCGCTGCCAGAAGTTCTGCAGCGTCTAAAAAGACGTCAGCCAAGCCTGCGAAAACCAGCGCCGCTGCGAAGAAGAAACCGGCTTCCAAGAGAGCCGCTGTGGAGAAAGCTGTTTTGCCCAATACATCTGACGAAAGCACCGCGAAAAAGAAGAAAACGACAGCCAAGGCTGCTGGCAAAACGACTGCGAAGAAGACAGTCGCCAGGAAAACTGCTGCGGCCAGCAAAAAGACGGCAGCCAAAAAGACGGCCAGCAAGGTTGCAGCCAAGAAAACTGCCAAGAAGGCTGTAAGTAAGAAGGCGGCAGCTCCCAAGATCGAGAAGTTGCCGGTCGCCCCGGCCGTGGTTGATTCAGACTACGACGACAACGATCCGGACATGGATTTGCCCCAGTCCAGCCAGTCAACTGTGGTGCCTTATGAGCGCGGTAGCAGCGGTCATTACATGGACAGCGACCAGCTTGATCACTTCAGCAAGAAACTGGCGGAGTGGAAGCAGCAACTCATGGAAGAGGTGGATCGCACCGTCGGCCACATGAAAGACGATGCGACCAATTTTCCCGACCCCAACGATCGTGCCACTCAGGAAGAAGAGTTCAGCCTGGAACTGCGCACTCGAGACCGTGAGCGCAAGCTGATCAAGAAGATCAACGAGGCCCAGAAACGTATTGATGACGATGAGTATGGCTACTGCGAAACGTGTGGCATCGAAATCGGTGTAAACCGACTGGAAGCCCGACCCACTGCAGAGCTTTGTATCGATTGCAAGACACTGGAAGAAATCCGCGAACGCCAGACAGCTTGAGCGCTGATCCTGCGGGCTCAGGGTGTACAGCGACCTGACAGGGCGCTTTGCACCCTCGCCCACCGGAGATCTACATGCCGGGTCTCTGGTCGCAGCAGTAGCCAGCTACTGCGATATAAAACACCGCGGCGGATCCTGGCGAGTCCGAATCGACGACATCGACAAACCACGATCAGTCGCAGGCTCAAGCACCGCCATCCTGAAATCGCTGGAAACCTACGGATTTGAGTGGGACGGCGACATCCTCTGGCAAGGCCAGCGGCTGGAACACTATTCAGAGCAACTGGCAGAACTGGTTCGCAGAGGTCTGATATTTTCCTGCAACTGTAGCCGCCAAAGCTTGCCTGCCGGCGAAATCTATCCCGGCAACTGCGCCGATCGCATTATCAGTTATGGGGGTGCTCATGCAGATCACCAGGTTTCTGATCATGCCCTGAGATGCCGGATGCTAGGCACAGTCACACTTAACGACGGCATACAGGGAGCTCATACGCTCGCGTTGCAGAAATACACAGGTGACATTATTGTATGGCGGCGCGACGGTCTTGTCTCGTATTCTCTGGCCTGCGCCATTGATGACGCAGAGACAGCCAGCCATGTTGTACGCGGGGCTGACTTGCTCGATAGCACAGCAGCTCAGGCAGGCATCATGCAAGCACTGGATTTGGTCCCACCCTACTACGCGCACATTCCCGTGGCGGTAGATGCCAATGGCGATAAGTTGAGCAAACACTCCAAGGCTCAGGCGATTATTGACCTGGATCCGCTCCCCACTTTGCTGCAAGCCTGGCACTTTCTGGGACAGTGTGCTTTCGATGCAAGTTCATTATCAGAATTCTGGCGACATGCTCCGACACTCTGGAACATGCAAAGTGTACCTGCAAGGACCCGACTCCCCTTATGAACCTGCGGCCGCCATCTGACCATAGTCTACTGATATTCCTGTTCGGTCTGTTTCTGTTCAATTCCCCATTGCGGCAATGGTGGTCCGGACTTGCCCTTCCATGGTATGCCATGTACCTGCCTTGGCTTTTGATCATTGTGCTTGTGGCCATCAACCAGAAGAGGCAACAACGTGGGGATTGACCTGACGTTATTGTTTGTTATTGCCATTGGCTATCTTGGTTTGCTGTTTGTCATCGCCTGGTGTGCAGATACTGGCTGGTTGCCCGATCGAATCGTGAACTCACCCTGGGTGTATTCGTTGTCGCTTGGTGTCTACGCAACCTCATGGACTTACTATGGCAGTGTGGGCCTCGCAGACCGCAGCGGCTTTGCGTTTCTCAATATCTATCTGGGACTTACTGGTGCCTTCATCCTAGGCCCCTATCTCCTCAGGCCTGTTCTGCGCTTGTGCCGAGACCATCAGCTCACCTCCATTGCTGATCTGATGGCCTTTCGCTATGGCGGAAGGGCCACAGGATTAGCCGTCACACTGTTCATGCTAGTAGGTATCCTGCCCTATATTTCGCTGCAGATAAGAGCGGTAACGGAATCCATCCAAATCCTCAGCAAGCAGGTACCCCCCAACGTTCTGGCGCTATTGTTCTGTCTGGCAATTACGGTGTTTGCCATACTGTTTGGCGCGCGTCACCTGACACCCCGTGAAAAGCATCATGGCCTGGTGGTTGCCATTGCGTTTGAATCTGCGGTCAAGCTGGTTGCCATGGTTGTTGCGGGTCTATTTGTTGTCACTCAGGTTTTCGACTCTCCCATGGCCATGACTGAGTGGGCAACACGACAGCCCGACTTACTGGAAAATCTGTATGCCCCTGGAAACACCGGACTCTGGCCAACGTTAATGCTGCTCGCGTTTTGCGCAGCGTTCATGCTGCCACGCCAGTACCACATGACGTTTGCCGAAAACCAGAATCCACGACACTTGAATACCGCCTACTGGTTATTTCCTCTCTACTTACTGATACTGAACCTGCCGATCATTCCTATTCTTTTCGCGGGGAAATACCTGTCTCTGTCGATATCACCTGACTTCTATGTGCTTGGCATGACCCTGACACTGGGGCGTGAATGGCTGGCTATTCTCGTTTTCCTTGGCGGTCTGTCTGCAGCCAGCGCCATGATGATTGTCACCACACTTGCACTGTCATCCATGTGCGTAAATCATTTACTGTTACCAGCGACATTGCCGCACAGTCAGCCCAAGGATTTTTACCGGCGTCTTCTCTGGGGTCGCCGCCTGGTCATAAGCACTATTATCGCCGCAGGTTACGGGTTCTATATTGTTATAGAACTCAACGAAGGACTTGCCAGCCTGGGGCTGATTTCATTTGTTGCCGCCGCGCAATTACTACCGGGCATGTTCGGTCTCTTGTTCTGGTCTCGCGCCACTCAGGCAGGATTTATCGCAGGTTTGGCTGGCGGCGCTCTGGTCTGGCTCGTACTCCTGATACTGCCGCTGGTCAACCCGGCTGCGTTAGCCACAGACTGGATACCGGTAGAAACCGATATCTGGACCTTGTCCACATTCTGCACACTGAGCACCAACAGCTTGCTCTTTGTCGCGTTCAGCCTGTTCACTCGCCCCTCTCGAGAAGAAATCAGCGCCGCTCAGATGGCTAACGAACAAGCCGCATTACCGTTTCAAAGTACGGCTGTTGCACGCTCTGTAAACCATTACCGGTATGCGTTACAACAAGCGCTGGGTAACAAGGTAGCCAACGAAGAGTTGCAACGAGCATTGGCCGAAACTCATATCGCCGCTGATGAGACACGCCACTCCGAATTGCTTGTGTTACACGATCAGCTCGAACGGAACCTGACCGGACTGGCAGGTCCCACCATGGCTCGAGAAATATTACGCCGAACGCCTAATAGCGCAGACGCATCGCGCGCTAACGCTACCGATGCCCGACTACTGGAACGCAGACTCGAAGCCTCGCGCGAGCAGATGCGCGGACTGACCAAGCAACTGGATGACCTGCGCCAATATCTGCAGGATGTTCTGCGCCAACTACCGTTAGGGGTCTGTTCGATTTCTGCCAATGGTCGTATCTATATCTGGAATTCAGCCATGCAGGCAATGACCGGTGTGGCGGAGCGTGATGCCTATGACAAGTCGCTTGAGCAACTGACAGAACCGTGGGGCACATTACTGGCAGGGTTTGCCTTGTCGCATGACAGCCATCAGTTTCGCTGCCGAACCCATCTGGAGGAACAGATTGCTTCGGTTAATCTGCATAAGGCGGATATCGGCGTGCTGGCAGGCCGCAACGATGCGCTGGCAGGCCAAGTAATTCTTATGGAAGACACAACCGAGCTGGATACACTCGAAAGCGAGCTTGCTCACAGTGAAAGACTCGCCTCCGTAGGCAGGTTAGCCGCAGGGGTGGCACATGAAATTGGTAATCCGCTGACCGGCATTGCAAGCATTGCACAGAACCTTCATCACGATATTGACAATGCAGCTGATGAGGTCGTGGTACGTGAGCAAACCGACGACATACTCACTCAAGTGGGTAGGATAAACAGCATCGTAAGATCACTATTGACGTTCTCTCACGCTGATACCGTATCTGACACACAACAAGAGATTGTCGACGTGGCAGAGCGGGTTAATGAAGCCGTCAGACTGGTTCGATTGTCACCAGATACTCGTCACCTGTCCTTCGAAATTGCGATAGCACCACAGCTGCTTGTAAAAGGCGATGCCAATCTGCTCATGCAGGTATTTGTCAACCTGATTAACAACGCCTGTGATGCTTCTCCGGATGGCGCTACAGTGAGTGTCACGGGTCGGTGTGTTGAGGAGCACTTAGTCATTGAGACTATCGACGAAGGCCCGGGTATCGATATGGCAACACGCGAGCAGATTTTTGAACCCTTTTTCACGACCAAGCCTGTAGGACAAGGGACCGGGCTTGGCTTGTCACTCGCCTATAGCATTATCAGTAAACACAACGGCAACCTGCGTATCGGCGATAGTCCAACGGGCACTCGTATGATCGTATCCTTACCCTTGTACAAGGCAGAGACAGCATGAAAAGATTGCTGCTTGTGGAAGATGAGGAAATTATTCTCAAGGCACTGCGAAAACTGCTTGAACGCAATCACTACGAAGTACATAGCGCAACAACCGTTGAGCAGGCTTTAGCAGCACAACCACAGACGTTTGATCTTGTTCTGGCGGATTTGCGCCTGCCCGGCGATGAAGGTACCTCCATCATCCCGCACGCTGAAGCAGTTCCCGTGGTCATAATGACCAGCCATGCCAGCGTTCGTTCAGCAGTAGACGCCATGCGTCATGGCGCTATCGATTATATTGCCAAGCCTTTTGACCACGACGAATTGCTCATGGTCATTGAACGAGCGCTTATGCAGAATCTGCTCAAGGCTCAGAATCTTGCACTCAAACTGGATGTTCAGCGTAACCAGCCTGATCTGCAATCCACTCATGAGCCTGCGCTAGAGCAACTGCTGATCAGCATGCAGAACCTTGCCGATAATCGACGGTTTCTGCACTTGCACGGTGAACGCGGAACAGAAAGGGAAGCGTTGGCGCGCACTATTCATGCACATAGTGATCGGAGCCAGGCGCCATTCGTGGTAGCTGACGTAGGCGCTGATACCGGCCAACTGAACGCACGACTGTTACTGGGAAACAACTTAGGTACTCCTATGGAGAACCTGCCACCTGGCGGGCTATTGCAGGCAGCCCAGAACGGCACGCTGGTTCTTCGCAACCCTGAGCTGTTGAGCGCTGAACTCCAGCTACAGCTTAGCAACGCGATAAGCCAGGGCACATTGTTGCACCCCGACAATGGTCATCAAAGAACCATCAATGTGCGCGTGATCACCGTAAGCCATGACAATATCGCCAAACTTGAACAGCGTGAGTTACTGACATCAGAGCTTGCAAATCTGCTCAGTCCCTGCCAGTTCGAGGTACCACCCTTGCGCCACCGTGCGACAGATATCGTACCCATCGCAAAGGCTCATCTAAACACCCTGGCCCACCGCCATGGCCTGACCAGGCTCAAGTTTTCGGCAGAGGCTGAGAGTGCGCTGCAAGCTAACCATTGGCCGGGCAACGTCGCCGAGCTCAGACATGTCATCTCGCGTGCGTTATACATCGCCCGGAGTAGCACCCTCTCTGCAGTGGATCTCGGGTTCGCACTCACCGCAGACACAACGCGAGATCTGAATCTTGATGAGTACTTTCGCTACTTCGTTTTGCGTAACCAAAGTGCACTATCTGAAACAGATCTGGCAGCAAGACTCGGTATCAGTCGCAAAGCATTATGGGAACGACGTCAGAAAATGAAGTTACCAAAAGAGCTGATTGAAGATCTGTCAAGCTCTAAAAATGATGATAATTAAATTTTTGGATTAGTTTTATTGTTTAAATTTCAATCGGTTAAAATCTTTTTGCCGTGCGAATTGACTGAAACTTTCGGGAAGGTAAACTGCTCGCATTAAAGTTACCCTTTGTGAGCGTATGTCGACAGACCGGACTTATCCAGTACCCACCGATCGTGCGGAATCCGCGCACATCAATGAAGAGCGTTACAACCAGATGTATGTGCGCTCCATTGAGGATTCCGATGCCTTCTGGGCCGAACAAGCCGGAGAATTCATCGACTGGTTCAAGCCTTGGGAGACCGTCCAGGAATGGGATTTCCACAGTGGCGATATCAACTGGTTCAAGGGCGCTAAAGTCAACGTGGCCTATAACTGCCTCGACAGACACCTGGAAACACGCCCCGACCAGACAGCCATCATCTGGGAAGGCGACGATCCCGAAGAATCCCGTCGAATCACCTACCGCGAGCTGCACGACGAAGTCTGCCGCTTTTCCAACGCGCTGAAAGGCCTTGGAGTCAAGAAAGGCGACCGCGTCTGCATCTACATGCCAATGATCCCAGAGGCCGCCGTGGCAATGCTGTCCTGCGCCAGAATCGGTGCGGTGCATTCCATTGTTTTCGGTGGTTTTTCGCCCGATGCTCTGAAAGACAGGATCAACAATTCAGCCTGCTCAATCGTCATCACAGCTGATCAAGGGCTGCGCGGTGGGCGTAAGGTGCCGCTCAAGGCCAACGCCGACATTGCCTGTGCCAAAACAGACTGCGTCAAACGCATGGTGGTGGTCAAGCGCGGTGGCGAAGACGTTGAGTGGAAAGATGGTCGCGATCTGTGGTACCACGAACTGGTGTCAGGCGCCTCCAATGACTGCCCGGCAGTTGAGATGGACGCCGAGGACCCACTGTTCATTCTCTACACCTCAGGCTCTACCGGTACTCCCAAAGGCGTTCTGCACACCAGTGGCGGTTATATCCTGTACGCGGCTATGACGCACAAATACGTGTTTGATTACAAGGACGGTGACGTGTACTGGTGTACCGCCGACGTAGGCTGGGTCACCGGCCATTCGTACATCGTCTATGGCCCACTGGCCAATGGCGCTACGACGCTGATGTTCGAAGGTATCCCTACTTACCCTACGGTAAGCCGCTTCTGGGAAGTCATCGCCAAGCACAAGGTCAATACGTTCTACACAGCGCCTACCGCCATTCGTGCCCTCATGGCTCAGGGCGACGAACCTGTCACCTCCGTAGACAGAAGCTCACTGCGCCTGCTCGGCAGCGTGGGTGAACCCATCAACCCCGAGGCCTGGGAGTGGTATTCGCAGGTTGTAGGCGAGTCGCGCTGCCCGGTTATAGATACGTGGTGGCAAACAGAAACTGGTGGTATTCTGATTTCTCCCCTACCGGGCGCCACGGCTCTGAAGCCCGGCTCGGCAACTAAACCGTTCTTCGGTGTGGTACCCGAGCTGGTTGACGAACAAGGCAACATTCTGGAAGGTCCTGCATCGGGCAATCTGGTCATCACGCGCCCTTGGCCAGGCATGATGCGCTCAGTATATGGTAACCACGAACGCTTCAAGGAAACCTACTTCGCCCTGTATCCCGGCTATTACTTCACGGGCGATGGAGCACGGCGGGATGAAGACGGGTACTTCTGGATCACCGGCCGCGTTGACGATGTGCTTAACGTGTCAGGTCACCGTCTTGGAACAGCTGAAATAGAAAGTGCTTTGGTACTGCATGCAGCAGTGGCAGAAGCTGCTGTGGTCGGATACCCTCACGATATCAAGGGCCAGGGCATCTATGCCTATGTCACATTGATGAACAATGTGGAGCCCACCGATGAGCTCATGGCGGAACTGGTCAAGCACGTAAGAACAGAAATCGGCCCAATCGCCACACCGGATCTCGTTCAATGGGCCCCTGGCCTTCCCAAGACCCGCTCGGGCAAGATTATGCGCCGTATATTGCGCAAGATTGCCGAGAACGATGTGTCGAGTCTGGGCGACACCTCCACGCTGGCCGATCCGGGTGTGGTTGATGGACTAGTGGAAAATCGCGCCAATAACAGCTGATGGGCGAGGCTATCCCCTTCAGATTGCTCATCGAAGGGGATGATTGCGTGAATAGCAGACCTTGTGAGAGAAGACAGCGTTTACAACAGGTCAATCACTTTTTGTAACAAGACCTCGTCGTCCCACTCACGTGGCCCTTGTGCTTCGTAAACCACCTTTCCGTCGGCATCAATCACGACGGTTGTTGGCAAACCGATGACAGACCAGTTGGACAACGAGTCGGTATCACCAAGCAACGTGGGGAAGTCTATCGCGATCTTGCCAAGGAATTCCCGCACGGCCTCTTCACCCTCGCCTGCGTTAATCGCCAGCATGCCGACACCCTGCTCTGACAACACCGCCCAGCCCGCATTCATCGACGGAATTTCTTCGATACACGGTGGGCACCACGTAGCCCAGAAATTGACCACCCAAGGCTTGCCGGCCAGCGACTCTGTGTTCCATTGACCCTCGTCTATGGAGGGCAAAGAAAACACCGGGGTTTCACGATCAACCTCTTTCAGCTTCTCCTCAGCACTTGCACTAGCCGAGAACGCAGCAGCGCCGAGGGTTAGCACAACTGAGCCAGCGAGCGCACACAACGGGCCTGATAACAAGCACCTCATGCGTCCAACTCGTCCTTTGCAGAGGGAACGCTTGCCTCTGCGCGCTCCTTGAATTGCAGTGAAGCAGAATTGATGCAGTAGCGCAGACCTGTAGGCTTGGGCCCATCGGGGAAGACATGGCCCAGATGCGCACCACAACTGTCGCACATCACCTCAGTGCGGCTCATGCCGAAGGTACTATCCACTTCTTCATCTACGACCTGTGAATCCACCGGTTGGTAGAAGCTTGGCCAGCCACTGCCTGAGTCAAATTTGCTGGAGGAATCGAACAGCGATTCTCCGCAACAGACACAGGCGTATAGCCCGTCACCCTTGTGACCATCGTATTCACCTGTAAAGGCCCGCTCTGTGCCTTTCTGCCGCGCTACCTGGAGTTGTGTAGGGGTTAGTGTCTTTGCCCATTCTTCGAGGGTTTTCTCAACCTTGCGTGCCATGAAGGCTTCTCCTGTTCATTGATATGTTCAGATTTACCACATCCCGGCGATCAGCTCCATCAGCGGTAACTCATTGCCGCTGATAATACTGATTGGAGGACTGCGTACTGTGACCGTATAATGGGGCGTGAGTGCAAAAAAAACAGTTAGCGACGACGACATGGCTCTCTTCAGGCAAGCCGTTGGTGAAGTGCGCTCGGTAAACAACGACCGCATCGAATCAGAGTCACGCCCCGCCACCCCTCTTTTACGTAACGCAGAGCAAGATGAGAAGTCTGTCATGGACTCCCTGCTCTCCGAGCTCAGTGAAACCGATTTCCTGGAAACTGGAGAGCATCTGTCTTACACGCAAGCGGGTGTGCAACGTTCTGTTCTCAGAAAACTCAAAAGTGGACGTTATTCATTACAATCAGAGATCGACCTTCACGGACTAACGGTCAATGAAGCTCGTCAGGAACTCTCCGATTTCCTGCGTGCAGCGCAAGAACGGCGTCACCTGTGCGTTCGAGTCATACATGGCAAAGGGCGCAAGCAGGCCGAGCGCTCACCGCGCCTGAAACCCGCCGTGAATCAATGGTTACAGCGCAACAAGCAGGTTCTGGCTTTCTGCTCGGCACGCATCAATGACGGCGGCACCGGTGCTGTGTATGTATTGCTCAGGCGACCCGCCTGATGTTGTCTCTTCATCTTGCACAGGCGCTTGCAAGGCTCAGACTACTGGGGTCTAAGCACGACCTTATGGACAACGATCCTCACAAACTGCATGAGCACCCACAACCCGTGAAATCACAGACTTGATCATTATCGATTCTGCATTAAGAAGGTGTGCAGCAGAAGATAAGCCCATTCGTGTCGGCATGGTGGGCGCAGGCGCCATGGCCCGCGGTGTCGCGCTGCAGCTGGTTAAGTATTGCGAAGGCTTTCATCTTGCTGCGATCAGCAACCGGCATATTGAAGCGGCCGAACGAGCCTACCTCGAAACCGGTCTCACGGCACTGACACGCCCGGAGAGTCAGGCTCAATTCGACAGCGCCGTTGCAACACGCGGCCACTGTATTGTCGAGAACCCGGCACTGATCTGTCATTCACCCCACATTGATGTCGTGCTAGAGATTACAGGCGCAGTAGAGTTTGGTGCCGGTGTCGTCAGCGATGCCATAGCGCATGGCAAGCATGTGGTCATGATGAACGCAGAGCTGGATAGCACTGTGGGCCCTATACTCAAATGCCATGCCGACAAAGCGGGAGTCATCCTGACCAATGTAGACGGTGATCAACCGGGTGTCTTGATGAACCTCTACCGTTTTGTAAAGGGTATTGGTGTGAAACCGGTTCTATGCGGCAACATCAAAGGCTTGCAGGATCCCTACAGGACACCGACCACGCAGCAGAGTTTTGCCGAGCGATGGAAACAAAGCGCCCCTATGGTGACCTCGTTTGCTGACGGCACCAAAATATCTTTCGAACAGGCCCTGGTGGCCAACGCTACGGGTATGCGTGTAGCCAAGCGCGGCATGTTTGGTCCAGCGGTTGAAAATTTTGAACATATCGACAATGCCGGGGACTGGTACCCCATTGATCTGACCACTCACGAAACCGGCATTGTGGACTATGTGGTGGGTGCAAGTCCGGGCCCCGGCGTGTTTGTGCTGGGTACCCACGATGATCCGGCACAACAGCATTTTCTTGACTTATACAAGCTTGGCACCGGCCCTCTGTACAGTTTTTACACACCTTATCATCTGTGCCATTTTGAAGTGCACAACACGATTGCCCGAGCTGTGCTTTTTGGAGACGCTGCAATAGCATCTGATCACGGGCCGTGTGTGGATGTCGTGGCTACGGCAAAACGCAACCTTGAATCGGGTGAGATCCTCGACGGGATTGGCCATTACATGACATACGGACAAGCAGAAAATGCTGATGTTGTCTGGCAGGAAAAACTCCTGCCGATAGGTCTTGCAGAAGGCTGTCGTTTGAAACGGGATCTACCCATGGACGCCACGCTCACTCTGGCAGATGTGGACATTCCACACGACAGGTTGATAGATCGTCTCAGGGATGAACAAAACCGTTACTTCTTTGAGGAGGCTACACAATAGTGAAAGCAGTGATTCTGGCAGGTGGACTCGGTACCCGGATTAGTGAAGAGACCAGTATTCGGCCAAAGCCCATGGTTGAAATTGGTGGTATGCCTATCATCTGGCACATCATGAAGACGTATGCGCACTACGGCATCGAAGAGTTTGTCGTGTTGTGTGGCTACAAGGGCCACATGATCAAAGACTTCTTTGCAAACTATGCCATGCGTAGCTCATCGGTTGAAATAGATTTAAGTGATGGTTCCATGCGCTTGCTGGACCCGGTTCGCGAACCCTGGAAGATCACGCTGGTAGACACCGGCGAGACCACCATGACAGGCGGCAGACTCAAGCGTGCGCAACCGTACCTGGGTGATCAGACATTCCTGTTGACGTATGGAGACGGTGTCAGCAATGTGGATATCAATGCCCTGCTTGCCACCCATCGAGCCGATCAGTCACTGGTCACCTTGACAGCCGTACAACCACCGGGCCGGTTCGGTGCTCTGACTCTTGGCGACAAACAGACTCGCGTGGCCCAGTTCCTTGAAAAACCAGAAGGCGATGGCGCATGGGTCAATGGCGGGTACTTCGCCATTGAGCCTGCTGCTATCGACTACATTGACGGTGATGAAACGTCATTGGAGCAACAGCCCCTGGCGGGCATAGCGAGTGCAGGATTGTTAAGTGCTTACAAGCACCCCGGCTTCTGGCAACCCATGGATACTCTGCGTGACAAGCAGTATCTGGAATCTCTATGGAGCGCCGACAAGGCCCCATGGAAAATCTGGTAACAGCATGCAGTTCAACACAACCGCCATAGAAGGTGCCTACATTGTCGAGCTTGACAGGCATGAGGACCAACGAGGTTTTTTCGCGCGTGCATTCTGCCAGCAAGAATTTGCCGCTGCGGGTATCAACAATAACGTCGTGCAGTCCAACTACTCACGTAATACGTTTGCGGGTACTGTGCGTGGCATGCACTTTCAGATAGAACCGGCACCAGAAACCAAGTTCGTACGCTGCGTAAGGGGATCCATTCTTGATGTCATCGTGGACCTGAGAGAAGACTCCGCAACCTACCTGCAACAGGTTGCCATAGAACTCAGCGCCAATAACGGCCGAGCACTGTTTGTTCCCGCGTTGTGCGCGCATGGTTTCCAGACTCTTGAAGATAACGCCGACGTGATGTATCTGGTATCCGGTTTCTATACCCCTGACTGTGAACGTGGACTGCGTCATGATGATCCGGCACTGGCTATTGAATGGCCGATACCTGTTGCCCACATTTCTGACAAAGATGCGCAATGGCCCTTGCTGCCTGATCAAGGACTCCCATTATGATCAACGCCTCATTCTGGACTGGAAAAAAGGTACTGGTGACAGGACACACCGGATTCAAGGGGAGCTGGCTATCTCTTTGGTTGAACAAGCTGGGAGCCAACGTACAAGGTTATGCTCTGGCACCTGCGACCAAACCAAACCTGTTTGATGAGGCCAGCATTCACGAACTGCTGAATTCGCGTATCGCCGATATCAGGGATCCAGG
>ENA-ORXT01001721-ORXT01001721.1-marine-metagenome-genome-assembly--contig:-NODE-1721-length-28238-cov-8.180853_pt1 | contig 28238 bp, 22 predicted proteins | sample MGYA00237868_ERZ511482 | MGnify/ENA metagenome assembly ERZ511482 | reverse complement strand
CGCCCATATCAACGCGAACAACGCCAACCCGAAGCCATTCAAATGGATCAAGACAGCCGACCAGATCCTCAGCAGCAGCAAGCGCTTCTGCACCAGAACCATCAAAACCGCTGAAAAACAAACCGAAATCATCAGAACTTCAGAATCAGGACACTAGCGCGCCAACAGCGAGTTCACGCGGTAGATATCGACGGGCGCGCGTGTTCAAGTTCTCGATCGATCCCTTCTGCCACGGAGCCTGCGGATCGCAGAACCAGGCCTCGGTTCCCATGCCTTTCTTCAACTCACGCCACGCGACAAACTCGAAACCACGGTCAAACGTGATCGATTGACGCGCGGAACGGGGCAGGGGAGCGAACAGGTCGATCAGCTTCGTCATCAAGGGCTTCGAGCGCCGATCCCTGTTCCTGAAGAGAACCGCGAACCGAGTCTTGCGTTCGACCAGCGAGGCTACATTTGTCGCCCCCAGTTCACGGCGGAAGATCATCAAGTCGCCTTCCCAATGGCCGAAAGTCGAGCGTGTCCCCACATCTTCGGGCCGGTACCGGATAGCGCGATCCAGCGGAAAGACGGTGTCCTGGGGTTTGCGCGCGCGGCGCGGTCGCCGCTTCTTGCGCCTGCCTGCAAGATAGCGTGCGAGGTTCTCGCGTTGGCCATCTTTCGAATAGACATAGGCGTAGATCGTTTCGTGAGAGATTGAACGAGGCGTTTCTTCGAGGCGCATCCGGCCAGCAATCTGCTCCGGCGACCATCCGACCTCGAAACCTTCGAGCACGGCACCGAGCAGATCAGGACAACGAACCAGCTTTCTGTGCCGATACCGTCGTTCAGCGGCAATCTTCTGTGCGATCTTGCCGTAGTAGTCATTCAACTCAGGCATCTCGTCGTCCACAAAACTGTTGCGCCTGATCTCGCGGTAGATCGTCGAGCGATGCCGCGACAGCTTCTCGGCAATCTTCGCGACCGAAGCCTTCGCGTGAAGCATGTCTTCGATCTGCTGCCGTTCCATCAAATTCAACTCGATATGCGCCATTTGCCAACCTCCTGTTTCCGTTCAGAATAGAAGAGATGTCGCAACCCAGTTTAGAATGTACCGGCGCGTACTTCCACGGTTCAGAATAGGGGTTATGATAAGATCGACTGGCTCTCTCTGGTCCGCATCCCGTTTTCCTCGCTTGATCGAGAGCATCGGGAACAGACGATGTGTACATCGATTCCCCGACATTCTTCCGGCCGGACCTGATCGGATTTCACGCTATCGGGCAGGCTCCGGTGCCGGATCGAGTCGGCGTTTTCGCGGCAGGAACCGCTGCACGACGTGGATGGCGAAGAACAGCAGCAGGAGCAGGGAGGGATGGGAGTATCGCGTCTCGATGTTCAGGAACGGCAGGTAGACGAAGTAGTTATAGGCGATGAAGCATACGAATATGAACGACTTGTTCCTGAATCCGTAGAGTATCATGCCGATGAGACCGACGCCGACGATGACCGCGTTGAGCGCTGCGAAGAAGACCTTCGATACGTACCACAGGTTGCTGCCGTCTGCAAAAGCCAGCGTGTTGAGGTCCGAACGGGTTCCGATCCACATCGCCCGCGACCGCATCACCCAGGTCTGCGCCACGCCGACCGGATCGGCGAGAATGCGCGAGATCGCCTCGTCCTTCAGCGCGTCGTTGTCGCGGTTCCGGTACGCGCGTTCGACGCGTTCGCGGTCGGCTTCGGTCTCGAACGCGTAATCGGGCAGGTTCTGACCGGTTTGCCACCATTCACTGTTCCACTGGCTTCCGCCGTCGCCGTACCACGTTCCGATATACAGGCTGCGCCCCACGATGCCCTGACTCATGAAGAGGCCACCCTCGTCCATCGAGGCGTTGCGGAGCATCCAGGGCATCAGGCACGTCACGAAGACCGCCAGCCCCAGGGCCACGGAGCGCAGCGCCCCGAAACCCCGGACCACGATCACCGCGAAGTAGAGCGCCACGGGCATCAGTAGGAAGACGTCGCGGGTATAGACCACGAGGGCCATCAGGACCCCGCTCACGACGGCCTGCCGCCAGCCGAACCGGTGAACGCGGGTGTAGAGATAGACGCAGACGAGAAGGATGAGGTTGGCGTAGAGCATCTCCTGTAACAGGAGAAAACTGGTCAGGCTCACGAAGGGCAGTGCGACCCAGGTCATCGTCCAGGCGAAGGCCGTCCCGAAACTCTCGCGGCGCATCATCTCGAAGCAGGCGACCGCCGTCAGGATGCTCAGGGCGGATTGCGCGACGATGACCGCGTCGACCACGTTATCCGAGAACAGGGACACCGCCCAGATGAACGCGGAATAGAGGGGGGGACGGTAGAACTGGGCCGTCTCCCCGGTGCCGTAGACGCCGTAATCGCGCAGGTTCGCGGCCATCGCGAGATAGAACCCCGAATCTCCGCCCGGTTCGGGCTGGAGCGCGACGACCTGCAGCCAGAACAGGTGCGCGACGATTCCGGTCAGTGCGATGACGAGACCGGGCAGGAACCGGGAGGATTTCAGCGTGTCCATCATGACTGTCCTTAAATACGATGCACATGGGTCCTGCAACCGTCATCCGACCACCCGACTGACGATCGAGAGAGGGCGGTTCTTAGAGTTCTCGAAGGTGCGCCAGAGATAGCAGCCGATGATCCCCTGCACGAGCATGTTGATCGACCCGAAAAACGCGACGAGCAGGATGATCGAGGTGTAGCCGGGTTCCTGGATGACGTTCATCAGGCGGGCCACGACCACGTAGAACGCGAAGGCGAGGCTGACGAGACAGCCGAAGATCCCGATCCACAGCACGGCGAGGATCGGCAGGTCCGAGAAGGACAGGATGCTGTCCATCAGATACCGGAAACGCCGCGCGAGGCTCCAGCCGCTCTTGCCCGCGACGCGCTGCTGCCGGTCGTAGGGGACGAAGGCGCGGCGATACCCGATCCAGAAGAGCTGCGCGACCAGCGAACTGTTCGGCTCCTCGATGGACAGGACGGTGTCGCGGACCGCGCGATTGCAGGCGAAGACGTCCACCCCGCCCCGGGGCACGTCGCGCATGACCATGCGGCGGTAGACGCTCCAGAACGAGCGGGACAGGAGATCCCGGACCGCCGAGTCGTTCCGGCTCTTGCGCGTCCCGAACACGATATCGGCCTCGTCCGCCTCCAGCACCTCGAAGAACTGCGCCACGAGTTCGGGAGGCTCCTGCAGATCGGCGGCCATGACGGCGAAATACGGTCCCGTCGCGGCCTCCAGCCCCGTGCGGATGGCGATGAAGGAACCGAAATTGCGGCTGTGGAACAGAATGCGGGAGCGGAAGCCGAAGCCGGGACGGGCCGCGAGCAGCAACTCGCCCGAGCGGTCTGGCGAGCCGTCGATCACGAAGACGACCTCCAGCCGCCCGCCGAGCGTGTCGTTCAGCCCTTCCATCGCCGGGACCAGATCGGCGATGTTCTCCTCGTTGCCGTAGACCGGAATGACCAGCGACAGGGTCTCCGCCGGGGCGGGTGGCGCGCTTTCCTCCGTCACGGCGATGGCGGGTGCGATCTCCTTCATGGTGCCTCGAAGGCCCGAAGGGCGTCGCAGACCTTTTCCAGCTCGTCGTCGCGCAGAAAGGGGAAGCAGGGGAGCGTGAGGATACGTTCGACGCTGCGGCGCGACACGTCGAGGCCGCCGGGAGCGATCCGGGCGGGCATGTCGCGCCAGCCGGACTGATCGCAGTCGAGGACCGGGTAATGCAGGTCAGTGGCGATGCCGCGCTCCTCCAGATGGGCGCGCAGCGCGTCGCGCCGGTCGCACAGGACGATCGCGAGATGGGCGACCGTTCCCCCGGGCGCGTGGACGACCTCGATCCCGTCGGGCGCGCAGGCGCGGTATGCCTCGACGATGGTTCGGCGGCGGTCGTTCTTCCGATCGAGCCGGGGCAGCATGGTGTGGAGAAGGGCGGCCTGCATCTCGTCGAGGCGCGAATTGCGCCCCCCCGCCTGGCCGATGCGGTACTTCGCCTCCCATCCGTACTGGCGCAGGCGGCGGGTGGCGGCGGCATGGGCGGGGTCGGCCGTCACGACGGCCCCGCCATCGCCGAAGGCCCCGAGATTCTTGGTCGGATAGAAGCTGAAGGTCGCCATGTCCCCGAAGGTTCCGGCCCGTCGTCCATCGGGTCCGGTCAAACCATGGGCCTGCGCACAGTCTTCGAGGATCGGCACATGGGCGTACCCCGCCCCGTCCATCGTCCGGCGCAGGGCCGGGACATCGGCGAACCCGCCGTAGAGATGGGTCGCGACGACCGCCGCCGTATCGGGACCAAGGGCGGCGGGCAGGGCCGCCGGGTCGATCAGCTGCGTCGCTTCCTCGATATCCACGAAAACCGGGACGGCCCCGAGAAGATGGCAGGCGGTGGACGCATAGCCCCCCGCATTGGCCACGGTCACCACCTCCGGCCTGCCCTCGCGCGGCGGGCCGGCGTCGATCAGCACGCGCAGGGCGATATCGAGCGCATCCGTGCCGTTGCCCACGCCGATGCAGTGTTCCGCGCCCAGATACGCGGCGAAGGCCTCGCAGAACGCCGCCGTCTCCGGGCCGTCGATCCACCATCCGGAGCGCAGGATTCGGGCGGCGGCCTCCTCCAGGGCGGGGCCGTTCTCGTCGTAGAGACGCGACAGGTCGTTGAGCGGTACACGCGTCATCGGGGGAAACCCTTTCCCGAACTCTCGGTTACTTGCGCAGGAACAGGCGCATTACTAGGAAATTGAAGACCGTCGTCACCGCAAGGGCCGCGAAGACGGCCAGTTGCGGCTGGTCCAGCCTTTCGCCGACGATCCGGACGACTACAAGACCGAGCGCGAAGCTGGCAAGGTAAATGATCCCCGTGCCCAGTCGCGCCCGCCCGTCCGCCCGTCCGCCGACGAAGACCCGCGACGGATAGACGATCATCACGAAGGCCAGCCCCGCCACCCATGCCGCCGTATAGGCCATGGTCGGGGACAGGGCGAACAGCAAACCCTGGTAGAGAACGACCGTGAAGAGCGTATTCACCCCTCCGGCGCCGACGAAGCGCAGAAGGTCGGCGAGGGGGGTCGTCCGCCCGGGCGCCGCGCGCCGCATCGTCATGGCGCCGTCGCCTCGTCGCGAAAGACGGCGTAATCGCGGATATAGTCGTCCGCGTCGTAGGGATCGGAGGCCGCGACCATCAGCACGGTCTCCGGCTCGAAGCGGTACTGGATGCCCCAGACCATGGGGGACAGGTACAGTCCCACCGTCGGGCCGGAAAGGCCGATCTCCGACCGCGTCCGCCCGTCGTCGATCACGACCGACAGCGCCCCGTGAGCGGCGACGAGAAACTGCTTGCAGCGACGATGCGCGTGTTCCCCCCGCACCTGGCTGGAGGCGACGCCGTAGACGAGAAAGAGTCGCGCCGGCACGAAGCACAGCCCGCTGCCGTCCTGAAGCGGCGTGAGGCCGCCCCGCATGTCGGCGAAATGCGGCAGGCGCTCCAGAAAGCAGTCGCCGACGCCCAGCTCGATGCGCGCGCCGATTTCCGTGCCGAGATCGGGATAGGGATTGTTCGCATCCGCCACCACGCCGAGCTGCTCCGAGCCGCGATAGCCGATGATCCGCGCCGGGTTTCCGACGACGGTGGCATAGGGCGGCACGTCCCGCGTCACGACCGCGCCCGCGCCCACCATCGCGCCCTGGCCGATCGTCAGGCCCGGAAGGATGGTCGCGTTCGCGCCGATCGAGACATCGTCCTTGACCACCGTCTGCAGGAAGACATCCGGATAGACCTTCGAGCGGGGATTGCGGTCATTGGTGAAGGTCGCGTTCGGGCCGATGAAGACCCGGTCGCCGATGCGCAGGCCGTCCCAGAGCTGGACCCCGCACTTGACGGTCACGTCGTCGCCGACCACGACATCGTTCTCGACGAAGACCCCGTCGCAGATATTGCAGTTCCGGCCGAACCGTGCCCCGGGCAGGATATGGGCGAAAGCCCAGATGCGCGACCCCGACCCGATCCGCGAATTCTCGACGAGGCTCTTTGGATGCACGAACACGTCATCCGGGAAATCTTCAACCACGGTATATTCTCCACCCGGATCGTTCGCGGGATCGATTGATTGAGGTCATGGAGTCTTCAGGACGACATGAACTCGATAGCATCATTTCAAGCAAGCTTTAATGGCCACGACAAGAACGTGCGGGCGCACCCGTCATAGCGGATCGCGGAACGCCGCTCGGGCGGTTGATCGGAACCGCTGTCCTTGCGCTACCATCCGGCCCCCGACCCGCAGCGACACCATCAGGATCCGAGGGCGGATACGTGGAGAAGCCGGATATGGAGGGTTCCTCTATACTTATGACGGGCAGGGCCGTATGACCGATATGAAGGCAATTCCTCGCGTCGAGTAAGAGCGTGTTCGAGAAGGGTCACTTTCATTGCGCGGCGGTCTCTCGAAGGGCTTCTTCGAGTGTCCTGCCCCCGCGATCCATGCCCGGTTCACCCTCTCCATGCCGGGCGGCGGTTCCGCCGGTCCGGTCCGCAACCTTCGGCGGATGGGGGCGGATGCTCCGCGCAGGCGGCCCTGCAAGGCATCGGCGCGCCCTGTTCCGCTCCAACCGAAAGACAAGACGATGTTTCATGGATCGATGACCTTCGACCTCGGCGAAGACGTGAACGCGCTGCGCGACGTGGTGCACGGCTGGGCGCAGGAGCGCGTGAAGCCTCTGGCGGCGCGGATCGACCGGGAGAACATCTTTCCCGCCGATCTCTGGCGGGAGATGGGCGACCTCGGCCTGCTGGGGATCACCGTTCCGGAAGACCAGGGCGGCGCCGCCATGGGCTATCTCGCCCATGTCGTCGCGGTGGAGGAGATCGCCCGCGCCTCGGCTTCGGTCTCGCTCAGCTACGGCGCCCATTCCAACCTGTGCGTGAACCAGATCAGCCGCAACGGCACCCAGGAGCAGAAGGCCCGCTACCTGCCGGACCTGATATCGGGCGCGCGGGTCGGGGCGCTGGCGATGTCCGAAAGCGGGGCCGGGTCGGACGTGGTCGGCATGTCCCTGCGCGCCGAGAAGAAGAACGACAGGTTCGTGCTGAACGGCCACAAGTACTGGATTACCAATGGCGGCGAGGCGAATACGCTGGTCGTCTACGCCAAGACCGACCCGGATGCCGGCTCGAAGGGGATCACCGCCTTCCTCGTCGAGAAGGACATGCCGGGTTTCAGCCAGTCGCCGCATTTCGACAAGCTGGGGATGCGCGGGTCGAACACGGTCGAGCTGGTCTTCGAGGATGTGGGCGTTCCCTACGAGAACATCCTCGGCGAGGAAGGGCGCGGGGTCGAGGTGCTGATGTCGGGGCTGGATTACGAGCGGGTTGTCCTGTCCGGCATCGGCACGGGCATCATGGCCGCCTGCCTCGACGAGATCATGCCCTACATGGTCGAGCGCAGGCAGTTCGGCAAATCCATCGGCTCATTCCAGCTCATGCAGGGCAAGATTGCCGACATGTACACCAAGATGAATTCCGCCCGCGCCTACGTCTACGAGGTCGCCAAGGCCTGCGACCGGGGCGAGGCGACCCGTCAGGACGCCGCCGCCTGCGTGCTCTACGCGTCCGAGGAGGCGATGGTGGTCGCCCATCAGGCCGTGCAGGCGATGGGGGGCGCGGGGTTCATGAACGACAGCCCCGTCTCGCGCCTCTTCCGAGACGCCAAGCTGATGGAGATCGGCGCGGGGACGAGCGAGATCCGCCGCATGCTGGTCGGGCGCGAACTGATGGCGGCGATCCGGTGATGCCGGTTCCGCGATCGTCGTCCCCGCAGGCTCTTCCTGCCAATCGGACGGCGCACGGCTGGAATGCTCGCGTCGATGAAGGCAGGGTCCGCTGTGCGCACGGTCCGCATATGCAGCAGAATCGCCGCCGGATCGGAGGCGGCGGCCGGACGCTTCGCGAAGCGCGCAGGCAGCGATGATCGGCTGGATCGCACGGTATTTTCCGGAGTTCATCGCCTTCCTCGCCGGAGGCTCGGCGGTCGTGCTTCTGTTGTTTCAGCAGTATGGTGCGGCTGGCATCGCTCTCGCGATCACCCTCGTCGCCGAAGGTCTGAATTGGTGGATCGAGGTCCGGAAGCGCAAGCGTGAGCGGGCGGCATCGGAACACGCCCGCAAGATCGAACGCGAGGAACGCAGGGCGGCGCTCAAGGAAAGATACAGCGACTGGGAACCCGGCGACCCGCGCCCGCGCGATCCCGGCGGCTGAGCCGGCTAGAGTGAAACTCGATCAAGTCGGGTCATGAATTGCGCCAAGAGCCGCGCATTTCATGACACTCTTTGGCTCAACCTGATCGCGTTTCACACTAACCCCCGGGACGCCGATCTGGAGCAGGACATCCCCTTGTCCGACCCGTTCAGGTTTCCCGAGCCACCCCCATGTCCGGGGAATGAACCGCCCCCGAAAACCGGGATCGAACCTCTATCGTCCGAGACTGACGTTGCCTCCGAAGCACAAGTCGTTGACGTCACCCCAACCGGACTGGATGGCGATGACACGGCGCAGGCGGGTCTGGTCTCTCGGAGTGGGCTGCAGGTCTTCCGAGGGTACGCTCAGCGACAGGGCGATCTTGTCGTCGACGTAGAGCCGCACCGCATTGCAGTCCAGCCCGTAGGCCATGGAATCCCGCTGGATGTTCAGGCCGTTGGAGGCCGGCTCGGCGGTATAGAAATCCATCTGTACGATCCGGTTCTCGCCTGAAGTATCCACCCTGGGGCAGATGACCGGAATCCGCTCGGCACCGAGGCTGCCGAAGGAGAGTTCGAGGACGAACTGGTCGTTCTTCGTCAGGTCGCAGGCCTTCCATCTGGTCGAGCTGGAGCCGATGACCGCCGCGTCCGGATCCCGCGCTATCACGATACCAGCGGTTACGAGATCGCGTTCCGTCATCGTTCCCGCGGATGCGAAAGACCCGGAGAACGACTTCTGATCGACGCTCGCCGACGCGGTCGCCGGTGTCGCCGATGGTGCGGATGCGGACGTCGATCGTTCCTGCAGGGAGGCGAGGATGCGCTCGGCGGCCAGCTTCTCGTTGCGGTGCCCCGACAGGTTGTCCGGAAGCTCTATCCCCTGCTGACGGGCGTAGAGGCGGAACAGGCGTTCGGTATTGTCCCCGAAGAATCCGTCCACCAGCCGCAGCCGGGTCGCGGGGCTCGACGCGAACAGCACCGACAGTTCGCGCTGCGCCTCGCGAATCTCCGGGACCCCGGCGTAGTTGTCGTTGTTCGACTGCCATGTGCCGATCCTGTCGTAGAGATACGTTCCCGCGCGTGTCTGCATCAGCAACTGCCCCCTCGACGGCGATCCGGTATCGGTATCGACGAAGGCTATCCCGCGCGCCTCTTCGGGTATGGTGATGATGTTGATCCGTTCCAGATAGCTGCCGGCCATGCGATACAGGACGATATTTCGGCTGATCCGCGACCAGAGGGCGAAGATCTGCCCGTCGGCATCGAACGTGATCTGCACGGCGGCATCCTGTTGCGTCGCGGCGATGGCCTCGGGCCCGGGTTCGACGAAGAACAGCGCCCCGACGTCGAACGCGATCAGGTCGGTCGTCTCGTAGGGGTCGAGGGTGTAGGACACGATTCCCAGCCGCGCATCGAAGGGCATCTTCTTGCCGGACTTGGCCCCCGGCAGGCGGAAGGTGTCGGCCACGACCATGCGCGACAGGCTCTCTTCCGGAGCCAGCGAAATCCAGCCCTTCTTCTCGCCCATCAGGGACGCCATCTCGCCCTGTACCTTGCGCGTGTCCAGCGAAATGACGCGTATCTCGCCGTCGATCCCGTTGAGCGCGAGCAGGCGCCGGTCGTCGTCGAGCAGGACGAGATCGTGCACCCCTCTCAGCCCGGTCAGGATGCCTCGGTCGGAGTCGAATGACGCGCGCTTCGTCGTGCTCTCCTTTTCCTGCTCCGCGAACGAGACGACGACATCCGTATCGGGATTGCCGATATAGTAGCGTCCGTCCCGCGTGACGACGAAGGTGAGCGGGCCGGGTTGCGGTCCGAGAAAGGAGACGCCGAGCTTCCCGCCTTCAGGAGAGAAGCGATAGATCACCGCTTCCGTTTCCTCTCTCGCGTCCGGCGACTCCTCTCGCGTGTCCGGCGTGAAGACGAGGTCGTCCACATCGCCGAACAGCAGCTCGAACGCCTGCTCCGTCGTGACCCGACCGACGATGTGAAGCGTATCGTCCACCTTCCGCACCTGCCCGGCATACTGCTCGCCAGTGGCGTCGATGAGGATTTTCCGATCCGCCGCACCGACGACGATGCGGAAGAGGCCGCGCTCGTCCCCCAGGGCGATGACCGAAACGCCGTCCCCTTCCCGATACGCGTGCAGCGGCTGCGCGCGGCCGAGCGCCTCGATACGGTCGAGGCCGTTCTCCGCGACGGCCTCGACCGGCATATGGGGCAGAGAGAGGGTGCACAAGACGGCGATCCCGCGCAGGAACCGGGAAGATGGGGTCATTGCAGCGCTCTTTCTCTGAACAGGGGCCGAAGAAAATCATCGTCGAGTTCGAGGGTTTCCGTCCTGCTCTCCTCGTCGTTGGGCAGCTTGTAGTAGAGGGTGAGCCTCGGCGGCAGGTCCGACAGCGTCACCACGTCACCGCCATCGCGCCACTTCGTGATTTCGGCGCTGACCTCCCTTTCCAGCATCGATTTATACTCGACGAGATCGAGAACCCCCCCATTCTTCCCCTTGGGGTTATCAGTATTCCGGAACTTCTTCTGGACGCTGATGGCGACACGCTGCTCGGCGCCGTTGAGGTTGATCCGCATGAAGGTCGTGGCCTTGTCGAACTCGACGGGCGGAACCTTGTTTCCGGCAAGGCCGCTGTATGTGAGGCGCAGGTCGTTGCGCTCGAAGGCCGACTCCCATTCGAGAACGCGCTCGAACAATGTGAGGCGACCGTCCAGGATGTCCGGGGCCGCGTTCTCGTTGTCCAGCATCTTGCGGATCTCCCGCACGATATCGACCCGTATCCCGATCACGTCATCGAGCCGATCGAGTTTCGCGCCCACTTCCGCGAGCCGGATCTGCGTCGCTTCGAGGGCGGCGAAGCGGCTTTCCAGTTCCGCGATCTGCTCCTCGTACAGTTCGATGCGCCCGAGCGCGCGGTCGAGGTCGCCTTGCAGGCGCATCGGCGCGCAATCCTCCGTCGAGGCCATCGTCATGTGGTCGGTCAGGTCGTTGTTCATCTGCTCCACGGGCAGGATGCCGTAATAGGCGATGGTACCCAGCGGATCGCCCTCCGCCTCCACGACGATCCCGACGAGGTTCGCGTTGCCGGCGAAGACGGTCGGCCCGCCGCTCATCCCAGCCGTGGTCAGGATATCGGTCTCCAGCAGCTTGGTCTGCCCCGCCCGCTCGGTCGTGGCGAGCACGCCCCCGCGCACGGAAATCTGCTTGCTCTTGCTCCGGCCCGGCAGCCCGATGGAGACGAGCGGCTGGAACTGGTGCCGGTCCTCGATCCTGCAATATCGCAGGAAGGTGTCCTCGTAATCGTCGGCATCCAGGATCAGGAACAGGATCGCGTCTAGGGAATCGGTCTCCTCGTGCGAGAGTTCGAGGGACGGTCGCCCGGCGGCGGTGCCGATATTGGCGAAACATTTCACGTCCTGCGGGTCGTTCCCGTCCAGAACGTGCTTCGCGGTCAGGACGTGCCCGCTCGCGGAGACCAGCGCGCCGGACCCCTTGAGTACCTTGCCCTCATCCGTCTCGCACTCGATGAAGACCGTCGCGTCCCTGCGAACGTCTTCCAGCGTACGCTGATCGGCGAGGACGGGGAGCGGATGCACGAGCAGGACCGCCAGCAGGCAGGCGCGAAAAGGATGTATCATTGCGGTCTCTCGATATCATGACAGCTCGGCGAGGCCGCGCAGGTCGAGGCGTCCGCCCAGCCATCCCCGCTTACCCAGCTCGCCACCACTTCCCTGATCTGGGGGGTCAGCAGGGTGCACGCGTTGTTAACGTCCCAGGGGGCGGGCTGGCGTTCGTTGAAGCCGTTCGTGTGAACGCAGAAGATTTCCGGCAATCCGTCCTCGCCCGGATCGGAATAGACCGGCGCGCCGCTCGTCCCCTCGAACGTGTCGTTCTTGTAGAACATCTTGAGGGGGTTGGCGGCGTCCACCTTGCCGGTGCTCTTCCACTGTATGCCCAGAGGCGCCCGGTCGCTCGTGTATCCGTGCACGATCGCGTCGCGACCCACCTCCGACGCGTCCTTCGCGATGGCGAAGTAGCCGGTCGCCTCGCCCACGGGCGGATTGTCGCCGCAGTCGAGCTTCATCACGCCGAGGTCGAACATCTTGATCTCGTTGTTCGTGTCGAGCGTCACCCAGGCGTCGAGGACATGCGCGCGCCGCATCCGGCAATTGCCGTACGGCGCGACGGACTTGTTCCGGCCCGGTATCACGTAGAGCGCGCGGGACGCCCATCTGCCGCCCCTGGTTCCGCCATGCAGGCAATGGGCGGCGGTCAGGACCGTATCGGGGGAGATCATGGCGCCGGAACACAGACCCCTGGGCTTTTCCTCGCCGCGCAGGTCGACGCCGACGATCTGCACTACCGCGCGTTCGGGAAAGGAGGTCGTCCTGTGGACCGGCTCGCGTTCGTCGGGGTCGGTCACGCCGTACTTGATGCCGGTACTTGCCTGGCCGTCGGTCGCGCGCGGGGCGTCGTAGGGCGAAATCATGCCGGTGGCATCCTGAAGGATCGAGCGGATTTCGCGGGATATCCGCATGTCCTCGACCAGTTCCCCCGATCCTTCGTTTCCGTCCAGGCCGTCCGCCCGGGCCGCCGAAAGGCTCGCGAAGGTGCCCAGCACGACGAGGCAGGCCGTGACGATGCGGACCGCCCCGGTCCCTTTCCTGTTCCCCGCCATGCCTATTCCACCCGCAGTTCGAAATCGTCGACGGCGATCCCGGTACCGAGAGGTTCTCCCGCGCGCGTGAAGGGGATGACGAGCAACGTGATCTCGCTGACCACGAGGTCGCGGCCCACAACGAAATCCGTCAGGTCGATATCGAGCGGCACCGCCGGGTTATCGACGGGATTATCGGAGAACGGCACCAGGACCCGCGAACTCGCGTAGGAGGATTTCGTCCGCGACGACGGGCGGGTCAGGGTATCGACCTCTCCCTCGAAATTGACGTGGACGTGCAGGTACGCCGCCTCGACCGGAATCTTCAGCCCCTCCATGTGCAGCGTAGCCGTCTGCTGCGTGGAGGCGGCGCTCTCGAAGCTGAACCGGTCGAGGGCATCGTCCGCGACGGGATCGCCATCCGCCGATTCCGTCGGGGCCAGCTCGATACCCTGCCCTCCTATGACGAACCCGCCTCCGTCTCTCGTGGATTCGGTGGCGGTATCGTCCGTCGGGCGCAGTTTGATGCGCGTGCCGGAGGGAGTGTCCGAATCCGCGCCAGCCGATTCGGTCATGGTCTCGACGGGTGACGGAAAGCCCGGAATATCGTCCGGAACCTGGGCCATTTCGGCAAAGGCGCGGAATTTCGGTCGGACGTCGTCGTAGCGATAGCCCAGATCCGTCGTCGAGACCGTCTCGCTGGCCCTGTGGGTCAGCGAACTGCCGTCGACATCGAGGAACCCGAAGACCCGGGCGTCCCATGCCGACCCGGCGGCGGGTTCCGAGCGGGGCCGCGCGGGATCCGCACCCCGCCATACTTCCCACAGCCTGTCGATATTGCAGTGGTGGGCGTAGAAGAGCGGATCGAGGCCGGCGGTCGCGAATTGCGCCATGTTGCCGCCGACGAACACGTGTCCGCCCCCGTGCGGTCCCTGCTCCAGCTGGCCGGAGGCGAACGGCTCGCCACCGCCGAACCGGCGGAAATCGGGTATGTCCGTCAGCCTGTTCTCGGTTGCGGCATCGCCGAAGTCGTCGAGCTGCATCGCTTCCCACGGCTGTATCTCCCGCGTCGTGTCGTTCAGCGGATCGGAGAAGTATATTTCGGGGACCGTTCCCCGCGCATACCAGTCCCAGTAGGGCAGGCCGAGACTGCTGTCGCCGATGACCGCCTGCAGATGACGCTCCACGATCGTCAGATAGAGGCGATGCCAGGGGAGAAAGTTCCAGGACCAGTGGATTTCGACGTCCTGCGAACGTCCGCAATACTGGCGGTGGTAGGTGGCGAGAAAATCCCACCACCCCTGCTGGCGCAGACTGGCGACGGCGGTCCGGAGAGCCGTGGTTTCCGGGCTGTCCATGCCCAGACGGTGCGCGGCGGGTCGTACCGCCACGGTATCCTGCGCCAGCGCATCGCCGATTCGCATGAACGACGCACCGAATGCCGCAGCGCCGCCCTTGATGAGGGTACGACGCGAGAGTGCGCCATGTTCGTCCAGCGCGCTATGGAGATTTTTCATCGTCCTGCGCTGGCTTCTGGTTGCGTTTCTCCACATGACACTTCCCTTTTCGCAAGATTCCGAAGGAGCAAAGCAAATGGTTAACGAGACGTTAACTTCGATTAAAATGATTTAATAGTGCAAAATACGCGATTCTTCGCTCGATCCTGCGAATATGCCGTTGTTCCGTCCACGGCAGCAGACAGGGCGACGACGCATCCGTCGATTCGCCTGTCATTCGCGGCCCGCTCGCGCAGCCTCTGCCGATCGGCATCGACGGGACCGGTCTCGACGCGCGATCTCCCCGAGAAGCATTTGCCGATGGGTCAGGTTACGGAGCGTGCGCTCCCCCAGGACCGGCGCGATCCGTGTCCCGCCCCACCCCGCTGCCGATGGCGACGAAGCCGATCCAGAACAGGTAGATGAGCACCTCGACATTCTCGCCGAAGCTGTAGACCCATGTGCCGACGAGGCAGATCAGGCCCGCCAGCGCCGCGCCCGACACCCGGCTGCGCCAGATCAGCATGGCGGTGGTGGCCAGCATCGGCACGGCGAAGGCGACGACCCCGGCCATGCCCTTGACGAACAGGAGGCCGTTCCATGTGTGGTGGCTGCCGATGGGCATGAAGGCGACCATGTGGGTGCCCTTGTCCTGTATCGCGTGGCCCCAGAAGGGGGCCTCCGCCGCGCGGTGGCGGGCGATGGCCTGAAGCGCGCCGCGCACGCGGGTGGATTCGCCGCGATACGCCTCGAACGCCGATTTCGCGTCCATCGCCATGTCCATCAGCGGCGCCCAGACGAGGCCGAGGAGCAGGCAGGCCAGCGACCCCGCCGCCAGCATCCACGCCCGGTCGAACCGGCAGAGCGTCAGACCCGCCCCGAGCGCGAAGGGCAGGCCGAGGAGGGCGAGGCGCGACTTGACCAGCACGACCATCACGACCGCGCCGCACAGGCCCGCCGCGCGCCATCGCCGGTCCGTGTCGAACATTCCCACGGCGAAGATCGTGATCGCGGCGATGCCCGCTCCCGGTGCCCAGGGCGCGAAGAAGGACCAGCGCAGGCCCCCGTCCGGCCCGACGCCGTAGAGGCGGAAGGCGAAGAATTCCGGCCCCGGCCCGCCCACGGCCTTCAGCGGCGAGACCCAGATCTCGGCGGGCAGTCCCGCATAGGCCGCCGCGACGAGGAGCGGCCCGAGCACGAGCGTCTGCGCACCGACGAGGTTGGCCGCGCGGGACAGGACTTGCAACCGGATGGGCAGGCACGCGCCGACGGTGATGAAGACGGCGAACATGGCCCAGCCCTTGGCCAGTCCGACGATCGACTTGATCGTCTGGCCCGTGCGCAGCCCCGCATCGAGATGGCCGACGACGAGGATGACCAAGAGCGCGACGGTCGAAAGCCACCACAGGACGACCAGCATCCCCGGCGCCCGGAACCCCGGATCGCAGGTCACGAAGCGCCACAGCACGCAGCCGAGCAGGACCCACCCGACCACCGGCCCCACGATGTAGAGCGCGCCGAGGGCGTAGAACACGTAGGTGAGCGCGATGGTGCGCAGGATCAGGCGTTCCTCGACCGTCATCGCGCGGCTTCCCGGTCGAGCCTGAGCCGGAACCGGCGGCGCAGCGCGAAGGCACCGATGGCGAGGAGGAGGAAGAGCGTCGCGGCCCCGCCCCCCGCCAGCGCGGCCTTGCTGTGCGGGCCGACGGACTTGGAGGCCAGCGCGGGGGCGTCGAGCAGCTGATAGAGCGGATAGGCCGCGAAGGGGTTCATCTGCGACAGGTCCACATCGGCCAGCATGGTGCCGTAGACGGCTTCGGCCACCTGCTGTTCCCGTTGCGCTGCCGAGAGGTCGTCGGCGACCCGGGACAGGCGCTCGACCTTGTCCCGCGCCTCCGCCGCCGCGCGGGCGATGCGCATGACGCGTTCCTTCTGACCGGCGAGCGCGGCGTAGGTTTCCATGAGCGAGCCGAACAGGGCCGCGCGCTCGGGACTGCCGGACAGGTCGAGCAGAAGGCGCAGGTTCCGGGGCGGGGAACCGATCAGAGCGCGGCCCCGGTCGTCCAGGCCGCGCTGCAACTCGTCCCGCCGGGAGCGGGTGGCGACCAGCGTGGGGTGATTGGGACCGAAGGTGCCCGAGAGGGTGGCGAGTTCGGCTTCGGTGTCCGAATACTCCTTCGCCATCGTCTGGAACAACCGGTCGGATTTCAGCACCAGCGCATCACCCGCCGCGCCCGGGTCGATGCGCAGGGAGGCGGACAGCGCGCGAAAGCGGCGCACCATCTCGCCCAATGCCGCCCGCTCGTTCGTCAGGTCGGCGGCGAGGCCGTCGGCGGACCGCACCACCGCGTCGAACTGGTCGAGGCTCATCAACCCGTGCGTATCCTGAAGCGCGCGTTTCGCCTCGCGCGCATCGGTCAGGCGGCCCTTCAGGGTGTCGATATTGCCGACCGAAACCCGGTGGCGGGCGGCCAGATCCGCCTCGCGCAGGTCGGTGACGCGGGCGTCGAAGGCGGCGACATAGGCGCGGGCGTGGTCGAGCGCTTCGGCCGCCGACCCGCGCCGGATGGTGAAGGCGAGGATCGCGGTCTGGGGCACGGCCTTGATCTTGGGCCGCTCGAACGATCCCGGTTTGGTCCCGATATTCCCGGCGGCCAGCGCCGTCACGATGCTGGAGCCGGCGATCTCGCGATAGGTGGCGCGCGGGTCGATGTCGCGGGAGGCGAACGGCGACTTGGCCGAGGATTTCGCCTCGCCCACCTCGTCGAGGTTCAGCCCCGTGCGCACGCCGTCACCCGGCAGGATGATGCGCCAGCGCGATTCGTACTGGCTGGGCGCGAGTTTGAGATAGGCGACGACCGGTCCCCAGATCAGCCCCAGCCCGAGCGCCAGCGCCGCGATATAGGCGAGCACCGGGTACCCCGCGCGCCGGGCCGGGGGCGGCGCGGGGGCCGGAAGCCTCTGCCCGCCCTGCCCGTCCAGCGGCCTGCGCGCGTCGAGGGCGAAGCGGGCCATGGCCTCGCTGGCGCGGCGGCGCTCCTCGGGGGTGTGGGGCAGGTCGGTCACGCCCTCAAATCCCGATCAGCTTGAGCAGCAGCGCGGTCGGGGACAGGATGCTCGACGCGACCATGCCGAAATCGCGGATATTGATGAGCGTGCTGTCATAGCAGGCGATGGCGTCCCCGGCCTGGAGATAGGGGTTGTAGTCGGTCCGGTGCGGGTTCTCGATCACGTCCTGCACACGCACGCGCATCGCCTCGGGCTGGCCGCTCAACCGGTTCTCGCCCACGACTAGCGCATAGCGTGTCGCGCTGACCCGGCGCGCGCCGCCCAGACAGTTGGCCGAGGCCAGCCCCTGAAGCAGGCGCGAGCCGTAGGGGACACGGGTCGCATAGCTGTCGATCGCCGCCGAGTTGTTGCTGTAGATCGGGGCGGTCGGGTTGGACATGAAGACGCGGATGCCCGGCGGGGTGATGCGGCTGAGGCGGACCAGCGCGGCGGAAAAGCATTCGGTGGAGGGGACGAAGATCTCGTCGCCATCCACGATCAGCGGGTCGTCGATGGTCGCCCCGGTGAAGACGCCCGACAGGTCGAGGGTCGAGAGCGCGCCGTTCCGGCGGATCAGCACCCGCGACACGTCCGCATCGGGCCGCACGCCGCCCGCCGCCTTGAGCGCGCCGGACAGCTTGCGCCGCCAGTCATCGGCCCCGCGCGCGGTGTCGAACGTCTCGTCGCGCACGCCCTCGCCCCGGGTGGCGATGGCGACGATACCGGGAGAAAAGACCGAGCCGCCGACGCTGATGGACGCCTCGCCATGCTCGCGCAGGGCCACGTCGACCCGCGCGGTATGGGCGTGGTAATGGCCCTCCGTCACGAGCATGCGCTCCACCGCTACGGCCACCTGCGCCGGTGAGCGCCCGCCCGCGCGGATGGGGGGCAGGTGCGGCACGTCGATCCGCCCGTCCGCATCGACGACGAAGCCGCCCGAGAACATCTCGCCTTCCGCGACGCTGACCTGGACCAGATCGCCGCTCGACAGGGTGCCGGAGCGCAGGGCCGGGGTATCCGCCGCCCCGCCGCCCTGCTCTGCGTACCGCCCCGCCCGGAACAGCGCTTCGGCCCGCACCGGACCGCCGCGCAGGCTCCACGCCTCGTCCGTGCAGTGATGCGCGGGGTCGAAGCGGTGGCCGACGAAGTGGAAATCGGGCGCGGACGTCATGGCGACCGACATGCTCGTGCTGCGCACCGGAACGGGGGCGTAGATGCCGCGTTCCGGCGTCGCGCAACCGGACAGGGCGAGCAGGGCGACCAGCGAGCGGACGAGGGGGGTTCGGGTCATGACGGCGGTTCCTCCGGCGGCGTTTGCGATGAAGCGAAGCGCAATCAAGCCGGGTCGGGAATTGCGCCAAGAGTTCGCATTTCCCGACGCTTTCCGGTTCGACCCGATCGCGTTCGCTTTCGCCGGAAGATGAACCCTTACTGTCCCGTTGTTATCTCAAGCAGGTTACGTTTCTTGCAAAAGCTTGCAAGGCGGCGCGGTGAGCGTCGGCGATGTGTTGTATACCTTGTCGTACCGTGACTTGATCGCGGTATCCGTCGTGCAGCGCTTGCAGAGATATGGACCCCGTGGTCAAGCCACGGGGTGACGGGAGATAATCGGATTGACTGTCGCGCGGGGCATCGGCAGGAAAACTACCCCCGCTCCACCCCCGTCGAGAGGATGTAGCCCGCCCCGCGCACCGTCTTGAGGAAGGGGCACGGCGTCCCGTCGACCGAGAGTTTCTTGCGCAGGCGCGAGACGAGGCCGTCCACCGTGCGGTCGTATCCCGCCCAGTCGTGGCCGCGCAGCAGGTCCAGGAGGGTATCGCGGCTCAGCACCCGGCGCGGGCGCTCGGCGAAGATCTTCAGGAGGTCGAATTCGGCGGTCGTCAGCGACACCTGCTCGCCGTCGGGGCCGTGCAGTTCCATGGCCGCCAGATCGAGCGTGAACCCCTCGAACCGGCGCGTATCGTGCTTGCCGCCCGCGTCGGGGGCGGGGCTGCCCGGTCCCGTCGCGGGGGTCGGCCCGCCCCGGCGCAGCACGGCGTTGATTCGGGCGATCAGCTCGCGCGGGTTGCAGGGCTTTCGCACGAAATCGTCGGCGCCGACCTCCAGCGCGACGATCCGGTCGATCTCGTCATCCATGCCCGACAGGAACAGGATCGCGATGTCGGAGGCGCGGCGGATATCGCGCGCGACCTCCATCCCCCGACCGTCGGGCAGGGACATGTCGAGCAGGGCGACATGCGGGGGGTTGGCGTTGTGCTTCTCCCAGTATTCGGCGACCGTCCCGGCCTCCTCCACCTCGAAAGGCGCGGCTTCCAGCGCTTCGGCCAGTTCGGAGCGGAATTCCCGGTCGTCTTCGAGAATCAGAATACGGCGCATGGCACGGCCCTCCTTCGGGTCGGTCTTTTGCATGGTTTTGCACAAACGATGCATGTATTCGCACAACGGTAGCAAATTTCCTATGCACATATCGTTGACACTGTCCCGGAACCCGATGGAGACGCGGCAATGGCTGAATTCCGGATCATGATCGTCGACGATGAAGCCTTCGTCGTGGAGGAACTGGCCGAGGCGCTCTCGGAGGAGGGATGCTACGCGGTCGTGACGGCCGGGTCGGGCACCGCCGCGCTCGACCTGCCGGATCTCGCCGGTATCGACGTGGTCGTCACCGATCTCAAGATGCCCGGCATGACGGGGATCGACCTGCTGACCGCCCTGCGCGGGCGGGGCGTCGGGGCGGCGGCCATCCTGCTCTCGGGCCACGGGGCACAGGCGGAGCGCGACGAGGCCTTCGCCGCCGGGTTCTTCGCCTGCCTCTCCAAACCGGTGGATATCGACGACCTGCTGGAGGCGGTCGCCGCCGCCCGCGACTCGAACAAGGAAAGCACGCCATGAAGACCGCCTCCCTCCGCCGGTTCGCCCCGCTGGCGAGCGTCCTGCTCGCCGGGGTCGCGGCCCTCGCCCTCCTCCTGTTCTTCGCGACGTCGTCGGCACAGCCCGAGGAGGGGGACGCGGCGGCGGATGACGCGGGTGCGGCGCCGCGCGACCTGACCTTCGGCATCGTGCCGCAGCAATCGGCCAGCCGTCTGGCGCAGCTCTGGGGACCGCTGGCCGCGCATCTGGGCGAGGAGATCGGCATCCCCGTGAACTTCGTCACGACCAAGGATATCCCGACCTTCGAGGCGTGCCTCGAAAAGGGTGCCTTCGATATCGCCTACATGAACCCCTATCACTACGTCGCGTTCTCGGAGCGCAGCGGATACCGCGCCCTCGCCCATCAGGCGGACAAGAAGCTGCACGGCCTGATCGTCGTGCGCGAGGACAGCGACAAGGCCGGTCTCGAAGACCTCGACGGGGCGAACATCGCCTTTCCGTCCCCGGCGGCCTTCGGCGCGAGCGTGCTGCCCCGGGCCGAGATGACGTCGCGCGGCATCGCCTTCACCCCCGCCTATGTCCGCTCCCACGATTCGGTCTACCGCGCCGTCGCGCTGGGGCTGAGCGATGCGGGCGGCGGCGTGCTGCGGACGTTCAACGCGATGCCGTCCGACCTGCGCGACCAGCTCAGGGTCATCTACCGCACCGGCGACTACACCCCCCACGCCATCGCCGCCCTGCCGGGGATGAGCGATACGATGGGGGACGCGATAACGCGGGCGCTGGTGGCGACCCGAGACGACGCGCCGGACCTGACCGACGCCCTGGGCATGTCGGGCTTCGTGGCGGCGGGGGACGCGGACTGGGACGACGTGCGTGCGCTGAACATCACGCCCGAACAGGCGGGCCTGGGCGCGGTGGACGGGGTGATATGTCCTTTCGACTGAAGACGCTGCTCGGCGTCGCGCTCATCCAGCTGGTGGTGACGGGGGTGATGATCCTCGTCAACCAGCTCAACTTCGGCGGGGCGGCCCGGGCGCAGCTGGAGAGCCGGGCGACCGCCACGGTCCAGCTCTTCGCCACCATGGTCACGGACGCGGTGATCGCGACCGATCTGGCCACGCTCGATTCGATGGTCCGGAATACCCTGCTCGACGACGAGATCGTCTACCTGCACATCCATAACGTCACCGGGCGGACCCTGTCCTCCGGCGGCACGCTGGAAGAGGATTTCGAGCCGGAAACGGACCCCGGGCATGCCCATGCGGACGAATGGCTGGACGTGTCGGCCCCGATCACCATCGGCGGGCAGGAATTCGGCTGGGTCGAGCTGGGCGTCTCGACGGCGGGGGTCGAGGCGCGGATCGCCGAGGCCGTGCGCTGGAACATCACCGTCGCGGGCATCGGCATCGTGCTGGTCGCGGTGTTCGGCACGCTGCTCACCTCGCTGCTGACGCGCCAGCTCATGTCGCTGCGCCGGGGTGCGATGCGGCTGGAGGCCGGGCATCTCGACCACCGCGTCCCGGTGCAGGGCCGCGACGAACTGGCCGATACCGCCCGCACCTTCAACAACATGGCCGACGCGCTGGCCCGCGACCGCGAGACGATCCGCGCGCGGCAGAACGACCTGATGGAAAAGCGGCGCGAGACGCTGCGCGTCGCCGATGCCATGAACCGGATTTCGCTGGGCGATGCGGGGGCCGAGGTCGACTTCGCGGAGCGCGACGACGAGATCGGCGAGATGGCCCGCGCGACCGTCGTCTTCCGCAACACCATGGCCTCCATCGCCACGGTGCGGCAGGAGCAGGACAGGCTGATCGAGGCGTTCGAGCGGGTCGGCGAGCAGGTCGCGATCTTCGACGAGGACGGCGTGGCGCTGTTCATGAACGCCGCCTTCCGCCGGGTGAACCGCGATATCCTGTCCGACATGCCCGACGATTTCACCTACGACGCCCTCCTGCGCGCCGGGGTCGCGGCGGGCGACTTCCCCGATTTCGCCGACGGGGAGTCGGCCGACGCCCTGCACGACCGGATGCGCGCGAGCGACGGTCCCATCGAGATCGCGCGCTCCAACGACCGGCGCTACATGGTCAACGAGACCGCCGTCGCGGGCATCGGCGTCATCGTCACCGCCTCCGACGTGACCGAACTGCGCGCGTCGCAGGCGCAGGTGATCCACGCGTCCAAGCTCTCGACCCTGGGCGAGATGGCGACCGGCGTGGCGCACGAACTGAACCAGCCGCTGGGCGTCATCCGCATGGCGGCGGGCAACGCGATCCGCAAGATCGCGCGCGGCACCGACGACGCGACCTACCTGACCGACAAGCTGGAACGCATCGCCGGGCAGACGGAGCGCGCCGCCGAGATCATCGACCAGATGCGCATCTTCGGGCGCAAGGACGACGCGGTGCGCGAGGAGTTCGACATCGGCGCGGCCATCGAGACGGCGGCGGGCATGATGCGCGCGCAGCTTTCGGGGTCCGAGATCGAACTGGTCGAGCGCCTCGACTGTGCCGATTGCGCCGCCCACGGCTCGCGCGTGATGTTCGAGCAGGTGATCGTGAACCTCCTCGCCAACGCCCGCGACGCCGTGGCGGTCAACCCCGAAGACGCCCCCCGCCGCATCACCGTCTCGGCGGAACACGATACGGCGACCGACGAGGCGGTGGTGCGCGTGGCCGATACCGGCGGCGGCATCCCCGACCACGCGCTTGACCGGCTGTTCGAGCCGTTCTTCACCACCAAGGCCACCGGCGAGGGCACGGGCATCGGCCTTTCCATCAGCTACGGCATTATCCGCGACATGGGCGGCGTCATCGGCGCGGAGAACGGGCCGGACGGCGCGGTCTTCACGGCGCGGGTGCCGTGCGGGGGGTCGGCGGGGCGGGAGGAAAACGACACGACCCGCCGGAGCTGAAGCGGTTTCAGCCAGGCTCCCGGAAATTCGACCATGGTGGAGGGTGGCCGAACCCCGTCGGACGACGCCGGGCGAGACGCGGGCTGCACGTGTCGGACTTGTCGAAATCGTGAAGAATCGACGCGTACCCGGCAAACGTCCTCTTTCGTCCGGTTCGGAAAGGCGAACGACACCCGATCGGGCTGTCAGCGCCTGAACTCTCGTCCCGGTCGGATCGAGAAGACACCGGGCCGGGGTGAACGGCCATTCATAATCCTGCCTTTTTTTGGCGACAACTGGAACAGGTGAGCCAGAATCATTCCAGTATTTCCATCTCTTGCGAGGAAAAGACCATGCGCCCGCTTTGTCTGACCGCTCTCATCGCCTTCGGTACCGTCACGATGACGCCCCTCCCCTCCTTCGCGCAGGAAGGGGTGAGTGATTTCGATTGGGATTGCCTGTCGAACCCGATCAGAACCTCCGAGATGCTGCAGGGATGCTCCCTGATGCTCGTCGAGATCGCCGACCTCGAAAACGCGGGGTCGGACATCGTGAACGAGCGTATCCGGAAGACCGTCGGCAACGCCGATACGGGCGGCGGCGCAAAGATACGGCAGGACGCCTGCACCAAAAGCCCTCTCGCGTCGTATCGCGGCGGAAACGGGGCGTCCGGGCAATTATATGCGGCCCTGTGCACGTCGTTCTGAAAATCGGTCCGAAGGGGGCGACCTACGCCCGCCCCCCTCTTCCTCCACTCCCCCCGCGTCAGGCGAAGTCGAAGAAATCCTCCTGCACCGCGTCGAAGCGACCGTCGGCGAACTCGAAGGTCTCGATATCGCGCAGGCGGTTGGTCGAGCCGTCTTCGGCGGTGACGGTGTAGAGGAAATCGTGCTGGTAGCGCGCGTCGTCGCTCCGGCCCGCATCCTCGATCCGCGTCACCGTGTAGTCGGCGAAATCCCCGGCGAAGACGATGGTATCGTCGCCGTGGCCGCCCCAGAGGCCGTCGTTCCCCGCGCTGGCGGTGAAGCGGTCGTCGCCCGCGCCCGCCGCGATGCGATCCGCACCCGACGACCCCGCGAAGGCGTCGTCATGGACCGAGCCGAGCACTTCCTCGAAGCCCGAGAACGTGTCCCCCTGCGCATGACCGCCCGCGCCGGTGCCCGCCTCCAGATCGAGCGAGACGCCCGCCGAGGAGGACAGGTAGCTGAGCGTATCCACGCCCTCCCCGCCCGTCATCGCATCCGCACCCTCGCCGCCGCGCACGCGGTCGTCGCCTGCGCCCGCGTCGATCCGGTCGTCGCCCGTGCCACCGTCGATGTGGTTGAGACCCGCGTCCCCGCTCAAGATGTCGTCGAATTTCGAGCCTTTCAGGTTCTCCATCCCGACGTAACTGTCCCCCGCCGCATCGCCGACGGTGCCGCCCGTGGACAGATCGGCCTCGACCCGGGTGTCGGCACGCGAGTAGTCGGCCCAGTCGCGGCCCGCGCCCCCGTCGAGCGCGTCGGCGCCGATGCCCCCGTGCAGGAAGTCGTCCCCCTCGCCGCCGTACAGGCGGTCGTCCCCCGCCCCGCCGAGCAACTCGTCGTTCCCCGCTTCGGACAGCGGATAGGGCAGGGGCGCGTCGCCGAAGGAGAAACCGTCATTGACGCCTGCGGCCTCTCCGGCTGCCAGCACCACGCCCGTCGGGCTGCCGTTCTCGTGGCCCGAGACGCCGTAGATGTCGCCGCTGCGGTTGTGGCTGACATAGAGGCCCCCGTCGGCGGCGGTCCAGATCGCGCCGAACGCGCCCTCGCCCGACGGCACGCCGTCGATGACCGCGGTTTCCGCCACCCCCGTCTCGAAGTCGTAGGTGACGAGGATGCCCGCGGTGGAGACGCCGTAGGCCTTCTCGCCGATGAAGACCATGTCGTGGACCGTGGGCATGTACGCGCCCTCGAAATCCACCTGCGCCTGCGCGCCGGTCGCCACGTCGATCTCGACGAAGCTGTCGTTATCCTTGCGGATGACGTAGGTGCCGTCTTCCTTGAAGGCGCCCGTGAAGGACTTGGGATAGCCGCCGCCCAGATCCTCGACCTCGCCGTTCGAGCCGATGCGGAGCAAGTGCCCTTTCCACGCGCTCGCCGTACCGATGGCATAGGCGTAGCCGTCCACCGGGTTGAGGCCCGCCGCGTTCATGTTGGCGTGGTCGGGGCCGATCTCCTCGTAGGTGCCGGTTGCGGGGTCGAGGCGCTTCACCTGGCCGTAGACGACCTGGTAGAGGCCGGAATCGAAATCGAAGGTCGGCAGGTCGGAATCGGGGACGGCGGTGAAGACCGGCGGGGCCGAAGACCCGCCCACCCCGTCGCCGTAAAGCACGTCGTCGCCCGGTCCGCCGTAGAGCTTGTCGTCTCCGCCGTTCCCGACGACCCGGTCGTTGGTATAGGCGTCGAACAACCCGTCGGTATGGGCCGCGCGGATGGTGTCGTCCGCCGCCGAGCCGGTGATTTCCCGCGCCGTCTGTGCCGCGACGGTGGGCGCGCCGTCGAAGATCTCGGCATGATCGACCGTGCGGTCCGCGAACTCGTAGCTTTCGATATCGCGCACCACCTGCACGTCGTCGCCGTCCGCGCGCAGGTCGAGCACGGTGATCGCACCCGTCCGGTTCTCGGTGACGAGGTAGTCGTCGAACGCGCCGGTGAAGACGGCCACGTCCGCATCGGCTTCGCTGTCGGGACCCCCCCAGACGCGGTCATTGCCCGACTGCGCGGTCAGGCGGTCGTTCAGTTCGTCGCCGATCAGCACGTCGTCGCCCGTGGTGCCGGTGGTGTCGTAGACCGGCTCGCCCGCGCTGGCGGCCATGAAATCGGCGAGGGTCATCACGCCGTCCGAGAACTGGAAGACCTCGATCCCGCGCACTTTATCCGTACCGTCGGGCGACCCCTCGCGCTTGTCGTAGACGTAATGCGCGCCGTTCCGGCTCAGGGCGATGCCGTAATCGGCCATGGCACCGCCGTAGACGATGGTGTCATCGCCGCCGGTGCCGCCCCAGATCGTGTCGTCCCCCGCGCCGCCCTCGAAGACGTCGTCCCCGGCGGTGCCGAGCATGGTGTCGTCGCCACCCGTACCCGCGACGGTGTTGACGGCGTCGGACTCGCTCAGGGCGATGAAGTCCTCCAGCGTCAGGGTCTCGTCCGCGAACCGGAAGGTCTCGATGCTGCGCACCTTGTCGCTGCCATCGGGCGCGCCGGGGCGCAGGTCCTCGACCTGATAGGAGCCGTCGCGATTGGCCGTGATGCGGTAATCGGTGGCCGATCCGGTGAAGACGGCGGTATCGGTGCCCCCCGATCCGCCCCAGATGCTGTCGTTTCCGGCGGTGCTCGACAGGATATCGTCGAGCGCGCCGCCCAGTAGTTTCGCCATGTGTATGTCTCCTCAGGCAGGGTTCGCGCGGTGCGGGGATGCACCGCGTCCATTCCCCCTCTCGGCGCTTTCGGCTCTGCGAGGGGGAAACCGGTGTCAGGAAATCGCGCGCAGGGCGGTGGCCGCCGCGAGGGTGGTCGCGGTCTTCACGGGTTCCTGAAAGACGATGCGCGCATCTTCGGCCAGCGCGAGGCGCATGAAGCGCCACGCCCCGCGCCCGTCCCGCGCCGAGACGGCCCGGCGGGCGAGGTAGCGATACTGATAGGCCCGCGCGAGGCCGCCGAACGCCTCGGCCAGATCGGGGCGCAGATCCGCCAGCGCCGCCAGCGCGCGCTCCCAGAACATGAGCTGCCGCTCGGTATTGGCCGACAATCCGCCCGCACAGACGCGGTATTGCACCAGCGTCTCGGGCACGCCGCGAAAGCGCCAGTCGGACAGGGCGACGATGCGCATCCAGCATTCGATATCGGTGGACTGGCGGAACGTCTCGTCGAACCAGCACGGCTTTCCGTCCGCATCGGTGAAGGCCACGTCGTCGAACACTTCGCGGCGGAAGACCCCGGCGGAACCGTTGCCCAGCGGGTTGCGGCAGATCACGTCCCGCGCGCCGATATCGCGCAGCTTTGGCCGCTGACGGATGCCGAGGGAGCGCCCGTTCTCGCCGATGAGGGCGGAGGGAGAATAGCTGATGCCGACTTCCGGATGCGCGTCGAAATGCGCGACGTGGCGGGCGAGCATGTCGGGCCGCCACAGGTCGTCGGCATCGAGAAAGGCGACGAGGCGGCCCCGGGCGAGGCGCAGCCCCGCATTGCGCGCGCTGTTCAGCCCGCCGTTGAGCTGACGCCGGATGCGGATGCGCGGGTCGTCGAACATCCCGACGATCTCCATCGAGCCGTCGGTGCCGCCATCGTCCACGACGATCACCTCGAAATCGCGAAAGGTCTGCGCGAGGAGCGAGCGCAGGGTTTCGGCAACGGTCGTCTCGACGTTGTGGACGGGGACGACGACGGAAACGGTGGGGGCGGTGGCGAAGGCGGCGTTCATCGGTTGTCTCCCATGCAGGGGCGCGACGGCAGGGCGTCGAGGGCGGCGGCAAGGGCGGCGCGGGGGGCGAGCGTCGAGAGCATCGCCCCGGCCCCGGTGAGCAGCCATCGGCGCGGCTCCACCCTCACCGCCCGGGGCGCGGCCCGCACGGCGCGCAGCAGCAGGCCCGCCGCCCCCCGCTGTCCGAGGCGCAGCGCACGGCGGGCGAGGTTGCGCAGGAAGAGTGCGCGGGCGACCGGGAAGGCGGCATCCACCGCTTCGGGCGCGATATCGCGGGCGAGATCGACGAAGCGCAGCCAGTCGCGCTCCATGCCCGCGATGTCGGAGGCGAGGCCCTGCGGCGAGGTGCGATAGCCGGTCAGGACCGCGTCGATGCCGTGGAACCCCATGCCCCCGGCAAAGGCCGCGAAGAGGAACGCCTTGTCCTCGTCGAAGGCCAGCCCCTCCTCGAACCACCCGACCCGGTCGAGGACGGAGCGGCGCACGACGACATTCGACATCGTGCAGGCGACGTTCTCGGCCAGCATCCGCTCGACCGTCAGGGGGCCGCGCATCGGGGCCGACGTGAC
>ENA-ORXT01001719-ORXT01001719.1-marine-metagenome-genome-assembly--contig:-NODE-1719-length-28240-cov-10.395306_pt1 | contig 28240 bp, 19 predicted proteins | sample MGYA00237868_ERZ511482 | MGnify/ENA metagenome assembly ERZ511482 | reverse complement strand
CAAATCTCCCTGGCATAAATCATTTGATTAATTACAACTTTCTTAGTTTAATCTATTATTAGTGGGATAGGTTCATATAAACTCCGATGGTCGGGTAATTTGGGATGCTGGTGCAGCAGATGGATATCATCACGACATTGCTGGAATTGCTATAGATACTGATTTGGGTTTGTTTCAGTTAAAATCCCGCAGCAGTAATGATGACAGTATTATCATCCTCGGTAACGCTAGTGATTTGCAGAACGGTGAAGCTCTATTCTGGGGAAATAGCGATCGAACTGATTTAAATAGTCGCGTTTGGCAGGTTCAAGAACAGCAGGGAGATGTTGGAACTGTTACCGTGAGTTTCGATCTGTCTAAGTTAGGACAGCAAGTACCTATCGCCAATTATGCTTTGCAGGTTGGTAGCAATGATGATTTCAATGACTCTCAATTAATTACGACTGGTAGAAAAATTGAAGCTGAGACTCTGACATTTACAGATATCAATTTTAAAAACGGCGAATATTTCACTCTTAATACTGAATATATAGATCCTCCCGTAGTCGAAGAAGAACCCGTTATTGAACCTCCCATAGTGATAGATCCTCCCGTAGTCGAGGAAGAAGAACCCGTTATTGAACCTCCTGTAATAGTAGATCCGTCTGTCGTTGAAGAAGAACCAGTTACCGATCCGCCAGTGATTCAAGCCTTTGACATATCACGTCTGGAGTTAACAGAAGTTCACCGTTTCTTCGATTTAGAAAAAGGGCATCATCTCTATTCAATGAATAAGAGCGATCGCCAAGATAAATTTAATTACGAAGGAGAGTCATTTACCGTCTTAGATAATCTCGATGATTTGACGGGAAACATAGCAAGTGAAGCCATGCCTGTATACGGTTTCTTAAATACAGATACTGACGCGCAGCTATTTACAATGGATGTCAACGAGAAAAACTATATTCTCGACAACTTCGACAGCTATCAATCTCAAGGCATTGCTTATTATGCTTTTGAAACCGAACTAGAAGCGATCGCAACTATTCCCGTATATCGTTTACTAAATGAAGACACGGGAACTCATTTATTGACTAGCGATCGCAATGAACTAAATTACATTCAGGATAATCTAAGTAACTTTAATCTAGAGAACAGTAGCGAGGCAGTATTCTATGCACTGGAAGCATAAATAATCCAATGCTTAGAGCTATAATTATCGACCCAGCTTTATTTAATTAGCAGCGTCATTGAAATAACCGCATCTCTTAGAAATTGAACAGTTAGAACATTTAGGTTTTCTCGCAGTACAAATTAATGCCCCAAAATCTAATAAGGTTAAATTCCATAGTCCCACTTGTTGCTTCGGGGCGATCGTTTCTGCTGCTTGCCAGAGAATTTTACAGCGAGACTTAACTCTTTCTCCCTTAATACCAAAAAAACGTTCGAGAATACGCGCAACGTTAGTATCCATAACTGCTGCTGGCTGTGCAAATGCTTGAGAACAAATTGCTCTAGCGGTATATTTACCAATCCCAGGTAGCTTTAATAATTCTGCTTCTGAACTGGGTACTTGACCGTTGTATTCGGCGGTAATGACTTGAGATGTTTTAAGCAATCGCTCTGCGCGAAAGAAAAGCCCTAAAGGTTGCAGAATATCAGCGATATCTTCTAACTTTGCTGTGGTAAGTAGATCTAGCGTCGGATAGCAAACTAAAAACTTTTCATAAATTGGTTTGACTGTATCGGCATCAGTCCTCTGCAGCAAGAATTCGGCAATTAGAATTTCGTAAGGTTCGGTGGTATTTCTCCAGGGATATTTTCGCAAATTATCCTTTGACCAATCTGCAAGTCGATTGCGAAACCACTCTGTTTTTTTTGACGAGATATTAGCTTGTTTTTTTGTCTCGATCGCCATGCGATTAAATCTACTTTTACCTAAGCTGTAATGACAATCATAGTCAGGGATTATTTATACTCTATCTGCCTATGTATATGATTTCTGCCTGAAGTGGAAGTATAGCCCTACTATTACATCCATTTATCTATTTCTTCTGATAGACACCATGCAATTTAATACCTGTCGTCAGTGAGACGATTGTTCGACGATTGTTGTTTAATCTGTGGGGAAATGCGAATACTGTATTTTTACTGGAATTATTCAAAAATTCATTCTCTCAATCCAGCTCATTTAACGACAATCGAGCAAAATGCTTGATTCTGGTTTGTGTTTTGGAATATTAATTTATAAAGGAAAAAACGGTGTTTTACAAGGAAATGATGCTGCTAGCACAGCAGGGAGTAATAATCGAAAGAGAACAAGACCTAGAAGCAATACAAGATGCTTCTTTTGTTTTCAACGGGCCTCAGTTTTTTGCAGCATTGATTGCTGGAGTAGTACTAGCATTTGCTTTTCAGCTTCTGTTCACTAACTTAGGTGTCGCTGCTGGTATATCAATGGCAGGCGGTAGTTCTAGCAGTTCTAATAGTTCTAGCTCAAGTTCTTCTAGCTATGACGATAATTCGGGTGGTTTTGGCAGCACCATCAAAAAAATTGGTATGGCTGTGGGTCTAGGAACGCTGATTAGTGTTTCTTTAGCCTTGTTTATTGCTAGCTTCTTGGCAGTTAAATTGGGTTTATTTGTCGCACCCCTATCAGGTGCAATTGTCGGTTTAGTTATTTGGGCAACCTTTTTTGCCTTAATGATGTTTTTTAGTTCTAGAGCCATTGGTTCGTTGCTCGGTTCGGTGGTTAATACCGCTACTTCAGGAATGCAGTCAATTTTAGGTACGGCTACGGCTGCTATCGGTGCGGGTGCTGCTAGCAAACAGGTAGTTAACACTGCTGAGGCTGCTGCTTCTGCGGTAAGAAGAGAACTAGGTATGGCGATCGATCCTGTCTCGATGCGGGAAAACGTAGAAGACTTTTTGCAGACAGTCACGCCTTCGAGTATTGATGTAAATAAAGTCGCCCAAGATTTTGAAGACCTATTAAACGACGAAAATTTACAGGAAATCGTTGATAGCGATAGTGTTCGCAACATCGATCGCAATACCTTTATTCAGCTAATTAGCGATCGCTCTGATATCTCGAAAAAAGATGCCGAACGTATTGCCGGAAAAATGGAGTCTGTTTGGAATAGAACGACTCGTAAGTTTTCTCCTTCTGCTAATCCAGCTAGTAAGCTTTCTGACTATCTCAAAACTGCTACTAAAGATCGGCTTGTCGGTACAGATTTAGGTAACCAAATTAATTCTGTAGTTAGTGAATTAAAGTCGAGCAGTAGTTCTTCGAGTGGAACAAATCCCATCGTTAAAGCTACTACTTCCTTCGGTGCGAGTAGTCTGGCAAATATAGTTATGGGACGCGCGGATTTATCCGATTTTGACGTAGATAAAATTGTCAGTCAGATAAAATCTGCTGGCGAACAGCTAGGTGAGAAAACAGAAGAGGTAGCTTATCAGGCTGGAATAAAAGATGCTCCCCCAACTACGGTCAAAAAAGATATCGATCGCTATTTAGCAAATGCCTATCCTTGGCAGCTTAAGCAAAGCAATCTCGATCGCGAATTCCGCAACTTAATTTATGACCCTGCAGCCGATCCTCAAGCCGTCGCAGCCGAACTCAGACAAATTGGTCGTGCTGACTTTGCAAAGGTTTTAAAACAAAAAGGACTACTATCCCAAACGCAAATTCGCAGTACCCTTAATCTTCTCGATGCGATTCGCCTAGAAGTAATTGTCACGGCTGAAGCTGCACAGGCGAGAGAAAAGAATATCGAACTGATGGCAGAAGTAGAAACATATTTAACTACTGCTGGCAGAGAAGAGCTTACCCCTGAAAAAATCCAGCTTGAATTCAAGCCAATTCTCGAAGATTTCGATGCTACTTCAGAGCAGCTATCCACACGTTTGGCAGTCCTAGATCGTCTCACTCTAGAAAGAATGCTTGGATTGCGTGGCGATATGAATGAAATTGAGATTTCGGCGATCGCAGGTGAACTAGAAATAGCTCGCGATCGCGTTTTAGAAGAGAACCAGCAAAATGTTTCTCAGGCTACTGTAGTAGCCGATCGACAATGGCAGCAGGTTCAATCATATCTAAGAGATACGGGCAAAGGAGAACTAAATCCCGACGGTATCAAACGAGAATTAGATTTGTTGCTTAAAGATCCTCAAGCTGGAGGTTCGGCACTTAAATCTAGACTAGGTAACTTTAATCGCGACACTCTGGTTCAACTATTATCTCAACGTCAGGATCTTTCTGAAGACCAGATTGAAGACACGATCGATACTGTCGAAGGCGCTTGGATGAAAGTTGCCAATGCACCTCAAAAACTAGGGGGTAAAGCGCAAGAACAATACGACGCAGCAACGACAGAAATTGCTAGCTATCTCCGTAGTACTGGTAAGCCAGAACTAAACCCTAAAGGAATCGAAAGAGATCTGACCTTACTGTTTAACAATCCCAAACTGGGTTCGAGAGCTATCCGTCAGCGTATATCAGCAATGGATCGCGATACTTTAGTACAGCTACTAGCACAGCGTCAAGATTTAAATGAAAGCGATGTCGAACAGGTAATCGGCGATGTTCAGTCTACCCTCAAAAAGATTGCTAAAGCACCTCGTCGTGCAGCTATCCGTACTCAAGAAAAGGTACAGGATTTCAAAGGTTCAGTTGAAGACTATCTTCGCTCTACCGATAAGGCAGAATTAAGTCCTGCTGGCATCAAACGTGATGTTGAGTTACTGCTTAACGATCCTCGTGCTGGTGCAGAAAGCCTCAAGGATAGACTATCTAGTTTCGATCGCTCAACTCTAACTGCTCTATTAACCCAACGAGAAGACATTTCTAAGCAGGATGTCGATAAGGTAGTAGACCAAATCTTAGAAGTAAGAGACAGCGTTATGTCTCAGCTACAGTTGGTACAGGATAAGGTACAGTCGGTCATCGATCGCCTGTTAGCCAAAATCAAAACTTACCTTAATAGCCTAGATCGTCCAGAACTAGCTTATGCAGGAATCAAACGCGATATAAACGTTATGTTTGACGATCCTCAAGCTGGCTTTGTAGCACTCAAAGATCGCTTTTCTAGTGTCGATCGCGATACCTTAGTTGCAGTAATGAGTTCACGTGATGACATCTCCAAAGCTGATGCCGATCGCATTGTTACTCAGGTAGAAAGAACTCGCGACCGCACCCTACAACGTGCCGAACGCATTCAAACCGAAACAATGATGCGGGTAGAATCTGCTAAGAAACAGGCTGCACAACAGGTAGAAGATACTCGTAAAGCTGCTGCTGCTGCGTCTTGGTGGTTGTTTATCACTGGTTTAGTTAGTGCGATCGCTTCTGCTGCTGCTGGTGCAATAGGAGTTGTCGGTTAAGTAAAGACGTGAGATGTCTCGTCTTTATAGAAGTAAGAAATTTTTTAGGCGTAGCTTTAAATGTTACGTCTTTTTTTATTTAAAATTTACGCATTTTGACTAATATCATCGAATCCGTTGTATATACTTCTTACTCAAGGGTTTTTATATTGATATTTGTCTGGAAAAACTGGCAATGTTATTAACAACGAGATGTTGACCGCTAGCTTCGTAATCACATCTTGCAAATCTCCGACGCATAAAACCTGTTTGTCATATTCATCAAATATTGTTGGTAGAGACGTGATATGCCAAGTCTCTACAAGGTTTTACGATTTCGCAGATAATTGACGAATGTAATTCGGATTTGAAACGAGGCAGGAGCTGCTTCGATCGCTTTATCAATTTTCTACCGTTAACTGTTCGATCGCTGCTTCTAGGGCGATCGCAACATGTGTCCAGTGTGTACCTCCTTGGCAAAAGGCAATATAGGGTTCGCGTAAAGGACCATCAGCAGAGAACTCTGAGGTGCTACCGTCTATGAATGTACCTCCCGCCATGACTAGCTGGCTAGCGTATCCAGGCATTTCCCCTGGAACGGGTTCGACATAGGAATCTATTGGTGAGTATTGCTGTATCGCTTTACACAGGGCAATTAACTTGTCTGCCGAACCTAGCTGTACCGCCTGAATAATGTCCCGTCGAGGTTCGAGAGGCGAAGGACTGACTGGATATCCTAATTTATCGAAGACATAAGAAATTAAATGACTGCCTTTGATAGCTTCCCCTACCATTTGGGGTGCGAGAAACAGTCCTTGAAACATTAGGCGATTTTGATCGAAGGTTGCGCCACTGCTGCTGCCAATACCTGGAGAAGTTAAACGACAGGCTGCGATTTCTACCAGGTCTTTCTGACCCGCTATATAGCCTCCTGCGGTGACGATTGTGCCTCCAGGATTTTTTATTAGCGAACCTGCCATCAGATCTACTCCTACAGCAGTTGGTTCGAGGTCGGTAACGAATTCGCCGTAGCAGTTATCAACAAAGCAAAGCGTATTGGGATTCTGCTGTTTTACCGACTTAACAATTCGCTGAATATCCTCAATTGAAAGGCTTTGTCGCCAAGAATAGCCACAGGAACGCTGAATTAATACCAAGCGAGTCTTACTAGTAACGGCAGTACTCAATCCCGACCAGTCAATCGTTCCCTGTTTGGTAAGTTCTAGCTGCCGATAACCGATTTGAAAGTCTTTGAGTGAACCCTGGTTATTACCCCGCAAACCAATCACTTCTTCTAAGGTATCGTAGGGCGCACCAGCCACCGCCAGCATCTCATCTCCTGGTCTTAGTATGCCGTATAAGGCACAGGCGATCGCATGAGTACCAGAAACAAACTGAACTCTAACTACCGCAGCTTCAGCCCCCATTACCTGCGCGAAGACTTTATCTAGGGTTTCTCGACCCAAATCATCGTGTCCATAACCGCTGACGCTAGAAAAATGCTGCACTCCCACTCGACGATCGCGAAAAGCGGTTAAAACTTTTTTTAGATTTTGCTTGACCTGAGCGTCGATTTTAGAAAAAATCGGTATTAGTGCCTGTTCTGCTTTCAAGAGCAGATCTTTGGTTTCCATATTTTTAACGTAGTGCTGAGATGATACTTAGTAGCCTATCGGGTGACGCTTTTGCAGTTTATCTTTTTAACGGCACGTTCTCAGCTAACAATCTGGAACTAATTTTATTGTCTAATATTAAAGTATGACCGAAGTATCAGAACCTAGTTTTGTTGCGTAATGTGTACTGATTATTAGATGATGTATTAAATTACACGGTAAATATTTTACATAGAGTTGAGATTTAGTTTTATTAATGATTGCGACATCAGAAAGAATTCCTCCTGCCTGGGGAACAATTATCTACATGGGCATAATTCACTTCTTTGCCCTATTTGCTATCTTTCCCAGTAACTTTAACGTTCGTGCTTTGGGTGTAGCGTTCGTACTTTACGTAATTACCGCAGGAGTTGGCATTACTCTGGGATTCCACCGTCTCGTATCCCACCGCAGCTATCAAGTTCCCAAACTACTGGAGTATTTTTTAATTTTCTGTGGCACTCTAGCGGGACAGGGCGGTCCTTTTGACTGGATTGGACTACACCGTATTCATCATCAATATTCTGACTTAGAATTTGACCCCCACAATTCTCTCAAAGGATTTTACTGGAGTCACCTTGGCTGGATGCTGTGTCAAAATCCTGCCAACGAAAAAATTAGCCGCTATACAAAGGATATTTCTGGCGATCGCTTTTATCAATTTTGCCAACACGGCATGATTCCTATTCAGCTGGCATTAGCTGGTATTCTCTATTATTTTGGTGGTTTTCCTTTCGTGATTTGGGGAGTTTTTGTCAGACTGGTAGTAGTGTTTCACTGCACCTGGTTTGTCAACAGCGCCACCCACAAGTTTGGGTACAAGAGTTACGAGTCAAATGATACTTCTCTTAACTGCTGGTGGGTCGCCCTACTTACCTTTGGGGAAGGCTGGCATAATAATCATCATGCCTTTCAATATTCCGCCCGTCATGGCTTGAAATGGTGGGAAATCGATCTGACTTGGATGATGATTAAAACCCTATCCTGGTTTGGACTGGCAACTGATATTAAGCTACCTCCCAAACAGCAATTGTAAGCTTGGCAGTCAATCGATATTTAGAGTTCAAAAAAAATAGCGTAGTTATTTTAAATAAAAGCTGTAGCAGTTTGGGATACACTTACCACCTATCATCTACTACCCTGAAACATAATTTGGAGTGACTACAGCTACTCCATTTCTAGCTGTAAAGAAGGCATGAGTCGCTGAAGGTTTTTGAGCGATTTGCCCTGCCAGGGGTTTTGTTTGGCGCCGATTACCAACATTTGAATGTTTTGTCGCTTACGCACGTCGATTACAAATCTAGATAAGATATTAATGCCAGAACTGTTCAGGAACTTTAGTTTTTTGAGATCCAAAACGATCTTTTCAGGTTCTTGCTGGGCAACGCTATTAAGCAGCTCAAAAATTGAAGCGTATTCGGCACTGCCATTCAGACGAAGAGATCCATCAAAAACAATGTTGTGAGATGCCTCATCGTAAATAACGTTGTAATTCTTACTTTTGATCTCCATAATCCCCTCAGAAAATAAATCTTTTGTCGTGTTTCTAAATTAGTCTATGGTTAGGAAAAGTAATTTACTTTACATAGCCATCTTAGCCTTGAAAAAATACAATTAAATTAATAGCTGCACCATTGTCGTTACGGCTATAGGTTCGGACTGCTGAGCAGGTGGCTTAAAATGCCAGCCGATCTTCGCATTGTAGTCATGGAGCATCGTTAACAATCCTAAATTTGACCGAGCGTGATTTTCTGATAAAGCATTTTGTTCGAGTTGGGCAAGATACATTTCGCTAGGATTTGCTTTAAGTAGTTTATCGATCTGAGCCTGAAAAGATTGTGTTTGTTTGATGCTGATGCTGTTGGTAAGCTGTAGAATAATTGTGTTCGGAATTAGATGAATTTGGATACTAATTGGCAAGGCTGATTCTCTGACACAGTATTTCATGCCGTTTTCTAATAACTCGTTGGCAATATAGCTAACTGCACTGTTAATTTCTCTCTGCTTTTCTGTTTCTGCCTGTGAATCGTCACCCAAGAAAAAAGTGCTGAAATAGTCAGCTAAAAAGTCTGCTGACAAGCAGTTATTACGCCACCGTTGCCGTAGAGGAATCGAGCCTGGAGAAAAACAAAGGATTAAATATTCTTGGCAGGGAGGCAAACTTTTAGGAAAATCTCCCATAGTTTTCTCAAAACCAAGCTTGCTAGTATTCATAGATAATATATATATAGTGTCAAATATTACTAGTACTATCGACATTTAAAAACGACCAAGGTAATGTCATCATAGACTTGCTCGTTCCCAATGTGCGATCGCACATCTTGAATTACCGTTTGGCGAATATTTCGAGCTGAGTGCTGCCAATTTTGCTCGATCGCAGCACATAGTCGTTCTAAACCATAATGTTCTCCCTGAGAGTTTTCCGATTCTGTAATACCGTCGGTGTAAAGAACAACTACCTCGTTTTTAGCGAGGGGAATTTTGGCTTCAAGAACAAAATCCTCGATACTTTCTATTAAACCGAGAGGAAATCCCAGATCCACAGTATCAATTCGCTCAATTTCTCCGTTGGTACGTACAATCAAAATTTCTTCATGTTGACCGCTAATGCTGAGAATACCGTCTTGATAATCTACTAAAGACAGGGAAACATTTTTATCGGAGTCCAAACGCCGAATATTTTTGTAAATTGTGCGATTGAGAACTTCAAATAGGCGCTTAGGATCGGTTTCGCCATGCTCGATTAGAGTGCGTATTGCTGTTTGCACCATCAGCATTAATACTCCGCTTTCTAAACCATGTCCAGAAACATCGCCAATCCCAATAATAATTCTGTCTTGGTGCTGCACGACATCATAATAATCTCCGCCGATTTCCGTTGCAGCTGCGCTAAATCCCGTAATTTCTAAAACCTCAATTTCATCTAGCTCTTTTTCTTTGGGTAACAACATTTGTTGCAGCTTTTGTGTCACTTCCAATTCACCAGTCAAACGGGTATTTTCCACCTGTAGACAGTTATTTAGATGACTAATTTTTTGATTTGCTTGGGCTAGCTGTCTGAGGTAGCTAGATTCTAAATCTCGCAGCCTTTTTTGCTCCAAACAAGCTCCCAGTCTAGCCTTGAGTAAAATTGGATTAAACGGCTTGGTTAAGTAGTCGGCTGCCCCCATTTCAATACATCTGACCACGCTATCAGTTTCTCCCAAGGCAGAAATCATAATAGTAGGGACGTTTTTCCAGGGACTATTACGAATCCACTGCAAAACTTCGTAACCATCAAGCTTGGGCATAATAATATCGAGCAGAATCAGATCGTAGATTCCTGTCTGAATCATCTTGATTGCCTGTTTACCATCCTTAGCAGTAGCAACCTGATAACCTTCTGCTTTAACCTGTTTCGATAAAACCGCCCTATTGGTCATGCTGTCATCTACTACCAGAATCTTATAGTCAGCACTTGCTGATTCTGCTCTATCGGCATCTAAAGCAATATTCTCTAAGGGTTCAATTTCGAGAGTAGAAACTTCAACTAATCTATTGATTTCCTTTAATAGCCTGTTGGCAGCACGGTTAATTTTTTCTACTTCATCGTTAAAGTCATTTTCGATTAACAAGATTAGTCGATCGCTGCGAGCAATTACAAGCTGCGTAGGCTTTTCCAACTCTTCGAGCAATTGAGGATTTTGGACAATTTCTTGCAGATCGAAATGATTGGTTGGTATTGCAGAGGGGTCGAGGCAACTGTTGAGAGAGGCTAATAAATCTTCACCATATGCTCTAATCTGTTCTATTTCTGCCAGATATGCTGCTTCTCTGTCTGTTTCCTCGATCTCCCCAATAATAATCTCGCTGTAGCCGATGATAGCATTGATAGGCATACCTAGCTCTTGACGAAGCTGAAAGAATTGAGATAACTGTGATTTGCTATCGGTGGACATAAAATAAGCTCGAGCAAATAATATACTCGATCTGAAAAACGCTGTTACTTATAATCTGCCCATATTTACTTAAAAAATATCGCTACTCAGCTTCACCGCTACATGATTTGCAACCTAAAAACAAAGGTTGAGAATTACTGCTAGATAGTTCTTTAAATCCAGACTACGATTAAATAATTTAACATTAGCGCCAAGAGTGCCAAATGTTTTTTACTCGACCCAAGCCGATTTAAATGATTTTGTCTTGAAATCCAATCGTCAGTTAAAATAACTGCTGTCGATCTGAGTCACAGCGACAGCGTCACTTTTCTTTTAGTTTAGAGGCTGATAGATAATTAAATAAAATTAAAATATAGATACCTTATATAATTGCTTTTGCTCAAAAATCTATAAACTTAAATTTAAGTTGAATTATCAAAAATAATTACCAATTAGCTAATAGTAATAGTTGACTAAATGTTTTACGAACTTCAGTTTAAACTAGGGAAAATGCTCCCAGCCAAAGAAGCGCACCTTCGCTCTACTCAAATCTCCGTAATAGATAATCTGCGCGATGCAACTATTATTTTTGATGTTCACAAAAACTGTCTTTTTTTAAATCAAGCAGCAGAAGAAATATTTAGCGATCGCTCGAATATTTCTTTGTTGGGAGACTGGATCAGAGATAAGGTTGTCGATGGTCTGCCCCAACCAGTACTGCTGAAACTGCAAGATTTACCTTTAAAATTGGTTGGTATTGAAGAATCGCAGCTACAGGTAGCCGTGATTTTGCAGTCACAGATTGGCTCAGATGAGTTTTATCAAGAACTAAATAAACATAAGTCTTTAGCTATTAGAGAGCCAAAAGTTAAGCCTAACTATGCTAGTGCGATCGCAATATCATCACCAAAGCTAACTATAGCTCACGACTACGATCGCCTTACGGGACTACCCAATCACGAGCTACTTTTACAGCATATAAATCAAGAAATAAGTTTTTGTAATACCAGAGCTGACTATAGCTTTGCCGTATTATTTATTGATATCAATCGTTTTAAAATAATTAACAGCAGCCTGGGCAGAATTATCGGCGATCGTCTTTTAATTGCGGTTGCCCAACGTCTAAAAACCTGCTTGCGAACCCACGATTTTATTGCCCGCATGGGTAATGATGAGTTTGTGATCTTGTTGAGTAACGTCGAACATTTACAATACGCCACGACTATTGCCGAAAGAATATATCGCGAACTAGCAGTAACCTTCGATTTGGGAGGATATGATGTATTTATCGAGGCTAGTATTGGTATCGCCGTAGGAGATGAGGCATACGATCGACCAGATAATCTTCTACGAGATGCAGAATTAGCACTGTCAAATGCCAAAAGGCAAAATAAGCTTCCCTACAAAATATTCAATCAGTCAATGCGCGGGGAAGCATTAACTCTATTACAGCTAGAAAATGACCTGAGAAACGCAATCAAGCAGCAAGAATTTATTCTTCACTATCAGCCAATTATTTCTTTATCTAGCAACAAAATTCAGGGTTTTGAAGTTCTGGTTCGCTGGCGACATTCTCAAAAAGGTCTAGTCTCTCCTGGAGATTTTATTCCTTTGGCAGAAGCAACGGGTCTGATTATTCCTTTAGGCTTCTGGGTATTAAGAGAAGCCTGTGTGCAGATGCGTCACTGGCAGAATAAGTTTAATGGCTTAATTGACTGGAAAATTAGCGTTAACATTGCCAGCCAACAGTTATCACTACCAAATTTTGTCGAGCAGGTGATGGGAATTTTAGCTGAGACAAAACTAGCTCCCTGCAATCTTAAGTTAGAAATTACAGAAAGCTCTTTAATTGAAGATACAGACCAAACAATTCGCATCCTCAAGCAGCTAAAATCTTACGGTATTGAATTTTCCCTAGATGATTTTGGTACGGGATATTCCTCTTTGAGCTATCTACATCAGTTTCCTTTCGATACCCTGAAAATAGATCGCTCATTTGTCAGTAGCATTGGTGATAATGTCGAAAAGCTAGGTATCGTTCGTGCCATTGTCACTTTAGCTCGTAATCTAGGCATGGACACCATCGCCGAAGGTATTGAAACCGTCAATCAGCTTACCAACTTAAAGGCGCTCAAATGTGAATATGGTCAAGGCTATTATCTTTCCAAACCTTTAGATAAGGTAATTCTCGAAAATTTGATTGCATCAGACTTAGCTCAACCTTTAGAAACAGAGCCAGAAAATTACCGCTTTTTGATGGATAAACAGTTAGCGGAAGAACAGCTTCTATGCGAAATTGAACGTCTACGTCAGGAGTTGACTGAGGTAAGAACGGAAAGAAACGATCTTGAGATCGTGCTAGAAAATGCCATAGAACACGCAGATTTAGTCGAATCTCAGCTTCATAGCGAAATTTGCGATCGCCAAAAAGCTCAAGCAGCCCTTAGTTTAGCTAACCGAGAATTAGAACAGCTTAGTGTCTTAGATGGTTTAACCCAGGTTGCAAATCGTCGCCGTTTTGATGATTACTTACTACAGGAATGGCAAACCCTCAATCGAGAAAAGAATCACCTTTCCTTGATTTTGTGCGATATAGATTATTTCAAGCTCTATAACGATACTTACGGTCATCCCGTAGGAGATTATTGTCTGCAACAGGTAGCACTGGCGATCGAGTGTATTGTCGAATCGAGTCCTGGTTTAGTAGCTCGGTATGGTGGAGAGGAATTTGGCATTATCTTACCCAATGTTGATGCCGATCGGGCGTTAAAGGTGGCAGAAAAAATTGCTCTTAACGTCAAAAACCTGCACATTGCCCATCAACAGTCTTTGGTCGGCGACTACGTCACCATTAGTCTAGGAGTATACAGTTTAATTCCCAGTTCAGATTCCAACCCAGAGCTACTCGTAGCTCTGGCAGATAAAGCGCTATATCAGGCTAAAGCAGAGGGAAGAAACAAAGCCTGTCTGTATATGGATTGAAGCAAAGGGATAGCGCTATTCAATCGCATCTATAGAATTTTTATAGTTCGGTCGGTTATTTATTGTTCAGTTTGATAGTTGCTATGGTTGGCAAGGTTCTACTTCTTTAACCGCTAAAAATCCTTCCTCTACTTTCGGTGGCGATTCCTGTAAGTATTCATAATAACTACTGATAACGTGATTTGGAACTCGACGCGATCGATATTTATTCCAGTTTTTGCAAACGTTCGCGGGAGTTTTAATCCACCAAGCTACCCACTCGGAGTTAAGATCGCTGACCTTATCCAAAAAAGAATTTCTCCAAGCTAGCTGTACATTAGTAGCATCATAAATAACAATTTGCTCGTAGTCGATTGCCAACCTAACCTGTTCGATTATCGTATTTTCAATTTGATTCCAGTCTCCTTGAACCGTTTCATCACCATATAATCTTGCGCGGATGGTGTCGCTAGAAATAACTACGGAGTTGGGAATTTGCTGATTTAGCTGTTGGGCAAAGGTTGATTTTCCACTAGCAGGTAAACCGATGAGGAGATGGCAGAGTATAGGTTGGGTCATAATCGATCGCGATTATCGGCAGTTGGGCTTGATGTCAGGGATATAGATTAAGGTAGCATCTTTATTTTATATCCTGACTTGGCTGGTTCAAGCTTTAAAGATTGAATTGCAGAACTACTGTTTATTCCCTCCAATATTTAGATTTTTAGCGCGAATATTACGCTATCGTTCTTTATTCCCCTTCGCGATCGAACGGACATACTCCTGGAGTATATTTCCCTTCTTGCCAAGGATCGGACATATAGAAGTAGTTGGGCTTGAGAATACGATTTTCTAATTCCAGAGGATATACGGGGGTTGCCGAACCAGAGATGGGCGGGACGATCCAGCCCCAGTCAGCATGTACGGGACGCTGACATTTTGATTCATCCTGCATAAACTCCATAAAGTAGTCTGTCATGGTGTGATGATCGATTAGTCTGACTCCTTGAGTCTTAAATGAGTGTAAGACAGCCAGATTTAATTCAATCAATGCCCGATCTTTCCAGAGAGTGTCGTTACTGCTGCGATCTAGGTTTAGGCGATCGCTAATTACGGGCAGCATATTGTAACGATAGGTATCGCTAAAGTTGCGTCCGCCAATTTCCGTACCCATGTAAAAGCCGTTAAAGGGAGTACAGCTATATTGAATCCCTCCCAAATCTAGAGACATATTACAAACGGCGGGTAGGGCGTACCATTTCAAACCTAGTTCGGCAAACCATTCATAGCTGGGATGAGTAATCTCAACATCAAGAATGATTTCTGGGGGAATATCAAACCATTTGGGTTCTTTGCCTGGTAACTGGATAATCAAGGGCAGATAGTCAAACTGAGTCGGGTTGCTGGGAGGTTGCCAGCCTAATTTAAATGCCTGAGCAGTTAGTTCGACGTTAGCGGGATCGCCCAATACTGTTCCATCAGCCTGCAAGTATCCCGCATAGCGCAGCAGTTGAGAGTTCCAAAGCCTTCTGCCATCTGGTTTGAAAGCCGTCATCAAGGCTCTTAAGTCGCCGTTGTTAGAGGCAATCTTAATATGATCTACCAGGGCGGCAAACATCTCCTCTTCTGTTTCTAAGTGACGAAAATCGCGAATTTGCAAACTCTCCCAGAAATAGCGACCAACACAGCGACTGCTGTTACGCCAGGCTAAACGCGCACCGTAACTAAGCTCGTCAAAAGTATGCACATATGTTCCCGCTTCGGCTATTTCCCGTTCCACCTCCTGCCAACGGGGTAAAAAGACTTCGGGTAAACCTCGTTCTAAATAACATTGCTTGAGATATGCCTGAGCTTCTTTGGCAACTTCCCCAACTGGCTCGACCTCAAAGCTATAGCTTTCAATGGCTTTTATTCCCCCCACTGCTTCTACGGGCGGGCGTTTGACTCGCAATTCGGCGTTGCCGTCTTCGTCTAGCTGGGAAGAAAATAGCTCCTGACGGATCGCTGACTCAGACCAGCCTGTAGCAGTTAAATGCGATCGCACCGCATCCATATAGTTTTGTGGTCCACAGAGAAAGGCTACCGCACCTTCTGTATAGCTATATTCTCGTACCCGTTCTTTCGTTAGTCTGCCTTGAGTGCGCGTTTGACGCAGAGTAACCTGAAAGTTATTAAATTTCTGCTGCAAAAAGTCCAGTTCGGTTTTAAAGACAAAATCTTCTGCTTGGGGTGCAGACCAGTCCAGCACGAAGGGGCGATCGTCCTTATTGCTTGCCAGAGTTCGCATCATCGAGATTGCGGGAGTAATGCCAATCCCTCCCGCAAAAAAGTAGATTTTGGGTTCGGAGTCTAAGACATATTCCCCACGGGGTTGAGAGATCCTAAATAGAGCCTGTTCGTCAGCGCGATCGCATAGCCAACGGGAAAATAAGCCCATTTCCTCTCGCTTGACCGTAATTTCGTAGCGTCTGGTCTGACTGGCATTGGAAGATAGAGTATAAGCTCTGGTCACCCAAACTCCATCCACCCGACCCTGAATTAAGATATGCTGCCCTGGTTGATATGCCACCACGGGTTCATTTACAGGACGAAACTGAAAGCGAAAGATTCCCTGTCCTAAGTCCTGTTTCAAAAGCATCTCGGCAACGTCCAAATTCGCCGACCCCAGCATTTCTTCTACCAAAGGCTGACAGCCACCGCAGATGAGGGTAATCTGGGTCTGATTGGCAATCTTTTCCAGGGTGTCTAAACCCGATGCAATTAGTTCCTGTAGTTGACCGCAGGTAGTCTGGGTACAGTTACAGACAATACTTTCGGGATCGACTAAGTTGGCTACTTCTTCAATCTGGAGTTCTCCCAACTCGCGAAACAGATTGATCTGCCAACGGGGGATATTATCCTGCTCGAACAGTAGGTTATTTGCCGTCCGTCTGCCCAACCACGTTCCCTGCACCGACATGCCCACTAGGCGATCGCCTTTAAACTTGAGAGTACGCTGTCCTCCCCTCTCTGTCTCATACTGCACCGATTCCGTATCGCTGCGATCGTCTGACCACTGCCATTCAACATGACGATTGTCTAAAGTCCGTGTACCGACTAAAGTACGATTGTCGCTTTGCAGCATTCGCGTGGTTAGAGCAGGCTTATCTTTGAAAGTACCCTCGCTGATGGTTAAGATACCTCTGGCGGGCAGAATATAAACATTAATAAAATCGAGAATGTGCTGTTCCAACCATGTTTCTAAGGGCGTACTGGCTCGACCCAACCATTCCAAAGAAGGCTCGACAGGAAAATTTTTGCCGTCATAACTATTCACTAAAGCCAGCCATGCCTGCACTGTTTTTTCCGACACACCCCTCATGCCTAGATCGTAGAGTACGGTGGAACGAGGTACGTTAACATACTGCACCTCGCGGGGCAAATCTGCCAGAATTTTATCTAGATGCTGACCCAAACCCGCTACAAACTCTTTAAAATCAATCGCGCCATCTTGATTAGTATCCGCCTGCTCGATTAATACCTCTGCTTCTTCCTGAGAATAGGCAAGCTGTTCGAGGTAGGTAAACATCTCGGCGCGATCTAGTTCTCCACTCTGATCCGTATCGATCGCCGAAAAACATCGCAGGGCAAACTCCATTCCGTCTAAATTACGCTCTAATACGGCGGAAATCTTCTTAGCTAGGTCGTAACCATTCAGTCTAGACTTACCCGTCAAGACCGTAGGGGGTTCGGCAGTATTAATCCCTGAAATCCACTTATAGACACCTACCGCAATATCTTCTGGCGCAATCCAGGGTAGACTATTCTCGCCCAAAGGTAAGGAAAGAGTACGACGAAATTTAATCTCATGCTTAAAATTGAGCAGGTCCGAAAAGATCGGTGCATGGCGCAAAATTAATGTTTTTAGATCCGCACTATCGGCGATCGATGCAGCTTTTGATAAACCCTGCTCCAAACCACTGTTAGCTTCCGCACGAGGAGCAATCCAAACTAGGCTATCTACTTGATTCTGCTCGACAATCTTAACTACACCATCGGTTAAATAAATTGCCTGGGGGAAATCGGTGGGGGAAACAAAGACAACTACAGTATCGCAGTCGTCCAGATCCCATGACTCTTCTACACTATTAACCTCTACAACCTGAAAAAAATTGCCAGCCTGGAGCAGAGTGGTCAACTGTTGGGCGGGTTCGTAATTTGGTTGAGAAAAAATAACTACCTTTCTCTCGACAATTAGCTGAGTGTGCATAGCTTGAGGGCGATCGCCTAGTAAGATATCCTACTCTAAATTGTAAATGGCGATCGCATCTGTACCTCTATAAACTACAGATAATTTTTACTTCCTAGATGAAAACAATGCTTTTCTTGTATCTATCGATTTTTGCTAAAGGCGGTCGTACAGTCTTTAGTAGTGGTACAAGTTAAACTATGAATAGAGGATAAATAGAGCCAGTTGAGTTAACACCCCAACTAAATAAGTCTTCTGAAACGCAACTTTTTTTTGCTTGGTGAGCTTTTTACCAAAAGTTGCTGAAGAAAGCTACTAACGATCGAAGTGCGAAAAATAACAGGAGAGAAAATCTCTAAACTTAATTTGAAGCTGTATAAAAGAGCCAATGAACTAGATGTCAGTCATTACCTTTGATTTTGACGATACCTTAACCCGATCCGTCTGGAACCAAAAGTATCAATTATTTGAGCCTTCTGACAATCCCAATTACGAATCAATCGCCAAGCTGAAAGATTTTCACGAACGAGGGAAAGAAATCAGGTATCGTTACAAGGCGATGGCGTTCAGAAGAAATTGCTCTATTCGTCCAAGAACATAATTTGCCTGTGTCAAAAGTCCATTGTACTAAGGGGGAATTGAAGTCTCACACGCTATCAGTACTTAAATCGATACTTCATTTTGATGACTCTGAAGATGAGGCGATCGCCAATCAAGAGCTAAAAATTCCCACTATTAGGAGAGCGAAAAAAAGCGGGGGAGATAAAGATCGCGACAAATTTTTCACGGGCGATCGCTACCACAATCAATCCAGCCAAAAATCTTGAAATCGTTTAGAAGACAATTCCGTATAGCGGACGGTATGCTGAATATTTCGATGACCAAGATATGCCTGGATAGCCCTGGTATCATGCCCTTTGCTCGCCAAATAAAAGCCACAAGCATGGCGCAGCATATGCGGATGAACGCTCAAAGATAATCCAGCTATCTTCCCTGTGCGCTGGATAATTCCTCTGGCAGTCGCAGCAGCCATCACAGCACCTCTTTCAGAAACAAAGAGATAATTGGAATCTGGGTACTCTTTCTGTAATTGCCTTAAAGCCCTTAGTTCAACACCCCGAAGAGGATGAGTCGAACTGACACCATTCTTGAGCCGATTGATGTAAATCGTACCAGCAGTAAAATCAATCTGCTCCCACCTTAAAGCTACCAACTCCGATACTCTCAAGCCATGACGATAAGCCATCAAAATCAGAGTTGAATCTCTTAATCCATGTCTTCCCACTTTTTTGGCAGCAGCAATCATCGCTTTCACTTCAGTCGGAAACAGATGCTCGCGAGAACGTTTTTCTAGGTTAGAAATTTTTGGAGGAGGAGCAGTGCGTGGCATTTTTACCAACTTGCCCATAAATGATAGTTGGGCATAACTAATTTAGGTACGGAAAATCAACCTCTCACACCTTCAATGATAGAGAACATTCCCATAAATGGTTCTTTTTGGGTAAGTTTTTTAGCTAGCTTCTGGTGTGGGTGTTAAATTCTCATACCAACTATCTATGCGTTGACGTAATTCCTGATTGATAACCAGATTTCGGACTTGAAGCAATAAATGTGCGCCCTTTTTACTCCATCGCATCTGCTGTTTTTTGACAAACCGCTTACTGACCACTTGATTGACCGTTGATTCTACAAAAGACGAAGCAATTCTTTCGCCACAACGATAACGCTCGCCATAGTTAGGAATCAAACCAGCATTGTTTTCAATATAAGATTGAAATTCCTCTACCTTTTTTAGTAACTTCAAGGGAGATATTTCTAAATCGGGGTCAAATTCAGCATCTTCGTCTATATCGTCGTAATCTCCATAGCACAAATCTTCTAGAGACTCTATCTCCTGCAAAGCTTCAAATACATTGCCATGCCAGATATACCATTTGATACTATCTAGTCTTTTGAGTATTTTTTTACGCCATTTTGGTTTAATATCAGGGTCTTTAGCCATTTGCTTCATCACCGTTATTCGCATGGTGATGTGAAACCAATCTAGTAAATGTTCTGCTTGGGGATTGAGATAAAGTTGAAGCTCTCTAATATTCTCTCCACCATCAGAAAGGAAAGTCACTTGTTGGTTCATCTGCATTCCCTGAGACTTCAGAACCTCAAATAACCTTCGCTTAGGCTTTTGGTCGTAACTTGTCACCCCACCAAAGCATTTGGTATCTCCCGCATCGGTAATGCTTTTCCCCACAATAACTTCAAACCATTCTTTAGCCTTCTTTTTGGGAGAACAGGAATGGATATAGCCTCCATCAATGCCTACAGTAATCGGCAGATCGGGTCGTGGCAGTTGGCTCCATTCCATTTCACAGCCATCAGCAAATATATACTCTTCCTCGCCCAGTTCGGCTTCAACTTTTTGAGCAACTTCATGGAGATTATTCCTCACTGAAGCTGCATTGAGTTTGCCTTCCAGGGGCAGAATTTCTTCCAGGAGTTTGACTGTCAAGCCATAGGACATTAGAGATGCAAATTTGGATTCTAGATACAGTCTTTCGGGTGAAGTTCGCTTTGAAAGTAGAGTAGCTAAAGGGCTAAAGCTTTTCTGCTCTCGTTCTTGGCAGTCACAGTGAAATAGCCTGGGACTGTTGAGTTTTAATGTCCCAAATAGGGTGCGATAAGTTAAAGAATGTATTCCTTTACGTCTTAGTTGGCAATCGCAGTCCGAACATCGAGATTGCGTCTTTTGGTATTGATTTATTTGTTCTTCAACTAGAGTCTGTTGAATGTTTTTGAGTAATTCTTTGGATTCTGCCAAAGCCAACCCTAAATTTGATGGTTGAAGGGGTTCATCTCTTTGCCATTCTCCGACATTAGAGATTTGAGGAGTATTGTTATTTTCTGACTCTATGACCAGTTGTAGGCGAAAAACTAGGGTTGGTGTCACCAGACGCAACCTCAAATTTTTTGTAACTTTTTATACCATTTTTCGGTCTGAATGATAAGTAATGCAAATGATAACATTGCCTAGTTCGTTTCATTCTAGGCAAAGTATCATGAAGGCATAAACACCAGCATGAGGACTTGATCCATGCTACAAATCACTGCCCAACTTCCATTTTCGGCAAAGTTTTCTCCCCCGCCTAAAAAACCATCAACTAGAGAAAGAAAATACCTGCGATCGCCAGAGGTCAAAGCGATGATTCGCGCAGCAAAAAAAGTAGGTCGTCATGGTATCAGGGATGGGGGAATTATTTTACTGATGTTCCGACACGGCTTGAGAACTGCTGAATTAGTAGCTCTCAAATGGACACAGATAGATTTAGTGGGTGGCTATATCGAAGTCCATCGGGTCAAGGCGGACGCATTCGCGTCCAGTGCCAGCGAAGCTGGTCAGATGCTTCGCATCGCGTCGCGATAGCATTCACCCGTTGCGTTCTCCAGAACTGAGAGCCTTACGTCAAATCCAGAGAGATTATGCCGATACGAGCTATGTTTTTGTCTCCGAACGCAAAGCACCTCTTTCAACTCGTTCTATCCGCCACATCATATCTAGAGCTGGGGAACTAGCTGGAATCCCCTTCCAAGTTCACCCCCATCAACGTAGCCGCGAATGCGGCAGATCGTCGTCTTACGACGACTGGTAATGCTTTGCGTTACGCCCATGCTTGTGGTTATTATTTAGCTGCTCAAGGGCATGACACCAGAGCGATTCAGGATTATTTAGGACGTGCGACTCGTTTAGCTTAAACGTAATACATTACGGGGACAGCTAGCATGGAACGATAGAAAAGTTAAGTAATATTAAGAAATTAATAAAAATTAACTAACAAACTGAACCATGACAACTTGAATTTTCGTGTAAGTGAGTTAGTAACATCTAACAAGTCTTACTCCCCAGATGTTGGGGGTAAAAGCATATTCCTTACGGTAGCGATTGGTCTTCAATCCGTAAAGCAGGAATAAAAGCAGCAATAACTAAAAGCCCAACTTGGTTAACTGCAAGCAAGAATTCCAAGGGTAGCGAAAGCAAAGTAACGTAACCATCGTCATAATCAAGCAGCGAAAGAAGGCTGATACGCTGTAAACAAAAGTTATCAGGTTAATACAGGTTCAAGAATGTCCTAACTTGAATCCAACATTTGTAAACCTCGGTGGATAGTTACACCCTAAAGGAATCAAACCAACGAAAATTCAGGAACGAGGAAACCTTCTCAGAACTCTCAATACGAGTAGTCAACCAAGATGAAACATCTCCTATATATAGGAGGTTCTGAGAAGAGTAGGATTTAGTAAAAAGCTAATGCTTCGATGCAATGTCGAAGATACGCTGACGTACTAACTTTAATCAGGAAGATAGTGAACTAGTAGTAATTAAATGTCTAAAACACATTCAATAAAATCGAATAGTGTGGAATGGAACGAGATTAATTGGCGTAAAGTCGAAAAATCGGTGTTCAAGTTACAAAAGCGAATCTATCAAGCCGAACTCAATGGCAGCATCCGAAAGTTACGCAAACTGCAAAAAACCTTAATTCACTCTTACCATGCCAAATTATTAGCGGTCAGAAGAGTAACCCAAGATAATCAAGGAAAAAAGACATCAGGAGTAGATAAAGTTAAATCTTTAACCACTAACGAACGCCTTATCCTTGTCAACAATCTGAACCTCAAGGACAAATCCAAACTCGTTAGAAGGGTATGGATACCAAAACCGAACGGTGAAAAAAGACCTCTTGGGATACGGGGTTTGAGTAGCAACTGTACAGAAAACCACGCTAAGGCTGTATTCCTTGATGGACATAGCTTTTAAGGGTTATGATTTTGTGACAAAGCAGCCTTGACTTTTCTCACAGTATTAACTGACACTCCCGCCTCAGATGCGGTCTGACGTAAAGACAACCCTTTTTTTAATACAGCAATTACCATCTGATTTTTTGGTTTGGCAAGAAACTTTTTGGCAGATTCGCGCCCCTGTAATGGACGACCAATATGAACGCCATTAGCAACAGAAGTTTTCATACCATGACAGATAAAGAGAGAGCGCAATACTTTATCAAAAGGCTTATTTTCCAGTATTTCTCGTTCGCGATCGCTCAATTCTTTGGGCTTCATCCGTCGCAAATCTCGAAGAACGGGTTTGACATCACCAAATTTGAAATAGCTGGCATTATTACCAATAGGATAATTAAATGCTTGGTAGCGATGTCGAAAATAGTATTCAATATTGGCTCTACGATTCCAACATCCCAAACCTTTAATTGATACAGTGTCAAAATGCCGTTCTAAATCTAATTTAATAACAGAAATAGATTGCTCAATATTCTCTTCAGTTATTTCAATCTTATAAAAAATATCGTCTTGAGCCTTAATCTCTAGGAAATAAAGGTTATTTTTGAGAATATTTCGGTATTGCTCTCGATAGAGCTTGTAATCAGTTATGGCATAACTCAATTCTTCTTCTTTTGATTCGGATTTAAGAGTGAGAATTTGTGAGGAGTGAAATTCTAATCTTGATTTGAATTTATCTTCCTGTTCGGCGTTGAATAGCATTAGAGAAAGACCACCAACTACTATTTTTCCCAGTTTGGTAATCTCATCTCTTCTACGCCAATCATTCCATTTAAAAACCCCTATTTCATGCAGCAGATCGGCATCAACGGGAAGAAACGTAGGAATATAAGGATTATTTGGAGATTTCTGCGTCTTTGCGGACTCCCAAAGGTCATTAAGAAACTTCAAATATTTTGGCGACAATCCCAAATCAAAAGAATCATATATCGGCAAACCAACAAGAGCTTTTCTACTCAGGGCGTTACAAATTTCACGAACATGAGAAAAATGATGCTTCTTAATTTGACCTTTTTTGACAATTAATTCCCGTCCACAATAAGGACATCGAAGATCGGTTCTTCCTCGCTCAACATCTTTAATTGAAACTGGATTATTATCCTTGTCCAGAGCATATTGTAGCCACATTATTTACCCTTTTTTTGATACAGTTTTTAACCTATTTCGCTTTACAATCTCATTCACCGTCGTTTTACTAAGATGAAGTTCACGAGCAATCTGACGATAAGAATTACCCTCGGCTACCATCTGCAAAACTTGGGGCGCATACTTATCCGCTTTAACTCTCTGTCCTGGTTTACGACCTAGTTTTTTTCCATTAGCCTTAGCAGCAGCCAAGCCAGAACAAACTCTTTCTCTGACTAAATCTCGCTCAAACTCAGCCAGAGAAGCCATCACCGAAGCAATTAATTTTCCTTGGGGTGTATTTAGATCGAACTGAAGTCCTGTCGTGGCTATGACAGATACTCCCCAATGAGCTAAATCTTGTAGAGTGCTAATCAGGTCGATAGTTGAGCGACCCCAGCGAGTTAATTCTGTGACCAAGACTCCATCGATTTTGCGAGCCTGAGCTAAATTCATCACCTGTTTTCTTTCAAGGCGATTGTTTTTGCTTCCTGAAGCCGTTTCTTTCCAAATACCAACAACTTCGTAATCTGCTTTCTTTGCATACTTTAGTAAGTCTTGTTCCTGACGGTCACAAGATTGATCGGTAGTCGAAACCCGACAGTAAATAGCTACTTTTTGTACCATTTAAACCTCTCTGTCCATAGGTGGCTCAAACCCTAATAGCCTCGTTACCTTTTGCTGTACCAAATAGACTATTGTTTTAATGATACATTATTGGATTTTTTCTTGTGTCATCTCGCTTTCTTAGTCAAGAACAACAGCATAGTTACGGACGTTATGTTGGCGAGCCAACTTCAATACAACTGGCTCACTATTTTCATCTTGACGATGCTGCCAAACAATTAGTCCGAAAACGTCGTGGTGATTACAATCGGCTCGGTTTTACTATTCAATTATGTACGGTTCGATTTCTAGGAACATTTCTAATCAACCCTATCGATGTTCCTCAAGGGGTTGTTAATTATTTGGCATCTCAGCTAGAAATCAAAGATATAAGTTGTCTACCACAATATTTGCTTCGCTCTAATACTCACTGGGAGCATACTTTAATAATTAAAAAGCATTATGGTTATTGCGATTTCAGCGAGCAACCAGGACACTGGCGTTTGGTGAGATGGTTGTATCAAAGGACTTGGATAGGTGGGGAAAGTCCTTTCATGATGTTTGATTTGACTACCGCTAGATTGGTCGAACAGAAAATATTATTACCAGGGGTAACGGTATTATCTCGACTGATATCAGCAGTGAGAGAAAGAGTAGTCCATCGCACCTGGAGAACACTCTCGAAACTACCCTCTGCCAAACAAATAGAGAATCTAGAAGCACTGATTGTCGTTGAAGAAAAAGTTAGGGCTACTCCCCTCGAACAACTCAGAAAATCACCCACTAGGAAAAGTGCGCCCAGCTTAGTAAATGCCTTAAATCGCCTAGTTACAATTCGTGCCTTGGGTATCAATAGATTAGATGTAGGGAAGATTCCACCCATTCGCTTCAAAGCCCTTTCTAAAACAGCTTTTACCCTGAGAGCGCAGGCGATTGCCAGAATGTCCACTGAAAGAAGAATCGCCACTCTGGTTGCTTGGGCTTATGTAATGGAAGCGATCGCTATTGACGATGCTCTTGATGTCCTGAATTTGTTGGTCAAAGATATTTTGGCTAAGTCTCAGACAGATGGGAAGAAAAATCGTCTGCGTACCATTAAAGATTTAGATGCTGCTGCTTTACAGTTAGCGCAGAGCCTTCGGCTCAGATCGTCGTCTGGCGACGACTGGCAACGCATCCGCGTTGCGCGCCTGTAGGGTTCTGCTCAATCCTGCGACAGAAGATGATCGAGTTAGAGAAGAAGTTTGGCAGCGATTAACTCCAGAACAATTAAGCTCGGCTATTGATAATGTGGAAGATATAGCTCGTCCTCCAGAAGATAACTACTATGATGAGTTAATCAAACAATGGCGTTCGGTTCGCCGTTTCCTCCCCAAGCTACTTTCAATTATCGATTTTGAGGGCAATCAAGCTGGTCAAAAAGTTCTTGAAGCATGGCAATTTCTTCAATCCATAGAAGGCAAAAGAAATCCGAAGATGGATGCTGCACCATTGAAGATAGTCGATAAAAAGTGGGCTATTTGGGTAATTGACGAGCATGGCAGTATTGAGCGTAAAGCCTATACTTTCTGCGTTCTGGGGCAGCTATTAGAAGCATTACGCCGTCGAGATTTATTCGTTTCCAAGGGAGAAAGATGGAGTAATCCCCGCGCCAAACTGCTTAAGGGCGACGCATGGAAATCGGCACGAACATCTGTCTGTCGGACTTTGAAACTCAATCCCAAGCCAGAACCAGAACTAAAGGTTTTACAGAAGCAGTTAAACCAAGCCTATACCAAAACTGCTAGGAATCTACCGCAAAACTCAGAGGTCAGAATTGAGGTGGATAAAAAAGGCAAAGAAAGCCTGACTATCAGCAATCTGGATAAATTAGATGAACCTGAAAGTTATCTCAAACTGAAAGACAAAATAGAGTCATTATTGCCCCAGGTAGATCTTCCCGAAGTCCTCTTGGAAATCAATGCCAAGACAGGGTTTATGAATGAATTTACCCATCTCAATGAAAGCTTTGCCAAGGTTAAAGACCTCTCAACTAGTATCTGTGCGATACTTATCGCTCAAGGATGTAACATCGGACTATCACCCTTGGTGAGAAAGAGAATCCCTGCCCTTACTAGAGGACGTTTATCTTGGGTGGAACAGAATTATTTTCGCCCCGATACTGTTACCAAAGCCAATGTGCGATTAGTTGATGCTCAAAGGGAAATTCCCATTGTCAAAAGTTGGGGTGGTGGTGAAGTGGCTTCTGCTGACGGTATGCGCTTTGTCGTTCCCGTGCAGACTCTCAATGCAGGAGCAAATAGTAAATACTTCAATCGTGGTCGGGGAGTCACGTACTATAATTACACTTCCAATCAGTTTACTGGCTTTCACGGTTTAGTCGTTCCTGGGACTTTGAGGGATTCGTTGGTGGTCTTGGTAGGTTTGTTGGAACAGCAAACGAGTTTGCGTCCCAAGGAATTAATGACCGATACTTCAGGATATAGCGATACGATCTTTGGTTTGTTCTGGCTCTTGGGTTATCAATTCTCACCTCGTTTAGCTGAACGGCGCGCTTTGCGCCATCGTCATGCGGAGCATGACTTTGCCTGCTTTGCAGGCTGTGGTTCTGCCCGTTTCTGGAGACTTGATTCGGAGGCTGATTACGGACTGCTGGATAATCTGGCGCGACAGACAGTGAAAACTGAATTAATCGAGCAGAATTGGGATGATATGTTGAGGGTAGCTGGTTCTTTGAAGCTAGGTACAGTCAGTGCCACAGAGATTATGCGGGCATTACAGCGAGGCAAGAAGCCGAGTACCATTGCCAAAGCCATTGGCGAGTTGGGAAAAATTACCAAAACCTTGTATCTGCTTAACTACGTTGATGATGAGGCTTACCGCCGTCGCATTTTGACTCAACTCAATCGGGGAGAAAGTCGTCATAGTTTAGCTAGAGCTATATTCTACGGTCGTCGTGGAGAGATACGTCAGCGTTACCGTGAAGGTCAAGAGGAACAGTTGGGGACTTTGGGGTTGGTAACAAATGTGCTGGTGCTGTGGAATACCTATTACATAGATGCAGCAATCGCTCGATTACAGAAAGAGGGGTGGGAAATTAAAGAAGAAGATAAGGCTCGTTTGTCTCCTTTGCCTCATTCTCATTTCAATATGTTGGGTCGCTATCAGTTTAATTTGCCTGAAGAGTTGAAGGATGGAGCATTGCGACCACTACGGGATGTTGAAGCTAAAGATGAACTAGCAGATTTGGATTTGTGGTAGGTAAAAATGTATCGAAAGGCTAATTACCAGGACTGAAAGCTCGACCCAGTAAACGATACAGCCTTATCGTGGTTTTCTGTACAGTTGCTACTCAAACCCCAATGTCTGCTAATATCTTTGAGAAAAATAATATCAAGCAAAATATAGGCAAAAGCTTTATAGAATAAGGATTTCAAGCTTTTTTATCTAGATATTTAGCAATCGCACTCTTTCCCTGGGAGAAAAAATACTTACGGAGTAAGAGTTACAGGGAGATGTGGCATGATTTTACAAGTATCTCGGCGCGACCCCTTTTT
>ENA-ORXT01001717-ORXT01001717.1-marine-metagenome-genome-assembly--contig:-NODE-1717-length-28275-cov-29.870700_pt1 | contig 28275 bp, 25 predicted proteins | sample MGYA00237868_ERZ511482 | MGnify/ENA metagenome assembly ERZ511482 | reverse complement strand
TCGGGGCCGTAGCTCAGTTGGTTAGAGCGCGCGACTCATAATCGCTCGGTCGTGGGTTCGAGCCCCACCGGCCCCACTCATTTCGCTGCCGTCGTCCACATCGTCGACAGCCCCATAGGTATCGGCGGCGTCGACCGCGTCTTGGGCTACCGGCATAAGCCGATGCACGAGCCGGTCGATGAACTTGGCTCCCAGTATCCCCAGGACTGCCACCCCCACGCCAGCGACGATATCGAGCAGCCAATGGTTGGCCGTGAGCACCACCGATGTCATCATCAGCAACGGAAAGAGCACCGCGATAACCCGCAGCAGACGAAAGCGGCTGGCCCGCCAGACGGCAAATGCCACCAACAGGTTCCAGCCGACGTGAAAGCTGGGCACGGCTGCGAACTGGTTGGTGACCTTGGGATTCTGCAGCACGTGATAGCTACTGCTGAGCTCGCCGAGGCTGTCGAAGAAGGCGTTGGGATCAAACAGGCGTGGGGGAGCGACCGGATACATGGCGAAACAGATCAGACCAATGGCGCCCGAGGCAACAAGTGCGTTGCGCAGCGTGAGGAAATTGCGACGGCTCAAGCCGTAGAGCAAGACCAGTGAGGCAACGATGAGCGGGAAGTGCCCATAGATGTAGACCCAGTTCATAGCCGCGACGACCCAGTCGGTATCAAGAATCCGCTGCTGCAGCGTTGCTTCCCAGTCCAAGCCGAGCGTTTTTTGAAGGTCAACGATGGCAGCCGCGTTCTCAAACGCTTCGCGTTCTTGTCCCGCGCTGAGGTCTCGCACGAAAAAGTACAGCAGGCTCGGAAGCACAAGGAGTAGCACTTGCCAGCCGAAGCCGCGCCAGCCGCGCGCGCCCGCTTGTTCGGAGTGGCCGTGAAGCGCGGCCCGAAGCGCGGGTAACCGCACATCGGAGTGAATCGCGCCGGTCGCTGACGCAGGGCTAGCCGCCATAAAGGAAAAGCTAGTCCAAAGAATGGCCAAAAAGCTATAGGCATCGCCGCCAGGCCTATCTCGCAGCGTAGTTTACGGGGCTTCTGGCCGTGATTGTTAGTGACTTGGCAGGGAAGACGCGGGCCGGTCTAGAGCTCGCCGAGCCAGGCGGGCGCCCGGTCGATCAGGAATTCTGACACTGCGGCCAGCCGTCGGAACAGATCGCTCAGGTCTTCCTGGCCCATGAAGAGCCGGGCGAGCGACGTCGAATTACGTGACACGATGTTCACGCTGCGTTGGGCGGCGTCGATCACACCCAGATACGCATCGGCGGCCGATACCTCGAGGGCCAGATCCGGCCCGCCGACACCAGCGAGTTCGGTGGCCAACACCAACAAGTCAGGGCTGGCCTGTAGCGGTGGCATCGACCAGGTGATTGTCAGGGGCAGGAGATGGTCATCGGGCGGCTCATCGCCTTCGGGCATCGAAACAACGACGTCTTCGAATGACAGCATGGTGCGAGGCTCGACTTCGAGCGCAAGGTGCATGTCTAGGGGCCCGCCGCACGCGTGGGCGGGGTGCATGTCGACTTCCCATGCCTGGCGCATGCTGTAGGTCTCGACGAAGTGACGTTCGTCGTGGACGTGAAATCCATGGTCGGCTGCCAGATCTTTGAGATCGGCAACAAAGGTTGCTATGTCGACAACTGCCACTTTGTCGCTTCCTGGGTTGACGCTTCGGGGAAACCACCAACACGATACGGTCTCCAGCGTGGATGCGCTGCACATTGTCCAGTTGTTTCGTGAAGTGGCCCAGGCCGTCCACGCCCAAATTCACCAAGTCGAAGACTGGGGCCTGTCGGGCAACCGCGACGGTCAGTACACCATCGATGTGACCGCCGACTCGGTGGCGGTGTCACTGTTGATCGACGCGGGTCTTGGTGTGCTGAGCGAAGAGTCAGGACTGTCGGGCGGAGATCGTGACCTGCTCGTGGTCGTTGATCCCATCGACGGTTCGACCAACGCGTCAGCCGGCCTGCCCTGGTACGCCACAAGTTTGTGCGCCCTCGACGGCGACGGACCGCTTGCGGCGCTGGTCGTGAATCAGGCAAGCGGCGACACCTGGCATGCCGTGCGAGGCGGTGGCGCCTTCAAAAACGGCGAAGCTATTCGTCCTTCGGGTGTGACAGCGTTGGGTGACGCGTTCATCACCGTGTCTGGGCTTCCGAGCCGTCATTTCGGGTGGCGTCAGTTTCGTTGTTATGGCGCTGCTGCTCTCGATATTTGCGCGGTCGCCGACGGTACATTTGATGCCTTTGCTGATCTGTCGGTCGATGCACACGGTTCATGGGACTATCTGGGAGCGTTTCTCATCTGCCGTGAAGCCGGAGGCGCAGTCGTCGACGCTCATGGGCGTAATCTCGTGGTGCGCGGCCATCTCGATCGCCGCACGCCAGTTGCTGCCGCCACCCCGGAGCTATTGACCGAATTGGTGAAAGCTTCGACGTCCTCGTGAGGTCACGGCTGCGGACGTGCGGGCGGAGTACAATCTCCGCAGCTACTTCTGAGGAGAATGTCATGCGAAAAGTCTTTGTTGCCCTGGTTGCGTTGTTGCTGGCCAGCATGAGTTTGGCTGGAACCGCCCAGGCACAAGACGAAGCGGTGATCGGAACGGTCACTGCCGATCCTGCAACGGTGCCCGCTGCTGGCGAGTACACGATGAGCGCTACCGGCGCAGACTTCATTCCCAACACCTCACTCTTGCTGGTGGCATGCGTCTCGCCAGCTGACACGCTGGTTCCTGGCACATCTGAACTCGAAGAGATTGTTGCCGCCGCCAACGAAATCAACCCGCTCGCCGACTGCGACATTGCTGGCGCACAGAATGTCGACACCGATGATGCTGGTGGGTGGAGCGCAGAACTGACGGCCGAGGTTGGCGACAACTTCTTCCTCAGCGCTGGTGCCCTCGACGGTTCACAAGCGGGTGCGACCTGGATCGCAATCGTCCCCGACGGCGCAGCAGACGATGCCGCTGCGGCCGAAGCCGAAGAGCCAGCCGAAGCCGACGATGCGGAAGCAACCGACGATGCGGAAGCAACCGACGACGCGGAAGCAACCGATGATGCGGAAGCAACCGATGATGCAAGTGGGTCGGAAGATCTCGCAGAAACCGGGGTCGAGACCGGCCTGCTCGCAGTCATGGGTACCGCCGTGCTGGCCGCAGGCGTGCTCACCGTGCGCGAAAGCAGCCGCTTCAACAACTAGGCCCACGATCGCCTGATCACTCAGACGGCCCGTGTCGCAATGCGATACGGGCCGTTTGTCGTTTCAGGCCACCACCAGTCACTATTGGGTGATGAGCCACCAGCACCAGTTCCAGGGACAGAACGCCATCATCACCGGCGCAGCCCAAGGCATCGGGGCCGCCATTGCACGTGCGCTTGCGGCGCGCGGCTGTGGCGTTTCCCTGGTCGACCGGCGAGCAGCGGTTGCGGCGCACGGCGAAGAACTGGGTGCAAGCACGTTCGTGGGTGACGTTGCCGATGCCGCCTTCGTGCTCGATGTCGTGAACGCAGTCGGCAACGTCGACATCTTGATCAACAATGCTGGCGAGGTGTGGCCGACCGGTCCGCTCGATGATTGGGACAGCGGTCTCGATGATTACGACAAACTGGTAGGCACGAACTTGCGAGGAGCTTTCCTCTTCGGGCGCGCGGTAGCACCGGCCATGGCCGAGCGCGGACGCGGCAACATCATCAACATGTCGAGTGACCACATCAAAGCGGCCCCCGAGACGGGGTGGCATCACGGACACGGCGCCATGGATCTGTACAACGCCACCAAGTGGGCGCTCAATGGTTTGACCTTCGATTGGGCCAAGGCGCTCCGGCCTCGTGGGGTCCGCGTCAACAACGTGTGCATGGGGGCGACCGATACCGAGATGCTGCGGGAGTGGATCGGGGGCGAGCCCGACCCGGACTACCTGGCCACATGGATGACCCCTGGGGGAGTTGCAGCGGTGGTCATCGATCTCATCGCCGAGGGTCCCAACGGTCGCACCGGTGACAACATTGGTTTGTGGGCTGGCCATCCGACCGCGTTGCCGCCTCCAGCCGAAGGCGAGCAGTTGTGAGCCCGCATCCGATCGAGCTGATGGCTCTTGGTCAGGCATTCGACATGGGGTGCGGGCCCGATGGCACGCCCCTGATCGACCCTCGATTGTTCGACTCGGCCGAGTTCCGACGCAACCCGTATCCCTACTACCGGATCATGCGCGACCACTATCCGGTCTTTCATGATCGATTGCACAACTGCTACTACGTGACCCGATACGAGGACATCACCGCGTGCTACTTCGACGAGGTTGGGTTCAACACGATTCCCAAGGGCTCGTCAAGCGGCGTGCTTGGTAACACCCAGCTTGAGCTCAGCGGCCTCGAGCACCGGCGACGCCGCAACATCTATGGCCGCCATCTGGTCGGCGCAGCACTCACCAAACGTCTTCCATCGATCGAGCGTATTGCCCAAGACCTGATCGCGGAGTGGTTCACGGCCGGTAGTGGTAAGGAAGCCGAGGTCGACCCAAATAGCGGCACGGCGACGATCGAACTCGGAAAAGCGTTCGCAAACGAGTTCCCCATCAGCGTCGTCGCTGATGTGCTGGGGATACCCCAAGATGCTCGCGCCCAGTTCACCTGGTGGTACGACGCCATGATGTCGGGTCTTGGTGGCTCTGAGACACACCACGACGGTCTGGTTGCTCGCCAGGACCTCGAGGACTACGTCGAAGATCTCGTTGCTGAGCGACGGGCTGCGCCGACCTTTCTCTACGACGACGAAGGCAACGTCGTGGCAATGGACATAATCTCGGAACTGTGCCACGCCGAGATCGACGGCGATGTCATGTCGACCGAAGAGGTCACCTCGAACATTGCGTTGGTGGTGGGTGGCGGGGGAGAGACCACTCGGGGCGCAATCATGAACCTGTGGTACTTGCTGTTGCAGCACCCTGATCAATGGCAGGCAGTGCAGGCTGATAGCGACCTCTGGCAGCCCGCGTTTCACGAGATGCTTCGCCATTCGACCTCGATAGGCGGCCAGCCCCGGCACAACACCTTCGACGTCGAGATGCACGGCGTGCACGTCCCCGCCGGATCGCTGATGCACATGGTCGACGTGTCGGCGAACCACGACGACCGCATCTTCGCCGATCCAGAACGGTTCGATATCTTCCGCAGTGACCTGTACAGCGAGAAGATCCTGCGTTCTGGCCACAACAAAGACGGCCGTTACAGCCATATGGCGTTTGGTGTTGGACCGCACCTGTGCCCGGGGGCATGGATATCGCATCAAGAAGCGGTGTTGGGATCCCAGGTGCTGGTCGGTGCGCTGCCGAACGTGCGCATCAATCGAGAGCGGATGCCAAGTGACAAGGTCGCGACCAATGAGCTCGCTCCGATCGGGTTGGGCGCGATTCGCACGCTGTGGCTCGACTTCGACACGCCGTGACTGTCGATGGCCGTCGAGGATTTCGCAGCTACGAGGTCTACCAACGCGAGCGTGTGGGCGAAACCACCAATCTTGTCAACCCGCGAGACCTGATCGCCGACGACTACCTCGGCGACCCGTTTACCGTGCCAGGTGTACTCCGCGAGAACTACCCGTGCTTTCGCGACTGGGTTGGTAACCGCTTCTGGCTCACCCGGTACGACGATGTCACTTCGGTTTTCGTCGACGACGCAAACTTCGAGACTCGACCTCGCATGTCGGCATATGGCGGCAGCATGAGTGGGCACGACCTCGGTGCCGAGCCCGAGGTTCAACAGGTTCTGACCCGGCAAATCGATGCTGCGATCGTTCCGGTGCTCGACCGCACGTTGGACTCGTTGCCAGACGGCGCGGCGCCGGTCGACCTCGTTTCGGCCGTCACCGACCAGCTTGCACACGACCTGTTTGCCCATGCGATCTCGACGGGCCGCCATTGCAGCGAGCTACTGGAACTCGCACGCATTGTTCGTGGCGGCGCAGGTTGGAACGAGCGGGATCGAGTTGCAGGTCAAGCGGCGTTCGCGGACCTGGTGAAGATGCTCGAGCTGGTGCTCGCCGCGAACAAGGGTGCACCCGAGCGCGACATGGTGGCGGCACTGGCCGAGCTTGGGGCGTCAGCTGCGGATGCGGCGACAACTCTCGTCGAACTTGATACCGAGACGTTGCCTGCGAGCTTGGCGAACCTGTGGTGCCTGCTGCTGACCAACAAAGCGCAGCTCGATCAGGTCGTGGCCGAGCCTCGGCTCATGAAGTTCGCGTACCTCGAAGCGCTCCGGCACTCGCCGCCGACTGCGACGACCGACCGCTACGCCAAGCACGAAGTCGAACGATTCGGCCGCCTGCTTCCGCAGGGGGCGCTGGTGCATCTGTCGGCTGCGGCCGCCAATCGTGATCCTCGGCAATTCGTGGACCCTGACAATTTCGACGTGACTCGCAAAGATCTATGTCAACGAGAGCCCCGGGGGCAGTATCGGGCCGACGGCCTGCCAGCCCCGATCGTCTTTGGCCATGGCAAGCCGTCGGTGCTACCAGCCCGACCCAAGGAATCGCCGCGCTCCCGTTTCGCCCTGACCCTCGACATCGCGGTCGCAGCCTCCCTTGCGGTACTCGAACGGTTCCCCGCAATGCAGCTCGCGCCCGACGCCCCGCCATCGATGCGCCTCGACCGCCTAGGCGGCACCTACCGCTGCCGAGATCTGTTGGTCAACATCAGCTAGCCCCGTACTACCCACCGAAAGCGCTCTACCTGGCACCCTGGTCAGCCAGACCACGTCCGGCGACACGCCCGTGCCGGACCGGCCTGTCGAAACCGCCAATTTGGATCGCGGATGGAATGAGCGCGGCGGTGCCGGACTACCCGAGCATTTGAACTGCGGTTTCGACGAAAAGTTCGGTGGTGAGGCCGATGGACTCGACGTCGATGCGTTCGTCGTTGCCGTGAAACCGGTCGGCGAAGACTTCGGCTCGCATCCCGGCCGAGAACAGCGATGCCCCATAGGCAACGGAGCCGGCTTCTCGGTAGAAACGGGCGTCGGTGCCGCCGGTGATCAGCGACGGCTGGATCTCGGCGCCGGGGTGGGCCGACTTCATGATGTCACTAAGGACCTTGAACAGCGGCGTGTCGATGGGTGACTCGGTTGCCATGTCGAGATGGATGGGTTCGATCTCGAGTGCCTGATAGAGGGCATCGCCGAGTGCGGTGCGAAGGTGCTCCTGGATATCTTCGGGGGTCTCGCCCGGCAGCGTACGGATGTCGACTTCGACGATAACTTCGTCGGGAACGGTGTTGGTCTTGGTGCCGCCGTGCACGACGTTGGGGCTGAAGGTGGTGTGCGAACATGCGTGCAGCGTGCGGGCGTGCATCTGATCTTCGATACCTGCGAGCGCATCGTCGAGTCGATCCGGATCCAACATGGCGTCTTTGGTGTCGGCGTCAAAGTGCAGGTTGGCGACCTGTTTGCGCCACAGATCATGAATGTCGGGTGTGGGCCGGTACTCGGCAAGACGACGCACGACTTCGGCCGCCTTGATCAGCGCGTTGTCGGCTCCCCACGGCATAGAACCATGGCTGGGCGTGCCCTTGACTTTGAGGCGTTGCCAGGCGACTCCCTTTTCGGCAACGTTGAGCGTCAGTGCGGTTCCGTTGGGGGTCTGGCTTGGCACCCCTCCCCACTCGGTGATCACGTAGTCGGCTTTGACGGCATCGAGGTTGTTGTCGATCATCCATCGGGCGCCCCAGTTGCCGCCAGCTTCTTCGTCGGCGACACCAAAGAAGATCAGATCGCCCTTGGGCCGAAAGCCGGTGGTTGCCAGGTGTTTGAAGGCGACCGCCATGGCCGCAGTCTGGCTGAGCATGTCAATTGCGCCTCGGCCCCAGACCTCGCCGTCGATGAGTTCGCCCGCGAACGGGTCGCGACTCCATCCAGATGGGGTGACCGGCACAACGTCGGTATGTCCCATCAAGCACAACGACGGGGCATCGGGGTCGCTGCCCTCGATGCGCGACACCACCGAACGGCGGCCTGGAGCGGAGTCGAAGTGTTCTATGTCGAGGCCGGTGCCTTCGAGGTAGGTTTCGAGCAGATCGCTGTTGCGGATCTCTTCGCCGGACTCAAGCGTGCCATCGTTGACGCACTCGTTGCGAATCATGACCTGGAGGAGTTCGGTAGCGCCAGCAGTACGCGTGGGATCTATTTCCATGGCGCCAGTCTCGCGCACTTCAAGGTCTGACACGAGATCGATGCAGCTGCTGCGTGCCATTGCCACTAGGTGGCGAGGATCAAAGCGAGCTACGTTCTCGCTATGAGCCTCACACTTGAAGATCGTCTCGATCTGTATGAGATTCCAGCGCGGTACGGCGATGCAATCGATGACCGCAACTGGGACAACCTCAGAACCATCTTCACCGAAGACGCGGTGTTCGACCTGACTGGGGTCGGCTCACGCCGGCTGGTCGGTATCGATGAGATTGTTCTGTTCATGGAAGAAGAGGCCCAGCATCCTCGAACGCACATGATGACCAACGTGTATGCCAACGCCACCGACGATGGCGCCGAGTTGCGGTTTCGTATCGTCGCCTTGTTGGGCCAGGGCAAAACCGGGACGGCTTCGTACTACGACCACGTCGTCAAGACCGCCGAAGGATGGCGAGTAGCGCACCGCGAGACGACATTGCGACGACGCGACAAGCGAGACGCCAAGGTCGATCGCGAGGGCATAGCCCTATAACAGCATCGGCACGGTTTCGCCGAGTGGCGGCTGTCTACCGGACCTGGAGGTTGCATTAGCTGCACTAGGTTGTAGCCAATGCAACACCGCACGACCGCAAGACTCCGCGCCCTAAGGGCGTCGCTCGTCACGGCGGCGTTGCTGTTGGCCGCGTGCGGGGCCTCGACCGAGGTGACCAGTCCGGAGTCGGCCACAAGCTCGTTGCCAGCTGCGACATCGGTTCCGCAGGTCGAGCCCACCGCGATTGCGCAGGTAGAACCAACGGCCCCGCCAGCACCGACCGCCGTGCCCTTGGCTGAGCCCACTGCGACACCTGAGCCCGCTGCGACACCTGAGCCCGCTGCGACACCTGAGCCCGCTGCGACACCTGAGCCCGCTGCGACACTCGTGCCGCCGCCACAGCCCACCATTGCGCCCACGCCGACCGCTTCGCCCGGGCTCGACGACGAGGCGATCGACGGATTTCTCGCGGTGTTGGATCCTTCGCTCGCCTCTCCCGAGGAGTTCATCGCTGGTTGGGCCAGCATCGTTGACATGCTGGTCGAGTCTGATCCCGAAGACGCCAAGCTTTCGCCCACCATCACTGCAGCCGATGTGATCGTCGACCCCGACAGCGGGGTGCTGGTGTTTGCCGAAGGGGTAACAGATGGCACGATTTTCGGCGGTGTCAGCGACCCTGACACGGGCGCCGTTGTCGGCGTGTTGGGTCTGACCGATCCTGATAGCGGCGACGTTGTTTCGATGCTTCAGATTGTGTGGATCACGACCCACGGCCTGGGCGAGTTGCAAGCCCTCTACGAACTGCTACGGGCCGACGAGGTGGCCGCGCTGGCGATTGGCGAGGACATCACGGTCTCGCATCTTGGCAAGACCGCCGTGCTGCAGCATGTAGAGGGGGCTCAGCCCAACGACGGCCTGTTTTTCTTCACGATTGCCGATGTCGATGCGACTGCAAACGACCCGCTGCACGCCGACGTGATCAACCCCGTCTTGCGACTATTGCTTGGGGCCTAGCGGCCAACACGGTTCTCGACCGCGCGGGGCCGAACCCGCGGCAGATTTTGCTCAGTCGAAGTCGACCGGTCGAATTACGAGCCCGCTTGGGAGCTTGGGCAAGAAATAGGTCGACTTTGGCGGCATGGAGCGCTCAGTATTGGCGACCATCATGACGTCGCTTACCGACGTGGGATGAGGCAGGAACCATGCATCGTAGGAATCGGCGTCGTGGGCGTCGTCGCCGGTGTCGGCGATGAAGTCGAGACGGCGATCCGTTCTTGGATTGGCCAGATCAAACAGCGGTGCGAGCACCAGGTCTTGGAGCAGATTGACGTCGAGGCGGTCATAGGGGTCTGCTGGCACGAGCGCCTGGGGGATCGTCATCAGGTAGCTACGGCCAGCGATGCGCACACCCATCTGGCGCGGTGTGGTGGGCCGGGGCACATCGAGGTCCGATGCCTCGAGAACGAACCTGCCTTGCAACTCTGCGATGACCTCAGTTGGCTCGACCGCCGGGTCGGTGATCGCTCGTGCGTAGGCCCACAAACCGAGTTCACTTTCGGCGAATACCCCGGCAGGGATGTGGTCGTCGGTGCGGCCCTCGCTGGTAGCAAGAGTGGCGGCTGCGGCTAGCCGGTGATGCCCGTCGGTGATGTAGAGCACATCGTTGAAGCTGGCGCAAAGCGTTGCAGCTTCGTCGCCGTCGACGAACCACAACTCGTGCTGAGCGCCATCGATGGCTTCGAAAACTATGTCCGCAGCAACTCGGCAATGCTTCGCGATCGCGGCTGCGATGAGCGGATCATCTTGGTGCGCCAACGCGACCGCATTCCCATAAATGCGAGTCGACTCCATGTAGTTGATCATCTTGCGTTCGGTTTTGGCGATCGTTGCTTCGTGCCGCTTCACCCGGCCTGCGTTGTAGCCGGCGAGCGAGACTTCGGCTATCAACCCGGTCGCAGTGAACCCTCGTCGCGAGAGCCGGTGAACAATGACCGACGACTCGACTGGCTGGAGCGCATCGTGGTCGTGGCATCGATCCAACCACGACATGGCTTCGTCGTACTGAGCGCCGGCACTTCGGCCGACCACATGGCGGAAGCTCAGGTTGTCGTGGCGCGACATCTGCTTTTGTTCGCTGGTCAGCATTGACGACGGCGGCCCCACAATGCGGTGGGCGTAGGCGGCCGATGGGACGAATCCGCTGAACGGCTTGAGCAATACAGTCACTGGAAGCACATAGTGCCATCATCTGCGTGGCCCCGGGGGTATTAAGGCCTGCAATGCCGAGCCGCTGCCGGTGCACAGTGGTGCCGGTCGTGCCGTCTTGCATGGGTCTCGTGGGAACACCGCGGATTGTCTGGATCTCTCCGGCGTGTTCCTTGAGCCCAGCGGGTTTGGGCCCATCGCACCGATCTATCCGCTGGGTCTCCTGGCAACTAGGTTGGGGAAGCCGTCAACAGAGAGATCGCACGAGTGGAAAAGCACGAGTTCTTTGCAGACGCCCGGGATGACTTGACCGGGCCCCTCGCTGGTGTACGGGTACTCGAGGTGGCCACAACGTGGGCGGGTCCCATGGCGGGCGTCGTGTTGGCCGACCTGGGTGCCGATGTCGTCAAGGTCGAGATCCCGAGCGGCGACGTCGCCAGAGCCCTGATGCCGTTGCCCGACACCGAAGTGACACTGATGCATGCCACTGTCAACCGCAACAAGCGCTCGTTGGCCATCGACTTGACCTCTGACGAGGGGGCCAAGATCGTGCTCGACTTGGCATCCCGATGCGACATCTTCCTCGAAAATTTCAAGACCGGCACCCTGGCTCGCAACGGCCTCGGCTACGACGCGGTCAAGGCGGCCAAGCCCGACGTCGTGTATGTGTCGGTCACTGGTTGGGGCCAATACGGGCCCGATCACGAGGCTGCTGGCTATGACCCGATGGCGCAGGCAACCTCGGGGTTCATGTCGGTCAATGGTTCGCCCGATCTGCCAGCGACCAAGGCGGCCACCTTTTTGGCCGATGACCTGGGCGGGCTCCACGGGGCGATAGGAGCCATGGCCGCATTGCGCCATCGAGATCAGACAGGCGAGGGTCAACACGTCGATGTATCGATGCTCGACGCGATGATCTTTCAAACCAACGGGCTGCCGACGTTGGGTAGTCTCGGCATTCAACCCGAGCGCTGGGGTAACGCACTTGGTTTCGTGGTGCCGTGCGACATTTATGAGTGCGCCGACGGGTTGGTCTATGCCGGTGTGCTGCTCGACGCGCACTGGGTTCTTCTGGCCGAATTGATCGGGCAGCCTGAGCTGGCCCATCACGAGAGCTTTGCGACTCGCGAGGCGCGCGCTGCCAACCGCGACGTTTGCGACATGATGTTTGGAGCGTGGCTCGCTGACCAACCTCGGCACGAAGCCGTCGAGACTTTACGGGCGCTCGGGCTGCCTGCAGCGCGGGTGCAGACGTTCACCGAAGTCGTCAACGATCCTCACGTGATCGAGCGAGACATGCTTCAGTCGACCACCCAATACGACGGGCACACGGTCGACATTGTCGGCCCGGCTGTCAAGTTTTCTCGCACCCCGACCACGATCCGGACCGCTGCCGCATCACTCGGTCAGCACACCGACGAGATTCTTATCGAACTCGGATTCGATGCCGAAGACCGAGCCAAGCTGCGCAACTCGGGTGTCCTGGGCTAGAGCTAGCAGCCAATGCACACGGTGTGCTCCGCACTGGGTAGAGCAACACTGGGTAGAGCAACACTGGGTAGAGCAACACTGGGTAGAGCAACACTGGGTAGAGCAACACTGGGTAGAGCAACTCGTGCGTTGATCAGCTCGTGCGTTGATCAGCTCTTGCGTGCTATCCGAACTGACATCTTCGTATAGCCGTTTACGAAGGCCGACAGCGTGCGCTCGGGTTCGTCGACGACCTCGATTCGCTCGAAGCGTTGCAGCACCTCTTCCCAGAGGATGCGCAATTGCAGCTCGGCCAGGCGGCTTCCCATGCAGTAGTGGATGCCGTATCCAAACGACAGGTGCCGTTCGGCGTTGGGCCGGTCGAGGTCGATGGCCTCGGCGTTGTGACCGAACACGGCTTCGTCGCGGTTCGCCGACAGGTACCACATGAGCACTTGGTCGTTCTTGAGAATCTGCTTGCCGCCGAGTTCGGTGTCGCAGGTAGCGGTACGTCGCATGTACGACAGCGGTGTCTGCCAGCGGATGACCTCGGGAACCAGGTTCGAGATGAGCGACGGGTCGGCGATCAGCTTGGTGTACTGATCTGGATATTTGTTCAGGCCGTAGACGCTGCCTGACATCGAGTTGCGGGTGGTGTCGTTGCCGCCGACGATCAGCAAAAATAGGTTGCCGAGATGGGCTGCAGCAGGCTTGTTCTTGGTGCCCTCGCCATGGACCAGCATCGACACCAGATCGAAGCCGGGGTTTGCCTGGCGTTCGACCCATAGCTCTTCGAAGTACTCGAGGCACTCGCCGATTTCCTTGCGCTGTTGAGCTCCTGACTCGACCAAAGCGCCGGGCTGGGGAATCGAGGTGACGACGTCGGACCAACGGGTGAGCTTGTGGCGGTCTTCGAGCGGGAAGTCGAACAAGGTGGCCAGCAACAGGGTGGTGAGTTCGATCGAAACGTGTTCGACCCAGTCGAAGGTCTCACCTTGGGGCAGGTCGTCGAGCACCGCAACAGTGCGTTCTCGGATGGTGGCATCGAGATTGCGCAGGCTGCTTGGGGCCGAGATGCCACGGACCGTCTTGCGTTCGGTGGTCTGTTCGGGCGGGTCCATAGCAATGAACGATGCGACATTGCCGATGCTGTCAGGTATCGGTGCACCGATGGGTGGCCCGATGGTGATGCCGTTGGCCGACGAATACGTCTTCCAGTCACCGTCGACGGCCCGGACGTCGTCGTAGCGGGTGACTGACCAGTAGCGGCCAGCGGAACCGAGTTCGTTGAAGTGCACCGGGTCTTCATGTCGCAGCCGGGCGAAGTGATCGTGCCAGCGGTGTTCACGAAACAGGTGAGGGTTCAGCGGGTTGATCTCGTCGATCGTCAGGTCGGCCGCTTCGCCGACACCGCCAGCAAAGATCGCTTGTTCCATCTCGGGACTGCGCACGGGCGCCCGCCCCAACCATGTCTCACGATCGATCTGCGTATCGGTCATCGCCGTCTCCTCGGCCCGGCCCAGCTCCGGCAGGCGCCACGGCCAACGCTACTGGGTGCGCCGCCGCTGATTCGCTTTGGCCGTCCCCTTGTCTGTCACAACCGCGTCGATGCGGTCAGCTGAAGAACGCGATCAGGTTCAGAATGATCGTGATCAGGATCGAGGCGACAAGCATGCTCTTCCACGGGAACCAAACGCGAAACCGCGGCTGCTGTTCGTCGCCGCCTTCTGGAGCTGAGCGAGCGGCCGACAGCGACTCGGGCGGCTCACGAAACAGGTCGCGAATACGATCCTCAGCCGACGATCCGGGAAACAAGCGAGGAATCACATTGATCAGCGCAGTCAGCACGACCGAAGCGATCAAGCTGTTCACGATCAAGTTGCCCATGACGAGATTCTATTGCGCTCCATAGCACCTTTGAGCTGCTTCGTCGGGTGCGGGCCTCCTCACACACCCGTGGCGAGCGCAGCACTACTATCCGGTTAGATGGCTGCCTCTGCTTTGCATCGCTCACTTATGCCAGCGTTGTTGGGTGGGTTTCACGATCGACACCACACAGACGGCAACGGTCCTGCAGTCGAACAACAGCCGATTGTTGTGCTGTTCGCCGATCTTTCTGGCTTCACTACACTTGCAGAACGCATGGGCGACAGTCCTCGTGGTGCCGAGCAGCTTCACCGAATCCTGAACGTGCACTTCGGGCGGATCATTGATCTGGTCGCCGAGTGGGGCGGCTCTGTCTTGCACTTCGCAGGTGATGCCACCATCGCCACGTGGCCGATAGTCGATGGCGCAGCCGGGGCGGCGGTCGATGCGATGGGTTGTGCCCGCGCAATCCAGCAAGCAACCGACGGCGTCGAGGTCGAGCCCGGAATTGTCTTACGGCAACGGGTGATCGTGGCGACGGGCAGGGCGGATCTAACAAGTGTGGGCGGCCTTGAGGGCAAGCGAGAGTTCTTGGTTGGGGGCCCGGTCTGGGATGCTGTGGCCCAGGCTGACGTAGCTGCGCGCCCGGGCGACATTGTGCCCTGCCCCGAGGTCGATCGGTTGGTGCGCTCCCACGCCGAATCGGGGGTCACGTCAACGTCGGTAGCAGCGAACGCGATTGCAGACCTAGGCGAATTCGACGACGAGCGCGTCGAGCAGTATTTGCCGGAACGTATGCTGGCCCAACTCACATTGGGGGACCCGGCATGGCTCGCCGATTTCCGCCGAGCAACGACGATGTTCATCTCGATTGCTGGCGCCGACACAGCGGCAAAGCTCGATGCGGCGACACGGGCGGTGCAACGGATCCGTTCCGATTTTGAGGGGGCGCTGGTTCAGTACTTGTACGACGACAAGGGTCTCGTGGCGATTGGATCGTGGGGGGTCGCGCTAAGCAATCACGAGAACAATGCGGCGCGAGCCGTGGCTGCTGGCCGCAGCATCCTCGCCGAACTGGCACAAACGGGTTGTTCGGGTTCTGCAGGCGTTGCCACCGGTCGGGTCTTTGCTGGCCTGCTAGGCAACGACATACGACGTGAGTACGCGGTCATAGGCGACTCGATGAACTTAGCGGCGCGGCTGATGGCGCGCGCTGACAACAGCGTCTTGTGCGACGACGCGACCCGGATCGAGCTCGACGATCAGTTCGACTTCGAGGTCCAGGGTGCTATTGATTTGAAGGGGAAGTCCGAACCCCTCGGGGTGTTCCGCGTACACGCGGAACGAGCCGCTGCAAGCCGCGACCAATCGGCGATGTCTCCAATGGTTGGCCGTGCTGTCGAGTTCAACGAGACACTCGATGGGCTCGAACGCGGCATGGTGGTCATTTCCGCTGAAGCCGGTAGCGGCAAGAGTCGCTTAGCCGAAGCCGTGGTCGCCGACGCCGAATCTCGGGGGGTACGAACGCTGCGCGGCTACGGCGACGAGCTACACCGCAGCGAGCCGTACTTTCCCTGGCGTCCCATTATTTCGGCGCTCCTCAGCGACAGTGACCGGGCGGACGAGCGGTTTCCGCTGTTGGGCCCGCTGCTTGGGCTTGACCTCGAGCCGACCGAATTCACGCGTGATCTGACGCCCGCTGGCCGCGACGATGTCACCGTCGGGCTGCTGCTCGATGTGCTCGCAAACGATGAGGCAGGTTCGGCGCTGCTCGTGCTCGATGATTTGCACTGGTTCGACACCAGTTCCTGGAAGCTGTTGACCCTTGTGGGCCGCAGCGTGTCGATCCTGGCGATGACCCGCCCGCTTGATCGGTATCGCGTTCCGGACGAAGCGCATCGGGTACTCACTGCAGACGAGACACATGTGCTCTCCTTGGGCCCGCTCGGCCCCGCTGAGACGACCGAACTTGTGGCTGCCCTCGCTGGTGCCGAGCGAGTGTCCGGCGTGTTGGCCGATGCCATCTACCAGCGGACCGAAGGCAACCCGCTGTTCGTGGAACAACTCGTGCTGTCGCTGCTTGACCATGACCTTGTGGTGTTCGGCGATGGCGCAGCGACGCTTCGAAGTAGTGCCCGTTCCCAAACCGGTGACTTGTTGCCCGATGCGGTGCAGGGTGCGGTGGGAGCGCGGATCGACCGACTTTCTCCAGCGGCTCAGCTGACCCTCAAAGTGGCGTCAGTCCTTGGTCGTCGCTTCAACATCGATGGACTAGCCGCCGTGCATCCCATTGCTGACACGCCCGACGAGCTTGACGGCGACTTGGATGCAATCGTGGCAACCGAGCTTGTCGAGACCAACGCCCATGGCTACCGCTTCCGGCATGCACTGATCCAGGACACCGCCTATGACTTGCTGGTCGGCGGTCAACGCGACACGCTGCATCGTTCCGCAGCGCAGTGGCACGAGTCGGGTAGCGCCGCACCGAACTACGGCCTACTGGCGCATCACTGGGGTCGAACATCTGACGACGCAAAAGCGGTCGCTGCGTTCGATGCTGCGGCGCGCGGCGCAGTGACCACCAACGCTAATTACGAGGTTGTGGACTTCATAGGACGAGCGCGAGTTCGAGCCGAAGCGTTGGGCACGATCCAGGATCACCAGCGTGCCGAGTGGGATGCCATGGCAGGTCACGCATACGCGAACCTCGGTTCGTTTGGCGAAGCTACCGAGCACCTCGATAGTGCGCTTGCACGACTGAACCGGCCGCAGCCGACCTCGAATCTTCAGCTCGTGCGGGCGATCGCTGGACAACTGCGACGACAAGTCAGCCATCGTGTTCGAGCGCCTGAGCGGACCGGGACGGAGCCGGCGAACCTGATCGCTGCGGGCTGTTATGGACGCTTGGCGCTGATCCACTACAACAACCATGACTTGGGTCGAAGCTTGCTCGTCAACCTGGCGGGCATCAACCTGGCCGACACGGTGCCGTTCCCACACGTCCGAGCCCAGTTCGCCATCAATGCCGCCATAACTGCACAAGCTGTTGGCGCGACGAAGCAGGCCGCGCACTATCGCGATGTCGCCTTCGACGCTGCCGACGAAGTGGCCAATGAGCTACTACTCGTCACGCCGCTGCCGGCAATGTCGGTCTTCGAGATGGGCGAGGGACGGGTGCAACGGTCGATCGAGATCGCCGTACGCCTTCACGGCATCGCCGTTCGAGCAGGCGATCCGAGGGTCCTCGAGTACGCCAACGCTCAGCTTGGCAATTCGAAGCGATTCGCGGCCGACTATCGAGGTTCGCTCGATGCGGCTCATGAGCTCATGAGGATTGGGTTTGACCGCGATGTAGCCCAGACCCAGGTGTGGGGGCTTTTTGGCCGCACGATGTGTTATCGGTTCCTTGCCGATGGCGAAGCGCTCGAAGCCACACTGGGACCGTTTGGCGAACTACTGACCGACCCGGCGCTGCGAGCGCACATCAGCGCGAGCAACATCGTGGCCTACGGCGCGAGCACTGCTTTGCTTGCCTTGGAGCGCGGCGAGCGCGAGCAGGCGTTCGCAGGCGCGCTCGAAGCAGCCGAGGCGGTCGAAGGCTTGCGGACCATCCCGGCATATCTAGCGTGTTGTGTCGGAATACTCCACGACGCCGTCCGTCAACTTCAGGCGCTCCATAGCGACGATGCCCGCCTTGAGCGGTTGTGGAAGGCGTCGGACAAGTTCGCCAAATCCTGTGGTCGTATCTTTGCAGTCGCTCGGCCGCAGTTGCTGATCGTCGACGGTGACCGACTGGCTCGCCAAGATGACCGTGCGGGGGCGATCGAGAAGTGGACCAGTGCAAAGGCCGCTGCCGCGTCGATGGATCTTCCGTTGGAGCATGCGACGGCGTGCGACCGTCTTAGCGAGACGGACGAAAGAGATGCCGTGATGCATCGCGCAGGCATTTGCGCACCGATCGGTTGGCTGCTGTAGCTGCGGTGCTACCGCCGGGCGAGGTTTAAGGGGCTAGCGGATAGGTGTGCAGATTTCTTGGCAGCCCCAAGAGTTGAGCGCTAGCGGAGCTTCGCGCTGTGCCTATCCGCTCAAGCTCTTAGCTAAGCGCTTGGCCGTCGGTGTAGCAGCGCAGTTGTTCTAGCTTTCGGTCCGGGCCGTTGGCCACTCGTGCAGTGAAAACCATGGGGCCCTTGTCGTTGAACCAGAGCATGAGATATCCGGTCCAGGATGAGAAGTCAAAGAACGCATTCTTCTTCACGACCTCGAGATCGAGGGCTCCGATGCGTTTGGCGAGATCGAGATAGCTATCTTTGCCAAATGTTGGACCATGGGGGATCACTCCGCCGGGGCCATATATCTGGAGCTGGTCGTACCACGCGTCGTGCTGGTCGGGGTTGTCGCTGTGGGCCATGGCGTGCACATAGGTGTTGCTCACGAACTCGGTCAAGTATGCGGCGGCCGTTTTCGTGCCCGAGTTGGTCTCGGCATAGGTGCCGCCGGGAGTGGCAGCGACACCCGCGCTCGCAACGGAGCTACGAGCGCCGGCAGAAGCGCTCAACGTATCGGTTGGTGGTGCTTGCATCATTGCATCGATCATCTCGGTGTCCATGAAGAGCCACTCGTTCCTGACCTGGGGCTGGTGGGTGCCGGGGTCGTTGAACTCGAACAGCATCAGACCTTTCACATCTCGGAAACCCAGACCATTGGTGTTTGAGGTGCCGTTGGCATTCCATTCGGCAAGTGCCAGGTTGCGTTCTTGGCTCACGGCCACGTTTTCGATGTTGATCGAGCTGATCGAGAAGTAGACGCCCAGTCGTTCATAAAAGGCGATCATCCCCTCGAAACCGGGGTAGGGGCCATAGGGCAAGGTGGTGCCACCAGGGCCGTGGAATACCACGTCTTTGGTGATGGCCTGGCCTTCGAGAAGCGGATTCTGTTGCTGTATTGCTGAAAGGATGGTGTTGATGCACCACGTCATCTGCTCGGTGCGGGCAAGGGGGCGATGGGGTGCTTCGCCGCGGTCATCGAGTGACTCGTTTATCTGCTGGGAAATGACCTCGCCTGACCAGACCGCGCCTGCCATGTACCCGTTTGACACGCTTGCGGTTTCGGTCGAGGCGAAAAACACATGGTTGTCTGGCCGTCCGCCGTTGCCGCTGAGCAATATCGCGTCGCCGTGCTCGAAGAAGGTGCCGGGGCGAAAGTGCGATGCGGGGCAACCCTGTGACCATTCGTCGGTGATCCAGTCCTTTTCGTAGTACGTGGGATCGTGTTCATGCACGTCGTTGCCGAAGAGTCTGACCATCACTTCGAGTACTTTGTTGCCGCGCTCGGCTTTGGTTGCATCGGCGAGCTTGTTAGCTTCTTCGCCCACGATGAAGGCGAAGAGGGCGGGCTGTCCTTCGGCCGAGGTGTTGTCCATGACCCAAACCACCGGCCCGTTCACAAGCAGCGCATCACCGGAGAGCCCGTAGCGCGAGATGTCAGTGACGGGGAGGCCGTTGACCGAGCCATCTGGGTACTTGGTGGTGTTGTTTCGCCAGAAGGGTTCATCGAACGTCACGTAGGTCATGAACATCGACGAGTTAGACATTGATCGGGCGGCTGCCAGGCGGGCCTCGGTCAGCTTGGGTGCGAACTTGATCAGCGTTTCGTCCTCGTACAGCTTGGGCGCCATAGCGATCAGGATCAGCTTTGCCGTGTGATTCGTACCGTCTGCGTTGTACACGATGGGCCCGCCGCTGGTGTCGACGCGCACGATGGGTGAACCGGTTATGACACAGCCGGGATCGTTGGCATTGAGCTTGGCGGCGAGGCCTTCGGCGATGGCCTGGGCGCCTTCTTTGAGTCGGTAGCCCTGGGCGCCTTGGGTTGGCCACCGCAGCGCCTGGAACCGAGCGAGTCCGCCGCTCGATGCGATGTAGAACATGAGCCACAGCATCGAGATGTCTTCTGGCTCAGCCGAAAAGCCGACCCGGCAGAGCATCCGAGTCATGTTCTGAAAGCTCTGCGGTGCAGGTCCGACTCCGGGAAGGTTGATTGACGTGACCCAGTCCCATACCGACAAGGTGTCGTAGTTCTTTGCGTCTCGGATGCGCTGGGGAGAGGCCAATGGCATGGTTTTGATCAACTGTTGGAGATAGCTCAGGTATGTCTGGCCCGGCTCCGACGGCGGGATAGTGCCGCCGATGTAGGCGACGATTTGGTCTTCGAGTTCTTGCAGGTTGGCCCCCTGCCCGGCCCAGTAGGGCAGATCGCTGCCGGGTGACCATGACGGGCTACCGGGACCGGCGTACTGCGGGAATACTTCGAGGCCGAGTTCTTCGACTAGTTCCCAAATCCGATTCTGGAACGGCTCATCGCCGATGAAATGCGCGCCGAGATCGAAGTGGCTCTCTTGGCCGCCGAATTTCTTGGATTCGGTGAGTGTGCGTCCACCGACTCGATCTCGCGCTTCGAGCACCAGCACCTTTCGGTTGTACTTCTCTTGAAGCTCTCTCGCTGCGGTAAGGCCAGTTAAACCAGCCCCAACCACGATGACGTCGCACTCCGTCACATTGCCCCCATCCGCCTTGGTCCGGTCAACCTAGCGCACCGCGTAGCGGTAAAGTCAGAACCGCCAAGGTGCGACTGGCGCAGTTAGTTAGGGATCCTCTCTGTTCATTCGTCAAGACCGACGTGCGGAACTGGCGTCATGTCCCGATGGCTCTGCGTACCGCTCGTACTTGTTCTGGTGGCCTTGGGTGTTCTGTGACGCAGACGCGACACTGTTTGTCTTGGGCTTAGCCGATTGTCTTGGGCTTAGCCGATTGTCTTGGGCTTAGCCGACGCTTTGGTAGACAGGATCGATGTCAGCAAGTTGGAGCGACCGATCATCGTTGCCTCGGGAAACGACGCTGCGGTTGTTGCTGACCTGCGTGAGGTTTCGTTTCCTCGGGGCGGGCTGCACTATTCCGATGTGACGCAAGATCGACTGTTGTCTCTAGACGAGTTCATCGGCACCGATATACCGGGCTTCGTTGTCGTTGCGGCGACGCGCTACCTCGACGGCCAGGAGATGGTGTAGCGGTGGGGCCCACGGCGCAACCGCCTGCAGCGTCTCGACGAACCCAACGACTGAGCAGGACGGTGCCTCGGGATACAGTCCCATGGTGATGAGCGAGGCCGTAAGTAGTCAGCAGGCTGACCAGCCGCCAGTCGACGGGCGAGTTGCTCGGCGACAGCGCAACCTCGACGCAGTGCTCGACGTCGTGCTTGAAATGTTCGCCGAGGACATGATGTTCCCAACGATCGAGCAGGCCTCGAAGCGGTCCGGGCTCTCGCTGCGATCGCTGTATCGCTACTTCGCAGATCCTGGCGAGCTGGTCGAAGCTGCGATCAAACGCAGCCAGGCCCAAGCCGTCGCAGTGACGCATCTGGCCCACATCGGCGAGGGGCCGTTTGCAGATCGACTCGACGATTTCGTTTCGATGCGGCTTCGGCTCTACAAGGCCAACGGCTCAATGTTTCGCGCCACGATCCATAACGCGTCGAATCACCCCCGCGTCCGCGATGAGATGCTCAAGAACCGGCGGCTACTGCGCCAGCAGTTCGAGCTCCAATTCGCTCCCGAACTTGCCGCACTGTCGGCGCGTGCGGCCGCGTCGGCACTCGAAGCCGGCAACGTGTTGACGCAGGTTGACTCGCTCGACCTCATGCGTCGAGTCCGCAACCTCACAATCGCAGAGACCAAAGCAGTACTGCACGACGCCCTAGCGGCACTGCTCACACCTAGCCCCTGACTACCACAAGCGCTCCATAGATATGGAGTGCCAGCGCTTCACCTACCCTCTCGGTACAACCGAGATGCTCCAGCAAACTGAGCTAGCCGCTTGGAAGGCTGGAGGCAAACGAGCGTCCAGCTCCAAGTCTGATGGTGACCGGTTTCGCAGCCACCGAAATCGGGCAGGCATTCTGTGGCCGTGAGTGTCAGGGCCCAACTGATGAAGGAGACTGCAGACATGGCGAACCCAAGCGTCGGCGACAAGGTTCAGTGGAACTGGGGCAGTGGTACAGCCTCGGGCGAAATCGTGGAACGGTTTGAGTCCGATGTGACCCGAACGATCAAGGGCACCGAGGTCACCCGAAACGCCAGCCGCGACGAACCCGCCTACTTGATCGAACAAGACGACGGCGACCAAGTACTCAAGTCCGTCACCGAGGTCGAGAAAGCCTGACTGAGTGCGACGCCTTGCTCTGCGCATGTAATCAGGGCCGCCGCCGACAACGATGGCTAGCCTCCACTCGTGGGTGATTGTCAGGTCTGCTAAGCCCAACAGTTGAGTTCCCTGTCGATCGCACCGATGCCAAGTCCTTCGGTTTTGACATGCGACTCAGCGATAAGCGGACCAGGTCTCGCGACGTTCGTGGCGACCTTCGCTTGTGGGTTGTAATGGTCCGATAGTCTCGATCAGATGGGCGAAGTTCGATGGCAGTGGTTCCTTGTTCTCCTGGTACTCGCCGCAAGCGCCTGCAGCGCAGCAGAACCAACCGCCGAGGGCACCGGCGCACAATCAACGCCCACCGCAACCGCCCAGGGAAACAGCGCGCCGGCGACGCCAACTCCGGCGACGCCAACCCCAGCGACGCCAACCCCAGCGACGCCAACCCCAGCGACGCCAACCCCGGCGACGCCAACCCCAGGTGGCGACGGTGTCCAGCCATCCCTCACCGGACCCAACGTCGCACTCGGCACGCGAGACTCGGGCGACGTCACGATCCACTCAGTCCTCGGTGGCGATCCACTCACGGTCAGCCTTGACGGGTCCGAGGGCGATGGGCTGTTGGCGCACCGCCAAAACTTTCTGCTCCACACCTGGGTGGGTGACACCCTGCAGTTTCACTTGGTCGATACATCGACGGGCGGTTCTACCGAGGTATTTTCTACACAGACGTATCCGGGGTTCGCTCAGTCGGCTCTCCAAAGTGAATGGCTGCTGCTCGATCCTCGGCAATCGCAAGACCCCGGCTGGGTCATCGTCAACCTGAGCAACGGCGACACGCTCGCCCCGGCAGACCAAGAACCCTTCACACCGCCGGTGTTTTCGAGCGACGGCACGAAACTGCTCTACACCACGACCGACTCCCACAGCATGCTCGTCGATCTCGGCGATAGCAGCACGACCGATCTCGGGCCACTAGAGCGGATCATTGCGCTCTCGCCGTCGGGTGAACACGTCGTCACGCAGGGTGTAGGGCTAGTAGTGGTGTCGGTTGCCGCCGACAAGGTAGCCAGGATCGATGGCGTTCAAACAGTCCTGGGTTGGCTCGACGACGACACCATCGTTGTGCGTACCGACACCGGTGCGTACGGGTTGGCCGACGCTGGCTCTGGTGCCGTCACCATCACCGTCACTGGTGTCGGTGCCGCAGCAACCATGTCGTCTGGCATCCGAGCGGGCCGACTCATGGTCGATGCCGAACAGGCGATAGACGGCGTGATCCTTCTGATCGACATGCTGAGCGGCGAAGCCAAAGTGCGCGACGTGCCTGACAATTCTCCAATATTGGCAGCCGAGTTCAACACCGAGAAGTACGTCTGGGGTTTCATCGGCGGAGCGAATGGATCACAGGACAATCTCGGAGGCTGGGTCCTTGACCGCGAAACAGGTGTCGTCACCACGTTCGAACAGCCCCTTGCCGACGGTGGGTTGTTCGCGCACTATGACAACGCGTACAGCGCCGACCGGTCAGCGGCGATCTTGTCAGACAATGCTGGCAGCCTCTACCTCGCACGTCCTGGCCAAAGTCTTGAGCGACTACCGAGCGACGGCTCGACACGTGGCGCATTCTGTGCCGACGGGTCGATCGTCGTGTTTAGGCCCAACTCCGAGGAGCCCACCAAGCTTTTGAGTGCAGGGTCCTACGAGGTGGTTCGCGAATTCGAGCCAGCCGACTGGGCGATCTGCGTAGGGGGCGCCGCCGCTTTGAACGAGGCACCGACGACGTCGACCAATCCACCAATCGAAACACCGACAACGGCAATCGAAAGCAATTCATCAATGGAGGCAACCGCCGATGGCACGTTTTGTGCCGAGCTTGACCAGGCCACCGCAGGAGTTGAACGGATGTTTCAGGTGGGGCTTGTCCTCGCTGAACTGGACCCTGCCGACGTCCAACAGACGGCGGCGACTCTTGCGTCGCTCGCACAGCGCGCGCCAGGCGACGCGGGTGCGCTGCTGGCCATAGCAGCGGATACCGCATCAGCTTTCGCGGCTGCAGCTTCCGTTGACCCTCCCGTCACGAACGGCCTGAGAGCACAACGCGAGGAGCTCTTGCCGAGCTTGGACCTGATCGATATCGACGCGGCCGAGGCGTGGGCCGAGCGCGAATGTGGAATCGAACGCCTGGGCATACAGCTACGCCTTACCGACGACGACCGGGTGACGGTGAGCCCCGGCCCGGCCGACGACGGTGAGACCAGTGAGCCTGCTGACTGACTGGACCCATCGTCGCTCTCGTTGGCAGCCTCTACATGAGGTCAGGCCACCTGACCCAAACGACAGCCACGGGCAGAGGCGTTGCCGCTACGGTCCGAGACATGGACGATTCCGAGCTGCCCATCATGAAGGATCCAGCGGTGGCGGACGCGTTCGAGCTTCTCACCGAGAAGCTCTCCGGTAGCGATCTGCGATTGTTTCTCCGGCGGGTGGCAGCGACACGGGCGGGCTCGATCGATCCTGGGGGAGTGTTACGCCAACAGCAGACCGACCGGTTCTGTGAAACATCGGACATCGATGCTGCCGCGCTCGCACGAGCCAGTGCAGACGCGTTGGAACGGGCCGAAGAAGCCGGGTTCGACCCGCTACAACTCTCGCCGCTGGCGCCACTGGGTGCGTGTTCGACATTCGGTTCGGTTGCGCAAGCCAATGTTGTCACCACCATGCAGCTCTGCGAGATCGTCTCGGATCCAACAAGCGCTCTGGCCCTGGCAGCTGCGGCGCGACGGCGACTCTTGCGGGACAGCCCCGAGACCACCCGGCTCAGCGCAGTGCAGCGTGTCGTGCGAGCAAAGCAGTTCGATGCGCCCGGTGCGTTGGCTCACTTCTCGATGTTCGGACTTGTGTCGGTCGGCAGCGATCGCGGAGGTAGGCGATTCGAAGTTGAAGAGCTCACGAACCAGCTGCGGATGCTCGTCGATGTCATCACTACCGTGCAGCCGTCTGGCCAGATCATAATCGAGGTGTCGGACAACAGCGGTCGCCGAAACGAGGCCGAAGCGCTCGTCGACTCGCTTGCCGATGGTGCAGAAACCAAAGTGGGACGACCACGGCCCGACATCAGCGGCCACTACCCGAACCTGTTTGCCAAGTTGTCGTGGAGCGGGCGCGGTACCACGGTCGAACTCGGTTATGGCGGCGTGGCCAGTTGGCCCAGTGAGTTCACCGCTGCTCGGAAAGAACAGGTCGTCGTCGCCGGGCTTGACATCGACCGTCTGGTGGAAGTCTCGTCGCCACGCCGCATGCACTGAATCCGATTCGCGCCGATCAAACCCAAAACTAAGAAAGAACCTGAACCCGTTGGGTTGAGCCCTTGACGCATCCAGAAGGATGTTGTGGGCCCTTGCGGGACACGACGCGAACTCTCGATTGACGGCTGCGATTCGTCACCTTGAGTCGTCTCTCACCGCCCGAGCGTGAGAGGTACGGTCGAGGTATGCCGCATACCAGCATCAAGGTCACAACAGAAACGCGCGACCGCATCAAGAACCTCGGCGGCAATTACGAAGAAACGCTGACCGAAGCGCTTGACCTCCGAGAGGCGGCGCGATTCTGGGAGCAAGCAGAAGAGGGAAAGCGATGGCTTGAGTCGCTAACCGATGAAGAGCGAGCTGAACGTCGGGCCCGACACGATGCCCTTGATCAAGCGTTCGCGGGTCGATGATCGCTCAATGTGAGAACTCGATAGCCGATCTGAACCAAGAGGTTCGGCTCCCGGTACTCGTGCTGAGCAATCGACAGTTCCACCAACTGACAGGGCGGGCGCTCGTTGCGCCAAAAGTACAGACGGTGCCGCATCCATGGCGTATCGACCACGCTGGTGAGACCTACGCCGTCGATCTTGCACGAACGGTGTCGCTCGACAATCTGGGTGAAGTCGTTGCGACGGCTTCGGTTTCAGCGCAGAACCGAGCGATGCGAGCGTTGCGTTTCATCGCTGCCTAACGCTCTTATCACAAGGCTTAGCCACATCACGAAGGTTGATGGCGCCGCCGCCGAGGCCCTAGCAGCGAGTATTGGCAGAAAGACCGGGGCACGGCCGTGGTCGACGTGCTGAACCACTAGCGACTCCTCAACCGTCAATTGAAGGCCCCGACAACGTCAAGAAAGCACATTGTGGGCCTTGAGGGGACGGGACGCGAACCCGGACTTGAGGTTTGAGGTCGACGCCCTCGCCGACTCATCAGAGCTGGAGTTCGATCCCAACGAGTTCGATGACCCCTGCCGATGTCTCGATCCCGTAAACGACAAACGCATACGCAAGCGCACTGGTGCCGATGAACATGCGCATCGAACCGACCCCGCCAATCGTCTCGGGGAGCGAGTCGAACTCGGTCACAAACACTTCGACGACGGCCGGGAGGTCTACGACGAGAAAGTCCGTGGCTGAAGGTTCGCCGTTCGGGCCTCGCTCGCCACCGAGCTGCAGATCAAGATCCTCGAAGAAGGACTCAGCGACGCGGACCTCGCGCCGGTCGGTCATGACGCTTCGGAATCGAGCAACCCATACTGCTCAGCGAGCCGACGTCCTTTGGCCTCGACGCGAGCGCGGAACTCCGGATCGAGATCGTCCACCGAGTCAAGCATTCCATCGCGCACCAGCCGTGCTCGCTCGTCCGGCGTCATCAATTCCATCTCGGCTGCGGTCCAGACCTTTCGAGATTGCATGGACCGAACACTACCCCTAGGGTGCGACAGTGCCAGGGGCACCCTCGACAGAGGCTTCATGTCGGACGCACCCACAAACACCAACCCGTCATCGCCCTCATCGACAACCTCCACATCGGCATCATCGACACCCAAACAGGCGAAATACTCGCGACCTCACCCGCACCTAACTGCTGCGTGAATCAGTGCTCCAACGGGGCCTCGCTCGAACTGATTCCGTCGCCGATCACGTATCGCATCGGTCATTTTGACCTTCGGCGCGACTGCATATCCCTGCGTCGTTGCCTGACCGTTTCGATCTCCTCGTTGATTGCTTCTCGAAGCTCTTGATCTGAAGGGAAACCGGCAAATTCGGCGCTCACTTTGCCGCCTGAGTGTCGCAACCGACTCGTTGTCTCTCCGTCTCGCGTTCGCACCGCTACGCGAAGAAACGGTTGCCTTGGCAGCACATCGAGATCTAGATCTACCTGCAAATAGATCTGCTCGGCCAGAACAGAGTTCTGAAGAATGCTCGCTCGGTCTTGTCGGCTGCAACGCAAGAGGAGCGGAAACTGCGAATCCCCGATTTGCTTAGCGGATGCCTCGTTTGGCAGGCGCTGCCAAGATGGCAACTCACTCAGGTCGCCGCTCGAGACAGGAGTGCTCTGAAACTCGAAGTGCACCCCTGCTGCTAGCACTTCGACGAACTCGTCGTGAAACGAGAAGAGGTAGTGCTCGAACTCGGCATGCATCTCCTCCGCGTTGTACGAGGGCCCGTAATGCTCCCGCTCGTATGAGTACCTCTCTTTAAGCCACGACGACGGGCGCACAACGCAGAAAGGGGAATACTGTTCCTCGACAGCGTGAAATGGGTAAGGCGGGTGTTCGCCGCGGCTCACGCGATGGGAGTCGCATCGATCGAATGCGACGCGAACCCAACGAGTTCCGTCAACGGATGGATAGTCCAGAATCAGACTGCGTTGCGTGTATTTCAGCGCGGGACTGAGGACATGATCCGAGGCGAAGGCAGGGTCGAACCCAGGCAAGGGCAGCCGACGCCCGGCTTTGTCCAACTCGTTCACGGTCCCTCCGCTGATCTGTGCACCGTAAGCACCAAGAGAGTG
>ENA-ORXT01001716-ORXT01001716.1-marine-metagenome-genome-assembly--contig:-NODE-1716-length-28280-cov-10.014431_pt1 | contig 28280 bp, 25 predicted proteins | sample MGYA00237868_ERZ511482 | MGnify/ENA metagenome assembly ERZ511482 | reverse complement strand
AATGGCTTAGGATTTAGAGATAATAAGTATAATACAAAAACTCTTACTCTTGCACTATTAAGATTAAATTTATTTGGAAACGGTTGTGCTTCTTCATCAAAAGAAACTAATTTAAATTTATAATTTGCATCATTACTTTTTGCAAATTCTCTCATTTCTTCTATTGCTTGCCTAGTTTTTGAAGTATTAGGAGTATCTAGCCCCACATAAGAAGTTACCCAAAACCATTGTTTTAGTTTTGATTTAATATTGCTACTAGGGTTTGGGTTCAATCTAAAAAATTCACTTAAAACTATTAATTGGAGATTATATGGCAAGAATTTATCATCAGGAACTCTAATCTCTTCTTTTAAAAAACGAATTGCCTCGATTAATGATTTTTCACAATTTTTCACAATTAGAGGAATATCTAATTTTTTATCTTCGAATATATTAAGTCGTCCTTTTGTGTATATATTTTTTCCTGCAGCAGCAAGAATACTTCTAAAGATAGACATCCTTTTTATATCTCCAAAACTATAATCCATAAGCTTTTCAAGAATATCATCTATTCTTGCTGAAAGGTTAAATTGATTTTTACCTTCTTTATAAGTTAGTGCTGAATACATTCTATCCTCACTAATAGGAGTACCTTTTGAATTTAATCTTGAAAAAATATTAACTGCACTATCTAAATCTCCACCTTCAATTTGAGTTGTAGCAATCTGATATTCTCTAAATATTTGTGCAAGTTTTTCGGCACGCTCAATATATTTATCTGCATGTACTTTGCATTCTACATTTATTCTATTGGCCTCTTTGAGGAAATCTATAGTTTTTAGTAAAGAATTCAATTTTATAAAATGTGGTTCAGGATTACCTTTCCGAATATGCAAAAATACTTTTTCCTTTAAATCGTAATAAAGTTCCCATCTCCAATAATTCTCTTTAACAATAATTGTTTTTTTGCTAGGGTTTGAGAGGATTCCATATAATGTAGAAAGCCTTTGATGTCCATCTATGATTAGGTTTATACTGGAAGTATTATTGTCTGGAATTTTATAAGGTCCAATATTAGGTAAAATATTATATTTATCTTGTGTTTTCCAAAAAAGTAAACTTCCAATAGGATACCCATTCTCTATACTTTCAAATAATGCAATCATATCTTCTGGTTTCCATACAAATGGTCTTTGAAAATTAGGTACTCTTAACTCACCAGTTGAGATTAATTCAATTATTTTTCCTAGAAAATAAATTTTTGGAGATACACTAGTTTTAGATTGGTTTACCATTGGTTTACTTAATTATAAGAGTCTTAATATTTTATTCAAAATTTGCTGTAGTTCTCCTTGATTGGTTGTACATCTTTTATCTAAAACTTCCTTTGTTACCTTACTATCTTTAAAGAAAAGATGTAAATTATTAGGATTAAAACCTTTTGCATTTAAACCTTTCCGAAGAGTTTTAAAAACGGGGCTTTTACTATTTATCCCTTCAAATAGTTCAACTTGATTTGGGGGCAAGCTACCTTTATTATTAAATCCTTTTTTTAAATCGAAAAAATCTTTTTGGTGTTCTTTAAGTGAACAATATACTTTAATGATTTCATTTAGTCCAGTATTAAAAGTATTAAAAGCTTCATCAGGAATATAATTTTCAATTGCTCTTTTATATAATATATGATAGTCAATATCGTTTTTTGTACAAAATAATTCTTCTTTTTTCGCCTTATGTGTGTCTTTTGGAAATTCCTTATCACTATCTAATAATACCAGTAATCTGGGTTTAAACTTTTTTCGTTGATGAAATTCTATTCTTCTAATAATTCCTCCTTTCCCTCCTTCAGTATCAAATTTAATCCAACCTTGATCAATCCCATTTGTGATTTCAACATATTTATAAGCATTCGCTATAGTTTCTATAAAAGTTTTATCACTATTTGAGTTTTCGACAATTATATATAGTGAATCCAAAAGGCATAACAATGCTATTTCTGGTTTAAGCGAAAAATCACTTTGTATTTTTTCCTCAATTAAGATTGTAAGTTTATTCTTTCTTTGTTTTTTTCCAATGTAAAGACTTGTAACTGCCATTTTTAATAGATCATCAACTCTTTTTCTTTGTCTTTTACCTGCATCATCTATTTTCATCCATTCTGATTCCATAATCATTTCTGGATTATCATTGATATCCCATATATGCTTACCACTCTGAAAAATGGGAACTATTTGGTCTAAAATATCAAAGTGTTTTGGAGAATTATAGATAGAAGACTCAATCTGTACAATCATATTATTTATTTTTTTGAGCCTTTCTAATAGCTACCATCTCCTCATAATCCTCCGAAAAAACACCTCTTGGCCAATCGCTTACCTCTCCTTCTTCATCAATAGTTATTTTCTTCAAGGTACTGCCTGGTCTCTCTTCATCTTCTATTAGGTAAATAATAACATCTGATGGAGGAATTTTGCCTTCCGCTATAAGTCTTCTAATTCTTAGAATAAACAATTCCGAGTGAGTCTCAATTATCCAATTAGAACCTTCTTCCATAATTGAAGAAACTATCAATTCTGCTAATCCCCCATGGGCTGCCGGATGCAAATGTAATTCTGGTTGTTCTATAATCATTAAACCTTCCATCCCTGCTGTTCCGATTGCACTTCTTACTATTAGGGGCAAAACTTGGCTCATTCCATGACCAACATCTCTAAGATTTACTTTAACATTAGAATTATCAGGACTAACAAGAACAATTTGGAATTTAGTTCCAACATTTTCTATCTCTAATTGCCAACCTCCAAGATTTTCTTTATACCAATCACCCACTATTTCAATTAAATCTTTATTTACATAGCTATCTATTCCTAAAATATGAGGGGCTAATTCACCTCCATATCCAGTAGTTTTGGGGATACTTCCTTTAAAAATGTAATCCCGCTCTGGTTGAGTTCTAAATGGACCAATATAATCTAAGTCTGAAAAAACTTCTTTTACTTTATCGTTAAAAATATCTAAATTAAATGATGGTTTAAATAAATGACCTTTCTTATCAAATAGCTCATCTATTAGCAATCCTTTAAACCTTACACTAAATTTCCCTTCAATGTTACCTTTCACCTCATAACTTTGAATGGCAGTTCGAGAATCTACATAATCATCGATTAATATATTTAAGAAAAGTTTAAATCCATCTGATTTGATATAATAACTAGAAATAAACTGAAGAGGTGAATCTGCAATGTTTTGGACTGTCACTCCTAATTCTGATGTATTTCCTTCATCTTCAAAAATTAATGTAAAAGAAATATTCCCATGATCAATCCTGTTATGAACCAAATCTTTAAATGAACCACCAAATTCCAAACTATCGAACTGTAATTCTATTGGTGAATTTGATGAATTAGACATCGACCTCCCTAGTAATAATGGTAATCTTGCTACAGCACTTTTTCCTGAACTATTTTTACCAATCAATATTGTTACAGGCTTAATTGTAAGTTTTTGTTCACTTTTAAAAGCTTTATAATTTTTAAATCTTATTTCTTCTAATCTCATATATGTAGTTTTTTGTATGCTCCAATTTCACTAATGATCATTGAACGACAAATTTATCCAAATTTTAACTTATAAGAAGGTTTTTTAAAATTACCTTTTTAATTTCTAGACTTATGTGGCAGGTAATAAAGCAATATACACAGTTTCGATTAATATCCCGTCAGAAAGAAGTTCTACTAATTGGAGATTAACTGATACGATTAGCTATTAAATAAGCAGATTTCCATCTAATAATGATTAAATTTGTATAAAATACCAACATGATTGACCATCAACTTGGAATAGAATTACACCAAAAACACTTTAAAGGAGAGCCTCTAACAGAACAAGAAGAAGCTCAGTTACAAGCTTGGTATGCCCAAGAAGATGAAGCAGAAATGGAGCTTTTACAGGGTACTAAAAAAAAGACCATGGAAGAAATGTTAAATAATGTTTCCAAGATGAAGACGGCTGAATTAGAAGTCTTTCTAAAAGAAGTTGCACACCTCTTGGCACAACGAAAAGCACCTATCATTTCTAAACAAGAATCGCAGTTGCTTTTAAAAATAAACAAACCACTGCTTCCTGCTAAAGCACAAACTCAACTCGATTTATTGCATCAAAAACTACAGGAAGAAACCATTTCAAATAGTGAACACAAAACCTTGATGACTCTTATTAGCAGAAGAGAAAAAAAAGGAGTAAAACGTTTAGAAGCGCTTATTGAATTAGCCCAACTCAAAAAGCAATCTCCTAAAGATTTAATGAAAAAAATGGGTTTAAGCACTCTTTCTTATGCCTAAAAAGAGATACATCTCTTCCAAACTTAAACAACAGGTAACCGAGAGGGCGAAACATTTATGTGAGTATTGTAAATGTCCTAGAGCCTATTCTCCAGGTCCTTTTGATGTGGAACATATAATACCGCTAAGCCGAAATGGTGATAATCTAATAAAAAACTTAGCTTATTCTTGCAATGGTTGTAATGGTTCTAAATATAACAAAATGGAAGCTACGGACTCAGTTAGTGGACAGCAAGTTTCGCTTTTTCATCCTAGAAAAAATAAGTGGGCAAACCATTTTACGTGGAGTAATGACGGACTGTTAATTATTGGAATCACTAGGATAGGTCGAGCTACTATTGACCTACTTAAATTAAATAGAATAGAGTTAACAAATATTAGACGACTTTTACAATTAGTTGGAGAACATCCACCTAATGAAGAATAGTTTTGTGCAAACTCAAAAAATGAGTGGTGTACGATGAAAATAGGGTAAAAAACAAAAGCCTAATTGATGCTAGTCAAGGACTTAGTGTTTTAGTAAAGTGATTTTTAGGTTTTATTTTAGATTAAATTTATTTCAGTAAAGCGTACACGAAGTAAATTTACTCAATAAATACCATCTAAAATATATAAAGTATTGGCTTTCAATACTGCCTCAAAAAAAGTTACCCTATTTTTGTCGCACACCACCTAACAAACAGCTCAACGATTAATTAGATACGTCATACACATCCTATTTGTAATTCTCCATTCTCCATTCTCAATTCTCCATTTAAAACTGCGTATCTTGAAAAAAGCAATATGGATACCCTCCCTGATTATTTTATTTTTTATAGGAGACCGCGTCGGCGCTTGGATTTTACAGCAACTAGTAGCGAAGAGTCAATTTCGGTATAGTCGCTTGTATACAGGAAAGGCCGAGGCCGATATTTTGTTATTGGGCAACTCTAGGGGCCTCATCTTTTACCAACCATATATAGAAGAATTAACGGGTCAACGAACTTGTAATTTAAGTTACAATTCGCTTCCTATTGACGCTGGTAAGGTATTGGTGCAAGACTATCTTGAGCGTTATAAAGCCCCTAAAAGAATCCTGATTGACGTTACCATGTGTGACCGAAATAATCCACAACTTATTGCAGGTTTTGGACCATTTAGTAGCTACTCTCCCGCTCTTAATCAACTCATCAAATCCGTCTCCAAAAAATCTTGGATAGCAGGGCAACTAAGTCATCTTTATCGTTTTAATGGCGAAGTTTTCCAACGAACACTAAATTACTTGGGAAAGTCAGATAAGGATTGGTTAATCGACCGAGTGATTAGTAGCAATATGCAGGAAAATGCCACTAAGGAGGCAGTGGTTGAATTAAAAACAGATGCATATTTACTAGAAGAATTACAAGAGTTAATTGCGGCGGCAGAAGCTAAAGGCGTAGTGGTAGAACTGTTAGTTAATCCATATTATCCCCCTTATGCCAAAAGGATGGAATCCTTGACCAATTTTATCCAACAAGTAGAAAATGCCACGGGGAAAACAGTTAATAATTATGCTTTCGCCTTACAATTAACGGAAGGGTTTGGAGATTATCAGCATTTGAATAAAAAAGGAAGTAAGAAATATTTAGCCCAGTTGGCTAAGGATGGAATTTTGAAGTGAGATGTTTATCTGTTTAGGATGCTTATTTGTTTATTCGATATCCTAGCTAAACAAATAAACATCCTAAACAAATAAACATCTATAATCAACTAGCTGCTCGGCTGTAGATAAAAAATAACAAAACAAGTAATAGTCCTGTAATAATAAGGACCGTCATCCAAAACTTCTTACCTTCTGCTTTATTTCTAGCTTCTATTTTCTTCCTTCTTTTAGATTGTGCCATAATTCTAATTCGTGTTAGTTAGTACGATTAATAATGTCTAGTTAGGATATAAACGAATAATATTTCTTTCTTTACTGGACTAAGGTAATAATGTTTTCTATTTTTTTAGCAATCTCCATAATTTTTTTTAAACAATTTCTAAAAATACTGCGCATAAAAGTCAATCACTCGTTCATCCACCATTACATCACGGGGACGCAATCTTTGCTTTAATACAATCCCACTCAATGTACTGCAACGGCTTAAAGCTACATAAGTTTGTCCATGCTCAAAAGCTCCCTTTCCTAAATCAATAATCATTTTATGGAATGTTTTACCCTGACTTTTATGTATCGTAATCGCCCAAGCTAGTTTTAATGGATACTGCGTGAATTTACCGACTACCTCTGCCTCTAATTTGCTATCTTCCGCTTCATTTAATTTATAGCGCTGCATCTCCCAATCCATTTTTTTAACATCAATAATGCTTGTTTTTTCTCCTTCGTCAACTTCCACCTTTATCGTTTCCTCCGTAAGCGCAACAACTTTACCAATGGTACCATTTACAAATTTGCCATCTGTATCGTTTTTAACAAACATTACTTGAGCGCCTTCCTTTAAAGTAAGTACGATCTCTGTTGGAAATAGCTTGGAATCAAAGTGCCCTTCCGTCTTCCCTAAATAGACATAAGCCTCTTTATCTGCGAGCTTTGCTAAGGCTGCTTCATTAATTTTGTTAACCGTTGCATTTCTAGCAGATAAGGTAATATAATATCCATCTGGAATAAAATCGGGCTCAAAGCGTTCGTTCAAGTCCTCTAAGTCATCATAATCCATAGAATTATTTCGGACCGATTCCAACAAACGAATAAACTGTCGATTGTCTTGTCGATAAATTTGGCTTAATTCTACCATATCCATTTCAAACTCTTGAAAAACATGGGAAGAAAAAAAGTAGGGACTCTCATATTCTGTTTGGAAGAGCATCTTTTCTTCCATTGATGCCACAACAGGAGGTAATTGAAATAAATCTCCAAAGAAGACTACTTGCACCCCTCCAAAAGGCACATTATTATCTCTATTTCTTCTTAAAAAGACATCGATATTATCCAGTAGATCTGCTCGAACCATAGAAATTTCATCGATAATGAGCAGTTCTAATTTTTCGTAAATCTTTCTATATTTCAATCTTTTTATATCACTTTTATTTAAAGTTTTAGCAGGCAATTTAAAAAAAGAATGAATTGTTTGCCCTTTTACATTTAGGGCAGCTACCCCTGTAGGTGCTAAAACAATCGTCTTCTTCCGAGTCGTATTTCTAAATAATTGAAGTAAGGTAGATTTGCCTGTTCCGGCCCTCCCCGTAATGAACATACTTTTGCTCGTCTTTTCCAATACATCCAGAACATATTGAAAATCACCACTTAAATGCAACGGTTTTTTTTGTATCAATTTGAGTTACTTTTTATATTAACTACGTCTTAACATTCATAACAAGGAGTTGTTAAAAAGACATTAAACTACAACTGAAAAGATTATTGCTTCAAAGACAAATAAACACAAAAATGGTCAATAATCCTATTGTATTCTAGTTAGTCTGAAGAATACATCAATTTAAGGAGCGAGATAGACATGAAACTTATCATAAAAAGCTATCTCTTACTCTTTCAATCAAAATTGCTTTCCGAGTCCATAAGAATTTTACACATTTTATCTTTCAGTAGTCGTTTTTGAAACGCCTATTGAAAGGAGTTACTGCTATTGGTGCATATCAATGGGTATAATTCTGTAGCCTAATAAAAATTATACAGCTACAATATTGGAAAAAACTGTCAAATAGAAAATGAATAATATTAGAGTAAATTTAAAAATTTAACTCGGACTGCAATTTTGTTGGCAAGCTTCCTTAGGGAAGCTTCGCCAATTTTTTTAAACTTTCCTTAAATATTCCTATAAAACAGAAATTCTTTTTATACGTTGTATTAGTAGTTAGTGTTTTTCTGACTATTAAGTACCTATATATCCATGCTTAAATTCCTACCTTTATTATTTCTCCCACTTATGTCTTATGCTCAAGATAGTGACTGGAAAGTATTTTATACTTACGAAGGAAAATTTAAAGTTGAAGTACCAGGCGGTCTAATGGAAGAAAAAGAGCGCGTTATTTATACGGACATAGGAGAAATTACTTATGTAACCTACTTCTACCAACCTACTGAAAAAAAAGCTGAAAATGTCTTATATTCAGTGAGTTACTGCGATTACCCCCTCTATTCTATACATTCAGATTCTACTGCTATATTAGAAGATTTTTTTAACAATACTGTTACGTCTGCTAAAAAAAGTGTTTTTGGAGAAGTACGCTTTGCCGAAAACATCAATTATATAGACTATCCAGGGAAGCTATTTAGAATTGATTATTTACAAGGAACAGCAACCTTAAAATCTAAAACCTTTTTAGTTGAAAATCGGTTTTATAATATACAAATCGCTACGACTAGAGGAAAAAGTTTAAATGATGCAGCTGATAAATTTTTAGATTCCTTCCATTTGATTGGGGAAAATGCTGGATCTAAATAACAAATTCCAAAACTCAATACACCTGTTTAGGTCAAACTAAGAATTTTGGACAAGTTTATCTATTTGGTTGATTTTAAAAGTGTCAAAACTTTTGCTATCTGGCTAAATTTGGACTATTTATCGTTAGTGTTAATCTTAAAAATATTCCTTTTTATCTATTAAGTAAGGAAGCTTATAAAAATTCTCCCTAATTTTGTTAACTTCTATTTTCTTAGTCAAGGGAGTAGTAAATAAATAAACTACCAGTTCTGACTTCCTAATTAGCAGACGAAAGCACCCATTTCATAAAACATGAAGAAAAAACATATAGCTGGCATACTCGCTCTATTTTTTGGTATTTTTGGCGTACATCGCTTTTATTTAGGGCAAAAAAAGAAAGGCATACTCTACTTGGGTCTCTTTTTTATAGGATTCCTATTGGCAATCAATCCCCCACACTTCGATGATCCACCATTGTTTTTTTTTCCAGCTATCATTGGTTTTATAGATGCCATCTTGTTTTTTGTTATGCCGCAAAAAGAGTTTAATTATAAATATAATTCGGGTCAAGTATGGAATCAAGATCAGCGGGATATGTCCAATTATCAAGAGCATACCATTCCTAGTTCTACGGCCAATCCAAAAAAATTATATAAGCAAAGAGGGATTGAAAGCTTTCGCAATTATGATTATGATAGTGCGATTCGTTCTTTTCAAAAAGCCTTGGACTTTAATTATAAAGACCCTGCCGTTCATTTCAATCTAGCTTGTTGCTATTCCATTAACGAGCAAGCAGAAAATGCTTTTTTTCACTTAGATAAATCTGTTGATTTTGGTTTTACCAATTTTGATAAAATCCATAAACATGATGCATTGGCTTTTCTTCGTGCGCATGAAGAATTTGAAGCTTTTGTGCAAAATCACTATCAAATGAGTGATGCGCTGCTTGGTCCAAAAGAAGATTTATTGAGTACGACTCCCACTAAAGATAAAGATGCTTTGGAAAAAATTGCGAGCTTAGGGGAGCTTAGAGATAAGGGATTCTTAACGGATGAAGAGTTTAGTATGCAAAAGCGGCGGTTACTGAGCGATGAGTAAGAAAGTATCAAGCTCAAAGCGTAATTTTTCAATATAGGAGGTTATGTAAAAAGTGAAAATTTACACTTTGAACTTGAACTTCCCCTACGGAATATTCAATAATTTATGGGTCTGAACACTCATGCGCCATTTAGGATTTTGTAGACAATAGTCTAAGGTGAGTTTAGTATTAAGTGCGCCATTTGGTCCATCCATCGGTTGTAAATAGAAGTGCTCAAATGCTAGCTGTTCAAATTGTTCAGGCATAGCTAATGGCTGTGGAAAAACCAGTTTTAATTCCTGTCCTTTTATCAGCACTAAATCTGCCCCTGCTTTGGGACTCACACAAATCCAATCAATTCCGTTCGGGGGTACTTGCGTTCCATTTGTTTCTATAGCTACTTCAAAATTTGCTTGATGAAAGGCATCTACCAAAGCTTGATCTAATTGCAATAAGGGTTCTCCTCCTGTACATACGACATAAGGCGTTCCCCCACCCTTTTGCGGCCATTGTGCTACTACGGCATCAACCACTGCTTGTGCAGATGGATACTTACCTCCATTTACACCATCTGTTCCCAAAAAATCTGTGTCGCAGAATTGGCAGACGGCTTTTTCCCGATCCTGTTCTCTACCGCTCCAAAGATTACATCCTGTAAAACGACAAAAAACGGCTGGTCTGCCTGTGTGCGCTCCTTCTCCTTGAAGGGTATAATATATTTCTTTTATTTTGTACAATAGGTAAGCGTTTGTTTAGTTGATTAATGATTATTCAGAATAGAGAACAGAGAAGCGAGAATAGAGATAAATTCGTGCTAAATTTAATAGCATAAGCTATACTTTAAGAACAAATCTGCTATCTAGTCTCTAATCTCACTTCTCTGTTCTCTATTCTGAATAATCACAAATTAACTAAACTTCATCATGCATCAAATAGGCTTTCAAAAAATCATCTAGATCTCCATCCAGTACTTTATCAGGATTATGAACTTTATAACCCGTTCTCAAATCTTTCACCCAACGATCATCTAAGACGTAACTACGGATTTGCGAGCCCCATTCATTCTTCATTTTACCAGATTCTATTTTATCTCTTTCCGCAGATTGTCTTTCTACTTCTATTTTATATAAGCGAGATTTAAGCATGGTAATCGCTTTGTCTCGATTCACATGCTGAGAACGTTCTTGTTGGCATTCTACCACCAAGCCCGAAGGAATATGCCGCAATCTTACTGCGGACTCTGTTTTATTGACATGTTGCCCACCTGCACCACTAGCCCGAAAAGTATCCCATTCCAAATCTGCAGGGTTCACTTCAATTTCAATGGAATCATCAATGAGTGGATGGACAAAGACAGAAGAAAAAGAAGTCATTCGCTTTCCTTGTGCGTTAAAAGGACTTATGCGAACTAAGCGGTGTACACCATTTTCTCCCTTTAACATACCATAGGCAAAATCCCCTTTAACTTCTAATGCAGCCGACTTTAAACCAGTTACACTTCCGTCTACTCGATGTAACTCACTTACTTTATAGCCACTCTTTTCCCCCCACATCAAGTACATACGATACAGCATAGCAGACCAATCATCCGATTCCGTACCACCTGCTCCTGAATTAATTTCTAAAATACAACCCAATTCATCTTCTGGGCGATTTAAAGTAGATCGAAACTCCAAATCATCTAGTAAATGTACCGTCTTTTCATAGGCGGTATCTACCTCTTCCTCCGTTGCCTCGCCTTCTTTTCTAAATTCTTCCAAAATTGCTATTTCGTCAATAGCATCTGCACAAGTTTGATATTTAGCTACCCAATTTTTCTGGCTTTTCAGTTCTTTTAATAGTAACTCTGCCTTCTTCGGCTCCTTCCAAAAATCAGGATCTAAACTTAATTGTTCTTTTTCTTCTATATCTAAGATTCGCTTTGGAACGTCAAAGATATTGTTTTAGCAAACCCAACTTGGTTTGCAGGTTCTTAAATTGATCACTTGTCATAGGTTGATTGATTATTAATTATCAAGAATCACTAATTAACTTTCACTACTTCGACATAAAATACTAATTCTGCCTTTGATGGAATGGAAGGCGGACTACCTGCCTCTCCATATCCTAACTCATGAGGAATAAACAATACCGCTTTTGTGCCTTCTTTAAATAAAGGAATGCCTTCATCCCAGCCTTTGATAACTTGACCTCTACCAATTGGAACGCCATAAGGTTCTCCTCGTTTGAAAGAATTATCAAACATATTGCCGTCTGTAGTCATACCATAATAATGGACATCTACCATTTTACCGACTTCCGCCATTGGACCAGTACCTTCTTCCAGTACCGTATATTTTAAACCAGAAGGCGTGCTTTTTAAGGCATCTCCTAATTTATTGGACTTGTAACTCGCTAATGCAGCCGCAGTAGCAGCTGCTACTTCTGGTTCTCTTGCTTGCTCCACCACCATTTTAGCCTGTTTTTCCTTTCTTTCTGCTTCTATCTCTTCTTTTGTTTTAATCGAAGTTAAAACTAAATCGTAAAAGATAAACGGCGTATTTTCAAACCCTGGTGGTTTTTGTGGAAAAGAATCTGTTGATTGATATACGGTTACACTATCCCCCACAGACATCAACATGATAGCCTCTACAATTGGCGACATAGAACCTCCTTCTGGGTTTAGTGGTGGCACAATCATTTTAGCGGGCTTTCCCTGATCTCTACTGGATTGTACTACTTTTGTATCATTTCGTACATCAACTGTGAATGTAGCTTCCTCTCCTACTTGTGGAGTTGCTCCATTATTTTTTACGTGATGAATATATTTAGAACCAGAAGTAGTAAATGTTTCTTTAGGTTCTGAATTACAAGCAAATAAAAATACTACTAGCAGACAAACACTAGCCATCTGTAGGAAAATTCCTCTTGTAGTAGGAATACTTTGAAAAATATTTTTCATTAAACTATTTTGATAAATGTAAGATAACTGTTCAGAAGCGAGAATAGAGAAAAGAGACGTGAGCGTAGGGAAGTGAGAATAGGTCGTACTGATTTTAACGATGAAGTCATTAATAGAGACGTTTATAATCTCTATTCTCGTTTCTCTGCATTCTACTCTTACTTCTCTGCTCTAACGTATCTATTCTCACTTCTCTAATCTCGCTTCTCTATTCTAAATAGATAGAATATGCAAAACTCGGCTGCAAAAGTAGGATTATTTAGCAGATGTTTAGCACAATTCTATAAGATTATGTAGTCGGCTAACATTTTTTTTGCTTATTAGTCTCCTAATACCCGTACCCAAAAAGCCATTTGTTCTTCTTTTGTGGGCTGATGATAAGGTCGCACGATTCTAAAGCCAACAAAAGGGGAATCTGTATTCCACCAAAAACTCTTTGGAATTTGAGGATCTCTTTCTTTCCAACGCATATTCGACTTCATTCTTGCAGCACATCTAGCTTCCTCTTTATCGTCATCCCAACTGCCTCCCCGTACACTTCTTGGGTGTAAGCGAACTGGTTTTATCCAAGGATTAATTTCCTCATTCATTGCAGTAGCAATATGTGCGTAAGCAGTATCTTGGTATTGGTCCAAAGTCCATTCTGATACATTCCCAAGCATATCATACAGCCCCCAAGCATTCGGCTTTTTTTCTCCAACCTTATGATAACGTTCTTCGCTATTATCATAATGCCAAGCATAGTCGTCGATTAATTCGGTATCATCCCCATAATAATAAGTGCTAGTGCTGCCTGCCCGACAAGCATACTCCCACTCTGCTTCTGTTGGCAATCTATAGAAAACGCCCGTTTTATCAGATAGCCATTTACAATATTGTAAAGCAGCGAACTGGGTCATACTGACTGCTGGAAACCCTTCATTTCCCATACCAAAAGTAGGATCTTCATAGGGTGGACTTGGTCGAGCAAAAGCATCTGCATCCCAGTCTTCTCTACCTTCAGGTGCTTTGTCCAGTTCTTTTTCTCTAAATATATGGTATTCATCGAACCGAACTTCTGTTGCCCCCATATAAAAGGAGTCTACCTTAACGGTTAACTGAGGGCCTTCATCAGTCTCCCTATTTTCTTCTCCTATTGGTGAACCCATTTGATAGGAACCACCCGGAATTAACGCCAATGTAAAAGAAACAGGCGTTGCAGGAATTTGTTGGATTATTTGTGTGGAGTCAGCTATGCTATTTTGCGCATAACTTATTTGACCCAACAGTAGCATTAAAATAGCTATTGGCAGGAATGTTTTTTTCATATTGTTGTATAGTTATTAGTTTTATGGTTTTATGGCTATATGGTTTTATTGTTTTATTGCTTTATGCTGATTGCCAGCGTCTAGCAGGAGAACAATAAAACAATATAGCCATAAAACAATATAGCAATATAGCCATATCCCCCTCTTATTGATAAACAAATTCAAAATGAACGGTAATCGCATCATCTGTTTGTATTTGTCCAAACATGGCAGAGGGGGGCGTTATACCAAAATCGCTCATCTTTAAATCTTTGCTCCCTTTTATAACCAAGCCGCCTGTATCCGTTTCTTGGAGATTAACGGTAACTTGTACCTCTTTAGCTGTTCCAGCCATAGATAGTAAACCAGTAGAAGAAAGGGTAAAGCGATTTTCTTCCTGTGCGACTAAGCTGGCAGGACTCGTTTGCTGGTAGCTTATAGTCGGATGAGTGTCCGCCAATAATGCTTTATTAATTTTAGCATTCATAGAGGCACCTCTACCCCCATCTAAGCTGGCTACGGCGACGGTGAACGAAAAACTATCAATTTGCGCACCTGCGGCTAGGTTAATGGTTATTGCTTGCGGAAAATCTGTAACAGTTGAAGCAGTTGCCTTCCAACCATGTAAAGTGGAAGTTCCAGAAACGCTAACATTTGCAACAGAGTCTACGGGAAACTGGTAGGTGTTCTGTGCCTGTACTAAACAAGACCAAGCAAACAATAACAAGAAGCATATTTTTTTCATAAATTGAGTTTTCTACAAAGGTAAAGGAAGAGAAGGAAAAAATTACTTAAGGAAATGCAAAAACTCAGCGAAAAGGGATAGATAAGCTGGCTAAAGTGGCTAATTTTATACAAAATCAGTTGTCTAAATCGTACAATTTATTTTTTTCATTGCCTTTATTAAAACAAGCGGAACTATTCTCGTGTTATTTTTGTATATTTAAAGCTGTATTCTCCTACTAGATTAAAACCAAGAAGATATATTTATTTGTTTAGACTGTTTATTTATTTCTGCTATAAAAAAAGTTGTAGAAACAATTAAATAACATAATCAGTAGAAACACATAAATAGACCTATATATATAATACTGGCTGACTGCCAGTCTATTCCTCAACAAACATAATTAATGGAAGTAATCCAGAAATTGCCTATCAAAAAAAATGTAAAAGCTCTAACGAAGCTATCTCCAACCCAAAAAAAAATATTTGATGAAGCGAAAGCACAACTTGAACGAAGTCGAATCGTTGGTGTAAATATAAATGCAAACGCTGGTAAAACGACCGTTTTAAAGGCCTTATGCGAAGACCTAAAAGGTCACTTCTTACGCCTAGGAGATTTTTTCTTGAAAGTCGAAGAGACCGATGCTTTTCGAATTGAAGAAGCCGTGTACAGAACTATCGCTGATGCTTTTGAAACTACAGATGTATTAGTCATTGATGATTTCTCGACCATTGAAGGCGCTTTATCAGAGAATTACTACTCTAGAAGGCCTATAGGTTTGGAAGACTTCACGACGGATGCCATCAAGGCTTATATCGAGACCCACGACAAAAAATTGATATTAGGGTTAAATAGAAATTATTTATCTCATAAGTTCTTTGCGGACTCTCTGATTGTTGAAATGGAAAAAACAACCGCGGAGGATTATGCTTATTACTTTCAGGTATTCGGCGGTAAAGCTTTTTCAAAGATTGATTTCAAAAAAATTCATCAGTATTCGTCTAATCTCAATATCAATCAAATTAGAAAAGCTTGTAAACTGATTGAAATAGAAAACAAAAAAACTTTTAAGGCAGATCAATTAATAGAAGCTTTAGAAAAACATGCGATTGTTAGCAACGTCGATAGAAAAGAAGTAGAGGAGATTAAATTGGAAGATTTAAAAGGATTAGACGAAGTAATCAAACAATTAGAGATTGATGTAATTACGCCACTAGAAAACCCAGAAATGGCGGCAGAGTATGGTATGAAGCCTAAAAGAGGGGTTTTATTATACGGTTCTCCCGGTACTGGAAAAACCAGTGTGGGCAAAGCCTTAGCACATCGACTGAAGAGTAAATTCTTTTTAATCGATGGTACCGTTATTAGTGGCACGGGGGGGTTCTATCGGGAAGTGCATCGCATTATGAATTATGCTCGAAATAATGCGCCTAGTATTGTATTTATTGATGATTGCGATTTATTATTAGAGAATGGTCGAGACGATGGTTTTTATCGGTATTTATTGACGCTTTTAGATGGACTTGAATCTAAAGGGAATCAAAATATCACAGTCATCATGACGACCATGCAGTTATCTAGTATCCCTGATGCGCTTATTAGAAGTGGTCGAGTGGAACTTTGGTTAGAAATGAAATTGCCCAATGATAGTGCTAGAACGGATATTCTCAACACCTATATCGCAGAGGGAAAATTACATCCTTCAAAAAAAGAATTAGCTATTTTAGTTAAGGAAACAGATGGCTTTACTGGTGCAGATTTAAAACGCTTGGTTTCTGATGCCGTTAATATCTATGGTTATGATATTGTAAAGAAGCATAAATTAAAGAAGCCATTGCATTACTTTGAGCTTGCGCTAGAACGGTTGAAAAAATTACGAAAGCAGTTCTATAAATCCGATCCTAATTCTTCTAAGACGATTGGGTTTGGAAAGGATAAGTGAAATAAATAAAATTAGCGGTTTAGAATAGAGCGCAGAGAAGCGAGAATAGAGATAAAGTCGTTCTGAATTTAACGAAATAAGCTATACTATAAGAACAAAATTGCTATTTATCACCTCTCTGTTTGCCATTATGAACAGTTACCATCAAAACCCAGACGTTGTAAAAGCGTCTGGGTTTTCATTTTCATTATTTCATTCTAATTAAGTGTTGCACACTCTTCTAATTTTCATTTTCCATATTTTTTAACACCTTCGTAAGTTGAACCGTTAACAAATATTTAAAAACCAAATGAATTGCCTAATTTTTTACAACTCCTACAATATAAAGAATTTCCCTACCGTTTTAGGTCTCGAAATTAACAAACAAACAGCTGTTTAATTTTCATACCTTTCTAACAGATATAATATAAGTTCCTATAATAAATGGATCTTTTGCTCGCACTAAAGTTCGTCCAAACTTTAGTTAAAGGCTGCTAATAAGAAAATAAAAGCGCCTAAATGAAAAAAAGATGCTATTTATTGGTAACACCTTTCTAGTCTGTAAACACTTTCATTTAAACCACATTGTCGTTAAATAGCAATTTGAAGAATTTCACATTGTCCCTGTGAAACATCTCAAATTACTTTTTTTCACGCCTTTCGCTTAATGTAACACTATTTTTTAGTACTGATTTTAATCAACTACAATCAACTTTTGTAGTTATTTTTAAAACTTAGTCTATTGGTTTACAACTAATTAAGTGAATAACTGGTTTCAACTACTCTATACAAATTTGATTATTTGTACTTTTTACTACGAATTAATGTGTAGATATTTATGCCAGAATTAGACAATAACGTTTTGTCGTCCTACTTAAAAAAGAAAAAGTAGATGTACAAACAATTGTAATTCTGGACCGAAATATATTACATCAAAAAATATCATGATCCCATAATCGGGGAAGATACTGCTAACAAACAGTAGCCAAAACACTTCTCCAATCGTGAACATTTTTTGATTCATTCTCAAAACCGGTTGTATAATCAATTGGACTTTTCTTAACCATAAACTTGCGTTATGAAAAATTCACCAAACTTGGATTTTTTCAAGAATTTTCCTCTTTTTGAAGTGCTGTCTACAGACGAAATGGATCAATTATTAGAAATGGTGGAACTTAAAAAAGTTTCAAAATTTGATTACATATTTAATGTAGCAGATACATCAAACTTTGTTTGTTTTCTTATAAAAGGTATAGTAAAAATTGGTAGTCTATCTGAAGATGGTAGAGAGGTGATCAAATCAATTTTACACCCAATGGCTATGTTCGGAGAATTGTCGTTAGTAGGCGAAAATAACCGAAAAGACTTTGCCATCTCCATGAATGAAGAAATTCATTACTATGCTTTAAAAACATCAGACTTTCAGCGATTAATCGCTGCCAATCCTAAATTATGTGTTGCCTTAATGAATTACATTGGCACTCGTTTAAGAGAGGTAGAAAGTAGATTGGAAGATTTAGTATTTAAAGATGCTAGAGCTAGAATCATTGATTTCATTAAAGAATCTGCACAAAAGAGAGGCCGTCGAGTAGGTTTTGAAATGTTGTTTAAGCATTGCTTAACGCAACAAGACATTGCTAATATTACGGGCACTTCTCGCCAAACAGTTACTTCTGTGCTCAATGAATTAAAACGCTCTGATCTTATTTATTTTAATAGAAGAAGTATTCTGATACGTGATATAGCAAGACTTGCGTAAAAGTGAGTTTGCGAGTTGCGCGTTGCGGGTTTCGGGTTGCTGTACTAGACGTTAACTTATGTGTTTTTAACATCTAGGTTAACGTCTAGTACAGCAACGCATAACTCGCAACACGAAACCCGTCTTATCCACATCCACAAAACTCATTGACCATTAGCAGCACCTCTGGAAAGAACTGATTGAATTCTTGGTCGTATAGGTCATACTCTCTTAGCAAATCGTCCACTGCCTTATCAAAATTATTAGGGAATTTAGCTCGCTGCTCCATTCGTTCAAATACATACCTCAACCCTTCCTCTTTTCCATAATTCATTAGCCAATCATGCTTTATCATACTCGGCACTCGTTGCTGTAATTTAACTGGTAAATCAGCTATTCGTTGTTCCAATATCCAATACATTCTTTTAGAAAATAGGGCAAGGGGTTCCGCACTATATTTCTCCCAATTGTGGCTTAAAATATAGTCAAATAAAATATCTATTACTACAGGTGCATATTTTCCATGATTGGGATACAAGCGGCGGGTGCTTTGCTTAACGATGGGGTGTGTATCCGTGTAACTATCTATTTTCCGATGTAACACAATACCTTTTTGTATCTCTTCCGAATACGTGGCAACTTCTTTATTCCGAATGCTGTCTGCAATAAAGTTGCCTATCAATAGGTTCTCATCTTGGCAAGATAGAAAGATATGAGCTAGATAATTCATGATGCAAATATAAAGGCTAAATTGAGAATTGAGAATGGAAAATTGAGAATTCACTAGACGTGAGTTTGACGTAAACGTTTCTTGAAACACAAAAGGGATAAAACACACAAAAGGATTTTTATTTTGAAATACAGAGAGGACTAGAAAAATAAAAAAATCTTTGTAAAAACCCTTTTGTGTTTTTTGTATTTCAAAAAGCGTTTACGTCAAATTCACGCCTAGTGAATTCTCAATTCTCAATTCTCAATTATTTAAACCACTTTATCCGCACAATAGGTACTAGCAAAGGCATCTGGTTTCGCTTTAAAGACAAAACCCATTCCTAAGATATAGCCCATTGCTTCTTTTAAAGCCACATTAGATTGAAAGCTGGGATCGGTATTAATATCTGCATGAACTTCTAGTTCTACATTGTACTTATCCAATAAATCGCAAAGCGCGTAGGCTACTTCGATAGACTTCGCTACTTCCGTAATCATTCGCTCTTTAATTTTCATGGTCTTATTGGTCTTATAGTTACTAATAAACATAAAACCACCTTTTTTCTCCCGCAAGAAAACAATCACAGAGGCGAACTCAATAATTTCCCCTCTTACCTGAGAATCTGTGCCAATACAAACCTTTAGTTTATGCCCTGCTTTTGTCTCGCGGATAATTGTTTCCTCTACTGCTTTTTTAATGGGTAATTCTATGCGATCTCCATTCAAGCGTCTCCATTTTCCTAGTTCCATATATAGTTTTATTTTTTGAGTCAGACTCGGTTCTGTAGTATTGATTAAAAAATAAATAGGTCTTTTTGTTTTTGAATTGAGTCTTTTTTTTATAGGTTTTCAACCCATTAAAAAAAGGACTCATTTTAAAAACGACCTATTTATTTTTTCATCGTTACGTAGAAAAGAATTGCCTATACCTTGTAGAACCAATATTCCTATCATATAATTCCATCCTATCAACAGGGTAACAAATTATCCAATAGTAAAGGCGATACACGAAGAAATGTTTATTTTTTGTAACTAGCTAGGAGGTTCTTTTTTTGAAGAAAATTTTTAATTTTCTTCAAAAAAAGAACTCCCCCTCTCAAATGGGATGGTATGAGAGGTTTATTCTTTCATCGTTACTAATTGATTAAAAAATATTTGGTCTTTTTGTTTTTGAATTGACCTTTTTTCTCATAGGTTTTCAACCCATTAGAAAAAAGCCCATTTCAAAAACGACCTACTTATTTTTTCATCGTTACTAAGCAATATAATTTCAGTATAAGACTAAATAAGCAGATTAATATCCATTTTGCCCTTAAATTAAACAATAATCGAATAATATTTTAATGAAAAACAAAATTTAATAAAAAAATAAGACTAGCCTGTCTAATTCAATACTACTATCCTATTAGTTCTACATCAAGACTATAAGAAAGTCTAGTTTTTTTCTATTTAAAAAGAGCAGGTAAAAAACCTATCTGCCAAATATACTGCTTGCAGTCTGCTACTAAAGACCGAAGACTAATAGCTAAAGTCCAGCTAATTTACTAAGGAACGTGTAAAAAGTAACTTATAACACAAAAGAGATTTTTGTTAGATGTATTTAAACACAAAATGGAACAAAAGATACAAAAGGAAACAAAAGGTTTTTTTATGCTTTGCTGTAAAATGTTAGTGTTATCTTTTGTTTCCTGCAATTCCTTTTGTTAACTTTTGTGTTATAAGTTATTCTTTACACGTTCCTAAGCTCCTTAAAATTGCGTAATTTTGCCTTATGAGAATAGATATTGTTTCCGCACTTCCTGAACTATTGATCAGTCCTTTGCAGCATTCTATTATGAAGCGTGCACAAGATAAGGGCTTATTGGAGGTCGTGGTTCATAATCTTCGAGAATATGGACTAGGTAAACACCGACAAATAGACGATACGCAGTATGGTGGCGGCGCTGGTATGGTGATGATGATAGAACCTATTGCGAAGTGCTTAGATGTTTTAAAGGCAGAAAGGGAATACGATGAGCTTATTTATTTAACGCCTGATGGAGAACGGCTAACACAGTCTATTTCTAACCGCCTTTCTTTAAAAAATAATTTATTGTTATTGTGCGGGCATTATAAAGGGATAGATGAACGAATTAGAGAGCATTACATCACAATGGAAGTGTCGATTGGTGATTTTGTATTATCTGGTGGTGAGTTACCTGCTGCTGTATTAGTTGACTCTATTGGTAGATTAATACCGGGGGTTTTAAATGATGAAACATCTGCCCTATTCGACTCTTTCCAAGATAATTTATTAGCCCCGCCTGTTTATACTCGACCAGCGGAATTTAATGGTTGGAAAATACCAGAGATACTGTTAAGTGGACATGAGCGTAAAATTAAGGATTGGCGAGATGAGCAATCTTTTAAAAGAACGGAAGAACGCCGACCTGATTTATTGGAATAGGTTTAAATATTGATTTTAAGATGAAATCTTAAAATATCGACTCCATAATTTCTCAAATCATTAAGGATTGGCGAGCTGAATAAGCTTTAAAAAGAACAGAGAAGTGAGATTAGAGAGCAGAGATGTGCGCAAAAGAATCCTAGTGTCAAATCTCTGCTCTCTAATCTCACCTCTCTGTTCTAAAAAACAAACCATGCAATTTTCAGATTTAAAATTAAATACTGCATTATTAAATGCACTAAAGGATATGGAGTTTATCAATCCAACTCCTATTCAAATAGAAACTTTTCCTGTTATCACGTCTGGTAGAGATATGATTGGTATTGCCCAGACGGGAACAGGAAAAACCTTAGCCTATTTACTGCCTTTGCTTAGAGATTTAAAATTTTCTAAGGAAGGGAAACCTCGTATTTTGATTGTCGTGCCGACAAGAGAATTGGTGGTGCAAGTCGCTAAGGAGGTTGAAAAATTAATTAGCTATCAAACAGTAAGAGTAGTAGGGGTATATGGTGGCACGAATATCAATACCCAAAAGCTAAAGGTAATGGCTGGAACGGATGTGGTCGTTTCTACTCCCGGGCGATTGGTAGATTTAGCACTTTGTGGTGCCTTAAATTTAAAGCAAGTCAAAAAATTTGTGATTGATGAAGTAGATGAAATTTTAAATTTGGGCTTTCGAACGCAACTCCATAATATATTAGATTTAATTCCTAAGAAACGCCAAAACTTACTGTTTTCGGCGACCATGACAGAAGAGGTAGAAAAATTAATTCATGTATTTTTCAATGATCCGATTAAGGTAGAAATTAGTCCGAGAGGAACGCCTGTAGAAAAAATTCAACAAAGTGCCTATCCTCTTCCTAATTTCAATTCCAAGGCCAATCTACTCCAACACTTGCTAGAAACAGACGAAAGTATGTCTAAGGTGCTCGTTTTCGTTGGCACAAAAAAAATGGCGGACCGTTTGTATGAACGCATGAAGGATATATTTCCAGATCAAATAGGCATCATTCATTCCAATAAGACGCAGAATTTCCGACTAAGAGCCGTTGAACAATTTTATAATAAAGAAATTCGAGTATTAATAGCGACAGAGATTATTGCTAGAGGTTTAGATATTTTAGAGGTGTCTCATGTGATTAATTATCACATGCCAGAGGTGCCAGAGCATTATCTACACCGTATTGGTAGAACGGGGCGGGCAGACAAAGAGGGAATTTCTATTAATTTTGTAACAGAGGAAGAATTGGTCTATCAAGAAGCTGCAGAAGTACTGATGGGTAGAACCGTAACCATGCTGTCCTTACCGGAAACAGTTGAAATTGTAGATACTTTAATTCCGGAAGAAATGTTAAGGATGGGTGGAGATAAAAACTACCTTAAAGGTAGTTTGAAAGAAACAGCAGGCGCCTATCACGAAAAGAAATTAAAAAATACAAAAGTCAATCGGGCACATGAAAAGAGGACCGCCCGAAAACTACAAAAACGAAGTGCGCGGAGAAAAAAGCGACCTAGTTAATTGAGAATGGAGAATTGAAAATGGAGAATTTGCTAGACGTAAACTACACGTGAACTAAACGTGAGTTAGATGTTTATTTGAAACACAAAAGGCATACAAAGTATACAAAGGGTTTTCACAAAAGAATTTTTATTTATAATAGGCTTAATTCTGAATGGAAAATTTACTAGACGTACCCGCCATAATATGCTATTCTTAATTAGGGCTGTACAAAGTTTGAAAATCGGCTAGCGCAAGGGCTATTGCCTTGTGCTTACTATCTCGAAGGTTTTGCCTTCCGATGTAACTACTACTAATTTTCATCATTTATTCACCTATTTACTCAAGACTATAATCTTTAATATATTCAGCACAGGGCAATAGCCTTTACGCCAGCAAGACTTTCATATATGGCGTATACGTCTAGTGAATTCACAATTCTCCATTTTCCATTCTCAATTCTACTATTTTTTTTAAACAAACAATAACACTTTCCAACTGGACAAAAAGTGTCTTAAGCACTATTTTTGTGTCTGAAAAATAGCATACCATTTACAATCTACTTATTACCTCCTAAAAGTAAGCATCTGAAAACATAACCCATTTAAGTATATTTAAGTGACGCTAAAAAATAAATTGTCTTTTTGTTGTAAGAACTCCATGAGTAAATGAAGAAATGTGAAATTGGGGTCGCTCATCTGTGAAAAAGAATCTGCTTTCCCAAAGATACACCACCTATTTACTCATTTATTTATTCTATCATTTACTCCTTGAGTACTTAAACTTATCAGTTTATTTTTCCTTCGTTACTAAGCTGATTAGTTTTGTCAGTGAATTTTTAATCTAACGAAAAAACAGAATAGCATGAAAAAATTATCCTGTCTGATCGTCTGGTTGACGATCACAACTTTCGCTCACAGTCAGTATGAAAGCTGTTGTAATTTTGAAAGTAATTATGCCACCTGTAATACCATTAATATTATAGGGGAATGCGCGCAATGTCCCACCATTCCAGAAAAAATTTATATTGAATGGATGGATGAAGAGCTACACATCGAATACCACACTTGGGAGACCAATGCTCGATTGGTTGCAGTAGACTACCTTATCAAAGACTTAAAGCCAAAAGGTACTTACAAAATTAAAATCAAAGTTAAAATGAGTGGTTGGCTTCTATGGACAGAAATTGCCAATTTTGAAGTAACAACCGATTGTACATCGCCCCCTCCGAATGATCATTGGACGGCTTCTGGCGATAGAGCTAAAGGTTGGGTCATTGGAGATTTTAATGGCGATGGAAAGGAAGATTTATTGCGGCATCAAAATAATTTAGGTGGTGCAGAAGTATTGATTTCGGACGGTAGTGAATTTAAAAATCCTGATGTTTGGACGATAGAAAGAAATTACCAAAAAGGCTGGTATGCTGGAGACTTTAATGGCGATGGAAAAGATGATATATTAAGATATGCCAATAAAGAAGGGGGTGCAGAAGTATTATTGTCTAGTGGTACAGATTTTCAAGCACCGAAGTCCTGGTCTACTGTAGATGATAAAGGTAAAGGTTGGCGAATTGGGGATTTTAATGGAGATGGAAAATCAGATTTATTGCGATATATAGATGATAAAGGGGGGGCAGAAGTTATGTTGTCTACAGGTATGCAATTTGCGAAACCTATCACTTGGTCTACTACTACGGACAAAAAACGAGGTTGGTTGATTGGCGATTTTAATGGAGACAAGAAAGATGATTTACTACGCTATTCAAAACTCTCCGGCGGGGCGGAAGTGTGTTTATCTACTGGCACAAAATTTAGTGAACCGAAAAAATGGTCCGTGTCTATTGATAAAGGTAAAGGCTGGCTCATAGGAGATTTTAATGGAGATGGAAAAGATGACCTACTTCGGCACTACACCTCTTCTAAAGGTGCAGAAATAGCTTTGTCTACAGGTAGCAAATTTGAATCGCCAAAAAAATGGACAGATACAAAAATAGTTGGAAAAAGGTGGTTTGTCGGTAATTTTGATGGAGATAATAAAGCGGATATTTTTCATTTTCTACATTCAGCAGGTGGCGCAGATATGTATAAATCTACGGGGAAAAATTTTCGATAATGGTTTAAATCCAAAAATTAGAAAAGCGTCAATATTTTTTTAACCTAGATTCTCTACCGTACACTTCTTAAAAAAGAGAAGCAAGAGCAGAGAATAGAGAAGGTTTTCGTTGATAATTAACGAAATTCCGTAAATTATCAACGAGATTTTTCTCTATTCTCGCCTCTCTGTTCTCTATCCAAGTACCCTTCCCTATTTATCTATCTCTTGCTATTTCTAAAACTTAGCTTCGAAATAAAATAGAATTTGATTTTTGGAATTTGTTATTTGATTTCGTAAGTTCGCTTCCTAATGAAAATACTCCACACTTCAGATTGGCATTTAGGGCAAAAATTTTTGTCTAAAGATAGAATTGATGAACATCAGTCTGCTTTAGATTGGCTACGTCAAACAATTATTGAACAAGAAATAGACGTATTACTCGTATCAGGCGATATATTCGACATTGGTAACCCACCTAGTTATGCTAGACACTTATATTACCGGTTTTTGACCAGTTTACAAGGAACCTATTGCAGGCATGTAGTTATTACAGGAGGCAATCACGATTCCCCTTCCATGTTAAATGCACCGAAAGAATTATTAGAAATTTTAAATGTTCATGTAGTTGGAGCAGTCAGCGATAATTTATTGGATGAAGTAATTGAGTTAAAAGATGAAAAAGGACAGCTAGAATTAGTCGTAGCTGCTGTTCCCTTTTTAAGAGACAGAGACATTCGTTTTAGTATAGCAGGGGAAACAGGCTTAGAACGAGTCGCTAGAGTGAGAGAAGGCATCGTTAATCATTTTCAAGAAGTCGGTATGCTTATCGAACCATATTGTGAACGTAAAGTCCCTTTGTTGGCAATGGGTCATTTGTATGCGAAGGGTGCAAAAGCCTCTGAAAAACAAAATAATATTTATATTGGCGATATTGAAAATATAAGTAGCAAGCAATTTCCTACCGTTTTTGATTATATTGCATTGGGACACTTACATCGTGCTCAGCTAGTCGAAAAGCAACAACATATCCGTTACTCTGGTTCTATCATTCCACTAAGTTTTGGCGAAATTCAAGATAAAAAATCAATCTATATTCTATCTTTTGAAGGCGATAAATTACAAGCGATAGATGCCTTCAAAATTCCTAGATTTCGAGCATTAATTTCTGTTCAAGGTACACTAGAGAAAGTCAAAGAGCGACTCCTTAAAATCAATGAAGACAAAAAAGGCGTGTTGATTCCTTGGGTAGAAATTTTAGTAGAAATGGAGGAAACCATCCCTAATTTAGATGGGGAATTACGAGAATTTTCTAAAGATTTCCGTTTGGAAATTTTAAAAATAAGAACTAGGAAACAGCACCAAGCTTTAGAAGACTTAACCAAGGTGTTGAACTTAGACGACCTTAGTCCTATTGAGGTATTCGAGAAAAAATGTGATAGTGAAGGGGCTATGGAAGCAACAGAAAAGGAAGCCTTATTGCATACTTTTAAGGAATTAGAAGAATGGATTTCTGAACGGGAATAGAACAAAAAAGAGGTCAGAAGTCAGAAGTCAGAGAATTTCGTTGGAGGAGAATATTTTCGTCCCCGACGGAAGAAAATACTATCGGGGACGAAAATATTCTCCTCCAACGAAATTCTCTGACACCTGCCCCCTGACTTCTGACCCCTAATTCTCACAAACAATGAAGAATAAAACCCTATTTATACTATTTTTAGTTTTACTAGGCATTTGGGGCTTATCTCAAATGAATTCAGATAAACGCAACCATAGTTTTAAAACGGATTTAATTGCGATTGACACCGCACTAGTAACCACCATTAATTTATACCCTAAAAGTGATAACCAGCAAGAAATTACCTTACAAAAAGACAATGGTAGTTGGATTGCTACGCAAGGCAGTGTGACAACAAAGGCAAAGGCGGATGCTGTTAAAGCAGTTTTAGATAATATTCGATTGATAAAAACCAAGCGCGTAACTGCTAAAAAACAAGAAAAATGGAAAGACTATGAAGTTGAAGAAACAAGTGGTTCTCGTGTCAAAGTTTATGCAGGAAGTGAATTATTAGAAGATTTCATAGTGGGCCGTTTTAACTTTAATCAACAAACTAGGCGAGGGTTGTCTTTTGTGCGGCTAACCAACGAAAACGAAGTTTATGCAGTTGATGGTTCTTTAAGTAGGACGCTAGGACAAGGGTTTGAGGCTTTTCGCAATAAAGAATTTTTATCGCTTAGACCCAAATATATTACTCAAATACAACTAAGTAATGTAGATAATAGCACGCAAACTTTCTCTCTTAAAAATGGACAATGGCAAAAAGAGGGTGCAGCAATAGACTCTACGGTTATGACGACTTACCTCAATGGTATACAAAACTTAATGGGAACTAGCTTTGCTGATAATTTGGATGAAACTCAACTATCTCAACATTTTCATAAAAAAATTAGCATCCTAGCAAATAATGTAAATGAGGCTATTGCTATTACTTGCTACCGAGATGTTCCAAATAGTAAGCAGGTGTATGTATTGCAATCTTCTCAGAATAAAGGGACTTATTTTAGTAGCAATGGAACGGATTTTTTTGAAAATTTGTTTACGAATTTGGAAGGCTTGTAATACCTCTCCCTTTTGAATTCACAAAACTAATCTTTTCCACAAATAAATCAGATGGCAATTCCTAAAAAAGGGTCTCGGAAAATAGTTGTAAAAGATAAAGATTACAGGTGGTTAATTCGTAGAAAAGCTACTTATGGTCAAGTAGATTATGGATGTGGCTACCTTCATGTTGCTATTGAACTAAGCAAAAATCCTAAAAACACTTTAGTAATTTTTACTGATAGACGACATCCACAAGATGGATTAGTTAGTGAAGTGATTCCGGTTACTCCATCTGATATTCAAAGATGGATTCAAGATGCACTTGAGTTAGGCTGGAATCCAGCACTAAATGGCTCTCCGTTTATTGTAAAAATAGAAGAAGGTAGGATGAAAATCGCAAATTGAATGCTCAAAATAATAGATCCTTTATTTCATTCTAAGCCAAAGTCTCAAAATAATAAGTCAGCTTAAAATCCCCCCCACCCTTTTCAAAGGACAAAGGATTTTTAATTAATTTCTGAACAA
>ENA-ORXT01001715-ORXT01001715.1-marine-metagenome-genome-assembly--contig:-NODE-1715-length-28281-cov-8.644093_pt1 | contig 28281 bp, 41 predicted proteins | sample MGYA00237868_ERZ511482 | MGnify/ENA metagenome assembly ERZ511482 | reverse complement strand
GGTGTTTTTTTTTTTTGTTGGACCTCCTGCTGACACGCACAGGATGCCTGGGCGTGCCTGGTGGCGAAGGGCCACAACTCTTGGGTGAGTAGTGTGCCAAAAACCAAAGTCGTGCGGCGCTTGACATTTTTTCCCTTCTGGGCAAGGTGACGATCCTGCTCACATCTACCAAGTCAGAATGGGCAAAATCCGACTCCATCATGCTGTTTGGCACTGACATGTATCCGGCAGCAGTGAATTTCTGAACATACGAGCTTTGAGTGACAACCGCTGCTGCAGCGATGCCGTTGTGCCCGCTGCTGCTGCCGCCACCACCGCCTGCGCCGCGAATGACCTTTGCATGGCGGCGGTGGCTGTCGCGGCGGCCTTTGCCCTGCCGGCGACCTCCACCGCTCCACGAAACCGCCGCCGCTGTGCCGCGTTCCCGCGCGGCTTTAGGGTCTGTGAGCGAGCGGCAAGGACAGAAGCGTACCATACCGCCAACCGCGCACCCTCCCCCACCGATGTCGTGGTGCTACCAGCAGAGGTGGCCGTCTGACGCGGGACCGCTCGCTGCGCCGCGGCCACTGGCGCCGCCTGTAGAGGCACAGACTGCTGCACAGCCGCAGCGTCCCCGCCATCGCCCGCAGCCACACATCGGTCACCATTCCCGGCTTCCGCCAGCTGGTTTACCACCCCCAGAGGCGCGCCAGGCATGTTCAATCCGCGCTTGGTGGCAGCGGTGGGGGCGGTGAAGGTGGAAACTGTCCCGGTCGACCGGGCCGCCGCCACTGCCGCCGACGAAGACGGAGTGTATCGTCGCCTATTCGCAGACGCGCAACACGCCGCCGCTGCCTCCTGAGCACCCGCGACCACCGGCACGGAGGCGCCCGTTGTGTCAAGGCCCCCGGCATTGGCGAAGGCGGGTATGGACGCGACACCCGCCCCGGGCGCGAGGACCATGCAGCCACCCGCTGGGAGCATCTGCGAGGGTGGTGGTGGAGACACTGCGCCGTCCAGCTCCATCACCGACGGCAGGTTATCTCCCCTCTGCGGCGCGGCGCTGCGCGCGGCGCGGCGGCCGGTGGCCCGGATTGTGGCGGCGGAAACCGCGTGGCGGCCTTTGGTGGTGGGGGGTGTGCCGCGGCGTGGCACGCCTTGCTGCCGCACCGAGCACCGCTGCCACGGCGCCGCGCATCACTGGTCCTGGCGCTGTGGGCCGGTGGCCATTGGGTGCTGGAGAAAGGGGTGCCGTAGCTACGTCCCCCCTCCGCCGCAACCAGCGCGGCGGCGCCCCCCGACAGTCCGCTGCATATCTCGGCTTGGCAGCCGGCGACAGCGGTGGCGGTGGTGGCGGCGGCGGCTCTTCCCGCCTGATCGGCTGTCGGATCCGCCGCCGACGGACACACGTTCCCGTGCCTCTCGGTCACGGCGCGCGCGGCCGCAGCCGCCACACCAGCCAACTGGCCCGCCCGCGGGGCGGCGCCGGCGGCGCGGCAGCTCGTGGGCACGCCGCAGTCGGCGTGCCGGCAGCCAGCGCCGAGCATGACGCCGACGTTTGGTCCCTCCCAATCGCCACACGCCTGAATGCGAGGTCGCCCCGAGCAATAAGGAGGCTACAAAAGGCATCAAATCGGATGAGAAAATGACGGTAAGCAGCAGAACGCAGGATAAGTGGCCCCATCACAATGGCGTCAACAAGAGAACTTGGATCTAAATCGTTTGCAGTTCTACCCCCTCTCAGGCGTTGGAAGGAGCCCCCACGATCGATTCCAGAGGTAATATCTAGAATACAATGGGGGTCCGATTCAGATGAGATCCTACACGAACTTGGGGCTATGTGCCATTTACTAGGCTACACGATGCCACGTGCACGCCCTGGCGGCTAATCACGCCCTTCATGCTATTTCTGCACGGACAGCTCCGGTATTTGAATAAGAATTGGGCTACTGTACATTGTCAATAGCGATAGCCAGGCTTTGCTGTGTTCTGACAAAGGTATTTGCCCGTCACTGAGGATTGGATGACGCATCCGTCCAAATCTTTCGCAACCTTCCAGAACCATGCAGGCCGTGCAGTAGTTGCAATAGACAGGAAAGCCACGTTGAAGCATCAAGTGCACGACATGGGCTTTTTCTCGTGGCTCGAACTCGTACACACTGTGTTTTGGAGATCGCACGCGACTGGGACCTGTGCGAGCGCCCCAACACCGACGGGGTGCACGTCCTCATCCAGCCTGGCGTGTGTTGCGAAGCAGCCCTTATACGGTGTCTGTGAGAGCTCAGCGGGCCTCCGGACGATTCTCGTTGACGCCGGAGGTTGACTTCTGCATCATGCCTTGAAGAGGCGGTGACCCAAAGGCCCTCCAGATGCAGCATCCGCCCTGTGCACGGCGGGATTGATACAAGAACATCAGGCGTGGCGCACTGTAGGCACAAAGCGCGACTTCGATCAGGAAAAAAAATGTCAACACCCGAAAACATGTGCTTGGACAACTGTTTGACTTCTGTCAACGCTCGTCATCAGCCATGATGCATGACCAGCAATCAGACCAGCCTATTGGTAGGTGAGGAATATTTTCAGACAGGGCTGAAAACATCTGCACTCCCGAGGGCACGCCAGCCATTGAACAAGTGAGTGGCCCGAAAGGCCGCTGGGGTTGAAGATCGCTCGCATCAACGCGAAATGTTCCTTTAACGCCAAAGAGAATAGATGGAGGCGCCATGGACCACCGCTCGGCCACACAGCTGGAGTGAGGCACAGGAAAAGTTGCCAACGTCTGTGACAGACGGCGTCGACGCGAGGCAACCGGTTGGATGTATGGGTACTGCCAACAGCTCACGTCCGAATCCCGTCTGGCATGTGTCGTCTTCTCGCATTCTTTATGGGTCTGCTGCCGAGCACCAAGCCACCTAGGTGGGCTCTCAGTAGGGCATTTAGCTAACTGATTGGGGATCTCCTCGCGCCTCCCGGGTGGAGGACCACGGCCGCGCTTGGGGCGGCTTCGACCACAGGCCTGCTCGCTTCTCACCTGCTGGCAACAGCACAGGGGGAGTCAGACATCGGTCCGTGAGCAATTCGTGAGTTCGTCCATTTCAACAAGGATCACACAAGACACAATGTGTGGCGCGGGACGCCAGCTACTGCAGGTCTCAGTGACTGGCAAGATCCGTTGGCCGATGTCGCTCACTCATGTGCTGGGAGCGGGAGGCCTGGGGTTGCACGCTCAAAAAACTGCATAGAAGTCCCCCGAAGGCAGGCAAAGGCGTGGCCACCCCCAGATACAGCAGGGTGGTTCCATCGACGCCTCAGCACCATTTGAGACGGCAAGTGCGTGTGAAGCTCTGCTGAGGTTCGCCGTGGGCGCCGGTGGGCAGATTGACCCGGCGCCTGCCCGAGTGGGATCTGGGCTCTGTGGCCAGAAGAGAAGGTGGCTGGATAATTGTGTGTACCGCTCAATCTGCCGGCTTCTCTCCTACACAGCATTCACTACACCACTCACAAACCAAGAGGCAGAGTTAGGTGGTTGGGCGCGACTGGTGTGCCTGTTGGCTGCTGGTGTGTGTCTGTGTGAGTGGTCGTGCAGACCGCCACGCCGATCGGGTAGCAGCAGCGGGCACTCAAAAGAAGCGGACGCTGAATAGGGCGGCCTTTGTACCAAAGGCGGCTTAGAGGTGGGGTTCGCTGGCATTGCTCTTTGCGTGACCGGTTCTACTGTCCGCCAACAGACCTTCCGGCTGGGTCGCGAATCTCCCATTCTGATTGTATTTTTGTGGCCGCTTGTTTGCCGGCACGGGACTCTCTGCGGAAGAGGTCTGATGTGTCATCCTGAGCAGCAAAGCAGGTTCCAAAGCGAGATTCTTTCTTCCCACTTCTCTGTGAACAATACCGTTGGGTCCCAGCGACCAAGCGGCAGAGACGTGGTTCCTTGATCAAAAAAGAGATGCTGGTGTGATGCTTCTGTACTCGTCCGTTTGTGGCTGTACCCTTGCCTCACTGAGCCTTGTTGCTTTCCGCACACTTCGTCCGGCCTTTACTCCTCCTCCTGAAGCCCCCCGCCATGCTTTTCCACACCGCCTTTCTCGGGCCCCGTCGAATGGCGCCGTCGGAGATTGACCACGATGACGATGAGATTGCGGTGGCTCGAGCAGAGCATCCGTCTACACCGGCCGGCGGCTGTCTCCAGTCTCGTCATACGGGCAAGGACGGGTGGCTCTAGCCGTGGGTGACGTCAAAACGAGCTCTGCGACACTTGCTCAGGCGTTCACAACATAATGCGCGACTACTGTGGCTTGCACGGGCTGCCGCCCATCTACGACGAGGCGGACTTTGAGCGCCGGTTCCGCATGCCACGGGTGCTGTTCTATGGACTCGACGATGATGCGAAGGACAAACCGATCTTCCAGCAGCAAATAAACATAACGGAACAGCTGCAGGCACACCCTCTTCAAAAGATCTTTGGCGCGCTGCGGGTGCTCGTCTACGGAGAGGCAGCAGACCGTGCTGACGAGTACGTCCGCCTCTTGGGCTAGACCATTTGAAGGGCCGTGGGGCGCCTCATGCGCTCGATTGTGCAGCGCTATCACTCGACCTATCTGCGCAAGCCGACGATTGACGAGTGCCGGGTCATCTCGGCGCGCAACGAGGAGCGGGGCCTGCCTGGCTGCATTGGGTCCTTCGACTGCTGTCATTGGCAGTGGGCAGCACTTCCCAAGGGGCACGCGGGAGCGTACCAAGACCGCCTCGGGACCTGCCGTATTGTGATGGAGACCACTTGTGATGAGCACATTTACATTCACCACTTCTTTTCCTGTGCTCCCGGTTCCGTGAATGACTTAAATGTGTTGGATATTTTGCCTCTTTTTTCTGACGTGTGTGCAGGTGTCTGGCCTCCTGCTCGCCCATTCTCCATCAACGCCCGGCCCTGCACCCTGCCCCTCAACCTCGTGGACGGCATGTACCGGAAGTACCCCTTCTTTGGGGCTCCGTACCCCATCCCTCTGACGTCCGTGGAACGGGCATTCAACTGTCTACAAGAAGCGTTGCGCAAAGATGTCCAGCGCTTGTACGCTGTGATGACCGTTCGCTTCCTCGTGGCGCTCGGCCCTGCCCGGGACTTCTACATGGCCAACATCGTGACCACCGCCCGTGCAGTGGCGATTATGCACTACATGATCATCGTTCTACGACGGAACGGCTACGGTTCACGCCCGCCGTCGGCGTCTTACGCCGATCGAAGTGATGCCCGGCCTGCCGCTGGGGGTGTCCCTGTGAGTGTGGCACCGGCAGCCGATGTGGGTGATGGAGGGTGCGCTGGCGGAGGGACCGGAGACTGCGACGGCGGGGGCGTCCACGGCGACGGGGGCGGATATGTCACAGGGGCAGGCACGAATAGCGCGCTGCCGACCGCCGGCAAAATCGGAAGCGGATGCGATGGGCGTCGCATGCCGCCCATCTGCGGTAGCGGTGATGACCTGGATGGTGCGGGTATGGGCGGAGCCCCACTCGCTGCTGGCAGGGAAGGCGGGGGGGGTAGTGCGGGGGTGTCACCACCCACGACGGGCGGCCGCGGCGGTGGAGGTGGTGCTGGTGGGGCGCCGCCCGCTATCAGCAGGGGCGGGGGGGAAGCTGGTGCGGGCGGGGGTCCGCCAGCTGCCAGCGAGGACGGTGTCGATGGTGTGGATGTGAGGCCGCCAGGCTCGACCGGTAGCGGCGGAGGTACAGAGGGAATCCTGGGTCCTATGCCAAGCAGCACCTTGCGCAGCGTGCTCGCCCTTGCGGCCCCTTTTTCGGGCAGCTTTGGGCATATGCTGGCGGCATGGGGTCGTGGGACGGACGCAGTGGAACACCACTCTCTCCGCAGTGATCTGGCTGTCCGGATTTAGGAGGCGCGGGAGGAGCTCCTTGTTCTATACGAGTACATTAGCCTCAATTAATGACCATTCCGATACTTTTTGACCGTTTCCATCTAGAATTTCGAACGTCGGAACTTGACTGCGCCTGTCACAATGTCCCAAACCTCCAAAATGCCCCTCACACGAAGTTGCGTGACTTGCAGATTCGAGGAGAGCCCTCGTCTCGATGCTTTTCGGTGTGTCGCTGGTGCACAAATCAGTACTGTGTCGTGATGTGTTGAGACGCCTTCGTCACGTCCCTCACCCTCCCTGCTTCTCATCCTTCCGATTCATCGTACCGCGCCTTTCTTCCCCATCTCTCCACCTTCCCGGTCAATGTGCATTCCAGGCCATCCGTCGCTCCAACCACGACGAATAGACGTTGGGTGTGGTCGCCGCAGTCTTGGTGCCATTGGCCAACGCGGCGGTCGCACGGGTGGCCCCTGCGCGATAAGGATGCAGACCGGCGGCAACTTCGCGCATGGCAAGGGGTAACGGGCGTGTTGAGGAAAGGTGTGGTATTAATAACGTTGTATCAAACACCTGTGTATTGAGACCGACCGTAGCCGAGCAAAAAAAGCCAGTTCTATCGCCGTTGCGGCGAGAAAGAAATACCTTTTGTTGAAGGGCATCCGATGGAGAGCCGGGTGGTGCCCACGACGGCAACCCCGGACCCATGGTGATTTAGTACAAACGAGGGCACTAGTCGATCGACCGTCCGATCTCAAGCAATCGTATAGAGTGCCGGCCGACGGATAAGAAAGGCAAGCAAACAAACAATATAAAAAGAAACAATGCGGAAGCAACCCCTCAAAGGGCATGCCACAGGCCAATTCGCACACTACTTGGGCTTTGGCCAGTCAAGGGGGCTACCGGTGGCAATTTGTCAATTGCGGGCGAAGATGTACTACAAGAGGCGCCGAAAGTATCCAACGACAGGCGGAGGTACGGCTTGATAGCCCCCATCATCAATACCGTAACCGCCGCCGCAACAACGGCGGCGTCTGGCACGCGCCCAAGCGGTTGGTTCACATTCAAACTGTCAGGCGGTGCAGTAGCACTCAGCTGCAATCAGTGCGCCCAGGCACAAGATGCCATGGTCCCGCGCACATCCCTGACGGGTGGTCTGCGCCTTGGCTCCGCGGTGTTTGGCTGTGGCGTATTCCGCCGACGGTCGCCACCCACGACTCACAATGTAATGCGGCTAGTGTAGTTGTGGTGGGCGGCGTTGACACTGCCGTAAGTGTGGTGCCGCTAAAAGGCAACAGAAAATGCGCCGCTGCGGCACTTCTTAACGTCAGGAGCCTCCCCGTGCATTTTCGTGGGCTGCTAAAAGCGGGAGATGGCGGTCGTGCGCGCCGGCGCCACAAAGCGACGCAGATGAGAGTTCGAGAGCGATAGCACCGCCGCTGCCGGCGTCCTGCCGCCGCGGAGGCCGGCACCGGCTCGACGGGGGGGCGCCGCGCCGGAGGCTTCTCCTGCGGCGGGAGTGCTGTCAGTCGACCGTGCTGCCGGTAGCCGTCGCGGCTTCAGAATATGGGCCATCGCCGTGCCCCAGTCGCAGCGTCGCACCACTTCCACCACGCGGTGCAGCCGCCGTTGATGTGAACCGTCGCCGCGCTGCCGCCGCTCCGGATTCAACTGCGGACCAGAGGTCTGCTGCGATCTACGGAGTGGAATTTTGCCGCGTGTGCGGCGCGGTTTTACCTCACGAGCTTGGTTGCATGAGACGCTTTCGGTGCATGAAGAGCGCGGTAGCGTGGCGGGGGTGGAGGGGCGTGGGCGGTGCTACCGTGAATACATGCCAGCCGCGCTACGAGCGCTCACTCACGGACGATCCCTTCGTCTGTACGCAGACAAAAAATACAAACCAATATGAATCGGGAGTGATGTCCCAATTTATCGCGACCCAATTTTACTGTTAAGTAACTTGAAGTAAGCATTCCGATCAACTCCGGCGCTGCGATTAGAAATGTGGTACCACGATGTACAGAGCAACGGCTTTCTAGCTCTTGACGCAAGCGTCACTGTACCACTTGCCGCAGCACGAGTTTCACGTCGTGGGCGAAACTGAGTTACGGAGCATAGCACACCAGTATAACGGTCCTCTCATGACATACCTATGCAGGCCACATAAATTCTCAACCAAAGCGGATGCAACTCTTGAAACCAGGAGGGGGGGCGCGGTGTACCCGTACCACAGATCGCCGCGAAAGAACTAGGGAAGAGTGCCGCGTTTTTGCGCTAGGGGGGGCGTCGTGCTGTAACCGCAGCTGCATGCAGCTCTTCTGCGCACCGGCAGGGAAGCACCTGTGCAGGCAGGGCTAGGTGCATGGGAGGGTAAGGCCAAAAGGCGCTGCAGGAGGTCTTTGCTGGGAGTGTGTGCCCCGCAGCAGCGCTTCACCGCGCGTTTGTGTGCCGTTCATTCGCAGGGGCCTTCAAGGACTTGCAGTAATGCGAGCAGAACGGTGTGAGCGCAGCATCGGGCGACGGACAAGGTGCCCTCTGCCAGCGCGTGATGATAAGATTGTCTTGAGGAGGCAGGGAACGGGGTGGGAAAAACATGACTGAGGCTGTTGTCTCATGCATGACAGCGACTGTAGGAGACGCTGCCAGGACGATTGGTCAAGTGCTATGGCCGTCATTAGTCTAAGCCAATCATGCACCCTTCCCACACAAAAAGGTCTGGCACAAGAGTACATCAGAGGGAAACGTTTTCGAAAAGGACCACCGCTCTCAGCAATATCACGAAGTTATACTTCTACCATTTCGGCGCAGTCGTCGAATTCGGATCATTTGCCGAGGACGTTGCACTCAAGTCGGCTGATTCAGGGACAGTGCGACTCCTCTTTGCGGCAGTTGCGCGTGCTGCACCAGCTCGGCGCTTGGAAGTCCAGGTTACAATTGCCGGGCTCGATGTTGAAGGTGCGCGAAGAGCTGCAGGGCGCGTACTGCCTGCCGGTTTCAATCCACTGACGGCAGCACCAGCAACCCACTTCACACCACGACCTCCTCCGCCGAGCCTGGCTACCGGAGGATGTGCGGCGGCCGCGCGTTCAGGCACGCCTCGGGCTGCACCGTCGGGTGCAACGGCAGCTGAGGCACCGACAGCGGCACCGGCCGCTTGTGCACCTTTGCAGTCCGCCAGGTCATTCGCGCCCAACACGGGCGTCTCACGAACCGCTGACACTTGAGTGCCTTCGGTGGCGACCGTCCCACCTGCACCGTCGTCGCCACGACCGCCATTGGCGGGGGCGCCGGCCCCGCTCGGTGCTCCTCCAGCCACCGCTTGCTCGACGCCGACTGGGCCATTCGCCATTGCCGCGCCAGCGCTGATGGGAGCGGGAGTGTCAGTAGACTCGGAAGCAGGAGCATCGACGCTGCCTGGCGCTTGGCTACGAGCCAACGCTGCCCGCGCTTGCGTCAGCATCATCGTCTTCCCCAGCACCATGAGGAATTGTGCTGCCTCTGGTGAATCGAAATGTGCCGGATCAGCGAAATCATTCATTGCAATCCGATCTGCATCGAGCTTATTGGCCGAGCGAGCTTCGTCTTCTCGACCGTCGGACGCATCGGCAATGCGGTTGAGCACGACCCCGACGTTGGCGTCCGTTCTGGCCGCGCTCATCTCGGCCGCCCGCGCGTCGGCCAAATAGATCTTGGCGGTCTTGACCCCGACCGGGCGCTCGGCAAAGCCCCTTCGCAGGTTCGGGCTGTCGCCCGCGGCCTCTACAGCCGTCCCATCCCCGCCGGCGGCAGTTTCTGCCGCCAGTGCACCAGTGGCGGCGCTGGACTTATCACTCTTGCGCAGCACCTAGGAATGCTCAATTCACGGGCAGGTTGGCCCCTTCTTCGGTCGGTCACTTGAGGAGAGCTTCGTCAACGCCTCACTTAGCACAGCACTGTACACGGCCATACCGCTGTTCATTGCCGCCTCCATCTTGACAACCTCGTCATCGGGCAGGTTGCCAGTCGGCTGACTGCTCTTCACGCGCTGGCCGCACCTCGCCAGCTTTCTAACGATTTTTGAGACGTTGCGGCTCCATTCGTTCTTGGCAGCGTCGACCGTCCGGTGAGCGCAACGACCAGTCTCCGGCTCGACAGGCGCGTTCTTGACAGAGACCGCCCGCCACTGGCCCCAAAATTGGTTTGAGGGCTGATCCGTCCCAACAACTGCGTTCTCGCTCCATCAGTAGTAACGATTTGGACATTTTCGGGCGCTCCGCCGCGGACCACACGATCTCGCGACCCATTTCCTTGCCAGCTGTGTCATACTCCGAAAGATCATGAAAAATGGATAGAACAGAAATCGGGGTGAAAGCGTCTCCACCATTACATCCAAACACCCAAACACCTGAACGTGGCATTCTTTTGCCAAACGGGCTGTAGTGGCTGGGATGCGATTCAAAATTATGGTCTGACGGTCCAAAAACAGACTCTCGTCACACATTCTTGTCGTTTAATCGAACTCGTGTCTCTCACACGCGATTGCTCTGAATGTGGATCCTCGACGGCAGCGCTACTCTAAACAGGCCGCTTTGGAGGCGCGCCACTCCAAACTGGCCTGTTTCGAAGCAACTCCAGGCGTTTGGAAAACCCGTGGCTCCGTTTCAAATTAACAGACGCCAATGGATTGCGTGACCCGTGGCTTGCAGACAGAACCGGGAGCGTCGGCCGTGCAAACTTGCGCTATGAGCGACCGTGGTCAATCGCCCAAGATTCTGGGTGCAAGTGAGGCTTATAAGCTCGGAGCTCGAATAATTCTCACGACGATTGATGGCAGCCTAATCGCGCACCCTCCACCGTTGTGGCATCGTTAGCCGTGGTCGCATTCTGCGCTGCCGGCTGTCGTCGTCAGGACCGTCCCCTTTCCCGAGAAAAGCACCGGCACGCACCTGGATCGGCCTCGAGGCAGCCCCACCGAACACATCTTCAAAGCAATGACCAAGGGTGTTGGGTGGAAGGAGAGAGAGAAGCTGGGGATCACTAAGGGGTAGATCGCGAAGTCTAACAGTGTTGACGTGGGGACGGGCCTGCAGTCGCTCGCTTTTTTTGAGGGCATCCGTATTGAAAATGTCGGCTCAACGAGAAAGCTATCCGGACACCAGGGACAATCCGTGTGATTGAGAGGCCCGCAGTACTACCGCTGTGCGCACCCGCTGGCTTGATCACATTGCACCTGCATGCATACGGTTGATTGTATGCCTTACGGGGATTATTTCGGTCCCACACACTGGGATGACTGCGAACGACATTGACACGGCTGTCGCACGTTACAATATCCGAGAGCATGATTACGAAGCTAGCATTCTCGGCTCTTGCTGTGAGTTCCGGCATTTTTCATCTTGGTCACTATTGCGCCATCATCCACGCTTTTCTCAGCAGCTCCCACTTTCCGCTGCTCCCTCCCCACGCCCCCTGCATATTTCGATGCCCGGTAATGCTTTTGTCGACCGGACACCGGCCGTGCACCTTGCTCGTAAAGTAAGCGATGGATTCGCAGCAGCGGTTGCGAAGGGAGGCGCATCGGAGGAGGGAGACGCTGCGTAGCCTACGGCTGCGCGCCAGCTCGGCGCCCTTCCGAGGGGTTCCAAGAGGATGAAGGAGCACCCCGGGATATTGGCCTCTTCTACCGCCCTGAACAAGCGGGTGAAAGAATCGACTGACACTTCAGCTGGCAAGGCCAGAGCTCTGAGGCACACGGAGCGCTCTATGTTCTTCAACTCGGCGGCGATGCGTGCCACAAAGCTGCACGAGACACCCTCGATCGGACTGCGGCCTGAATCGCGGCCAAGATGGCCGCAGAGGACAGGAGCGCCCGTTACGCCGGGGACATTGCCGCGACGACACGAAAGCGCGAGGCCGCCCAAGTTACAAGACTGCAGGTCTTCGCAGACCGCTACGCTGAGGCGCTGGCGCGCCGCACGACGGCGCGGGCTGAACGTCTGGCTTCTTGGACAGTAGAGCCAGCCCAAGCTGTTGGCCGTGCCGTGCGGGTCGGCGCGCGTGCCAGTGACTTCGAACGCAATCGAAACGACGTCGGAGCGCACCTTGCCGTCTTGGGCCTGCAGCGACCATCTGAGAACGACGCGCCTTTATCCGGAGAGGACTGCGCCCAGGTTTTCCGTGAAAGCGTGCGCGGGGGGCGCAGTGCAGGGCACGGGGGGCGTGCTGATGGGCGTGGCGGTCGCGGTGGAGCCCGGGGGATGCGCAGGGAAGGGAGAGGAGGGCAAGGTGACTGTAGCGGGGAGAGTGAAGGAGAAGCGAAAGAGAGTCGTGTTAGGCACAGGGTGGGTGGCCACAGGGCCGCCGACGCCAATCGGCAGTATCTTCCTTCCCAGAATCCGCTGGCGGCTTCCCCCGGACCGCCCTTCCGGCCTCGCGCAAAGGTTCAGTCGCCGTTGCAGGACGCAAGCATGGCCGCGGCTACGCGACACGGCGTGAACGGCTTCGACGCCGACGCCACCTCGCAGAGCAGCGTCAACGCCCGCGTCGCACACAATCGATCGCGACATTGCGCAAGGCCGCCCGGGTCGCCGGGGAGAGGGGGGCGGTGCTTTCGCCATACGCGCTGGCGGCCCCCCCCCCCCCTTTTCATGATTGGCGGTCGGCAGCGGTGCCGCTTTTGGCGCGCGGTGCCGCCACCGCCGCCGACACCGCGCACACCACGCCAAGCCGCGGCGCGTGGCGGGGGGGGTAGAGGCGGCGCTCGGGGACGGCGGTGCTGCGCGTGGCGGTGGTGGCAGCGACGCAGGCCACGGCGGCACGTGGCGGCTGCGGCGGCCGCGGTGGGTTTGCCTGCTGCATCCGCCGCAGGGAGGCGGGGGCAGCGCTGCAGCCGTAGACGTTGGCTGTTCCCCCCCTCGCCCTTTCTGAGATTGGTGGACGGCGGCGGCGCCGTCGTTGGCCCGCGGCGACGACGCCGCCGCCACCATTGCGCGCATAAAGCCAAGCGGTGACGCGCCGCGGGGTGTCGGTGGTGGCGCTCGGGAGCGGCGGTGCTGCGTGTGGCGGTTGTATCGGCGATGGCCGCGACGGCGGCAAGAGGCCGCCGCGCGAAAACCGCCAAGTGGCAGCGCGCGGCTTGGGGGGGTGGTGGCGGCGCGCGGGGGCTGCGATGATTTGCGCTGCAGGATGAACGACTCCGTGGTGTATTGCAAAGTTTTTCTCTCTGCAACTGCGCATTTTCTGTCAAGTGGTTCACATGGTTTGTCGTTGAGTCTTTTTTATGATTCTAGAGCCTCCGCCCAGTCCTCTGCTGGCTTTGGCTAGGCGTCTGACCGCTTTGACCATATATTTTCGATGAAGTCTGTCTTGAGCTTATCGTGCTCGGCTTGGCTGGTCACCTGGCTATGTTCAGACTGCACACATAGCACGTGGGCCTCCCGTAGATCTTCGGCGTCGGTTCTAGCCGGTGCAGCGCCGCCGGCATTCCCATCGGCACCGCCGACAGCAGCACCGGCGACACCTGCGTGTCCGGGGTTGCCGGTTTCATCCTCGTCGTGGCCTCCGCCATTTGCTGCGCCGCCACCCCAGCCGGTTCCAGGACCCAGCCCACCGGTGTTGGCAGTTGATCCTGGAGGGAATAGCTCAGGGCGTCTCACTGCATGAGACACGATTGCGAAGGGAAAGCAAAAAGGCGGTCGCGGTATTGTGCAGAAACAGACGTCGAAAGAAATGTCAGCATCTGACTCGGCACCGTTATGGAGAAAGACAGTGGAAAGCTCAGCACAAACGCGAGTGTGGAGGGGTCTTCGAACATACACGGCGAGGGAAGGTGCTTCTCTTTTCGGCGGTGAGCAAGAACTGTATTATGTAGAATGGCGCAGCACGTGGCGATGTCGATCGTCGTCTCGACGTGCCGAGAGCGCGACGGGCTCGCCATAATTTGCCACTCCTGGAAATAGACGGCGTACATGCGCTCGGCGTCCTTGCGCCTCCCCTCTTTCCAAAAGGCAAAGACTTCTCCTTGTCGCCGTGTCCCTTTGATGTACCCATAAGAACCGAATACTCGGGATGGATCCCGTCACAAAGTGAGTAAGGCAAGGTCCGCTCGACTCCATTCAATGTGTAGAGAATAGGGGAAGAAAAGGTACTTGCAATCATCAACAGAAAATGGGGAGAAGAAGCTATGACGTGTATGTCGTTCTTAGCGCTGGCAAAGCCACAGAGAACATACGAAACTAGAGATCCTTGTCCGCCACCGTCTCCATCACAATAGTTTGTTTCCTAGACACACCCTGGTATTGTCCATGCTGCGCGAATGGGCAGTTATCCCATTGCCAGTGCGAGCAGTCGACGCACCCCATGCACCCCGGGAAGCCTGCCTCATCGTACTCCTTCATAAAACGGTCCAAATCTGCTCGTGTGGGCTTGCTAAGGTACGCAGGCTGGATTTTGTCAACTGGAAAGCGAGCGAAGTGCCGGACAGTCTGATTAGTGCTTCAATGAGACGAACGGACGTACTCATCTGGGCGGGCAGAAGCCTCACCGTAGGCCAGTACCTTCAGAGCAGCCGATGACTTCGCCAATGCGGACGACTGGGGCTGCCCTGTGGCGTTGACCCGCTGCTGAAAGTACGGTTCACATGTCATGGCGCGATACAAGCTGTCGAGAACCATACAAGGTAGGCGGAACCGGCGCTCAAATTCAGTCTCATCATGAATGGGTGGTTGGCCACCCAGACCAAAATAGTCTCGCAGGTGAGCTGCCTTTCTCAAATGAAAATCACGCTTCTTTTTGAGGGACTTGCCCGGAAAAGACCCCGGACGCGGGTTGCTCTCCAAGACATCACTCGCATGCGCGAGCAAGTCAATGTGGTACTGAGCTCCAAGTACGGCGGCATCGACGTCGTCGTATTCGACATTGGTGAACGCCGTGGCAATGGCCAGTATGTTGCCTGCATCGTGTGCGTCCAACATCGGAACGTGAAGCAGACAGACGAAGAGTTGTGCTCGAACGCGGGGCTGGAAGGTACGGGAAGACATTGGTGTGAAGTAAACCGACGCGGACGGCTTAATTGCCTCATGCGAGCTCCAAACCCGAAGTGCCTAATCTGTGTGCGAATAGTTCCAGAACGAGTCGAATTAATTGAGACATTCAACACGTTCTGACCGCCCTTCTCTTGTCATTTGGGCACGATCATCATTGGATTCCTGCCTCTGTCAAAGAGAAACCACGCCCCATGTGATCGGTCACACGCGATCTAGGGATAAGGGCGTTCACGTCAGGACATTTTGAGGGCGCATTGGCCACAAAACGGCGCCGACGCCCTCGACAGACTTGCGAGGCTCGCGTTTGAGAGGTGGCGGGCTAAGTTTTGGCTCTGCAGTTGAAGAGCCAACGATAGGGCAACACGTTTCACACAGGTGACCTGTTGGCTTCGGATTTTGGATCCATTGGTGAAGAGGCTTTGAGTACGTCACGGATTCGTGAGAATCTGGCAAAAGAGATCTTCAAGAAGTATACTGATGTCGGCCTGACTTGATCGATCGGAACCCCACGCCCTACACACCATGGACAGTCATGAACGCCTGACAGAGAAGGATGGGCCGCCCGAGCATACCTGGTAAACAGTGCCGCCGTAGCACCACTCTCACGTCCCGTCTTTTGACGACAACATGTCCGACGATCCAAAGACGTGAGAATAATCGGTAAAGGGATACACCTTAGCAACGACCAACACGCTCCCATGAAAACACCAGCTCCAGGGGGCCAGGCGGTATGGCCAAACGCACGCATGCATCTCTCCCGACGATTTTTGACACGAAGCAGGCGCTGGAACAGGAGGACGAGTGCACGTATTCACTGTGCCAACGAAATCATTCCCTGAAACGGGCAAGGTTTCAGAACAATTTTATACTTGAAGGTGGAAAACGACGAGAATCAACGAATTACGAGGCGCGTATCATTCAGTGCGATTTGTAAGCGCTAGAGTAGTCAGATGGGTCCCGGAGGATATCCCGCGGATATAACTCTTCTATTCCTGCTCAAAATAGATTTTGCCATAGCCAAATGCTATTTGAAGCAGCATGTATCCGGTCATAAGTTTTTTGCCATCCACAACTTTCATGCGTACCGAGGAACTGTTGAAACAGCTTTCTTCATTCTAGCAGTGGCGTCGGCTATGCTATCGGTGCTAGTTGGGAGATTTGGCACAACGTGCTGTCCGCGAGGTGCACTAGCGAAACAGCCTCGGATTGTTGGCAATGCGATAAAGGTCGATTCCACGCTTGAAGGTACATGAGCGCGTCTTATATTGGCGCGCACAGAACTCGGCAATGGAACGAGCATTCTGTGCTCCGCCCGGACGCATCCTAGAGCCTACTTTATCAGCGTTTTTATGGCACAGTTTCAGGCGGCTTCGACAGTACGATTGAGATATAGACGCCGCTCCTTACATCCAGCCGTCGTCTTTAACGCCTTTTTGTGGATTAAGTAGCCCGCTGATGACGCTGTACGCCGTACTCGACGTGGCTAGGCAACTAAATGCGTGTCATTGGTGGTGCGGGTAAGTCTGGATGACGGTTTTGGCCGTTGGTCAACGTGGGCGGGGTTGGTGGGGGGCAAGTGATGCTCTTATCCCGCGAACGAAAGTGCTTTTCCTTGGGATACCAGATCGGATCAATACGTCTCTTCCATAAGAATGTGGTCAGAGCCAGTTCCGGATCGCCAGAGACGAAGAAAGCGGCGCAATTCTGAAGGAATAGAGAAACACTGACATGTGTCTCAGCGCTTTAACATCCTTTGAGAGCCTACTTGTATTTCCTTGAATATCCATGCCACGGAGACCAGTTTTCTTTACGCTTTATGATTAAAAAAAGTCAAGAACAGCAGGGAAAACCCCTTCCCCGCGCGTCTAAATACATGGAATATGCCTTTAGGGTTTGCAGTACAGTCATTATTCGGTTATATCCATAGCCTTTGCTTTACAGTCCAGGACAGTACTTAGGTTCTTCTGTCTGGAATGGCGATCGGCCGTCGTGAGCTCATTCCAATACAACTATGAAGAGAGAGAAGTATGAGCGTCAGGCTATACGGGAGTCTAGGACGACATGAAATCCATTTTTTCTTGCCTTGGCAGAACCTGATCACGCAAGAGTTTGCCTTGTACCAACCCACCATGCCCCATCACTCTTCATGGTCCGCCCCAGCCACAACCACGTTAACCGTCTCATGGATGGCGTTAACATCGGTCTCAACCACACCCGGCGACGCATGACCTGCGTAAGGTCTGGACCGCTTGCGCTGTGGAACTTGGGCTGCAGCGTCGTGTTGGCAGTCATGGTCACTAGAGAAGGCACACCCAACTTGTCATGGTCAGCAACATGCTGAACGTCACCAGGCTGGATGCCGAGCACAACGTCGGCCCTGTTGGGGAGGCAATCCGCCCTCGGGCAGACCAGCGGGCAATCTGAGCGGGCTTCATTGCGTTCCATTTCTCCGGGAAGAGCTCGGATTTTTGAAAGTTGATCCCACCTGAAAACAAATTTGACGATTCGGACATAAATGTGTTCGCGGTCCCCATTCCCTGTTCTCTTGGCCCCTGTTGTGCGTCTATCGGCCCGGAAATTGCCACTGTGGATATATCCTGAACGGATGTAACCGATGAATGACTGTAGTGCCCTTATGTGAGGGGCGTTGGGAGTAACCACGCTCTAATTGCGTCCTAACTGCGCCCTCCTGAAGGCTAGCGACGCCCAGTACACGCCCCAAATAACACCCATTAGTACTGTTTCTTTCAGGTAGCACCCTGTGGTCCCGTGATTCTTCTGCTGTTGCAGCCGCAAGTTGATCCAATTCTCTTTTAAGTGATGGCAGGCTGGGGTCGCTACTGCCGAGTCCCCGTCAGTCTTTGGTTCCTTCATAATCCAGCCCAGCCACTACCTCGACTTCAACATCACACTCCACCGTACATGCGTTCTGCTGCCGCAAGGCACCAGAGCACGTCGAAGACGTCACCCAGCCCCACGACCTTGCGCTGCGGGACGCAACGATAGCAGAGGGCACCCTCATCCCCCGTCAGATCCTGTTCAGAGGCTGGGACCCATTGACAACGCGTTTTACTCGCTGCTCTATCACCCGAAGCTGCGTGCGGGCACAGGACAATTACGAACTGGAAACAGTAGAGTTATCCGCGCCTCATGCGCGCCCTATCCGCGCTTCGGCGTCGAGGGGCGCGAGGCATTAACAGCACCCTAACAGCGCCCCAATAACGCCTGAAAAAAGCCCCTCAATAGCGCTCCGGGTGCTCTTCTCAACCACAAAGTTTAGCTGGCACCACATCCTGTGTTATCATTCCCACTTATTCGTGCAAGGATGTATTGGACTTTGGATAGCTCACGATCGTTCTGGAGCCAAGGCATAAGCCGCATCGATGGCCTGTGTCGTTCCACATTGAAAACTTTCACTGGCTAACATTGCCGATCACGAGGAAAGCCAGCGTAAGAATAGCAGCAACGTGGTCTCCGTTATTTGTCATATCGCTCGTTCATTTCTTTTTCGGCTAGTTTACATCTGCTGCTGCCTACGGCAGCTGCGCCAAAAAGCGCAGCTGAATCGCAGCCTCGGCGTCGGAGCCCCCGCCCCCGCTCCCATCGCTGCCCCCTCCCCCCCGCTTCACCGCCGTCCTCTACCCCCCCCTCGCCGCCGTCCCTCTCCCCCCGTTTGACACTGTCGCCACCCTCTCCGTCAGCGCCGCCGTCGGTTGTCACGGCGTGTCCTTCACCCGCGCTACCGGCCAATGCGAGCACCTGCCGCTGCTCGCCGTGTGGCCGACTCCGCAGCACCAGGCCCTGGCGCAGAGCGCGGTGGATTTGCAGCCCTTTTGGCTCCCGATGAGGCAACAGGGGGGGCAGAAGGAGGCAGGGGACAGTGAGGGGCAGCGGCACCGGGTGCCGCACGCCAGGACGCGCCGGGTGGGGATGCAGGGGCGTGGTCGAGGCGCCGATTGCGGGATCACCGAACGCCGCTCCGTTCTGCCGCGGACCGGTCCTCCGCGGCGCATCTTATCGCCTTCGCCGCTCTTACGGCGGCAGCCACGCCTGTAGAAGCCCTGAACATGAGACGAAGACAAAATCTAAGGGCATGGTAGATGGTAGTGCGCCAGTCAGGCACAGGCAACAAGAAAATGGATGACAAACCCGAAGAATAATTGGGGTTAACGACGATTGCATCAGATCCCAGGCGTTACTCCTCTTGCCATCCGCCAAGCCCCACACCCAATGCTCTTCAAACCAGAGAATCACCAGGATTCACCATCATAGTCGTGCGACGCAGAGGTTGTAGACGGGCGAGGTGGACGGCAGGGTCGGGAAGCCGGGTCCGGCATCTTGGTGAGCCACACAGCTCTGCGGACGCTGGCGGTAGGAGGTGGTACGCTTGTCGGCGTTGGTCTGTCGGCGCGGGACCGGCAAGAGACACCCTCCAGCCCTCGGTCGCTCAATTCAAAAATGTGTAAGCAATGAGAGACCAATCGTATGACTTCTATGCAAGGCACTACCCAAGTCCTGAGACTTTTTGTGTACACTGGTCACTGATCATTTAAAATGCTACGTCTAACAGGAGCACGCAGAAAGTGTCCTGGGCCGTGAGTGGGGCAGGCGACCGCGAGAACGAGTCTGGCAGGTGGATTAGAGCGGCGGCTCGGAGAATGGAGGATTGCAGGAAACAGAGTGCAATAGAGAGTGAGGAGGGGTCGTATGCGATTGCAGAACTGGCGGGTGCAGATTGAGGGTGGTGGGGGGCAGCGGGGCGGAGGGAGTGCTGCGGAGAGCGAGGCGCGGTGGGCGCGGTGCGAACGACGGTGGAGTCACCGCAGCCACGTCCAGCCAGCTGCTCTGCGTATTAGTAGAGGCAACGTGTCCCTCCCGACGAGTCTGACTGGCTGTTTAAGCATTCTCTGATCCTACCAACGTATTCTAGTGACTACCAGACGTCTCTTCTGTCTCACAGGCACCTCTGTGCGAACGCGCAATGAGCGCCGGGAACCGTCAAGCACTAACGCTGGCCTCGGAGCAAAGCTACCAATGTCGGTCTATCATAACGTGTCTACAGTATTGATGAAAGGTGTCCGAGTTTGCTCAATAGGCCCCATGCCTGCCAGTCATTCTGGATCTGGGGAACAAGCATGACGGCAGAAAAAGCAGCATCATTCTTCTTCGAGGTCCGACGGGTCCTCCATGTCCCCACTCTTCTCACATTCGTACGAGGCGACTGAAGAGGCTCGAGGCGTCACTATCTGCCGAGTCCTCGCTATCCTCAGCCCCGGTCCCCTCACCCTCCTTGTCGTTACACCCCGCTCTGTCGACAAACTCGATCTCGTCCACCGTAGCGGCAAGCACACATTCATAGTCCTTCATCGAAAGCCATTCTGGCACATTCATCCCCTCACAGTTGTCGGGGTGTCGATAAATGCCTCCTGTCCAAACTGACAGTCGCCCAACAGTGACACGACGGCATTGACATCATCTCCGAGCTCATGAGAGGACACACGATACTCTTCATGCAAGAAGGTGACCTCGGTGGCATGCGCGTCAGGTACCATTGTAGACTGGACGCAGCAGTGTGCGATTGTGGAAGGCTCGACCGCCTCCAACTCCTCCATTACAATCTCGGACGCGTCCTCGAAGAAAGATCTAGCACCTTCCCGAACACCTCGGATGTCGGCCCGCGGAACGCGCACGCGTGCTCGGAGACGTTGATCCGGCCGCAAATTTGGGGACGGGGGCCAGACTGACAAAAACACCCAAATGACCAGGCCGCCCACGGCCGCAGACGGACTGCTTCCTTCTTTCGAGACTGCGGCTGCCGATGAAGCGCCGCCCCCCCCTAGGCCGTGAGCCGAATCTCGGGCGTTCCGAGCCGCCCGCTGCACCTGAATTCGCGCTGCGCGCTGTGCGGAGCTGCGTGCTACCCGCCGCACCACGATTCGCGCCGCGCGCCCCTTCGCGCTGCGCGTCGCTCGCCGCACAGCTCGCCGTGTCGCTCGACGATCCGCGCAAACCGGCGCTGTGGCGGCTGCGCTTGAGGGCTCAGGTGGTCGGTCGTCAAGATCTGAGCACGAACCGTCCCGCACACGCCACCGGCGCACCAATTGGGCGCTGGCAGGCCCCGCTGCACGTGGCGTCCTCCCCGTGTTGCCAACGATTGCACCTTCTCATGTGCTGCCAGCAGTGTGCAACGCGGCCGACGCTCCGCCAACGTCCCCCGCCCATTCGCGCCCGCCTGCAGCAGCGGCGGCACCAGCGGCACCAGCGGCACCACCTGCACCAGCGACTCCAACTGGCCCGCAATGGCTCAAGGTTGCTTCAAATACACCCACGACTAGGTCCAGCAGCTGCCGCTTCTAGCGTCTTTTCAGACACGCTAAGTTCCCCCGGTCCGATAGTTGGTAGAAGGACGTACAGTTCGAAGGAAGCGCGAAGAACTTGACTTGATCGCTTTCGCGGTCGCGGTGTGCCTCGCAATTGTTCGACACCAGGGCGACTGGTGACGTCGTGGGGGCCCGAACCGCGATGAGAAAGAGAGTCTCAGAGCAGGACTTGAACATGTCACCGTCCTTCCACGCGTTCGTCTGAGAGAAGTACGGGATGGGGCACGGCTGACGGGGGGGCTTGAAACACAGCGGTTGCTTCGCCTTTCCAAGGATGGCTAGATGGTGGGTCCTGGACGGTCGGGTCCATACCCCCTCAATCCTGGAAGTCAAATCAATTCCTGCCCACCAGACTGTAAGCCACAAACTGATCGAATGATCCATCGACGCTGCAGAGGAGATTGTTGATCGAGAATCTCCCACTTATGTCACATATCATACAACTGGAGTGCATACAGCAGGATATTGACACTACCTTGGTGGAACATTTTTGACTCTCCCGGTGGCTGCGGAAGACCCAGCAGCGGATTAGACGGCGACCACCGAGTGAGCCATAGCTGATGAACTCGAACGGGGCCCCTGCCTCAGAGCAAATCCCCTGGTTCCACCGACTTAGGCACAAGCGATCACCGAGTGCGCCCCCGGCGACGCCCCAGATGACTATTCGCGGTTCACACGAACCACATTCTCACTCAAGATGATTTACTTAGTAGATTAGCTAAGGGACTCACATGCCTGCTCAAGCATTGGAGCACATCGTAGACCCTTCCCAGATTTCAAGTCAGATCCGCAACACCGGACTCAGCGACTCTCACTTACATTGTCAGCTTCTGTAAATGCGACTGGACAAGTCCATTTTTGCCGATCTTGCTTTACAAATTGTACTTTCCATTGAGCGCGGTCGCGCCGCCGCTGTCCGTCCGTGGAGATGCCGTCGTCCCCGCCGCGCGTGCTTCCTCCGTTTCTGCTGGCAGTCGCCGCGGGTCGGGCGCGCCTTGCGAGTTCCTGCTCAGTGGAGCCCGCAGCAGACGGCGCGGCCGCCGCTCTCCGTCTTGGTTTGCAGGTGGAGCCGGCGCTTGGCGCCACGGCAGCGCCAGCGCCCACGGCCGCAGCCATGGCCGCCACTTCTGGCAGCAGAGACGCTAGCGATTCCGAGCGCATTCGTCTGGCCACAGAAGCGTCTTCGACGGCGGGTCATTTACGGTGGGGGACGACCAGCGCCTGGATCACCCCATCGGCAGCGACGGCCGCGGCAGACTCGCAAACCCATCTTTCTGGGGTTTTACCCTCCGATGCTATTCGCTGCCCTCCACTCCTTGTTCAACAGTAGTTGTGCAACAGTTGGAGACTGATTGTATGAGAGGCCGGCCGTAGGACAGGAAATCAATTTGCTGACCTACAGTAGACTCGCAAGAGAACAACGAACAGGCAGTGAAAGACGGCAAAACACATGTACACGGAACGAGCGTTACAGCTTTTGCGGTAGAGATACGGCACCTGTGACCATCAAGTGGCAGCTCATGTGGCCATGAAGCGGTGATCGCGCGAGAGTAGCTCAACAAACTGCCTACAAAGGTGCTTCAAAACTTTGTTCGTCTTTCGAAGAGGACTACGGCCGGAGCCGATGTTCATCCAGTAGCCCGAGGTACCCCTCCCTTTTGTGCACAAACGTGTCTTTTCACAGCCTTGCTGACATGCGCAGTAGACGTTTTACAGGCGGATGGTACCGACAGTAGAGTGTGGCGCTCTTCGAACGTCGTAATGTGGTCGCTCGGTCGCCTTTCACAAAATAGCGCCCCTGCTGTGACGGTTATGAGCCGCCATTAGACACGGCTGGCCGGTCTTCTGAGAGCAGCTCACACGCGAAGGTCCGATTGTCTCGCGGGGCCTCACTCATGTACTCGTCGGTACAGTTGGAGGCACCCCTCCAACTTCACGACTGAAAAATCGACGGAGGATATCTGTAGCGATGCACAGGATACAATAGGGTGTCTGGTGTCGGTGTGTAGCTCTATCTGGGAATGTTTACAATCGGATGGCTTTCCATCTCGAGAGACCAGCACAATGGCACGAACTGCACAAGAAGAACCCCCTACGAGCCACAAGGTTTTGAGTCCCAGTCAAGGACTCTATGGATACCATTCTACATGTGGTTGAGCGTATTGAGATAGTGTTGGGATTCCATGAGCTTGTCGTACATGCCAAGCTGGCAGCAGCCATCTGATGCACAGTCGGGATGCTTGTTCGGTGGAGCGCCTTCGACTTGTGTTCAATCCATCCTCACTAAAATCAAGTGGAAGCAACCGGGAAAACGAAGTTCATTGACAATCACGTCAATCCCGTACACGTGGCTGAGCCGGCTTCTGAGCCAGATCTTAAGCAACAGGTAACCGTGATTCAGCCACAGGAGGAAGCGGGTGGCTGCTAAACAGATTCTTTCCAGCGTTTTTATTGGGCCACCTGTTTGAACAATACGGCAGAATGCGTACAGCTTAGAAAAAGTAATGCTTACCGCTTTTTGAGATAATTACATATTGTAGTTACCGTCGTCTTTGTGTTTGTTCGCGTACTTCGGAATGCATTGTCCATTGTTTTCATCAGCCTACAGCTCGTTATGCACACATTTGAATTTTATTGTCAAGCCAGCAAGCGTGGTGGCGGCCTCCGCCGGTTGCGGGTACGACCAGCCCGCTCCGCTCCGCCCCGCCCGACCAATACCACCTCTTCTACCTACTTCTACACCTACGCGGCACCCGCACGCTCCCCAATGCCCCCCCGGCCCCGCCCACCTGCCACTACATCACACCGTGACGTCGTCTGGCCGGCAAATGTATTTGATGGAGACTGCCAGAGCAGCATGCTCTCTGTCGTTCTCCGCACCGCGCAAGTTCTCTTCCATACGCCGGCGGTGCTTTGACCGCTTCTTTTCGGCGCGCGCCCTCGCCAGAGTCTGTCACTTCTCTCGCCGGTTGTGTGTAGCTTGGATGGATTGGTTGGCCTTGGACAGCACACACGAGGCCGCCCAGTGGTGCTTGGCGTAGCGCAGCGTTGGCGCCATTCGCTTCAGGTACAGCGTCGCCTTGGCGCGGACCACCGCCGCTTGCTGGCGGAAGGTCTGTTTCTCCTTGAACAGCGCCCTCGCAGTCGACGGGACGATCTTCTTCAGCATCTTCACGTCCGGCTTGGTCCGCCCGAGCTCAGGTGTCTCGTACAGGTTTTTGTGGGTCAGCTTGCTGTTGTTGCTAGGCACGACGACAGACCCGCCTTTGACGGCCGGACACATGGCCACAACACTCGGTGAACCAGATGCAAGGGAAGTATGTCCCGCGGACAGATATTTCGAATCATTTCGTGGGTGATTCACTTGTGATCACACCGTGGCTCACAAACCATAACCGCGATGTCGAGACTTCCCTGGGACTAGTAACTCCCCGGGCGGGCCCCCAGTGAAGGGCCTAATTTTGTCTAAACCCGACTTGGACTATTGACCAACATTACACCGCGCCCCTGACCCCGGGACGCCGCGAGGGTGTCTCGTAGCACCCGTCCCCCGCCTCTACTCAAGGCGGTATTCGAAGCTTGCGCCGTCCTCCGTTGAGACCAGGGGCTTATGAACCTGCCAATCTAGTGACAATTCAGATATAATCAACATCCGCATTTTTTGAATCAGATAAGATTTTTGCCGCATCTTCTTGAATACTGATAAAATGCACGTCCGCAGCCAATACAAGAAGGATATGACTATAAATGTGACTTTTATCCGGAGTATGCCGAACTATTTGACAAGTATAACCGACAGTATGTACTTGCAAGGCGTGTTGCCAAAAAAACAGAAAGAGCGGGTTGTGGTGCAAGTTCTGAACGTGGCCCACGTCAGACCACGACCATCAATGAGCTTGCGACAGTCAATTTAATGCGAGGGGCTGCTGCTTTCGTGTCTATCTTGGTATCTCGATCAGCCTGATGTCTTGAGACTGGTTCTGATGCTTGTTGGCCTCTTATGAGCCGCCGCGTGCGATGTTTGTCACAAGTCTTTACTGTCGATGATCAGCCCTGAGTACGCCCTCCACTGCTAAGCACTTTTTGAACATGTACTTGTGTTCTTGGGCCCGACTGAGATTGTTCTGAGGTGCCCGGCAACTGATGTTTCCTGACGTGTTTGGATGGATGCAGTCTGAGAGTTCTAAGTCGTAGGACTCGCGTTTATTCGGTTTGGAGCCATTAAATGGCGGTACGACTCATATAAGAATATGTGAACGTCTGCATGCACTGCGGGGAGGGCCGTTTCAAGGCCAACGGCGCGCCGGCGCGTGTAATGCCCTACTGGCCGGCCTCGGCGTGTATAGGCATGCTGTGCAAGGACCCCCGCATATCCGCATGGATGCTGGACACGATAGACACTGCACGCGCCGCCGCGAGTGCGGAGCGCACCACTTTCCGGGACTGGTACGACTGTGATGGCTTCCGCGCCATGTAAGAGGACGGCACCATCACGGATGACACCCTCTTCCTCTGGATGTGCGCAGCCTAGGACAATTACGACGCTGGCCATATGTTTTCACTATGATGCATGCGCCGGCGGATTTGCGCTCAAGGACTGCCTTCGGGCTCCCTGCTTTCATCCCCTCGGGACCAGGCGACCTCGGCAATGGCGACTCCTTCCTGCTCCTGGTCATGACGGAGCCCTACGGTGTGTCGGCGGGCCTCAAAGACGTACAAATTTATGGCGCCCAGGGCACGCACACCGTCCGCGTGTACTGCCCCACTCTCACGGCGGACACTCCTGGGGGATACAAGTACACGCATATGGAAGACCGCGGCTGCTATACGCCGGGCCGTCCCCGCCCTTTGCATGGCGTAATGTCGGGCACCCGCTACTACTACCCGCCTGTACACCCCCGCACTGGCGAGGTGCTTTTAGGCGTGTCGGCGACGCTGCTCGCCCTGCGAACAGCAACCTAGATTCAACAAAATGCGGCGGAGGTCGAGGCCGCGCGCGAAGAGGGCCGCCCGGCCTCGCACGTGGCGCGAATGGTGAAAGAGTCGGGTGTCTCGGGGTGTTCGCCCCCTTTTAAACCGTCACCCGCCACCCGCGCCTAGTTACCGGCATTATCCTACCTTCGACGCACGGGCGCGGCCTGGGGTGCCCCTTACCACCCGATGCACCTGCTACTTTGCAATTTCGTGCCAAATCTTTGGCGCCTGCTGAACGGGGCGCTCAAGACCAACCCCGCCGACCCCCAGCTTGAAAACTACGTGCTCACAGCGGCGGCACTAGGAGAATTGGGCAAGGAGTACAGCGCGGCGTTCAAGACGGTACCGGCACGCCAGACGTGGCGGCTGCGTAACATCCGCATCCACTCTAAATCGTTCAAGGCCGTGAAGTGAATATACTTCCTCCTGTTTGACGCCGAGGCGCTGCTATACAAGCGCGTGCCCGACAACTGCTACGCCATGGTGATATGCCTCGTCCGGGCAGGACGGCTTCTCTTTCACGATGGGCCTGTGTCGGTCACCGATGCGGATGCAGCCGAGGAGGAGATTGTCGGTTTTCTCAAGAGTTTCTACGAGATCTTCTACGACGTGCAGATTGCCCGCGTGCAGGTGACGCTTCCTGTTTTATGCCGTGCTGAATTTAGTGCCCAAGGTGCGGCAGTGCGGCCCGGCGGGGAGCTTTTGGTAATTCGGAGTAAAGCGGTATATTGGCATCCCTACCCCATGACTGGCAGCCGTTTTCGCCCGCATGAGGGGCCGTTCCGTGCCGTCGGCGACCGGCGACGGGCCGAGATGCTGCTGGAGAATGCTGGGCTCACGTGCTCCAACTCATGGCGAGCGGTAAGTGGCGACGAGCCACATCGCCCGCAGGGCGCAGACCGCTGGTCCCTATCCTGACCACCGGACGCCGATTGGCCGAACGTCGTCATGCGTCCGCCCCTAGACGGACCCCAAGGCCTCCCTACCGCTGAGCGGACGGTACTGATTACCTACCATGCCATCCTGGCAGCTGCCAACGACACACCTTGAAAGTGCTACCGCGTGCGGATGTGTGACGGGGCGGTACTCAAAGCTCGCGACGGAGGCGTCAACGTGATGTCGGGCAGGCGTCGGACGTCGCTCCTCCTTATCCAGTCTTTGGACCAGCGTCTGCGTCAGGACCAGGGGTTGTCAGGATACATGATTTCTCTTTGACTCGGATATATTCGAGCATACTTGCGACAAGTACAAATACGGATATATGCGTCTGTCGTGGATCCGGATCAGGATTCTTTGCCAGGTGTCAGGATATAAGTGAAGATTATATCCCAATATTTGAACCGGAGGAATGTGGATAGGATATGGATCTATATTCGGATATAATCCGCCTCTTCCAAATTTCCGGCCTTCACGCTCGGACCTAGACCCGACGCCATATGGTGAGGTCGAAACGGCCAATCAAAATGCGCTCACGAAGCGCGGGGGCGACAGAGTGCCACAGCGCCCGATGAGTCTTGTGGCCATGGGGGGGTCGTTCCGACAGCCAGCACAATCGTGACCCAGCCTCTCACTTTCTAAACTGCCTGGGGCGCTGGGGTGGGTGAACGTAAGCACTCGGGGCGCGTGCTGCACGCCGGTTGTCGCCCCTGTCCCGCCGTTCTGGACGATCGCCGCCGACGCCCCTGCGTCGTCCCCGCAGCACCCCCTCCAGCTGTCCTTGCCGGCACTCTTGCGGACCTTACAGTGGACGACCATGCCAATGCACCGGTGGCCGCCGCCGCCGACGCCCCCGCCACCCGCCACCCCCGACCACGGCGGCTTCCTTTTCATGCCGTACCTCACGGCCCGGTTCACGCTGGATGCCGCGCCTACCTGCGGTCTGCACGGTGCAGAGACGTAAGGTCTTGCGCTGCTGATGCTGGAGTGCGCCACGAGCATCATCATACGCACCGCCGCGGCCGCTGGCTTCGCCAGAGGGCATGGTGGCGAGCTCTACGGTCGCTGCCCGCCTCCGCGACACGAAGCGCGGGCGGCGGCCGATGTGGCCGAGGCGCGGGTGGC
>ENA-ORXT01001714-ORXT01001714.1-marine-metagenome-genome-assembly--contig:-NODE-1714-length-28291-cov-205.464238_pt1 | contig 28291 bp, 20 predicted proteins | sample MGYA00237868_ERZ511482 | MGnify/ENA metagenome assembly ERZ511482 | reverse complement strand
GTTTGCTTACCAAAGCTTTCAATGTGTAGTTCTTCAAAACCTTTAAAATCGGTTAATTTTAGACTTTTGATTTTCATCTATTTGTTTACATTGCTAATCAAGCTACTAAATTAATGGAAAGTTTTGATAAAGTGGTCAATCTAATAAGATATCCTATGTTCTTCAAGCAATACCACAACTGCAAAGGTTTTTCAATTCATTTCTTCTTTCGGTTGCTTTAGTTTTTTTACAGCGCTTCTTTTCGAAAAAACACAAATATTTGAAATAGCCTCGACAGCAGCAGAAATCCTTTTTGTTGGGTTGAGCTTTTGCAGCATTGCCAAAACAAAAAGATTGGAGCGGATGGCGAGTGGAATATTTCAACGAGTTTTTGGTTTCGCTTCAAAAAAAAACATGACTGGTTTTATGAATTATGGTTGTAGATTCACCACTACAAATCCAACTTAAACTTAATAGAAACCTCGCCAGTAGCTTTGTCAATTTCAACTTTAGGTTTGCCATTTCCACTTAACTCTTTACCAGTACTCATTTTAAAAATGCCTGTTAAAAACTCCATGCCTTTAGTCATTACGGTTTCCATTTCTTTATAATCTGGCGTTACTGGTTTTTCTTCTTTTTGGTAAGAGGTATTGCTGGTTGCTGGTTCAAGTTCATTTTCTAATAAAGCAAGTTCAGGTGCTGTTGCTTCTTCTTTATTAAACAATGCTTCAATTTCGTTTTCAGGCTCGCCATTCATTTCCGCTTCTTCTTCGGCCAGCAATTCCAAATTTTCATAAAAGGCGTCTCCTTCGGCTTCTTGCTTTAGTGTTTCTTCATCTGCAGCAATCATTTCTTCTAAGCGACTAATAAATTGTGATTTGCCTTTATCATCAAAGTCTACCTCATCAATTTCGTTATTAGCATTTAGCACGCCATCAAACAAATTTTGCTTTAATGCTAAACCAGTAGAAATATCAATTTCAATAGAGGCTAAAGAAATTAAGTTAAATACATTTAGCTTTAGTTTCTCTTGCCCAATGCGGTCTATTCTTCCTATTCTCTGGTTTTTCTTTGCCGGGTTCCAAGGTATTTCATAATTAATAACTGTATCGGCTATCTGCAAATTTAAACCCGTTCCACCACTTTCGCTGCTCAAAAAAATATTACAATCATCGTTTTCTTCAAACTCTTTAATTATTGCACCACGCTTTTTAACTGGCACTTTACCTGTTAACATAGTGTATGTTAAGCCCTCTTCTTCCAATGCATCGCCAATTAGTTTTAACATAATTATCCACTCCGAAAAAATAATGACTTTGCGTTTAGTGTTTTTAACATCCAATTTTTCTAATAGAATGTGTTTTAGTTCAATTATTTTTGGTGCAAAATTGGTTTCCTTATCAATTAAATAAGTGCTATCGCAAACCATTCGCATTTTGGTTAGCAGCATCATTAGCATTTGCCAATCGAAAGGTGTTTTGTACTTTTTACCTAAAATTCGGGCAATGCCAGCTTTATAACCACCATGCATTCCTGCCTGTTCGTCACTAAGCCTCACGTAAACATTTTGTTGACTAACTTGGGGCAATTGTTCAAATACCTCTCTTTTTTGGCGCCTCAACAAAATGGTACTCAACCGTTGTTTTAAGTTAGAAAGGTTATAATATCCTCTTATTTTATTTTTGGAGTGCGTATCAAACACACAATGCTGATAAGAAAATTCCCATTGCGGAGTTAAAAAATAATCATCTAAAAACTGAACCACCGAATACAAGTCAATGAGTTTGTTTTCTATTGGCGTACCTGTAATAATTAAGCCGTGCTGCTTTTTAATGGCTTTTACCGCAGTTGCTGTTTTCGTTTCATAATTTTTAATGCGTTGTGCTTCATCTAAAATAACAAAATCGTAAGCGGCTTTATTAATGTTAGTTAAATCACGCAAAACGGTTTCGTAATTAATAATGTGAAACAGGCTGTCATCATTTAAATACAGTTCTTCTCGCTCTTCAGGAGTTCCTTGTACCACTATTGCTTTTTCATCAGAAAATTTATGCACTTCATTTTTCCATTGCTCTTTTACCGTTGCTGGGCAAATAACCAAAACCCGCTTAAAATCAAAAAATTGTTTTTTTAAGATGGCAATAGTAATGGCTTGCAAGGTTTTACCCAAACCCATTTCATCGGCAATGATGATGCCTTTTTTAAACACACCAAACTCCACTCCTTCTTTTTGGTAAGGATATAATGTGGCATTGATGCAAGAGAAATCTAATTTATTGGCAGCTTCAATTTCGTTTAGTTCTTTCTCATAAAAATAACGTTCAATTTTTTCAATTACTTCTTCTCTAATTTTAATCCGCTCAAAATCTGCCGCTTTATTAATAAATGAAAAGAAATGGGCCAGTTTGTTATTTTCGATGTATTTACTTTCATCAAAATAGTTGTTAATTAAAGCTTGCTCTTCCTTAGTTAACTTTTGGGGGTAATACCAAGTAATTTTATAATCGTTAAGCGGGTCGGTGTAAATTTCTATAAAAGGATATTCATTTATCAGCTTTCTTTTTTTACGAGAATGTTCTGCTAAATAATTGTATAAATATAAAATGTGCTTGGTCGTATCCAACTTATTGGTTCGCCAATCAATGTTATTAATGTAGCCAGTTCGTTTTTCAAAATCGCGCAACGTAATTTTATAAGCCTTGCCTTTTTCATTATACAAAGTGTGTTCGCCGTATAAATTTTTAGCCAATTTTACACGGTAATTACTTTTCAAGGCGCGGTCTTCCCGTTCCTCCCACACCCGTTTACGCATGCCCGCTTCGGTATAAATTAAACCTTCGGCAAGGTCGGTTTCTTTAAAATTATCTAAAACAAAAAGGAGGGCGACTATGCTTTCCACATTCCAATCAGAAATATCTTTAAAATTAAATTTAACTCGCAATATTTTATCTTCTTCCACACCTTCTACATACAGTGTTATCAAGTGCAACATTCCTCCCACTTCTACCTGAACATTAATTTTATCTGCCCCTTTTGATAAAACAATGTGTTCATTTTGAGCATCTAACAATTTAGCTTCCTTTAACTGGGCATCACTAATTATTGCTTCTTCTATTAAATTATTTATCTTTTTTTCAATTAAATTTAGCATAAGATCTATCAGTTTACAATTACAATAAAACAATTTTTTTCAACTTGTTTTTAATTAAGAAATTAACAAAATGTGCAAATCAATTGAGCTGTAAAATTCTCCTCAAAAATTCTACCTTTTTTAAATTCCTCTCAAATTCGTATCTTCGAAAAAACAAATAACTATGGCAAGCGCTACTGCTAAAATGGAAACCATTTTGGTGAAAAAATTAAAAGAAGAAACTGGTAAAGATTACAAGGCTTGGTTAAAAATATGGGCCAAAGAAGAGCCAAAAAACTTGTTATACCAATATGAATATAAGATGTTATACAAAAATTTGGAATTTAACTTGGTACTAGCCTTAAATGAAGAACCATAAACTTAAAATCTTAAAAATTTGTTTGAAACGGATGATTTGTATGTAGAGGTATTGTTGCCATTGGCGCTCCCTCAAAATTACACCTATTTTGTGCCAGAAAATCTGCACCAGCAAATAGCTGTTGGTAAAAGGGTTGAAATTCAGTTTGGTAAAACACGCATTTATGCTGGTTTAATTGTAAAAGTAGAAAAAGATTTGCAATTAAAATATGTACCCAAAGCAGTTTTATCGGTTTTAGATGACGAACCAATTGCAACCGAAATTCAGTTGCAGTTTTGGAAATGGATAGCCAACTATTATATGTGTACCTCTGGCGAAGTAATGCAGGCAGCCTTGCCAGCAGCTTTTAAATTAGGCTCGGAAACAAAAATATTGTTAAAGCCAAATATTGAGGTTGATGCTTCTTTATTAAGCGATAACGAGTATTTAATTTATGAAGCTTTAGAAAGTAGAAAAGAACTAACGGTAAAAGAAGTGTTAGATATTTTGGAAATAAAATCGGCGCATCGTTTAATAAAAAGTTTGTTGACAAAGCAAATTATTGTTTTGGCAGAAGAGTTAAAATATCAATATAAAGCTAAGTATGTTCAGTATGTAAAATTAAATGATGCTATAGGTGAAGATGAATTAGATGATGTTTTTGAAGATTTGAAACGTGCCAAAAAACAGCAAGCTTTATTAGTCGATTTTTTACGTTGGAGAACAGATTTATCGACCAACAACATTAAGAAACAGTTTTTGCTAAAACAGAGCGAAAGTAGTTCCGCAGTTTTAAATGGTTTGTTAGAAAAAGGAATATTCGAAATTGAAAAAGTTCAAATTAATAGATTAGATGTTGACCCTAAAGAAAAACTAATTGAACATCAGCTAAATGAAGAGCAGCAAATTGCCTATAAAAGTTTAACCACACAATTACAACAAAAACGAGTTTGTTTGTTACACGGCATTACCTCAAGTGGTAAAACGCAATTGTATTTAAAGCTAATGAAAAGTGTAATTGAAGCCGGCGGGCAAGTGTTGTACCTGTTACCAGAAATTGCATTAACGGCTCAAATTATAAGACGCTTAAGAGCTGTATTGCCTTGTAAAACAGGCGTTTATCATAGCAAATACAACGATAATGAGCGTATTGAACTTTGGCAACAGGTAAAAGACGGAGCAATTGGTGTAGTTGTTGGCGCACGTTCATCTGTGTTTTTGCCTTTCAAAAATTTGCAATTAATTATAGTAGATGAAGCGCACGATAGGAGTTTTAAGCAAATTGACCCTGCGCCCCGTTACCACGCCCGCGATTGTGCTATTGCCTTGGCAGCTTGGCATAAAGCAAAAGTAGTTTTGGGTACGGCCACGCCATCGGTAGAAAATTATTTTAAAGCTACTGCACCCAATAATACTTTTGGTTTGGTTGAAATTAATAAACGTTTTGGCAATGTTGAACCACCCGAAATAATTATTGTTGACTTAAAAGAAGCTGCCAAACGGCGTAAAATGCATAGTCATTTTGCGGCCTCTTTTTTAGAAGCTATTAAAGAAACCTTGGCTAATAATGAGCAAGTAATTTTATTGCAAAACCGACGAGGTTATGCCCCTGCAATGTTATGTGGCGTTTGTGGTTATGTGCCTAAATGTGTGCAGTGCGATGTTAGCTTAACCTATCACAAGTTTTTAAATGAACTTATTTGCCACCAATGTAATTACAAAATTCGTTTGTTAAAACAGTGCCCGCAATGCAGTTCAGAAGATTTAAAGATTCGCAATTTTGGTACTGAAAAAATAGAGGAAGATTTGCAAGGTTTGCTACCTGCTGTAAAAGTTGCTCGTATGGATTTGGATACCGTTAAACGTAAAGAGGGCCACAGCAAATTAATTGCAGCTTTTGAAAACAAAGAAATAGATGTACTAGTAGGCACGCAAATGGTGGCCAAAGGTTTAGATTTTGATAAGGTTACTATGGTAGGCATTATTAATGCAGATCAGTTGTTATACTTTCCAGATTTTAGAGCCTTAGAAAATGCGTACCAACTAATGGTGCAAGCAAGTGGCCGAGCTGGGCGGCGACAAAAAAGAGGTAAGGTTTACATACAAACTTACCAACCCGAAAACCCTGTTTTTGAGTGGATTGCTAATGATGATTATGATGCTTTTTATCAACACGAAATTGAAGAACGCAAAAGTTTTGAATACCCACCTTTTTACAGAATTGTACATTTACAGTTGAAACATAAAGATGCGAACTTGGTTAATTATGCTTCAATGGAATTTAGTAAGCAGCTTAGAGTTTACTTTGGTAAGCGAGTTATGGGGCCCGCAATTCCTGGTATTTCTTATATTAGAAATTACTATTTGCGTGATGTGTTAGTGAAGCTGATACCTAACCGTAAGCAGTTGCAAATTGAAAAGCATTTTATAAAAGAAACTATACAAAAAGTGAAATCGGTAAGCAGTTATAGAAGTGTAATTTTTAGGTTAGCAGTTGATGTTTGATTGAGGTTTGTATTTTTTTTTGGTATACGAACAACAGGAAACTACTTACGACAGCGCGCAGTTTTTAAACTAAACCCGATTGCAGCGGTTATGCCTTTTGCAGCGGTGGCTTTGAAGCGTTGGCAAGGCATTTGAGCGGAAAGCGGGGGCGCACTTAGCACGAGCCACATCGTTTCTTTTCAAAAAAAAAGGGTTATTATTAAAGTAATTAGTCAATAAAAAAACTTGTCTCAAATTTGTTTTTTTTAGATGTTGAAAAGAACTATTTATATTTAAACAATGAACTTACCGATGACCAAATATGTTTTTTATAGGCACGCCAAATTGGTTTTGTTTATTTAAATTTGAAAGAATGCTAATTTAACTACAAAAAAAGTGCATACTATTTGCCAATGTTGTTCAATTGAAGAGTGTATGCAACAAAGAGCCAACCCCGCAATTATTGAATAAGAAATTGAATTATTGGAAATTGAAAAAACACTTGATGAGCTATAATCAGCAGTACGGGAGGTTAAATTATCAATTAATGGCTAAATTTTATACTTTTTTTATATAAATCATCCTACAATATTTTGTTACGGTGTTTAGGTTTTCTAAATTGCAGGTTATTAAAATTTAAAAAATCTGATAATTATGAAAAAACAAGTATCAATATTGATTACTGTTGTATTTCTATTTTTGGGTATAAGTAATACCACAATAGCGCAAGACAAAGAAAAAACAGTTAAATCAGAAAACCAAGCTAAGCTCAGCCAAAGTGAAGCAGTTAGCATTTTTCAAGTACGTTTTAAAAGCGTTGATCAAACTTTGAAAGACTTTTTAACAAAAAACGAAGCGGTACTTCACTTTAGAGGAGAGTTGAATACTTATGTATTGTATTTAGCAGCCGAAAAAACAAAACAAGATTTAACTAACCTGCTAAAACAAAACGACGTATCGAATTTTGAGATTATTGTAGCTCAACAAGGTAGTCGTAAGCAGAATTTATTTAATAAACAACATTAAAAAAAATCTGACTTTATGAAAAATTTAATATTAATAGCCTTATTCGGCTTTTTTATAAATACGGTAATTTACGCCCAATGCCCTGCTGGCGAAACAGAAGTTACGGTTCAATTTGTTGATGATGGTGCTTTTCCTGCTGAAATTCAATGGGATTACATTTCAGGTGGTTTAGTATCTGGCATCGGGCCATTTTTAAGTACAGATGTTGTAACAATATGTGTTCCTGACGGTAATTTAATTATTTTAGGTTGCGATACGTTTGGGGATGGTTGGAATGGAGCAATTTATACCGTTACCATTACCGAAGATGGTTCTGTTAATGGATGTGATGCACAAGATGGTTGTTTGTTGTATCTATCAACCGATGCAGATGCTGCAGCTGTAGCTGGTTGTGCCGATAGTACACCTGTAATGCCTGCAAGCCCAACTTTAAGTGTTGGCCCGTGTAACGCATCACCTATTTTAACAGATGGTTGTACAAATCCGATAGCAACCAACTATAATGCTTGTGCCATAACTGATGATGGCAGCTGTGCCATACCTCAAGCTAATGATTTATGCGCCAACGCAATACCTATTGCAGTTGGTTCACTTGCTGATTGTGCGGTAAATACTATTAACGTAAATAATGAGTTTAACACCTTAGCATTAGTACCAAGTTGCGATGCTGGTGCTGTTGCCGATGCTTATTATACATTAACTGTACCAGCAAGTGGCAATATTCAAATATCGGCACCTTTTGGCAGTGGTGGTAGCGCCCACGCTGCTATTTATGATGCTTGTAGTGGTACAGAATTGTACTGTAATATTTTTGTAGATGGCTCCATAATAACAGGCCTAATGGCTGGCTCAACCGTTATACTACAAATGTTTCAAGATACCGCAGGCCAATTTGATTTGTGCTTAGTAGAACCACCACCGCCACCTTTAAATGATTTATGTGTAGATGCAATTAGGTTATGTGGCGATCCTATTATGGCAACTAATGCCTCAGCATTTACAGATCCGTTAGACCCACTTACAACTTGTATCGGTTCTTTAGAAAATACAGTTTGGTTTAGTTTTGTAGCAGCCAGTGGTGGCGCCATTACTATTGACATTACAGAAGATATATGTGATTCTTTTAGCCCGGGTATGCAAACACATATATTATCTGGGGTTTGTGGAGGGTTTGTAGAAGAAGATTGTACAAGTGACTTTACCACCGGCACTACCTATACTCTAAATCTTCCTTCGGCTACACCTGGTGAAACCTATTATGTATACATAGATGGTAATGGTGGCTCCAATTGTTCTTTCGAAATTAATGTTTTAGGTGATTTTCAACCTTGCTGTGGTCCAGATTTTTCGCTTTCACCTGCTTGTCAACTAGGCGATGCCGATAATTTTTATGTAGATGTTCAAGTGAACGATATAGGCGATAATCCATCTGGTTACAGCGTAAATAGTGGCGCATTTCCTAATATTACTACTGCTGGCACAGTTACTATTGGCCCATTTCCAAATGGTACTGCTATGGTTACTTTTGAAGGTTTGGACGATGCCTCTTGCCTTATAAATCGTAATATTGACTTTGACTGCAGCTGCGATCCGCTTTCAGTTACCGCTATTGATGATGGCACAATTTGCGCAGGTGAAGATTTTGAACTTTCAGCCGTTTTGGAAGAAGTAATTCCTGGCGGGTTTTTGGGTACTTATACGGTAACTTCAAATGGGGCGGGTTCTTGTACAGCTACACCAAATGGCACACCAACTGATGTTATTTTAACAGATGACGACTTTGGAGGCCCGTTTCCTTTAGGTTTTAACTTTGATTTTTGGGGAAATACTTATACTGATTTCTATATTGGTTCTAATGGTTATGTAACCTTTGGCCAAGGTTTTACCGATTTAGGAGAAGATCCAATACCAAACAACAATACACCAAATGATATTATTGCCTTGTTTTGGGATGATTTAAACCCCAATAACGGTGGAACAGTTTCATATTATGATGCTACGATAAATGGACAGATATGTATGGTAGTAGATTTTCAAGCTATTGAACATTTTGGAGGTGGAGAAACCGTAACAGGACAAATAATAATGTGTGCTGATGGTTCTGTAACTATTAACTGTATTGATTGTCAAGCTGATGGTGGAACTGATATTGCCACCTCGGGAATTGAAAATACAGATGGTACCTTAGGTGCTTTTGATCCGGCTTTAACAGATGGTCAGTTTACAGCTGGTGGTTCTTATATGGCTTGTACAACTTTTATACCAGATGTTGCAGTACCTTCAACTTGCGATTTTGTTTATTGGATAACCGATTTAAACAATCCTACTGGAAGCATTGTTTTTACAGAAAATATAGCAACTGTTAATCCAACAACTACAACAACTTATTATGCGGTTGTTGAATGTGAAAATGAAATACAATGTGTTGATGAAGTAACTGTTACAATTGACAACCCCGTTAACTGTGGTGCAACTTGTGAAGATGAAATAGCAGGACAAGTAATTGCACCTTTTGATTGTGATTTAAGCGGCATTACAGTAGTAATATCAGTTATTAATGCAGATGGTTCTGAAACAATTATTGGCAACGCTACAACAGATGTAAATGGCAATTACACATTAATGGGCGGTACATTTGAATGTGGTGATTATTCGGCCATGCTAATGTTGCCTTTGCCAGTTTGTTATGCTGATGCTGGTGGCAACCCCGGCCCAACAGGTCCGTTTACTTTTACAGTTGATGGTGATGGTGTGGCAGATGGTGCCAATTTCGCTGTAAATCCAGAAGTGCCAACATTATCGCAATGGGGCTTAATTATATTAACTTTATTATTAATAAATTTTGGAGCGTTGCAATTGGTATTTAATAGAAAAAGGGGTTGCAGCTTTGTGAAGTAAAATCTTACAAACTTTTAAATTATAAAAAGCCACGTATATAAATGCGTGGCTTTTATTTTTTACAAGCAATTCTAAAATGTTGTTTAAGCCGCCGATTAACATTAATTTAAAACAAAAAATAAAAGTAACGAAAACACCAAGACACCATAATTCTTCCTCAAGTAAACACTTTTACCGAAATTAACTTCGCTTCAATTTTTCTTCTATTACCAACATATAAAATGCAACTTTCATTGTTTACATAAAGTACTTTCATTATGGCAATCGCTTAAAGTATTATTTTTTTTATAATGGGCTTAAGTATGATATTTCTTTAGATAATGTAATATTTATGTAGTTAAACCGATAGCCTTCAATTATAAAATTAGCAGCAACCTTATAATTTTTGATGATGTTACGGTGGCTACTTATCACACTAATAATGTATAAATAATTTATTTAAGTAATGATCCTATTGTAAACAACTCACCCATATTTTTAAACCAACAACAAACAACAGTTTGCCAAGCTTGTAATAAGCGGCTTTGGCTAAAACAAACTAACCAGCAACATTGCATCAAAAACATTACATTATACAATGTATATGACCAGCAACTAATACAACAAATTGAGCTAACAAATTATAACATTTATTTTTGCTTATTAGCTGCCCACAGGCATTTATTTTTAAGTATTGCTTATGCTAATAAGGAGCAACAGATAGTTAAGTGACTTAGGCGGTAGTAAAGTTTTACTAAAACCTTGGGCAATACATTAACGGTGCTTTACGCTTGGTATCAAACAAACTACCAATGTAGGCTAAAGAAACTTCGAAACCACCTTGGTAGGCGTTGGCATTGCTTAAATCGGAAAAGGTTAAATCATAGCTAATGCCAAAACGTAAATCTTTAAAATCAATACCGCCAACAAATATAATTTCGTGTGGAATGCGATACCACAAACCCCCAAACAAACTGGTACGTTTGCCATTTTGCCCTTCATTTAAAAAATGATAGCTAACTGCCGAACCTAAGGTAAGTTCTTTAGCACCGGTTTGTTGCATAAAAATACCACTTGGCGAAATACTTAAACTGTTATTAATAAAAATTTCTCCGCCACCATGCAAAACTAAACGAGAACCCAAACGATTATCAGAACCTAAAAAAGATTCTTTAGGTTGAGAAAAATGATGGAAAGAAACGCCACCATAACCGCTGATACCTTCTACAAAACGGCCAGTATACATGGCACCGAAGTTAAGATCGAAATAACCAAAAGACTGATCTTGCACTGGTTCGCCATTTGGCAACGAGGGGTCAAAGCCTTCATCGGTAAGCTGACTGCCAAAATTTAATTGGCCAAACTGTAAGCTTTTTTGGGTATAACCGCCTTGTAAGCCAACCGAAATATTATGTCGTTTAAAACGATCTAAGCCTTTATGATAAGCAGCTGAAAGCATTACCGAAGTGTTGCTTAAATCGCCATCGCCTGCAACATCGTTATATGCGCTAAAGCCAATACCGGCATGGTCGCCCTGTAACGAGTTTCTTAAAATAGACATATCGGCACTTATAGCAAAGGTATTGTAAGGGGCAGGTATGGTTGCATATTGGTTACGATAAATAGCAGTAAGTCGGTAACTGCCATTTAAATTACCCGTCATAGCAGGGTTTAACGTTAATGGGCTTGCATAAAATTGCGAGAAGTGAATATCTTGACTGAAGACATTTAAGCTAAAACAAGCTATAAATACTACTAATAATGTTTTAATACTTTTGTTGATTGCGTTCATCTAATGAAATATTAACTTGGTAAAAATAAACAATCTAAATTTATAATAGCGTTAAATTTTGGGTAATTAATTGGCCTATCTGTGCAATTTAACATTATTGTGAATCTAATTTAAACTGTTTGTAGTATTCTCCTATTGTTTTATCGCTTTCTGCTTCTATTATTGCTTTCAAATCGTTTACTAATTGATCGCTTAATTTGTTGCTACTTTGTTTAGCATCTGTGGTGCTTTCTTGCAATTTATTATACTTGTTATACATTGCTTCTGCGGCATAATATCGCAACCATTTTTGTTTTTCGCTTGTTGCGCTTTCTTTTAAATCGGCAGCAATTTTTAAGCTGGTTGCTAAATCGGTTATATTGTTTAAATAGTTACCATAGTTTCTAACCGAAGTAAAACGATTATAACCGCTTGCCGAATCCCAATATTTTTTAAAGAAACTAAAATGTGCTACATCATTTGAGCGCATTAATATGGAAGCAACTGCGTGCTGTATGCTTTGGTTATTTTCATTAGTTAATTTTACTGCTGCTTTTAAAGCCAAGGTGCTATCAATGCGGTTTAAGGCATATAAAGTGGATGACATTACCAGATAAGAAGAATCTTTTAAAAACGGTTGAATACTTGCTGCTTTAAGATCAAATTTTTTGTTAGATAGTTTGCCGATTGCTGCACCTCTTGTGCTGGTTTTAGTATCGTTTTTAGCAATTTGCAACAATTGTTTTTTCAAAAATTTTAGATCAAAACCTTCGTCTTCTACATCAATATTGTCAATTGCTTTTTCGCGGATGCCCCAAAACGGATTGCTTAAGGCTGCTATTAAAATATCTTTGGTAATAGCAGCATCATAATAATATGCTGCCAATCCTTCAATTGCTTCTAAATGATTTAGATAACCGTTGGTATATTGATATTGAAAAACATAATCTTCTATTGGTTTTTGCTCTTCTACTTTGGCTAATAAATAGTTGTTTGGGTCAAAATCAATTAAATCTGGCTTTTTGGTAACGGCAAAATTAAAGGTGTTTTCTTTTTGGTTGATAAAAATGTTTTGCGTTTCTACATTATTACCATAATGCAAATTTACTTTTATTGGCAATTGAAAAATTTGCCCCTTTTGTTGTTGCGCAACCGAAAGTATTACTTCTTTTATTTCTGCATTATAATACGATTCTACCTCTAACTCCGGATGGCCTTTACCCAAAAACCATTGATTAAAAAACCAGTTTAAATCTTCGCCACAAACGGCTTCTAATGCTAGGCGTAAATCATGTATTTCAACAGGTTGTAAGGCATTGTCTTTTAAATACTTATCTAAGCCATCGTAAAATGCTTCTTCTCCTAAATATTCTGATAGCATTAGTAATACTTGCCCGCCTTTTTGGTAACTGTGCCGATCAAATACATCTTCTTTATCACTATAATAATATCTAATTAATGCTTCTTGGTAGCTTTCTGCTTCATCAAAATACGATAATCGGTCTTGTCTAATTTTCACCTCTGCTTCATCTTTGCCGTATTTATGTTCTTTCCAAATAATTTCGGCCCAAGTGGCAAACGACTCATTTAAAGGAATGTTAGCCCAACTTTCGCAAGTAACATAATCGCCAAACCAATGGTGCGCCGCTTCGTGGGCAATAATATCTTCTAAATTATAATCTAATAATTCTCGATCGGTTTGGTGCAAGGCATCGTAATGAATAACCGCACCGGTGTTTTCCATTGCGCCCGAAACAAAATCGTGCACCACTACTTGGTGGTATTTATCCCAAGGGTAATCCAAGCCAAATTTATCGGAAAAGAAACTTAGTATTTCGCCCGTATTACCAAAAACTTGTTTGGCGTAAGGTGCATAAGCTTCATCAACATAATAGTTCATTGGTATATCTTTCCAGTTATCTTTTACCTCTGTAAAAGCCCCAACAGCCATCATAAACAAATAAGGTGCGTGTGCAATGTCTTGTTTCCAATAATCGGTTCTTGTACCATTTCCATTGTCGGTTTGTTGCATTAGTTTGCCATTGCTTATGGTTTTAAAACCTTCTTCAACGGTAATAAATATTTCTTGTGTGGTGCGTTCATTTGGTGCATCTATGGTAGGAAACCAACAGCTGCTGGCTTCGGTTTCGCCTTGTGTCCACAATTGACGTGGCTTGTTTTTATCTTCTTTTAAAGGATTTATGAAATACAAACCTCTAGCATCGGTAATGGCTTTACTTCCTTTAGATATCAGTTCATTAGGTTTGGCGATGTAGTCAATAAAAATATCGTAGGTATCGTTTTTGGTGTAGGTTTTATCTAATTCTATAGTAATTATTTCATTGTCATATTCGTAGTTTAAGGGTTTTTGTTTTCCATCTTCAACTAAAGCAATTTCATTTAATGTAAAACCTTTGGCATCTAAAGCTAAAACATTGGTTTCATAAAAAAATGGTTTAAAAGAAAGTGTTGCCTTTCCAAAAGCCCATTGTTTGGCCCAATCAAAACTAATTTCAATTTTGGTATGAAGTAAATCATTTATTCTTTTTTCCGATGGGTTGTAGCTTAATTTTTTATCTTCAACCAAAAGCGTATCCAAAGTTACCGTTGGCATATAAGGTACTTCGCTAATGGTTTTGCTGCTTTTGCAGCCCCCTAAAATTAATATTACAAAACCTGCTAAATAAAATATGTGTTGATATCGTTTCATTTATATTTTTTATTCGTTATTTAGATGCTTTTGAAGCAAATGCAAAACAAATGTACCAATTAGACTTTACACATAGTGATAAAAATTTCAGCGTTAAATTTGTTGAAGATGAAATTTTGGTAAATAATGAAGTAGTTAGTTTAGATATTTCTAAATTAAGTAATGAAAAGTATCATATACTAAAAGACTATAAAGGTTTTTTCATTGAAATTATTGCCATTGATAAAATTAATAAGCAAGTTCAATTAAAAATTAATGGTAAAACAACTACCGTAAATGTAAAAGATGCGTTAGATGTATTGTTAGATAAAATGGGAATGTCGGCAGTTGATGACAGCAAAGCAGCCGATATAAAAGCACCAATGCCTGGCTTAGTAATTGCTATAAAAGTTGCCAAAGGCGATGTTATTGAAAAAGGAAGCCCGCTAATAATTTTAGAGGCCATGAAAATGGAGAATATTATTAAATCAACAGGCGAGGGCATAATAAAAAAAATAAGTGTAAAAGCAGGGCAAGCTGTTGAAAAAAACGAATTATTAATTGAAGTAGAATAGTAATAAATGAACGTAGTTGAAACATTAAAAGCGGCCATTAGAGATATTCCTGATTTTCCGAAACCGGGCATTATGTTTAAAGATATTACCCCAATTTTATTAAACGCTAAATTGTGTAATGAAATTACGGGTTATATTTTAAACAGCATTTCGCAACCTTTTGATGCTATAGTTGGGGTTGAAAGTAGAGGGTTTTTATTTGGTTTAACCTTAGCCAATAAAGCAGGTGTACCTTTTATACCAGCTCGTAAAAAAGGAAAATTACCCGGCGAAACGGAAGCCGTTACTTACAATTTAGAATATGGTACGGCCACTATTGAAATACATAAAGGCCATTTAAAACAAGGGGCAAAAGTTTTAATACACGATGATTTGTTGGCCACCGGTGGAACCGCCAAAGCTGCTGCCGATTTAGTAAAAATCTTAGGTGCAGAAGTAGCAGCGTTTTCTTTTTTGGTAGATTTAAGCTTTTTAAATGGAAGAGAAATATTGGAAGGGATAAGTGAAAATATTTATTCTATCGCAACTTATTAGCAAAGTTTGTTTGGTGGTGTTGTCAACCCACTAAATCTTGCTTTTTTCCTTTCCTCTTTAATTTGTTGAGCGGCCAAATATATTGATTTCTTAGCTGCCTAACCATTAGGAAACACCTTTTTATTTTTGGTGTATTTTCTTAACCAATCGTTAAAGCTTACCATAATATTGGTGGTATAAATCAACTTTGCTATTTCAGCCAAGTAGGCCTAAAAAGCTGTTAGTGTTTCCCAGTTATTCTCCCAATATTTTACAATGTTTCCGTACCTGTTTTAATACTGTTTTTTTGATGCTTAGGCACGATAACAGTATCGAAGCTATCCTAACGATCACTTAGTATTTTCATAGGTTTCTGCCCCTGACTTGATTTTAGGGTTTTGGTATAATAGCCATTTCGAATATTGTTACCAGCAGATGTAAGCCCTTTTTTTGATAACCAAGATGCACCTTCATTTCAGCTTCCAAAAGGTTTTATACCCCTTGTTTAATTAATTTATTCTGTAAAGATTATAGTGCTCACTTGTTTTTGATTTGGTTAACAAGTTGTTCTAATAATTTTGTTGTTTATCATACTATAATTTTTAAAGACAAACATAAAGTAATTTGTATTATTGAACAGCAGTTATAAATAAAACGGTTTACAGCCCCTTTAATAGGTGCTTATAAAAATCTTTTGACTCTGTTGTATCTCACTATTATTTTCTAAGTTTTTGCCACTTACCTGTATCATCAACAATTCATTTTTATTATAAATTTTATCAAATGGCAAATGGTAATTTTCAGTTGCTCCGGTTTTTTGATGAAGCAACATTTTTCCATCTAAAGTAAACAAAGTTACGGTATTTAGGCCATAGTTTGCTTTGGCTATTATTACTAATTGGTCACCTAATTGGGCAATTGAAAAATATTCATTTGTAGTACCCTTCAATTTATCAACATTTACAATATTATTTTTGCTTTGTGGGCGAAAATTTTCAACAACAACATCTTTTTTACCTTCTTCTAGTGCATCAATTTCCTTAGTACCATCATCATCATCATCATCATCGTCGTTATAATCTTCGTCGTCATCATTATAGTCCTCGTCGTCCTCGTCGTTTTGCGTACCATCATCATCATCGTCACCTTGCCCATCATCGTCATCGTCACCTTGCCCATCATCATCATCGTCACCTTGCCCATCATCGTCCTCGTCGTTTGGTTCCCCATCATCATCATCATCGTTATAATCTTCGTCGTCATCATTATAGTGATCGTCGTCGTCGTCATTTTGCCTACCATCATCATCATCATCACTGTAATCGTTATTGTTTTCTATATCATTTCCATTAGTTTCATCATTATCATTACAATCATAAATAGGAAACTCTATTTCTTCACCTGTGTTTAGCTCTATTTCAAAGTTGCAGTCATCAATATTAATTTTTTTTATTGCTGAAGTAGGATAATTTTCGTAAACAAAATCTAATACATCGTTTGGTAAAAAATCGAATTCATCGGTTGAGTTTGTTATTGTATTTTCATCTTTTACGTAGGTAAGTCGTAAATCTGCCTTGCTGGCAACATTGTTTTGATTGTTGTCTATTGATTGTGGCCAAATAATAATTAAATCTATAGTAGCGGCTCTAAAAGTACTGGCTGTTACCTTAATTTGCTGCTCAAAATAAAGGCTATCATTTGGTGCTATATTTACTTGTTGAAGATCAACAATTTGATCTATTTCACCATCTAACAATATATGAGCTGGTGTTTTATCTTCTATATCAATATTTAAGCTTAGTTGGTTGGCAAAATTTGCATTGGCTTTGTTAATAATATATCCTTTTAACATTACAGTTTCACCAACACTTACCGAGTCGGGAAATTCACAAGATCTAACTTTTAAGTTTTGCGCAAATGTAAATTTGCTGCAAAAAATTAATAAATTAATGCAAAAAAACATAGTAAAATATATCTTATTCATCTGTAATCCTTTAAATTGTAAACTCCTTTGTCGTAAAGTAACAATAATATTCTTTAAAAAAATATTTTTGGACTAATATTTGCTTTATTTCTTCCCAGTTCAAATTAGTAAAAATGGATTTGATTAAAAACCTAAGTAAAGAAGAGCTAAGAAATTTTAAGCTTTATTTAAGAAGAGTGTATGCTAATAAAGAAGATAATCGCTTAAGCAAATTGGCCAGTGCTTACCGTTTAAATAAATATGAAAATGATAATGAAATTTTGCAGCATGTTTTTACTGATTTAAATAACAACGCATTTTACAAGCTAAAAAACAAGCTTCAACGCGAAGTATTTAAAAGCCTTTTAATATTGCACTATGGTAGAGATGATATTAATAATATACTTAATCAGCTACTATTAGCTCGTATATTAATTGCCAAATCAGATTTTAATGGAGCACATAAAATATTAGCTAATGCTACAAAAAAAGCCAATGAAGTAGAGGTGTATGATGTGTTGATTTGTATTTATAATGAATTGTTACAACTAAGTCAGCACAACACATCAATAAATGTAAATGAAGTTTTGAAAGCCAAAAGCAATATTGTAAATACGTTTAGAGAAATTGATTTAATTAATGATAAAATTGCAAAGTTTACCTACCAACTTCGGCAAATTAATCATCAAAATAGCGATGTTTCAATTTTACAAGAACTAAAAATAATTGAAGCTGAAATTGAACAAAATATAAATTTAAAAAATTCGTCCACATTGCAACTACAACTGCAAATGGTAGTACGTAACATTTTGTTGCAACAGCAAGATTATGAAACTATTGTAAATTATTTAAAAACTAAAATTATTGATTTTGCTACACGTAGCATCTTTAATAAGGGCAATTTTAAGCACAAAATAACAATGCAAGTGTGGGTTATTAATTCTTTATTAATTTTAAGTAAATTTGAAGAAGCCATTGATGAAGCCGCCACTTTAGAACAATACTTATTAGAAAACAAAAAAATGTATTACCCTACTTTTTTTTGGACCTTGGTGCAAAGCAAAACAATTGCCTATTATTATTTAAATCAACCTCAAAAAGCCATTTCAATATTGGAAGACACTATAAAAAGCATAAAAAAAGATGATAATAGTTTATACCGGCACCCAATTCATTTTAACTTGGCCGTAAACTATTTTAGTACCAAAAACTATAAAAAAGGACACCGTTATTTAAATTATCTTAATGATAAAGGTATTGAACAGAGTTACAACAAAGATTTTTTGATTAACTCAAAAGTGTTAGATGTTTTGTTTTATTACGAATTAGAAGATATAGAGTTTGGCATTTATAAATTAAATCAACTAAAAGATAGGCACAAATATTTATTAAATAAGCCCAGCTACAAAATGGTAAAACAATTTGTAAGCATCTTAAAAAACTTATTAGTAAAAACCTATATTTCAGAAAATTTGAGAAAAAAATGTGAAAATTTTATACTAAAACATCATTCGGTAGATGCAAATAGAGGTATCAATTATGCATTTTGGTTAGAAGCCAAGTTAAAAAAAGTTGATTATTATAATTATGTACTTCAAAATATTACTAGTAAAAATGTATAATAAATATGCTTACTTAGAAAAAAAAGCATAAAACTACCTCACATTTTACTATTGTTTTAGCTTAAAAGCCTATTCAACCCCGAGGTTTAACTGCATTTTCAAAAGGTGTATCTAAAAATTTATCGCTATAAGAGGTAGCACAATTTTTCTACTTTTTTGTCAGCTAAATACATTTCATATTCTTTTGGACAGGGAAGAAGTTCTTCATTTTAACATCTTTTCTTTTTTCCTTTGGTATTTACTTTGCGTTATAAATAGCGAAACAAATAACAAGCTAAGTAAAGCTTATTTAACAGGCTAACAACATTTATGAACTTGATATAAAGCATCATTTAATGGAGTATGAAAAATAATAATTTTATTGTTTGATGCGATACGCTATAGTTGAAAGAGTACTTTGATAGTACGGATTTGATGAGATAATGGATAGATAATGACAAAAACAAAATTGAAGAAAAAGATAAAGCTGAAAAACACGGGCATATAGAAAATAACAAAATATCAATAAATAATTAGTCCATACATTTTAGTGTCCAAACGAAATGTAATCCTTTAGTGGCTTGTCGCATTAATTTGTGATGAGCCATTTTTTATCTTAATTAAAAAATAAATGAAAACTTTATATACTATATTAGTTATTTTTTGTGCAACCACTACAGCACAAATTATTACCGCACAAAGTACTAATTTTTTAATAAATGTGAGCGGTAAAGGCACCAACCCAGGGGTTATTATTAATAATGTAGTGGGCGACGGCATAACCGTTAGAGATAGTCTTAATGTTACCACCGATGGTTTTCAGGCTTTAAATGTTGGTGATGATGGCATGTATGTTTCTTCTGCTGGCGATGATAGTTTTTCTTCTGCCGATCCATCTGGTGATGGTTTCTTTTCGGTACGTTCTGGCGATGATGGTTTTGTAGCGCTCGATTCTGCTGGCGATGGTATTTTTATAAGTAACTCAACAGGCAGAGCCGGTTATTTTGGCGGTAATGTTGAAGTTGCAGGTACCTTAACCAAAGCCGCAGGTACTTTTAAAATTGACCATCCCTTAGATCCTAAAAATAAAACCCTAAGTCATTCATTTGTAGAGTCGCCAGATATGATGAACATTTACAACGGCAACGTAGTATTAAATGTAAAAGGCGAGGCACTCGTGCAACTCCCCAATTGGTTTACCGCTCTAAATAAAGAATATCGTTATCAATTAACTTGCATAGGTGGTTTTGCACAAGTATATATTGCCGAAAAAGTGGCCAATAATCAATTTAAAATTGCTGGCGGAAGTAGTAATTTAGAAGTAAGTTGGATGCTTACCGGAATTAGAAATGATGCTTATGCGCAAAAATTTAGAACCCCAGTAGAAGAAGAAAAGCTTGCAGAAGAAAAAGGTTACTATTTGCAGCCAGAAGCCTTTGAAATACCCTATCAAAAAAGTTTAGAATACCTAAAACGAACCAATAAATTAGAAATAGAAAAAAGTAAAAAATAATAAAGTTAAAGTGAAGGATTTACAACAAATATTATTTCGAGATAAAGATGGCTCGTCATTATCTTTTTTTAGAATTGTTTTTGGTTTCATGTTAACGTGGGAAGTATGCAGGTATTTTTATTATGGTTGGATAAAAACTTATTGGATTAATCCAGAGTTTTATTTTACCTACGATTTTTTTCATTGGGTAAGCCCGTGGCCAGAAAACTTAATGTACATCCACTTTTTTGTATTAGGCGTATTGGCCATCTTTATAGCTTTGGGCTTATTTTATCGGCTAAGTATAGTGCTTTTCTTTTTTGGTTTTACCTACATTTTTTTGTTAGATAAGGCCAATTATCTCAATCATTTTTACCTAATCTCTTTAGTCAGTTTTATTTTAATTTGGCTGCCGGCCAATGCTAAATATTCTATTGATGCCAAATTATTTAAAAAAACACCTTCCGAAACCGTGCCTTATTGGGCAATTTTAGCAGTGCAAATACAAATAGGAGTCGCTTATTTTTTTGGTGGAATAGCTAAACTAAATACCGATTGGTTAAATGGTGAGCCAATGCGAGATTGGTTGTTAGATGCAAAAGTCGCACCATTAATTGGGCAGCTTTTCGTTCATCCTTATGCAGCCTATTTTTTTTCGTATGGTGGTTTATTGTTAGATCTTTTTATTGTTCCATTTTTACTTTGGAAAAAAACAAGAATGCCAGCCTTTATAGTCATCTGCACTTTTCATTTATTAAATGCCAATTTATTTAACATCGGTATTTTTCCGTGGTTTATGATAGCAGCCACAACAATTTATTTTAACCCAGCTTGGGTAAGGCGCATTTTATATTGGGTAAAGTTAGATGAGTTTGGGCAGTCAAGAACAGCACCAATTTATGCTTCAAGCAACAAAAACATCATCACCTATAGTTTCCTTGTTTATTTTTTAATTCAATTTGTTTTTCCTTTACGCCACCACTTAATACCAGGCAACGCCAATTGGACCGAAGAAGGACACCGATATGCTTGGCACATGAAACTGCGGCAAAAAACGGCCAAGGCATGGTTTAAAGTAGTAGATAACCAAAGCAGAGAAGTAAAAGAAATAAACCCTCGCAAAGAACTCTCAAAAAGACAATACCGAAAAATGAGTACAAGGCCCGATATGATTTTACAATACGCACATCATTTAACCAAAAAATATAACGGTACTGGAGAAAAACATATATCTGTGTATGCCGATGTAAAAGCCAGCCTAAATGGTAGAGAAAAACAATTGCTTATCGACCCAGATGTTGATCTTTCAAAACAGCAATTCTCTATTTTTAAAAACGATTGGATAGTGCCGTTAAACACACCATTAACACTAACGCACGCCAATGCAAAATAAGCCTTATTAATAAAAAATATATGCCTAGCCCATTCACATGTTTTTAACTTCATTTTATTCATTTTGCAAAACAAACGAATAATTGCATCAGAGTCTCACTCGGTAGGCTCTGATGGAGGTTAAGAAAATTAAGTAGCCTTATAAATATTGCTTCAGAATTTATAAAGATGGCCTCTTAATTAGGGTAATCGATTTTTGTTATTACATAAAACAACCTAAGCCAAACCGCCTTCTTTAAGTAGTTCGGCATTTTCAGCAATACGTAATTTTTCTAATATTTCTTGTAAATCTCCATTAATAATAGCATCTAAATGATATAACGTGAGGTTAATTCGGTGATCAGTAACCCTACCTTGTGGGTAATTATAAGTTCTAATTTTAGCACTACGGTCGCCAGTAGAAACCAATGTTTTACGCCTGCTGGCAATAGCATCGTTATGTACTTTCAATTTAGCTTCGTACATTCTGCTCCGCAACATTTTCATAGCTGCTTCTTTGTTTTTATGTTGCGATCGGCCATCTTGACATTCGGCCACTACGCCTGTTGGCACGTGTGTTAAGCGCACCGCACTTTCCGTTTTGTTAACGTGCTGCCCGCCTGCGCCGCTGGCTCGGTAAGTATCAATTCGTAAATCGGCTGGGTTAATAACCACATCAACTTCATCGGCTTCTGGCAACACCGCTACCGATACTGCCGAAGTATGTACTCGCCCTTGCGATTCTGTAACTGGCACTCGTTGCACCCGATGAACGCCACTTTCGTATTTAAAAATGCCATAAGTATCGTCGCCACTCACCGTAAACGATACTTCTTTATAACCACCAGAGGTACTTTCGTTTGCTTTCAATAACTCCACTTTAAATTTATTGCTTTCGCAATATTTTAAATACATTCTATACAAATCGCCCACAAATATACCCGCTTCGTCGCCACCAGTACCCGCACGTATTTCAATTATAATGTCTTTTTCATCTTCAGGGTCTTTAGGTATTAATAACACTTTTATTTCCTCCTCTAAAGTAACTTGCTGTTGTTTTAGCCCATCCAACTCACCTTTTGCCATGTCTCGCATCTCCTCATCTTTTTCGGTTTGCAAAAGCTCTTTATTATAATCAATATTGCTCAACACATCTCGGTAACTATGGTAAGCATCAACAATAACCTTCAAATCTTTATATTCTTTGTTAACCGCCATAAACTGTTTCATATCCTTCACCAACTCGGGGTCCGATAATCGTTCCTCCAAACCTTGCCATCTTATTTTTATCGATTCTAACTTATCTAACATAAGCCACAAAGATATTGATTTAACTGTAAATTGGATAACAAGTATTTAATAACCAAAAAATAATTCCCTATTTTCTTTCTATTTAAAAACACAATACTGCACCTTTGCAACATACAATTCAACATTAAAAACCAAAAACACATCTTATAAAATGAAAATAAAACTAACAAAAGAAAAAACGGCATTGGCATTTACTGCTACCGATAATGTGGCAACTACCAAACTTTCGGCTGGTACAAAATATGGTGGTACTGCCGATGCTTTAAGCCCAATGCAAATGATATTAGCAGCATTAGGCAGCTGTATGTCAATTGATGTAGTATTAATACTTGAAAAACAAAAACAAGTAATAGAAGATTACCAAGTAACCATAACGGGCAATAGAGTTGATGCAACACCAGCCGTTTTTACTGATATAAATGTTCATATAAATGTAACCGGGCAGGTAGATGAGCGTAAATTAAAAAAAGCCATACATTTAAGCGAAGAAAAACATTGTTCGGTAAGCATTATGTTAAAAGGCAGTGTAAATATTACCACATCTTGTAGTGTTAACGCTTTTAATTAAGGTAATGAAAAGTTACAAATTTGAAACAAAAGCCATAAGGGCGCAGTTACCCAAAACAGCACAACAAGAACATTCTGTACCTTTGTTTTTAACCTCCAGTTTTACTTTTGAAACAGCAGAACAAGGTGCCGCAATTTTTAAAGGAGAACAGCAAGGTAATTTATATTCGCGTTTTAGCAACCCCAATACTAATGAGTTTATCAATAAACTTTGCCTGTTAGAAAACTGCGAAAAAGGAGTGGCAACCGCATCGGGCATGGCAGCTATTTATGTAACCTTTGCCAGCCATTTACAACAAGGCGATCACATAGTGGCCTCAAAAAACATATTTGGTAATGCTTTGCATATTATAAAAGAATATCTGCCAAAAATGGGCATTACTTATACTTTAGTAGAAGTAGATAAAGCAAATGAATGGCAAGAAGCCGTTAAGCCCAACACAAAATTATTGTATGTTGAAACACCAGCCAACCCAACCCTTAAATTGGCCGATCTTAGCTTTTTAAATAATTTGTGTAAAGCGCACAACATTTTATTTGTGGTAGACAATTGTTTTGCCAGCCCGTATTTGCAGCAACCTGCCAAATTTGGGGCAGATTTGGTAATACATTCTGCCACCAAATTTATTGATGGGCAAGGCAGAGTGCTCGGCGGTGCCATTGTAGGTAAAGAACAACCAGCAACTGCCTGTTACGATTTTATTAGAAGAACAGGTGCCAGCCTTTCTCCCTTTAATGCCTGGGTACTTTCAAAAAGCTTAGAAACACTTGCCGTACGTATGGATCGCCATTGCGATAATGCCATAGCTATTGCGCAATATCTATCAACACATCCTAAAATAAAAAAAGTTATTTACCCTTTTTTGCAAAGCTTCCCTCAATACCAATTAGCAAAAAAACAAATGCTAAAAGGCGGCGGCCTAGTGGCTTTTGAAATTGGTGGAGGTATTACAGAGAGCCATCAATTTTTAAATGCATTAAATTTATATAGCTTAACCAGTAACCTTGGCGACTGTAGAAGCATTGTCACCCATCCAGCATCTACCACCCATAGCAAACTTACTACAGCAGAACAGTTAGCCGTTGAGGTAACGCCCAACTTAATAAGGCTTTCCGTAGGTTTAGAACATATTGACGATTTGTTGCAAGATATTGAACAAGCCATGCAAATAGTGTTTAGTTAAGCAATAAATAATAAAGGCAATCGTATAAAAAAAATGTAATAACGAACAAACAAATTTTAGAAGCGAAACGGTTAACCCTCAAAGAAACTTAGGTCCCGCCATCCGTTCAAATACCATTTTGCCAACGCTTCAAAAAGCCCATTCTAAAATGGTATAACCACTCCTGTCGGGGCTATTTTTCCAACTGCGCCCAGTCGTAGTAACCGTTTCAAAATGTTATAGCTCCATAAAACAAGTTATCAATCAACAAGTTATCAAACATTGTATTTAATGCGAAATTTTTATTAAACTACCACAAGCAAGCTTTAAAGTAATGTGAGGTTTTACAAAAAAATAAAAGGTTATCATAGGTCAATTTGTAACTGGTAAACCCTATTTTTTACATTAATAAACCATCAAACCATACAAATAAATAACGGGCAAAATTTTTTTTATGCGATTTTTCTATTGATTATCAGTACAATAATCGCCCAACTTAAATTTTTTTGTGTAAGAGCTATTGTTTCCTACCACAAGTTTAGTTACTTTTGCAGCCTTTAAATAACGAAACAAAAATAAAGTGAATACTTTAAGTTATAAAACCAAATCTGCCAGTAAGCATACCGTTGAAAGAAGTTGGTACATTGTTGATGCTACTGATATGGTTGTGGGCAGAATGTGTACCCGTATTGCAACTGTTTTAAGAGGCAAGCACAGGCCAGATTTTACGCCACATGTTGATTGTGGCGATCATGTAATTGTAATAAATGCCGAAAAAGTAAAGTTTACTGGTAATAAATTAGAAAACAAAAAATACATCACTTTTAGTGGTTACCCTGGTGGGCAAAAAAGTAAAACAGCAAAGCAACTACTAGCTACCAGACCTATTAGAGTGGTAGAAAATGCAGTAAGAGGTATGTTGCCTAAAAATAAATTAGGCAGAGCAATGTTTAAAAAAATGTTTGTTTACGAAGGTGGGGCGCATCCACATAGTGCACAAAAACCTGAAACCTTAGAAATTAAATAACAAATGAGTACAAAGAAAAGTAATACGGTAGTTTCACCATATACCATTGCTGTTGGTCGTAGAAAGGCAGCTATTGCCCGTGTTTTTTTAAAAAGCGGTAGTGGTAAAATTATGGTAAACAATAAGGATTATAAAGAAGCTTACACAGTAACGCACTTAATTGATCAAATTGAATTACCTTTTAAAGTTACAGAAACAGAAGGTTTGTTTGATGTAAAAGTAAACGTAAAAGGCGGCGGCATTAAAGGGCAAGCAGAAGCTATAAAGTTGGGTATTTCGAGAGCTTTGGTAAAAGAAAACGAAGAATTGAAACCACTGTTGAAAAAGGAAGGCATGATGACACGTGATGCACGTAAAGTAGAACGTAAAAAGCCTGGTTTTGTTAAAGCGCGTAAGAAAACTCAATTTAGTAAGCGTTAATTACTCATTTTTAAAATTAAAACAATGCAACCTTTAGATAATAAACTAATGTTAGATGCAGGCGTTCACTTTGGGCATTTGCGTAAAAAATGGAATCCTAAAATGCGGCCATATATATATATGGAACGTAAAGGCATTCATATAATTGATTTAAATAAAACCAACAATAAATTACAAGAAGCTGCAGCAGCAATGCAATCAATTGCACGTAGTGGAAAGAAAATTTTATTTGTTGCCACCAAAAAACAAGCCAAAGATATAGTTACCGCTAATGCACGCAGAGTAAATATGCCATTTGTTACCGAGCGTTGGTTGGGTGGTATGTTAACTAACTTTTCTACCATCAAAAAATCTATTAGAAAAATGCAGAGCATTCATAGAGGTTTGGCAGATGGTACTTTTAGTAATATTACCAAAAAAGAAAGATTAGTACTTACCCGTGAAAAAGATAAATTAGAGCGAGTTTTAGGCGGTATTGCCGATTTAAATAGAATACCAAGCGCTATATTTTTGGTAGATATTAGTCACGAACATATTGCTTTAGCCGAAAGTAAAAAATTAAGAATGACTACTTTTGGTATGGTTGATACTAACTCAGATCCAAATACGGTTGATTTTGCAATACCTTCTAACGATGATGCAAGTAAATCAATAGAGCTAATAGCTAACTATTTAACAAATGCTATTGAAGCTGGTTTAAACGAGAGAAAGAAGGAGAAAGATTTGCGGAAATCGAAAGATGATGCAGCGGCGGCAGCAAAAAAAGAAGCAGAAAGTAAAGTTGCTAACACGGAAACAAAAACAGACGCACTGCAATAATACTCCTATTCAAAAAATTTTAGAACAATAAAAATATAATAGTTTATTATGGCTGTTACAGCTCAAGATATTAATAAATTAAGACAAATGACCGGTGCCGGCATGATGGATTGCAAAAAGGCATTAGTTGAAGCCGATGGCGACATTGATACTGCTATTGATAATTTGCGAAAAAAAGGTCAAAAAATTGCTGCAAAGCGTGCAGATCGTGATGCTAACGAAGGCATAGTAATGGCGCACACTAACGATGATAATACCAAAGGTATTTTAGTAAGTGTAAGTTGCGAAACCGATTTTGTTGCCAAAAATGAAGACTTCCAAACTTTTGCAAAAAGTATTGCCAAGGCTGCGGCAGAAAATTATCCGACAGATAAGGCTGCTTTGTTAGCTTTACCTTACAATGATACTACTGTAGAAGATGCATTGATAGAGAAAACCGGAAAAATTGGCGAAAAAATTGAAGCTTCGAATTACGAAATAGTTGAAGGCGAGAAGTTAACTTCGTACATACACGCTGGTAGTAAAATTGGTGTATTGGTAAATTATAAAGACGGTGGAAAAGATGGCGCAGAACAGTTTTTTAAAGGCGTTGCCATGCATATTGCTGCAATGAAACCAACTATGCTATCGTACGAAGAGTTCGATGCCGATTTTATTGCCAAAGAAACTGAGGCTTTCAAAAACCAGATTATTGTAGAAAATGAAGAGCGTCAGCGCTTAGGTAAGCATTTAAAAAATGTACCTGACTATGTAAGCAAGGTGCAGTTAACCCCAGCGGTAATTACTGAAATTGAAGATAAGATTAAAGCGGAGTTAAAAGCAGAAGGTAAACCCGAAAAAATTTGGGATAAAATTTTACCCGGTAAAGTAGAGCGATACATTGCCGATAATACCTTGTTAGATCAAGAGTATTGTTTGCTAAATCAATTTTTTGCCTTAGATGATAGCAAAACGGTAGCAGATGCTGTTAAAGATTTTCATGCAGATGCAGAAATTATAAGTTTTAAAAGAGTAACAGTAGGTAAGTAAAATAAAATTTACTTATTTTTGCAAATATAATTCGCACTAGTGAATAGTGCAGGTCCTATAGCTCAGTTGGTTAGAGCACCTGACTCATAATCAGGTGGTCCTAGGTTCGAGTCCTAGTGGGACCAC
>ENA-ORXT01001713-ORXT01001713.1-marine-metagenome-genome-assembly--contig:-NODE-1713-length-28294-cov-12.843038_pt1 | contig 28294 bp, 24 predicted proteins | sample MGYA00237868_ERZ511482 | MGnify/ENA metagenome assembly ERZ511482 | reverse complement strand
AGGTAGAGCCCCGCGGGGTAAACGCCCATGGCAGATTCAAGCTCGCCACGTTGCATGAGGATTTCAAGGTCCGGATTATCCCCAAGCTTTGCAGGCGAAAAATCGGGTGCCAGTCTGAGCTGGGCTGTCAGACGAGTCTTGTCACCCGGCACATACTCCAGTACACGAATCTCTATTCCCGGCAACTGCGTAGACTGCCAGCGTGCGTGCTGTGGCAGGCTAACGATGCGTTGTTCGAAATTGTCGTTGACCGGCGGTTGCTGATTGGCGAACCACCACGGTAACTCCAGTCCACTCTTGATGGGCTGAGCGTATTTATGCAGTTGCGTCATGAAAAAATCACATCTGTTTCCGGGCACTGAAGGGGTTTAGCGGCGGCAGGATCAACGAACCGTTGAAATTTCTCCAAACGTTCTCTATTCTGTAGGAGTACCTTTGGAGAACATTCATGGAATCACTCAACCCGCTCACTCATCTGGAAGCCCGTGTTCTGGCTGCAATTGAACGCCATATTCGTGCCGAAGGCGTAGCACCTACCATAGCGGAACTCGCCGTGAATTTGCGCCTGAAATCCAAGGGAACTGTGCATCGTTATGTTCAGTCACTCATCGCCAAGGGGCGTCTGGAGCGACATGGCAATGGTTGGCGTGGGCTTCGAATAGTCGGGCTCGCCATGCCCGAGCCTGCATCCAATGTCCAACAGCTGCCGGCTCCGCACAAAGTGGCATCCCTGAGCCATCTAAAGCCGGATTCCAATGTCGAGAATCCGATGGCGCTGCCGGTAGAGCTAGAAAATGCCAGAGACACCAGCGGATGCATACCGTTGTTGGGCAGAATTGCGGCAGGGCAGCCCATAGAAGCTATCGAGGATGCAAATTACCTCGATCTGGCAGCCTTTTTCATCGGACCAGACCGTTATGCGCTCAGGGTCACAGGCGAGTCTATGATGGACGTTGGCATCCTTGACGGCGATACGGTCATTTTGCGTAAGCAAGACTCGGCCAGGCCCGGAGATATTGTCGTCGCGCTCATCGATGGTCAGGAGGCAACGTTGAAAAGGCTCGGTGATACACGTGATGGCGTTGTCGAACTCATACCGGAGAACAGTGCCATGGCGACCATGCGTTACGAGGCGAGTCGAGTCAGTTTTCAGGGGGTTCTGGTGGGGCAGCTGCGCAGCTATTGAGCGGGCAGGGAGAAGTGAGCTTGTTCTACACTCATCTGCACTCAGTCACACACGATATCAATGTCGGGAATCACTCTGACATGCTGGAACCATTATGAATCCTATAGACGAACAAGCATTACACGCCTTGAAGACAGCTTTTTGTTACATGCCCAAGGGCAATGACGTCAATGAATTTGATTTTCCGGGCCGGGTGGAACAAATTCTTGGTGATATCGAGATTGTGCGAGAAGTTCTCCTGATTCATGACGTAGATCCCGATGAGGTCGCAGACGAGATACACCCGGATCAGGCCAATAATTCCTCTTACTGAGTCTGAGCCAGTGTTTATTGCGGGGTTAGATTGAATGCTCGTCATTCCCGCGGAGGCGGGAACGCATGTCACGATTCACATGGATTCTCACCTTCGTGGGAATGACAGTTGGAGGTGATTTAGCTCAAGTAAGTGCCATTCGGGTTAGTTCAACATTAGTACAAACAAGGCTGAAACGATTCCGGGTTGTGACACAAATTACCTACGCCGTCTGCAAGCTGCAAAAAACCGGCTGAACTGTTAAATACCTGCAATAAAATGTGAAGATCTGAAACATGACAGTGGAAAAACCGATGACACAATTTCTGTCAGCTATTCTACAAATCGCGGGAAACGGAGATGCACACTGAGCTTTTTCAGCGGCCATTTCAAAAATGCCAAGTTAAACAATGTGAATTATCTGCGTTTGTTTAACTGTTACACGTTACTGGCATTTTTTCTGCAATATCGACCCCAAGTGCGTGATTTTATATGTGTTTTCGAGGCTGATATCACAGCCAACTGGTTACTTGTCACGTAGTTTCTCGGTCGGTAACAACACGGATAAGGATGCCGCCTTTGGTTTTTGCAGACTAACTTTATCTGGATAGCGTAAGCGAATGAGTACGAAAGCATACAAAGATTCCCACGGTCATGAACTCTCGAGTACTTGCATCAAGACCGCTGTCAGCATGCTGGTCAACATCGTCGAGACAGCCTGTGAGCACGAGTCTGACCTTGAGCTCATGCGAATGGTCAATTTCATCGATCTCTACCGCACCTATCTTTCCTGCATTGTTGTGCCTGACAATGCCGAGGGTAACTCGCCGGCTTTGTATACAGACTCAGGCGTTCTGGAGCCAAGACTGGGTAAGACGACTGCGGCTAGCTTTGAACAATTCATTAGCGATAGTCGCCTTCTTCAAATGGCGGCCGCGGCTGCGTCCAGAGAATGTGGAGTTGTTGTTGCGACACCACCACCGCTAAAAATCAGCGCCAACGGTTCCAAGGCCTAGTCCGGCTGCCAGTCGGCGTATACAAAGGCTTCTGCGCAAAATTCCGCAAACATCGCCGGATAACACTGGCGCTTAGATGCATCGCCTGTTTAGCTGGGTCCAGAAGTCTTGGCGTTCCAAGGCTCTCGCTATGGATAAGTGTGCCACCAGTAGTGTTATCCCAGCCCACCACTGAGCCGCGAGCAAGGGCCGGCACTCCGCTCGGTTGCCTCGCAGACAGGTACTGACGACTTACTTCCGACTCGTCCGGATGAAGACACGGCTGTTGATCTGTCCGATTACCATCGTTCCCCTCAGCACTGCTCTCGTCTGAGTATTGACAGTCGTTGGCAGCATTTCGCCAAAGAGCGTCATTTCGAGCCGCACGCAGATTGCGGCCGGCTGTTGTTTCGAGAAATTTGATAGGGGTGTTCAGCCAGATACCTAGTTGGGATTCCGGATAAATACTCATACAGCGACTCCGTCAAACACGGCTTCGATACTAAGGTGAATCGATAAGCTTCGGCGAGTAGTAACAGGTAACGTCTTTCATCGAGTCGACACGCCTGATCACTCTTCAGAAGTCTGTAACGTCATCCGCTTGTCTTGATAGTCGAGTAACAGAGGACCTTCGTCGCTAACCAGATGACGTGCAAACTCGATGACGCTTGCCAACTCACCTCGGGTAAGAGATTCATTCGCCTCCTTGCTCAGGGCGATGCTATCGGAATGTCTGATCCGACCGGTTTGCGCATCAACCAGCTGCACGCTGATTCGCGTTTCGGTAGGTAATGGCAACACGTCCAGAGACACCAGATAATCTTCTGGCCAATAGCGCGCTGTCTCCAGACCCTCGAGAATACGATAGACTCGGATTTTGCTGGATTCCAGAAAAACCCCGCTGAGAATGGTATTCAGTTGTTCGCTCAGAGTGTCACTCTCGCTTCTTGCATCGACGAATACGGTGACATGATCGGGACGCTGACGAACACTGGTTGCTCGAACGTTCTGGCTTTGCAAGGGTTCGGCGTTTGCCAGGTCGCTGTCCTGTTGAGTCTGCATTCTGCCCGTGAGCAGTATGGAAATGCCAATGGCGAGCGCCAGTAACACGAAGCCGGCCACCGGGAATCTCATCAACGATGCTGCAACCGACAGCACCGCCGCTTTAGTTGTTGCCTGATGTGAGCGCTGTCGAGCGTCTGAGCTCATGTGCGAAGGCTCATCGTGAACTGCGCTCGGCTTCACAGGTTCAGCCACCGGAGAAGGGCTGACTAACAGGTCTTCATGCGGTCTGGACGTGGGTGCATCCACCGTATTGTCGACACGAATTGCGTCTAGAGCTGCGCGGTCGTCAGATGCACTGTCGATCGGAGCAGGCAAAAGCACTGCGTCAATGAATTTGGGAACATACGAACCCGGTTTCATCTGAATGTGTACGTCGCTGTCTGGATGGGCTTCGTAATAGGCTGTGAGGGAGGCTCTGAGTCGCCCGGCCAGCACGCGGACTACCGGGTCATTCTGCGGATCGAAAGTATCCGGTTTTCCCAGCGCGTCAACGGCAACTGTGTATGCTTTGATGCGCTTCTTGTCGCCATTAACCGATTGTTCGACCACATAGCGCAGAAAAGCCGACATCTGCGGCGCTGACACAAACTTGTCAGATTTGAGTACTCGACTCAAAGCGGCCAGAACACGTGTACTGTCGGGTTCTGACGAGGGTGGTTCCGGCGGCCTTCGCATAAGTAACGGGTAATTTTTCTATGGCTTGTCGCAGTGTGTGCTTCAGTACGAAATGCTAACTCTCACGGGATACAACACACAACTCTAATACTTGTATACCGTACAGCGTTACCTGTCTGCAATATCGCTCTTTATCAGGTTACATCTTCTCCGTATTATCAACGTCGAACATGAACAACGAAAAACGCGCTGAAATGTTCAGGCGCTTCAAGCACGCGAATCCCCATCCAGAAACCGAACTACTGTTCGACAACCCTTTCGAGCTGTTGATTGCGGTTATCTTGTCGGCTCAGGCAACCGATGTCAGTGTTAACAAAGCGACACGGCTTCTCTATCCCGTTGCTAACACGCCGGCCGCAATCCTTGCGCTCGGGGTGGAGGGAATAAAGCCCTACATCCGGACCATCGGCCTCTACAACACAAAAGCTGCCAATGTGATCAAGGCCTGCAGGATGCTGTGTGAATTGCATAATGGTGAAGTGCCAGCGCAGCGTGAAGCTCTGGAGGCATTGCCAGGCGTTGGCCGCAAAACAGCCAATGTGGTACTCAACACGGCTTTCAGACAGCTCACAATGGCAGTTGATACACACATCTACAGAGTGTCGAATCGAACCGGTCTGGCGCCGGGAAAAACGGTACTGGCCGTAGAAAAAAAGCTCCTCAAATTCGTACCCCGTGACTATTTGCTGGACGCGCACCACTGGCTGATTCTGCATGGTCGCTATATGTGCCTGGCACGTACGCCCAAGTGCCCTGATTGCCTCATCAGAGATCTGTGTGATTACAAGCCCAAGACAGTGCACGATTAGTGGTTTCGACATCGTCGGATAGTAGGGATAAAACACCTGTCCCAAGGTGTTGCAACGAGAAACTAGTGGTACCTTTCGTGAGCGACAAAAGTGATGTGGTCGAGTATTTGAGCGGTTATTACGTTAAACGTGAACATTACCGTCCGGCTGGTGACTTTAAGTTACATTCAAAGCGGCCACTGTATTGTTATCCTCTACCCAAGTTCAGCTAGCTAACCCGGAAATACCATTGTGGCGCGTGCGTATCCGCTCACGGATCTTGTAAAACTCGTCAGAGCCTATGGCGTACTGGCCGGCACCTCTGATATGGAGCGTGTCATAGCTGGCACGCTGTCGCGTCAGTGGATAGCAAAAGAGGTCGAGCATCTGGTTCCGCTATCCTCATTGCCTCCCGCATTGTTCAAGACGTTGCGTGGTCGCGATTTGCTTGCAGCAGAGCTTTATGCAAAACAGAACATAGACCCCGACACAATAATACCGGAAGAGCTGGATATTCGCCGCGCCGGTAAAAGCCGGATGATCAATACCAACAGGCTGCCCAAGCTCGAACCGATCATTCATCAGGCGGTGCTAGCGGCGAATATGCTGCTCGGTGTGAAGCTATACGGCTCACATGGACAGGGCAATCGCGCCATGACGCACGACATCATCGTGGCCACCATGTTGCAGGATTCCTATGGAAAGGCCCACCGGTACAGTGCATTTTCCTCGCAGGATAACGAAATTGTTGACGACACCTACTTGTTTACCTGGTTTGGTGACTCGGTGGCCAAGCTGGTCATTGCCATCAATACCTATTTACTGGCCTTCAACGAGGCCGTTGAAACCCACAGCGACACGCCAGAACCACCATCGCCGGAAATAGCCACCGCAGTCGCTGCAATTCAGGCCAGTCGTTTACGTCTGGTGGCGCGCGCTGCTGGCGACAAAGTCATCAGTTTTATGGACGCAGATATGCGTGGGGAGTTGGAATCTCTTGGCGTTGACTGTTTATCCGATTTTCCTGAGCGCCCTTTGCTCGAAAAGCACTACGCATTGACTACGCAAGCCTTCAAGTTGCCCGGCGTTGATCACTACGCGTTACGCGAGCCACTCAGGAACACCTTGCTGATGGCGGTTCGGGATGCACTGGACGATCCTGCCAAGCGTGAGCGATTGTCCGGCAGACGCGGCAAGGCCGTGCACGAGGTTCACATCAACTTACCCGTGATGGAATATTTTGTAGCCTCAGAGGCACCCAATTCGATTGAGGCCGTGCACATAGCCAGCCTGGAAATGATGCGGTCTCTGGAAAAAGGCCGACGCAAGTCGTTGAGCACAATGGCCGCGCACGCATTCCGTATTTCTGCCATTGCAGAGCGCGTCCTGGGCAGAGCACTGGAGCCATTGATTGTTACGCTGGCCATGTTGCACGACGTCGTTGAGGATGGCTCCGCGCGAGTCACCGGTTACGGTCATTCGTTACGAAAAATCCAGTTCCGTTTTGGTGGTCCTATTGCCGCGATGGTATCCGAACTGACCGACTCCACCGTTATTACCGCTGGTGCCAGCAAGGCCAGACTGACGTTGCAGCAACCACACTTGCTATTGCCTCAGGCTCAATACAATGTCGGCCGCTTTACAGACATGACCGTCAAGGCCACCGAAGCAGGGGTGCCTTACACGCTGGCTGGTATTGTTATCAAGTTGCTGGATACCGTGGTGTCGCTGGAAGAGGGTATTCGTGACCCGGAACTTATGACCGGCCACTGGCGGCACAGTGGAGCTCGGATCTACTGGGCGCAACGAGATCGTGGCAGCATTGTCAATCCATTGATTGAGCGACTGCTGATCGAGATCAAGGCCAGTGAGGTGGATCCAGAATATTCGACGCGGCCGCATCACGTGAATGTGGTGAGGTTGCGCGCAGGTTCTGCCATTCTGGAAACAGTGCTTACCTATCAGGATATGTATGCCACACAGAATCTGGCCATTCTGGCGCATGAATACAACCTGGACATGCTGCAAAGAGCCAACCTGATCAGCCTGTTTTATGACAGAAACGTCAACAAGGAACAGTTCTCCGAACGCGTCCTGCACAATTTGCTGGACGACAGTGGTCTCGTGGCCAGTCTGAGTTCAGGCCGGTTGCCACGCATCAGTTACACGACGCTGTATGCCAAGGATGCCACGGGGGAATCTCCACGCAGTGAAGAGACATTCCTGGAGTATCGTGCCAGCGCGTTAAGACGTCAGGATATTCGCCGGGAATTACATCTTAATACGGCTGAAAAAATCTCTGCAATCACGCTGCGTCAGGAGCAAGTGTTACGCATGTTCGATCAAAGCGTGCAAGCCTCGCAAGGCTGGACTTCGAAAGAGCGAACCAGTAATTACGCTGCAACGGGCAGTTAGGCTCTGGCGCTTATGGCAGGTCACGCATGCCTTTAGTGGGTGGCGGTGATCTGCGCTCGGGAGGGATGGCATCAAAGCTCATGTTTTCCTGGCCGTTATAGATCATGAGGTGACGTCCCTTGGCGCGTGCGATCATTGTCATGTTGATTTCTCTGGCCAATTCCAGCGCCATTTGAGTGACTCCTGATCGAGACAACAGTGTCGGTATACCCATGAAGGCTGTCTTCATGACAATCTCCGATGTCAGTCTGCCCGTTGTATAGAAAATCTTGTCTGTGCCTTCAATTCCCTGCAGCCACATCCTGCCTGCTATGGCATCGGCGGCGTTGTGTCGTCCGACATCTTCAATGTGCATCAGTGACTCTGTGGCCGTGCACAACCCGCAGCCGTGGACTGCCCCGGATACCCGGTAAACGTCGTTCAGTTGCCCCACGTTTTTTATCAGCTGATAGATGTCCGATTGTTTCAGACTGGGCGAGTTCAAGCTCACCTCATAGAGCTTGTCTACGGTGCAACTGAATATGGTTCCCTGACCACAACCGCTGGTGACTATCCTGCGTTTCATTTTCTCCTGCCAGTCCGCTATGCCGGTCCCCGCATGGGTGGTGACGTCTACCAGTTCACGATCCCAGTCAACGACCACAGACTTGATCAGATTGATATCTTCGATAAGTTTCTGGTTGCGAATGTAGCCTAGTGTCAGTGCCTCGGGTTGGGTTCCGAGTGTCATGAGTGTCACAACCTCCATACCGTCAACGCGGATGGTCAGCGGTAGCTCACCCGGGATATGTGCGTCTACTGACTCGCCAAATTCATTAACAGCGACGACTCCGTGCGCAGGCATGAGGCCTTCGTCGCTCATGTCGGGTTGGTACGCGGTGCTTGCTTGGATCATGCTTATGGCTCGATAAACACCAGGAAAAGTGAAGAGGCTCTATTGCAGACAGGTGTCTGCAAGGCAGATCTGCGTGAAGCAGTAACAGCGACGCATGGTAGCGCGAATCATGCCTCCGGTACTTAGATGCTGCTATAGAAGCAGCGATGCGGTTCTGGGTGGGGCCGCCTAGGCCGGAATTTTATGCATCACTAGGGTTAAGTTCCTTGATCGGCTTTAAACGGTGGCATGGATTCGTCTACTGTGGCCCCCGTCAGGCCGTTGCGTTCAAATACCCGCCGAGCTTCCTGATAGCCCAGCTCGCTGATTTTTGCATAGGATTTGAAATCGAGCAACGATATTGACCTGACATTGGGTTCTACCAGAATTTCCAGCGCATTTCGGGCCTCGTTCAGGCGTTCAATACTTTTTATATCGGTTGCCCGTAACAGGGTTTCTGCTATACGTGGGATACGGATGGTGTCGACAAACGGGTTTATTCTCGATACCAACACCTCCCATCCGGATAGCGTTGCACCAAAATCGTAGTAATTAAACTGCTCAGGGATATGGCTCACATTCACACCTATGATGTTGCCCTTGCCGTTGAGCCGATCCAGCATGATGTCTACCGGAAAGGTATTGAGTACAGCGCCGTCAATCAACAAATCACCGTTGATGGTGGGCACCGGTGAAAACACCCCGGGTAGCGAGATTGTGCTGCGTACTACCTTCCACAGAGGTCCGCGGTCGTGTATCACTTCCCTACCATCGGCCAGGTTGGACGACACACAGAAAAACGGCGTCCAGAGATCCTCTATCCGAACATCCTGATACACGTTTTTACAGAAGCGGGTGAGCTTGGCAGACTTCATCAATGACGCGAGTGGCAATGTGTAGTCAAACAGAGCCTTTCTGCTGGCGAAAGTCGCCGATAGTGCCTTGACGTCCTTGTAACTTCGTCCCATTGCCATGGCAGCTCCCAGTAGCCCTCCCATGCTTGAGCCGCCTATATAGTCGATCCGAATAGCCTGCTCTTCAATGAGGCGCTGTACGCCCAAATGTGCATAACCCCGAGCCCCGCCACCGCTGAACACGATGCCACGAGCCTGATTACGCAATCTGCGGGCAAGTCTGCCGAAGTGCTGGCTGTCGTTGAGTCGGACATGATAGAACGCGTCTAGTGAGCGAATGTCGAGCCAGCGTGCTGTGTGTTCGGGATACTCTGTTTCACTCGAGTGAAGCAACACAAGATCGATGCTGGGTCTGATGCGCGCATCCTCGTACAGCTCGTCCAGCTGATGCTCCATCTCCCGCAGGCTCGCTGCGCTGTCCGGGTCGCCGTTAGCCACCAGCAGAATCCTGTCGGCCCGGTTAACGCAGCGTTGTGTCCAGGCGCTCCAGGTGCGATCAGCAACATAGAGTAATGCGTCGAAACGATTTTCCTTATCGTCCAGCCATTCGGAAATGGCAGAATTGAAGACGTCGTCGAACTGCGTACTCGATGCACCCGTTCGACCGTAAAGCGTATCGAAGCTTCGGGAATCCAGCGATAAAGTGGAGCCCATTTCCTGCATGCTACGTTTGAGCTGATGTACAAAGCGTCGCAGGGGTATCCTGGAATCCAGTGGAATAATGACAAAGCTGCGATCCTCGGCGGCGTCCGAATCTCGATTGACACTGTCTATATGCCGTCGCACCACAAGCCTTGACAGGCGCATGAGCAGATCAGCTTTTGTTGCGATGATTGTGTCGAAGTCCTCACGACTAAGCAGAGCAACAGTGGATTCGCGAGCCGTGGTAACCGTTGCACTGCGAGTGGTGTCGGCGAGCAAGGCCAGCTCGCCCACGGTCTCAGGCGCTTGCACTACGGCCATTTTGCGCATGGTGCCATCGTGACTGGTTGATTCGACGATGAGTTTTCCCGACACAACCACGTACAGTCCATCAGGCGGATCACCCTCTTTGAACAGAATCTGCCCGCTGCGATAATGATTGATCACGGTCTTGTCCAGCAAGCTGTTCATGGTGGCGTGGCTGACGTCTCCAAACAATTCCAGATAGGAGCTGGCCAGCGTGGCGCGGCGCGACAGATCCGCAGCCACGTCGTACACGTGAGCGAGGATGCCCGAATCAATATTGACGAGCTGGTCGAGAGCAAAACGGGGGAACAGGGCAACTCGACACTTCTTGATCGCCAAGGCGCTGACCAGATGTTCACCGCCGTTCAAGACCGCAAAATCACCCGCCGTATCGCCTTTTTTCCGCGACTGCAGATAGAACGTTTCGCCAGAGGTGCTACAAGGCATATAGAGCCCTAGCTCACCATCAACAACCACATACAGGTTCTGACTTTCACGGCCGGCAGCAAACAGGGTTTCGCCTTCCTTGATATCAACAAAGGTAATGAAGGGTGTTAGTTTGTCCCACAGTTCGCTGCTGATACTTTGTACGAGTGGCAGTTTTTTTAACTGCCTGATGGCTCGGCTGTCGCTCAACGGTACACCTGAGTGCCTGAAAACAGGCGAGCAGGCAACCTGGTACTGCGGCTGTGTGATTTGTCGAGTGGCGGGTAGTCAGCGAATGCCAAGCGCGCTGGCATACGTGTGACTTGTGATTTGAAACATTGTCGAGCCATGGTGAGCCTCTTGCAAGAACGTTACCGGTACAGATAGTCGCCGGCATTAGTCAGGCAAGGCCAGACTGATCGCAGATTTTGCTGGAGCCTATTATAGTCATGCTGCGCCGGCATCATTGTAGTACCGGTAAAAACCCTAGCCGGGGCGTTGATCAGCGTGGGCTGAACCGGATCTCGCCAAACCAGGCAGTGGCTTCACGGTTTGAATTATCTCCATCAACCATGACTGCGTAACCGTCTATTTCTTCGATATCAGTGCCAAACTGTTCTTTGAAATCCGCCTCCACGTCCCGCGCTTCAAGTATCCATTGCCCAACGTTATCCGGGCCAGACTGCACCACAACCATTTTCGCCTTGTCGGTAAACGGGTTGTCCCAAGACTCACCTGTGGCTTTTTCCGAGGCCCAGACATAATTGATGGCCAGAGTTTCCCATGGCAAAAATCCCACCTTTGCCACGACATACAAACGGGCTGGAAAATCATCGCCTGATTTGCTTTGCTCGTCGATACCGTCAAACGTGCGATCTACCTTCCAAGACCAGCTGATAATGGGACTTTTCTGCAGATTGACGGTTTGTTCCCGATACAGAATGGACGCCTGACCTTTGGTGTGGCCTCTGAGCACGGTAACGCCGCCATCGTCGACAAGCTTGTACTCTGTGTTGCCCTTGAAACTGCGTTCAGACCAGCCTTTCAGTGACTGCTTTGAAAAATGACCTGAAGGGCGATGCTGTGCGTCACCCATAACAGGCGTGTTTTTGCTAGCCAGCGCAAGTGGTGTTGCCGCAAAACCTGCTGCCAGAAGCACCGCCTTGGTTAACACTAAGGTCTTGCTGAGCGTACCTGAAACCCAGCTGGTGGTTTCAGTGTTGGTATCGTGCTGTGAGTATGTCATAAGCATTGGGTACGGCCGGATGCCGTAAAAGTTCAGCGTTGAATCTGAAAATCCACAATAGTTTGCAGGTGCACTTGCGCACCAATGCCTGCATGGACGCTAAAACCGTTCGGGGTTGCCTTGCGTATCGCGTAGTATTCTCAGGACTCCGCCACTGCGGGTTGCCGCTGTGATGCGGTTTTATTATCAGGTGAATTTGGTCCGTCTATGACTAGTGTGTCCAAACAACGACGATTCTGGTGGTGTGCCGCTGGCACTATTGCCACCATCTATGCTCTGATACTGGTTGGCGGGATTGTCCGTGCAACCGGTGCGGGTATGGGTTGCCCCGACTGGCCGACGTGTTTCGGCCAGTGGATTCCCCCCACCAGCGAATCGCAATTGCCGGCTGATTACCAGCAGATCTACGCGGACAGGGGTTACGCTGAAACAGTCTTCAACGTGCGTAAAACCTGGACCGAATATCTGAATCGATTGCTTGGCGTATTCACCGGTTTTACCATCCTGGCCACGCTTGTTTTCGCTGTGCCGTACCGACGTACTCAGGCCAGCGTATTCTGGTTATCTCTGGCGGGTTTCATTCTGGTAGGGGTGCAGGGCTGGCTCGGGTCTCGCGTGGTAGCCAGCAATCTGCATCCGGGCATGATTACGGTTCACATGCTACTGGCGCAAGTTATTGTGGGAATCCTCATAGCGGCACTGGTTAGATCGGCACGCGAGCGCTACAACGATATCCAGATAGAGCGGCTGCCTACGCTTTTCTATGCGCTGATGGTTGTGGCCATGGTGGTCGGATTGTTACAGTTAGTCATGGGCACTCAGGTGCGTGAGGCTGTCGATCTGATTGCACGTAGCAGCGACTACGCAAACCGTCATCTGTGGATCGACAATCTGCCTTTTGTCTTTGGTGTGCACAAGTACTTTGCCATACCGTTGGTTATTTTAAACGGCTGGTTGATCCTGTCAGTGCTCAACCATTCCAGTTCGCGCATTCTCAGAAACCTGAGTATCGCTTTGGCAGTTTTTCTGTTGGGTACGATCGCGATTGGCATGAGTATGGACAGGTTGCATTTGCCGATGTTTGCGCAACCGCTGCACCTATTGCTTGCATCATTGATATTCGGCGCGCAGCTGGCTCTGTTACTGGTGTTAGGCCATGCGCGGCAGGTATCTCCGGACCGGCAAGATATCCAGCCTGGCTCTGCGCCTCTGGTGTCGTCGTAGACCTGTTCTAAAACTGGTGTAAAACCTGGGTTCGCATGATTGATCACTGGTTGGACTGCCAGTAAAACGTGATGTGGGAGTTGTGGAACGATCATTTTCACGGCAGTGTAGGCAGTATTGACATGTTATCGACACGACAGGGAAGTCGTTATGAACACTACATCACCGCCTGATCTGCGCTCTTTTCACGGTTCACTGCTTGTTCAATGGATTCGAGCTTCAGTTTTGCTAATAGCTTGTGTGTTATTTGCACAGAGCTCCATGGCACAAAACAGTCAGAGATCCAGTACCAGGGCGCAAGACGACCAGAATCGCTCTCCACCCTCATCGGGATACCATTCGGTGGCAGACACAGCAGTTATGTCGAGTGTAGTCGTGATTTCTCAAGCTGACTCCGGCACGATTCTCGACGCGGCTGCCGGTTCTGCCCAGAAGCTCGATATCAATACGGCAACTGCTGCACAGTTAGACGACCTGCTGCCCGGTATTGGCCCGGAGAAAGCCCGGCGCATTGTTGCCTGGCGTGCTGCTAACGGTCCGTTTCAGACAATCGATCAGCTGTTGGAGGTGAGTGGTATTGGTCCAAAGACGCTGGAACGTATACGCCCCTATTTGCAACTCGGGAACGCGATATCAACGTCAGCACTGAGCCCTGTGCTCAGCGAGAGTGAGAGCAGGACCCGTCAGGCAGTAAGACGCATTGTGGCTACTGCTGTCCGCGATGCGCAGTTCTAGCCTCCTAGGAGCCTGTCCGAGAATAACGATCGAGGCGAGAGTGTGAGATTTTGAGTCAGATTTTCGTGTCAATTGAGGTGAATAGTTGTTCTATTCGCCGAAATTTACGCGGAAATATGGCCAAAAGATCGCGCTGTCGGCCGATCAGATTATTCTCGGACAGGCTCCTAGTCACCTTCAAATTCGCAAAGCACATGTACGGGTACGTCCAGTGCTTCAATACGCTGGCGTCCTCCCAGTGCGGGGAGGTCGATGATAAAGGCGCTCCCGATGACCTTCGCTCCAGCTCGCCGAATCAATTTTATGCCAGCCTCACAGGTGCCTCCTGTCGCAATCAGATCATCCACCAGCAACACACGCTCGCCGGGTTCGAATGCACCGTCGTGGAGTTCCATGGTGGCCTCGCCGTATTCGAGTATGTAGGACTCGCTCATGCGAGGCCCGGGCAATTTTCCGGCCTTGCGAATAGGTACGAATCCCACTGACAGCTGATGTGCGATAGCGCCACCCATAATAAAGCCCCTCGCTTCCAGCGCAGCTACCTTGTCGATCCGGTCACCCGCATAGGGATGTAGCAGATTGTCTATAGCCATACGGAAGGCTTGAGCATCACCAAATAACGTGGTGACATCCCGGAACTGGATACCCGGTTTGGGGAAGTCTGGGATGGTACGAATTGAGTCTCTGATATTCATGATAAGGGCAGGTGCGTTGGGCAGACTTGAACTGACAATTGTGACACGAGAGTAACACTTACCGTTATCACCTGAATCAAGGACCGCACGGGCGCTCATGATATTATCGCAACATCTTAACGAGTCGGTCGAAGTAACAATATGCGTCTTATTAATAAAATCTGTCTACTGGCGGTAGTAGTGCTGATCGCAGGCTGCAGCACAATCAAGTACAACACGCTTGAAAAAGTAGGCATCCACAAGCGTGATCTGCTCGTTGGTAATGTCGAAGATACTCGCGATGCTCAGAAAGAGGCACAGGAGCAGTTCCAGGACGCGCTTGAGCGATTCGGTAGTATCGTGAACATTGAAGATACGAACCTGAAAAAAGCCTACAACCGACTCAACGATGAATACGAAGACAGCAGTGATGCTGCTGAAGAAGTCAGCGAGCAAATCGGCGAAGTTGAAGATGTTGCTGCCGATCTGTTCAATGAGTGGCGTGAAGAAAACAAGGCCTATACCGATGCAGTACTGCGTCGCGATAGTGAGAACAAATTGCGCGATACCGAAGCGCGATACAAAGGAATGCTGCGAAGCATGAAGCAGGCTGAAGCGAGCATGCAACCTGTCCTGTCTTCCTTGTACGATAATGTGCTGTACCTCAAGCACAATCTGAATGCTCAGGCTGTGGGTTCTCTGAGAACCACTTTCAACGAGCTTGAAGGTGATATCGGCATTCTTGTTGAGCGTATGAACCAGTCAATCGAGCGCTCCAACGACTTTATCAATCAGATGAAGTAGTGAGTGATCCTGATACCGGCGTGGACAACGCAGAGGAGCTTGAAGACAAGATCAACCAGGAGACCGGCCTCATTAGCTGGTCAGACTTGGTTAGGCATTTTGCGCGCGGAGTTGTCATCACGGTGGAGCCCGCTCTGGATCTGATTGATGTAGCGGCTTGCCTGAGCAACGACGATACCGCCACTTTGCAAGTCTGGCTAGACAGCGGCACGGTGAATCGGGCAAGTGATGATAACGCGCGCGACTGGGCTGTAAGAGAACCGGATTTCTGGTGTGTCGTCACAGCACCGTGGGTGCTGGTGCAGGAAAAGCAGGTGTAGACCCTGCCTGAAGCGGTAAATGGATGGTTTGCGCCCGGCTTGAGATGACGAGCGTTACAAGGCAGCAGCCCACGCTGAGACCAGTTCATTTGCTGCCTGTGGCGGTGTGGTTTTCTGTTGCCGAACGGACAACTCCGTCTGCTTGATGAGCGCGTGCAGATCAGCGTTGTTTCGCAACGACGCTAATACGCTATGGTCAACCATCGACCACATCCAGCGTACACGTTGCTGTTCCCGGCGCTCTACCAGCTCTCCGGTGTCGATCAGCTGACGTCTGTGATCCCTGACTGTCTGCCAAAGTGTCTCCAGCCCATCACCCGTTACTGCGCTGCAGGTCATAGTCACCGGTTTCCAGCTGCCACTTTGCTGAATGATGGACAACGCGCGCTGATAGGCCGCCTTGGCCTGTTCAGCGTCCTTTACCGTATCGCCGTCTGCCTTGTTGACGGCGATAATATCAGCGAGTTCAAGCACACCCTTCTTGATGCCCTGAAGCTCATCCCCGGCACCTGGCAGCATCAGTACCAGGTAGCAATCCACCATCTCGGACACGACAGTTTCTGATTGCCCCACGCCGACGGTTTCAACCAGTATCACGTCGTAGCCTGCGGCTTCACACAGCAATAGTGACTCGCGTGTTACACGCGCAACACCTCCCAGGTGACCGCTTGTGGGGGAAGGGCGGATGTAGGCGTTGTCGTTGATCGACAACGCTGCCATGCGTGTCTTGTCACCCAGAATACTGCCGCCGGTTCGCTGACTACTCGGGTCTATGGCCAGCACGGCCACCCGATGTCCTTTTTCTATCAGACTCAGCCCCAGCGCTTCGATAAACGTACTCTTGCCAACACCGGGAACGCCGCTGATACCTACTCGCATGGCTTTGCCGGTTCGGGGCAGCAATTGTTGCAAGGTTGTCTGGGCAAGCTCGCGATGAGTGGAGAGGGTGGATTCGGTTAGCGTGATTGCACGTGAGAGCATGGCACGTTCACGGGCCATAACGCCGTACGCCAGTGTCTCAGGTGTCAGTGTGGCTCTCCCCATCAGTGTTTTTCAACAGGTAGTGGTGGATGTCCCAGAGCATCGAGCAGAGTATCGAGCAAAGTTGTAGCCGCTTTAGCTATGACGGTACCCGGTGGAAATACAGCTGCTGCCCCGGCATCAACAAGCGCCGGTATATCCTGCGGAGGTACCACGCCGCCCACCACGATCTGAATATCTCCCCGATCGTGTGTCTCCAGTGCAGCTTTCAGCGCGGGTACCAGAGTCAGATGTCCTGCAGCCAAAGAGCTTGCCCCGACAATATGAACATCATTGTCGACCGCCTGTCTTGCCACCTCTTCAGGCGTCTGGAACAGAGGCCCGATGTCGACATCAAAGCCTAGATCGGCGAAAGCGGTTGCGATAACTTTTTGCCCTCGATCATGGCCATCCTGGCCCATCTTGGCAATGAGGATACGAGGTCTGCGTCCTTCGCAAGCCATGAAATGGGAAACACGTTTTTCGATAAGGGGTAGTTGGTCACTGTCTGCCATGGCGTGAAGGTAGACTCCTTGAATAGACTGGATTCTCGCAGTGTGCCTACCGTATACGCTTTCCAGTGAGTCGGAGATTTCGCCTACGGTAGCTCTTGCACGGGCAGCTTCAACGGCCAACGCGAGCAGGTTGCCTGATTCTTCACGAGCTGCCTTCGTCAGTGAATCCAGAGCGCTCTGGTGAGCGACAGGGTCTCTCTCTTCACGTACGCGGCGCAGCCTCTCCAGCTGCTGTTCTCGTACCTTGGCATTATTGATTTTAAGAACATCTACAGGCGGCTCATTTTCAAGTACTAGCTCGTTGATTCCCACCACGCTCTGTTGGCCTGCATCGATACGTGCCTGCGTGCGTGCTGCCGACTCTTCAATACGCAGCTTCGGTATACCCGCTTCAATGGCCTTGGCCATACCGCCTCGCGCTTCTACCTCTTCGATATGCTGCCAGGCTTTTTGCGCAAGCTCGCGCGTCAGGGTTTCCATGAAATGACTACCACCCCAGGGGTCGACTGTATTGCAAAGGCCAGTCTCATGTTGCATGAATAGCTGCGTATTCCTGGCAATACGAGCAGAGAAGTCGGTGGGTAATGCGAGCGCTTCATCAAAGGCGTTGGTGTGCAGAGACTGTGTGTGCCCGGCAACCGCTGCCATCGCTTCGATACCTGTTCTGGTAACATTGTTATAAACGTCCTGAGCGGTCAGGCTCCACCCTGATGTCTGACAATGGGTTCGCAGACTCAGTGACTTGGGATTTTTCGGGTTGAAAGTCTTGACCAGCTTCGCCCACAGCAGGCGAGCGGCACGTAGCTTGGCCACTTCCATGTAGTGATTCATGCCGATAGCCCAGAAGAACGAAAGTCTGGGGGCGAAGCTATCCACATCCATACCGGCTGCGATGCCAGTACGCAGATATTCAACGCCATCAGCGAGCGTGTAGGCCAGTTCAAGATCAGCGGATGCTCCTGCCTCCTGCATGTGATACCCGGAGATACTGATGCTGTTGAATTTGGGCATCTCGCGGGAGGTAAATGAGAAAATGTCAGCGATGATTTTCATGGATGGTGCAGGTGGGTAGATGTAGGTATTGCGCACCATGAATTCTTTCAGTATGTCGTTTTGTATCGTGCCGGTCAGCTTTGCGGGAACTACACCTTGCTCTTCTGCCGCAACAATATAAAGCGCCATGATAGGCAGCACCGCACCGTTCATGGTCATGGACACGCTCATCTTGTCCAGTGGTATCTGGTCAAACAGTATCTGCATGTCTAGTATCGAGTCGATCGCAACGCCTGCCATACCCACATCACTGATTACCCGTGGATGGTCCGAGTCGTAACCGCGGTGTGTTGGCAGATCAAAAGCGATAGACAACCCCTTTTGTCCGGCAGCAAGATTGCGCTTGTAGAAGGCATTACTGTCTTCCGCTGTGGAGAATCCTGCGTACTGTCTTATCGTCCACGGCTTGGTCGTGTACATGGTGGGGTAGGGACCCCGCGTGAAGGGTGCAAAACCAGGGTAGTCGGTTTGATAACCCGATGCCGTGCGATCCTTCTGATTGTAGTGGCTCTTGAGGGTGATTCCTTCGGGTGTCGTGCGCGATGAGGTTGCCTCCTGTTGATCGTCAGCGGTATTGCTCGATACTATTAGAGGACTGTTGTTCGCGTTGAACTGGAATGATGGCTGGCTCATCAATGTGTACTCGCCTTGTCACTGGATTGAACAGACGCAAGGCCTGCTTCGTATGATTCAGCATCGCGTACTCTGACAAGCTTTAACCCTGATGACCCACCTTTTTCACTGTGATGAATGGCTTGGGTTGTAGTCTTGGTGCCGGAGGCTGTGAACCTGTTTATGCCGACCATAATACTTTTTTCATCACTGAGTCTTGTGAGTCGTTGCGCATGAATCTCGCCGATGCTGGCTTGCCACTCACCCGACTGGATAGACGAGAGCCAGCCGGCAGAGTTACCCATGTCTGACAATGATTGCCATGTTTTATTTATGAGCTGACTGGTCAGTGTTTCAATGGCGTGTGATCCTTTGAATGGATCGTTTACGCTGATAAGCCCCGACTCTCTATCCAGTATGATGGGCAGGTTACGCGCTATACGCGCGCCAAGACTGCCATCCTCATCCGCAGCCCAGTCGTCAATGCAATCATGTGGATGCACGATGATCGTTGTTGCGTTACCCATGGCAGCGGCAGTGCATGCAGCCATGTTTCGCAAGTGGTTGTTCCAGTGCTCTATGCGGCTCTGATTGCGGCGTGAGGTTTCTACAACGAGTGAGAGTCCCTTATTATTGCCATCGGGTGTGGAGCCAGAAACCTGGTTGAACTGCCCCAGTACGTGTTGCCACAGATGAGCAAGACTACGCAGCTTTATCACGCCCATCAAAACATCAGCATCGCAAGACATCTGGAAGACAATGTGTGCGCTTGCCTGTTCGGCGCTCATGCCAGCGTTGATCAAAGCTTCCAGATACAGTGTTCCGGTGGCAATAGCGGCATGTAGTTCCTGCGTTGCCGATGCGCCGGCGTTGTGATGGATAGTGGAATCAACCAGTACCGTCTTGCTTAATGGAAACTGCTTGCGAGTGTCTGTAGCAAACTGCCCCAGAGTTGCCAGAGCCGTATCGAGGGAGACGTTCACGTCACCTTCAGTCAGCCAGTTACCTACTGGATCTGCGTTGAAACTGCAGTTCACACCAGCTGAATCCATGTTCTGTGCATCGATATGACGCTTGAAATTGTCGGCGACCTTTGCAAGATCATGGCTGATACGCAGGCTGATTGGCGCTACATCCAGCATGATGCCGTTGAGCAGGGTGGCGAAATCAGTTTGAGCATTGGCAGTAATCTGGATAGACGTGTTGCCTGCAGACAGCGCTTCAAGCAATTGCCTGTTAGCGTCCTCCGCGTTGGTAGCATGCTCCAGTGCAACACGATTATCCCAGCCGCTGACCATGTCTCTATACGGCAAACCCGTGCAGGCTTCCCCAGTTGCCGTGTCGTACAGCACGGCTATGCTCAGCCCATCGAGTGTTTCATGAGCCAGCGACGAAAGCGTTGCGTTTGCGGCCAGACCTGCCAGCGCTGATTCAGACCATTCCCGCTGTGACGGCGGTGTAAACACCTTATCCAGTTCGGCTGGAGGAGGCGTCTCCACCTCGGTTGAGCCGTTGGAATTATCGGAAGCTGACTGAGTCATGCGAAACGTTCCACGAAATGTCATCGGTAGGTGCTACCAGACGTTGCAGCATCATTGTAGTGCAAGCGGCATGGCGTTTCCGTCTACGCCCAGACAGCATCTTCAGCATTAGCAATTCTGAGGATCAACGCCTCTTTTCAGGTTCCTGATTAGAAACCGGACCGGATTGACTAATGGTGCCCAGTCACTCCAGCCTCCTGTCAGGTTCGAGAATGTCGGTGAAACTAGGCGTCTATCAGTGCTTGCTTGCTGCAAGGGCGTTGGGCTTGCACCGGTTAGCAGGTCTGCCAGTAACGCTGCACAGAGTGGGGCGGTGACAATGCCGCGGGAACCTAATCCACCGATGACATAAACGTCTTCAACAACAGGAATTTTGGGGTACTGGCTATTGACTCTGCCGTGTCGCAGATCGCGGTACACAGTGGCTGCTGCCGCAAAATCCGGTAGCGGTCCGACCAGTGGCAGTCGGTCAGGGGTGGTCGCTCGAATGCCCGCGTAGCCGGCCAGAGCAGCGGATTCGATGCTCAGCTCAGGCAGTAGTTGCTGCAAACCGGCAAGATTCAGTGCGTGGTCTTCATCACGCACGGTGGAGTCCAGACTATCCCGTGTAAACGTTGCGCCGACCAATACCGACTTTCCGTCAGGGATAACGTAGTGTTTGCCATTGACGACGCACTGAGGTGGTTTCACCCCTTCCATCAATGCAAAACGGCTAATTTGCCCACGCGCTGGTATTAGCGGTAAGTGCTGTGCTGCGGGTATCAGGTTAGTGGCTTCGCCACAGGCAAGTATCAGTTGAGTAGCTTGTATTGTTCGGTCATCACGAAGTTCGATATTCCAGAGCCTACCGCTTTTATCAACAGCGTGATCCGTGGCCTTGTTCAGGGCGCAGACGTCGCGACCAAAGTAGCGGGTGATAAGTGGATGGTCGAGTAGCAACTGACACAGGGCTGCAGGGTTCAGCCATCCGCTGTCGGCGAATTCGATAGCATGGCTACGCACGGGTAAGCCAGCACGCTCGCCAGAGGAGACATCATCCAGCAATGTATATGACGCAGACTCAGGGTAGGCGCGCTGTACGAGTTGCAGGACGCCACAGCGAACAAACCCGCTACCTGTGCTGAGTTGCAGGTGTCGCAATTGCTCAACAAGAAATCGGTGAGCCAGCTCGTGAAAGCTCATCGCCAGGCACGGGGAGCGGGTGACGTAAGGTTTGACAATGCCTGCCGGGTTGCCCGATGCGCCACCACCTGCGTGGCCATGTCGATCGATAATGCAGACAGGCACTGCCCGTTCTGCCAGCAGGCGTGCTGCCCAGCAACCAGCCAGTCCTGCGCCGATAACGACCACGCCGCCTGTGTCTGATGCTGCACGAGCACTGTCTGTTGGAGTAGGCCCGACTGGCTGGAACGTATCCCAAGGCAGTGTCATCTCAGGCTCTTTTTTCGGTTAACAGTCCTGAACACGTTAAGGCCAATAGACTTACAGTTCCGGTAGCGCACATCATGAACAGCAAAAACCGGCTCAGGGTCTATCGTGCGAGTAATGTGACTCCACGTACTCATGTACGATCCGTTGAAAGTCTTCAGCGATATGATCACCCTTGAGTGTCATGGCTTTTTCACCGTCGATATAGACGGGTGCGATGGGGCGTTCACCGGTACCGGGCAGGCTGATGCCGATATTCGCGTGCTTGCTTTCACCGGGTCCGTTGACTACACAGCCCATGACGGCTACCGACATGTCTTCCACGCCCGGATGTGCCTCCTTCCAGTCGGGCATGCTGTCGCGCAGATAGGTCTGGATGCGGCTGGCAAGCTCCTGAAAATAGGTACTACTGGTGCGACCACAGCCCGGGCATGCGGTGACCATGGGGGTGAAAGAACGCAGCCCCATAGTCTGTAGAATTTCCTGTCCGACCACCACTTCGTTGCAACGATCACCGCCTGGCTCAGGCGTTAGTGAAATACGAATCGTATCGCCAATGCCTTGTTGCAGCAGAACCGCCAATGCGGCCGTGGAGGCAACAATGCCTTTGGAACCCATACCGGCTTCCGTGAGGCCAAGATGCAATGCATAGTCTGTTTGTGCCGCCAGAGATTCATACACCTGCACCAGATCCTGAACCCGGCTCATCTTGCACGACAGAATGATCTTGTCTTTGCCCAACCCTAGCTCAACAGCGCGTGCTGCGCTGTCCAGTGCAGACTTGATAACCGCTTCACGATTGATCTGCTCAAGTGGTTTGGGGCTTGCCAGTTTGGCATTTTCATCGAGCATGCGGGCCAGTAGTTCCTGATCGAGACTCCCCCAGTTAGCGCCGATCCTTACGGGTTTGTCGTAGCGCGCAGCTATTTCGATCATCTGGGCGAATTGTTCGTCGCGTTTAGCACCTCTGCCCACGTTGCCCGGATTGATACGGTACTTGGCCAGCGCTTGCGCGCAATCGGGTACGGCAGCCAGTAATTTGTGTCCGTTGAAGTGAAAGTCGCCTACCAGAGGCACCTCAACGCCCATCGTCAAAAGTCTGTCGCATATGTCAGGTACGGCATTGGCAGCGGCTTCGGTATTGACCGTTATACGCACGAGTTCGGAGCCTGCACGGGCCAGATCAGCCACTTGATGAGCCGTGCGTACCGCGTCTTCAGTGTCGGTGTTGGTCATCGACTGGACGACTATGGGAGCGGCACCACCGACGGTTACGGGGCCGACTTGGACTGATCTTGTTGTTTTTCGTGGCATTGGGGCAATTAAATACTTGATCGGGAGCCTGTTGGGCCTTAGTTTATCCCTGTTGGCGCAAAAATGAGGAAGATTAAACGGTCTTTCGTTTATCTGGTCCCGCGAAATCCTGTTTATCCGATGTTATATGAGACTGATTTCATGACAGCGAATCCGGTGTATGAATTCACCGAACGAGAGCAGCACATCCTGAAGCTGCTGGTCGACCACTATATAGAACAGGGAACGCCGGTAGGCTCGCGCACCTTGTCGAAAATGCCCGGTATCGATATCAGTGCGGCTTCGGTTCGCAACGTCATGGGCGATCTGGAACACATGGGTTTGCTAAAGTCTCCGCATACCTCGGCCGGAAGAATTCCGACATCAGCAGCGTTTCGGGTATTTGTTGATAACCTGCTGGAAGTGGAGCCGCCTGATGACAGCACGGTAGATCACATACGCGGGCTACTCGATCCCTCCCTGAACGACCAGGGGTTACTCAGCGTGGCGTCAAACTACCTGTCCGGGTTTACCAAGATGGCTGGCATGGTGACGGTGCCCAGACGTGAAGAGAAACCTCTTCAGCAAGTCGAATTCCTGCCCCTGTCGGACCGTCGGGTACTGGTCATTCTTATCATCAGCGACACAGAAGTACAGAACCGCATCATCCACGTGGAGCGCGATTACAGCAAGGACGAATTGTCCGAGTTTGCCCGCGAACTGAACGAGGAGTATCTGGGCAAACCGCTCATTGAGGTGCGTGACAAACTGCGCAAGGATCTGGAACGAACCCGTGTCAACATGAGCCAGTCCATGCAACGCATGATAGACGTGGCAGGGCAGGTTTTCGGGCCCGAAGACTCCGATGACGAGCAAGACAGCATGATGCTGGCGGGTGAAACCAATCTCATGAACCATGCGGAGCTTGGTGATGTCAGCAAACTCCGGGATCTTTTCGATGCATTTGCACAGAAAAGGGATATATTTCATCTTCTCGAGCGATCGGTATCCGCCGATGGCGTTCAGATCTTCATTGGTCGAGAGTCCGGTTACGATGCGTTAGGTGCTTGCAGCGTTGTCACAGCGCCCTACGAGATAAATGGCAAATTACTGGGTGTTCTGGGCGTGGTGGGGCCCAAGCGAATGTCATACGCTCAAGTAATTCCTGTTGTCGATGTGACATCGAAACTCTTGAGCGCAGCCTTGAAACTGCGTAGTTAGCGCCTATATTCGCGCCGCGGACATATTTTTAGCTCTGACCCCGAGTTCGGTAGTCCACTGCAATTCGGTATCCGGCAATACAAGCCCGCACTGACAATTAACCCACAGCTGAAGAGTTTTACGATTGATGATGCCAGACAAGAATGAGACGTCTGACAACGCGGCCGATCAGAGCGTTGAAGACGCCCACGACAATGTTGTCTCGATAGATCCTGACATTGCGCCGAATCCTGCAGATCAGGGACAAGCAGCGCAAGGCGAATCCGGACAACCGGAACAATCTCCGGAGCCAGGTTCTGTCACTGCTGCCGAGGGCGATTTAAGCGATGCCATCGACGCTGAAGTTTCCGAAGGCGTAGAAGACCCCCTGGGTTTCGGTGAGCAGCGCATGGGCGATGAGGCAGAGCCTCTTGACGAGATGGAGCAACTACGCGTTCAGCTTGCTGACGCCGAGGCCAAGGCGTCGGAGAACTGGGACCGGCTTTTGCGCCTGCAGGCAGAGATGGAAAATCAGCGCAAGCGCGCTCAAAACGACGTGACGAAAGCACGCAAGTTTGCATTAGAGAGCATTGTCGGTGATTTGTTGCCGGTCAAGGACAGTCTGGAAATGGGTTTGAGCGCAGCTCAGGCAGAGGATGCGGATCCTAAGTCCATCATAGAAGGAGCCGAGTTGACTCTGAAAATGCTGGCTCAGGTTTTTGAGAAGAACAACATTGCAGAAGTTAATCCGGTCGACGAAAAATTCGACCCGGAGTTTCATCAAGCGATGTCCATGCAGGAGATTGAAGGCAAGGCACCTAATACGGTGGCATCAGTCATGCAAAAAGGTTATACGCTCAACGACCGATTGGTGCGGCCGGCACTGGTCATGGTTGCGAAATAGCCCCTTGAATATTTATCCCGTTGCCACATCATTTATGCAACAAACAGAATGCCTCCCAGAGGGTTCTGTCTTTCCATTATTCGTTTTAAGTTAAGGACTTTAAATCATGGGTACCATTATCGGAATCGACCTCGGCACGACGAATTCGTGTGTCGCAGTCATGGAAGGGGGTAAGCCCCGAGTTATCGAGAACGCTGAAGGCGATCGCACTACACCGTCAATTGTCGCATTTGCGGACGACGGAGAAGTCGTTGTCGGTCAACCTGCAAAGCGTCAGGCAGTGACTAATCCCAAAAACACACTGTATGCGGTCAAGCGCCTGATCGGTCGTCGTTTCGACGAAGAAGCCGTTCAAAAGGATATCGAGCTGGTCCCGTACAAAATCATCAAGGCCGAAAACGGTGACGCCTGGGTTGAGGCTGCCGGCAAAGGTATGGCGCCTCCGGAAGTCGCTGCGCGCATTCTGATGAAGATGAAGCAGACCGCTGAAGAGTATCTCGGTGACACCGTCACAGAAGCTGTCATCACTGTGCCTGCCTACTTCAATGATTCACAGCGACAAGCTACTAAAGACGCGGGTCGTATTGCTGGACTGGAAGTCAAGCGGATCATCAATGAGCCAACAGCTGCAGCGTTGGCTTACGGCATGGACAAGCAGCGCGGCAACAAGACAGTTGCAGTCTATGACCTGGGTGGCGGTACTTTTGACATCTCCATTATCGAGATTGCAGAAGTTGATGGTGAACATCAATTCGAAGTGTTATCGACTAACGGCGACACGTTCCTTGGCGGTGAGGATTTCGACAATCGCATGATCGATTACCTTTCCGATGAGTTCAAAAAGGAATCTGGCATTGATCTGCACAGTGATCCTCTCGCGCTACAACGTCTGAAGGAAGCTGCCGAGAAAGCCAAAATCGAACTGTCCAGCACACAGCAGACCGACGTTAACCTGCCTTATATCACTGCTGATGCAACGGGTCCGAAGCATCTGAATATCAAGATTACCCGCGCCAAGCTGGAATCACTGGTAGAGGATCTCGTTCAACGCACCATCGAGCCCTGCAAGATAGCGTTGAAGGATGCAGGTCTCAGTGCATCGGAGATTGAGGACGTGATCATGGTCGGTGGCCAGACGCGTATGCCCAAGGTGCAGGAAACCGTAAAGGATTTCTTCGGCAAAGAGCCCCGTAAAGACGTTAATCCTGATGAAGCGGTGGCAGTAGGTGCGGCAATTCAGGGTGGCGTTCTAGGTGGACAAGTTAAGGATGTGCTGTTGCTTGACGTAACGCCTCTATCTCTGGGCATCGAGACTCTGGGTGGGGTCATGACCAAGCTGATCGACAAAAACACCACGATACCGACCAAGGCGCAGCAGGTGTTTTCAACCGCCGATGACAACCAGACCGCGGTGACCGTGCATGTCATGCAGGGTGAGCGGGAAATAGCCAAGACGAACAAGTCGCTGGGGCGTTTCGACCTCGCTGACATACCGCCAGCACCTCGTGGTGTGCCACAGATCGAAGTTATCTTCGACATCGATGCCAATGGCATCATGAATGTATCGGCGCAGGACAAGGCAACGGGTAAGCAGCAGTCAATTGTGATCAAGGCCTCCAGTGGTCTGTCTGACGAAGAGATCGAAACCATGGTGCGGGACGCTGAAGAGCATGCTGAGGAAGATGCCAAGTTGCGTGGTCTGATAGACAAGCGTAATCAGGGCGAACAACTGATTCATGCTGCTGAGAAGTCGATGACAGATCTTGCAGACCAGATGGACGAAGGCGAAAAAGCAGACATCGACGCTAAGATTGCTGAATTGCGCGAAGCCATTGCTGGTGACGACGAAGAAGCTATCGATGTGAAGCTGGCAGCGTTGGGCGAAGCTACTGGCAAGCTTGCCGAACGAGCGTACGCCAAACAGAACGAAGAGGCGGGTGATGCTGAAGGTGGAACGCAAACGGCGGAAAAGCCGGCTGATGATGCCGTTGATGCAGAGTTTGAGGAAGTGAAGGAAGACAAGGCTTCCTGATCTAGGTCGCTTTAGCGTATCTTACAGGTCAGGGAAGGGCCGGTTGGTTTTGATCGGAGCGAAGCAGGTACTTAAGCCTGTTTCGATCCGGTCGGAGCTTCCGGCCTTTTTTACGTTTACAGCAACTACCCCGTTACTACGGGTGGTCTACTACCAGTACATCTAGGTCGATAATTCATGGCGCAACGGGATTACTACGAAGTTTTGGGCGTGTCCAAGGACGTTTCCGAGGCTGATCTTAAAAAGGCATACCGACGCCTTGCGATGAAGTATCACCCTGATCGCAATCCGGATGACACGGAAGCGATCGAGAAATTCAAGGAAGCCAAAGAAGCTTTCGAAATTCTCAAGAGCAAGGAAAAGCGGGCCGCGTACGATCAGTTCGGGCATGCCGGTGTCAGTAACCAGCCTGGCGGTGGTGGTTTCGGTGGCGGTGGCGCTGATATCAACGATATCTTCGGTGACGTGTTTGGTGACATCTTCGGCGGTGGTCGTCGTGGTGGTGGAGGTGGAGGTCCTCGCGTTTATCGGGGTGACGACCTGCAATACAACCTCGAGATCAGTCTTGAAGAAGCGGTATCTGGCACTTCCACTGAGATCAAGATTCCGAATCTGGTTGCTTGCGAGGTATGTGACAGCAGTGGTGCGAAACGCGGTACAACGCCTTCCAACTGTTCTACCTGTCATGGTGTAGGTCAGGTAAGGATGCAACAGGGATTTTTCTCTGTACAACAAACTTGTCCCGCCTGTCGTGGCAAGGGCAAGGTCATTACTGATCCATGCCCGAATTGCCGTGGTCAAGGCAGGGTTCAGAAAGAAAAAACCCTATCAGTAAAGATTCCTGCGGGCGTGGATACCGGTGACAAGATCAGACTGTCCGGCGAAGGTGAAGCCAGTGATAGCGGCGGGCCTGCTGGCGATCTATACGTGGCTATCGTGGTCAAGTCTCACCCGATATTCCAGCGTGATGGCGCAGACCTCCTGTGCACAGTCCCCATTAATTTTGCCACTGCGGCCGTGGGTGGTGAGCTTGAAGTTCCTACGCTTGATGGTCGAGTAAAATTGAAGGTACCCGCTGGTACGCAAACCGAAAAAACCTTTCGCCTGCGCGGTAA